>JADMIO011660985.1_pt1 | contig 26857 bp, 29 predicted proteins | sample 8958161 | NCBI WGS metagenome assembly JADMIO01 (sample SAMN16585339, study PRJNA669376) | soil metagenome | isolation source: Crop rotation soil | place: USA: Cullars Rotation, Alabama | collected 2011
TGCTCTTCCGATCTTGAGGGCCAGCCGCATGGACTTGTCGTTGGCGTTCCTGATCCCGATGGAAAACCTACAGCCGGTGAACTCGTAATCGAGGTCTAAGACGCCGAACATCCGGGAGCCGTCGGGCTTGGCCGCAAACTCCTGCCGCACGACCGAGATGTGCCGGAAGCCGAGGGTTTCAATCAGGGCTTCGACAATCTGATGGTGTGGGACAGGCTTGTGCGTCCGGGTGGATTCCGGCACAGGTAACGCTTTGAGTTCGTCAAAGGTCATCTTCTGTGCGCCAGCGTGAGCGATTAATACACCTTGAGATTCACTCAATGATTTGTCCTCCTGCGGATTGGTAAAAGAGCCGCCCAAAAGACGGCTCTCTTGCAGCCTTTTCGGGCTAAGGCGAGTGCTGGGTGGTTCCTAGTGCCTTGACACTAGATCAGCACTCACCCCAGCCCCCCATAACCCAGCTCTCTAGAAAGCTGCATTGGGGATCAGGGGCAACGATGGTAGGCGTTGCGTGGGTAGTTGGCACCGCAGGTGTTACAGTGTTTGGTGGCTGACGGCGGGTGTTTCCATTCGTAGTGGATTCTCGGCGTTCCCGTGACTTTGTAGCCGCAGAGCTGACAGAACCACTTTGGCTTACTCTTGCGCTTCATCTTTAGAAACAGGGGAAATGCTCTTGTATCTGGCAACTGCGTCTGCTGTTCCTTCAGCGGCCAGATACATCAGAAGAATTTGCTTAATGGTGTTGATGTCATCCGGGGTAAGTCCGAGCTGGTTCCGAAAGAACAGGATCAGTACCGCAGCGATTACGACCAGGAATTTACGACTCGTAAACCGCTGGAATAGGTCAATCAAAAATTCCTTATTCATTGTGGTAGGGGTTAATGGTTAATGGTAGTTGTAGGTGAATATCCCAGCCGTATTCGTACCAAGCTATGCCAACCGTGATGTCTGCTTCATCAGTCCGAAGGATGCCTCCTTCACAACGCCTCAAGTTCCCGTTTGGTTTTAACCACGGTCTGTAACCAGGTGGCTGATGCTGGCTGAACATAAAAGCCGTTTAATTCTTCGATGGTGTCTTTGCCGTATTTTGTCTCGTATGTTGCTAGAAGGTCAGAGATACAGGTGATTGCTTCCGGCAGGGATGAGAACTTCCGAAGTCCCCCGCCTCGCAGCATGATCCCCCAGCAGTTGAACGGACTGGTACGCGGACGAATGGTACAGAAACTTTGTTCCGCATTGGAGATTCCGATGATGGTTGACCAATAGGGGGATTCAAGGATATTGCTGGCGTAAGGTGCGAGAGGTGAGCCTTTACTGGTGAGGTAAGCGTGCAGTTGCAATTCTGAGGTTGTTCTTTCCGCACGGGTACTATGCCGTCCACTATATTCCCCTCCGCTATCTTTTCCGGCTGGAATTCGGGAGTCACTTTGTCGTCCTCGATTCTGCGGAGTGGGTATGCTAGTTGGTATTGAATATATAGCATTGTCTTTGATTATGTCGTCTGAATAGTCAGACTGATTGTAGGGTGCTTGAGCTGTTGCTGGCCGTGCGAGGAGCAATCCCAAGATGATTCCTGCGATTACTGCGGCGGCAAACACCAGACGTAAGGGAAAATTCAAACATAAGCCTATTACCGCCCACAGTCTGTCTTGCTATTCCCTCCACTCGGCTTATCTCAGGCAGGTTTTCAGGCAGGTTAATGCTTCATAAAGTCATCATACTCTTTTCAGAAGATGGGTCAATGGCTCGCCTGTGGATAATTTCTGCTTCATGGTGATGAGATAGGTGGCTTGGTCTAAGGCTTCCTGAATGGCCTCGTCAAGCAACTGCTCAACGGTTAAATCAAACAAGTTGCCGCCATGCCGTGCCTGACCATCCCGATATTTATAATCAAGCATCTCCACAAAGACACGCTTGATGTGCGCTAAATGCGCTTCTTGTTCTGGGGTCATATTAATCTAGGTCAACACCAAAGGTCTTTTCCCAGATACCAATCTGAGGGATGCCAGCCGTTGAGCCAGTACGCTCCTTGTCAGTGAGCTTCCGCCAGAAGGCTAAGGCGTCCTCTCCATTGATGCCAAGCTTGCCTTTATTACCAACGATAAAATAGGTGCCGCCATCATTTACGATTTCTAACATAGATTGCTCCTTTGGAATCAGCGTCCAGGGATTGAACGTGTGATTCGACTTAAAATAATTTTCCTTGATGTGGTGCTCAGTCACCCCCGTGTTGCACCAGGAGGACTTAGCGATAATGCACTTTATTCCGTTGTGGAGGTGGTAGCCCTTGGCGTAGAGCGCGTGTCCCCAGAGCGTCTGGTCAGTCGGTGCTGGTGGACGGGGATTAAGTAAATCCTGCCAGCCCTCGTTAGTGCCGTCTACGCCGAACACCACGCCGCCATAGAGCTTGATTGCCGCAGCGCAGGTATCAATGTCATTAGACTCGATTACCCAACCGTTCGCCTCCTGGTCATCTAGCTCCTTATCGAGTGTTACCCCGGTCTTATCCCGCATATTTTTTGGAGTGGGGTTTGCTGGATCAGGAACCTCGTCCTTAGTGGCTTGCCCTTGCTTTTTAATAGCCAAGATGCCGTCACGGATGTAGGCCCCATATGATAGGGCAATGCGTGAGAACAGGTCGCGCCGCGAGAACCGCTTGGGTTTCATGTTTTCGTGGTAGTACGAGCAGGAATATGACACGCAGGCATCAGAGCTGCCTTGGTCGTCGTTTGCCGGCTCCGGGACGGAGTACGGCACATTCCACTCAACAGGCGGGAGAGCGCCAAGCGTGGCAATCTTAAAGTCGCGCTTGTCTGCCGGGTCGCGTACTGCGCCTTTCGGTAGGTTTTCAATCATGGTTATCCTTGATACTCGCGTCCCTCTGGGGAGGTGAAGCGATGCTTAAAAATGTCTACAAAGAAGTGGTTGAAAAAGCCGTCCGGGTAGAAGTAGAAGACCGCAAATCCCTGCTGCCAGTTGGAAGGCTTCTTGCCCATATAGGGCATGTCGTACTTGCTCAAAGTGCCGAGTGATTCCCCCACAACCGTCTTGTCTGACCCGAAGTAGGTTTTACTGAATAGCTGGTGGTCGTGGGTATGGCCGTAGAAGATGTTGTGGCCGAAATTGTCTACGGTCTTGAAGGCGTGGTACTTGTTCGTGTACTCGCCGTGGATGAAGAAGGCTTTGCCGATTCGGTACGGCTCCCTGGTCGTCCAGTAGGGGTGATAGTAGATGCCCCGCTCCTTGAAATTAAGGTTCTTGTCCATCTCAAGGTAGCCTTCGAGGGCCGGGTTTTCGTCAATATACTTCTGGATGCGCCAGTCGTGGTTTCCCTCCAAGATGACGAAATGGCACTTGGGGTTTTTCTTCCTGATGGCCGCGCAGATTTCATCTAAGAGGTGGTTGGCCTGCCGGTACTCGTTGATGAACCGCTTGCCTTCCTTAATGCGGTTGTTGCCGGATACCCAGCGGGAAATCCACTCCCAGTCCATGAAGTCGCCAAGCTGTAGACAGCCATCCCAGTGCTGGTCTTTGGCATACTCTAGAACCGCTGCGAGGCTTCTGGTGTCTGCATAGGGGTATTGCAGATCAGGGATGATGAGCCACTTTTCTTTTTTGGTCACACGGGTTGGTTAGTTACTTTTTAATCCGCTCGCTGAGCTGGGATAGTACTTCCGTGTTCTTGTTCCAGGCGTCTGTGTTCCTGTCAATCGTCTGTCGGTGGTCGTCGGTAATGGATTTGAAGGTGTCGTTCTGGTTGGAGTTCATCTTGTAGATGATCCAGAGGCAAGCCAGGGCGATGCCTACGGCTCCGGCCTGGGTTAGAAACCCTACTGTGCTTGGGTCAGTCATAGGTGTGGGTGTGAATAAGTTGGGGATAACTCATTCGACACGATTAGTGATTAGTGCTACGCTTGGTGCGTAATAATTAAGTGATAAATATGCACGTTTTTCTAGGGTTCTTAGGGCTTGCCGTCCTTCTGTACCTACTGGACAAGTGGTTCAAGTTCTGCGACCGCCTATTTGAATAATTTATATCCTGCGGAGAGACCGGCAGCGGGAACGGCTATTTTTGCCGTTGTCTTTGCTGCCTTTTTCAATAACGGGTGGTTCTGCCCAAACCGCTCAATGGCGTTGGTGCCAATGTCTTTGGCTCCCTTCTTGGCGATGTTGCTCCGGGCCTCGTACATCAGGTTCATCCGCTTCAGCATTTCCTTAAACGGATTGCCTTCCGGCAGGTGGTCAGCGATGTAATTGTTGACTGTGCGGCGTACATCCTGGACCGCGTTGGCCCGCACATCATCACGGCCAAACTTGCTGAAGATTTTGGGAAACTTATTTTCAATAACCGTATCGAATTTGATACGAGCTTCCCACAGGCCGGCGAGGTTCTTGGGCTTCTTCTCAAGCTGTTTCATCAGCTCATCCACCACCGCGTCATAGGTGCTTTCAATCGTCTTGTCTGACCCGAACACCACGCGGCTTTCCTCTTTGGCACCGTTCAGAACAGCCCGTAGCTGCGTCTGGTTAAAAATGGCGTTGTGCTGCTCAAGGCCGCTCTGTACTAGCTTTCCTACCTTGCTGATCTCATTCTTGATGGCCTGAACATTCTCGGTCGCGCTTTTGCTTTTCGATACGATACCCTTCACCACCTGGGCGATTTCCTGCTCACGGTCAGACGGCTTCACGACGGTCTGTTTGAGCGGGCCTTGCGTGACCACCCGGCCTTCCTGGATGGCCCGTTCCTTGACTGATTTGGTCAATGGCTCGCGCACCACATCAAGGGCTTCCTCTAGGGCTTTCTGTTCAGCTTTTGCGGCTTGTTTGGATGCCAGGGATTCGGCGGCGCGTGCCGCAGTTCCTTTGGCTCCGATGAGTGAGAGTGACGCATCCAAGAGGGGGCCGGTTGCGGCCTCAGTCGGGGTCATTCCCTGTAGAGGCTTGATTCCGGCAACAGGCTTGGACATCGTTTGGCTAGCTCTGTTCAGTGCCTCCTTGTCGCCCAGTGCTCCCTTTACGACATCCGGGGTGGCCTGCGCTCCGCGAAACAGGCTGGCAAGTCCCTGCAAGGGAGCTTTAATCAGCCCGACCGTGGCCGGCTTAACCAAGTCTTCCATGATGCCTTTGCCCACACCGGCAAAAGCCCGCTTAAAGAAGCCGGGTTTCTCTTGCTGTGGTTGATCCTGTGCTGCGGCGGGCGTCGGGGTGCCTGCCTGCTGCTGGCGAACAAAGCTGGCAAAGCCCGATGAACTGCTCGCTTGTGGTGTTGGCTGCTGGGTGGATTGTTTCTGCCGAACAAAGTCAGCAAATGAGGAGGGCATATTAGGCGAGGTTAGCGTTTAATTGCGGGCGAATAGCGCCGTAGATCAGCGGGCTGGTGATAGGTAGGGTACGGTTGTAAGTGACTTTCTGATCCCCGTGGAAGTTACTCTCCGTCAGTTGAATCCTGCCGTCCGGGAGAATGGCGTTTACCATTGCGGTGTGTCCGTAGGTTTTGTTCTCCCCGGTCACGATGATGTCTCCGACTCTCACCTGGTTTCTCCACTGCGCTGCCGGGATGCCGTATTTATTAACAGAGGCAAATTTCTGGTACTTGCCGTCACCGATTGAAGGGAAACTGGCAATCTTATGCAGGAAGGTGGTGCATTGTCCCCCGACAGACCCGACCGGGAATTTCTTGGCGGTCATCAAAGCGATTGAGGAAGGCTGTGCCTTACCGATGGAAGCTGAGGTTTTTCCAACCTTGTTAAAACCCCCTTGCAATTCCTGGATTCCTTGTTTGATGTCTTCTTCGGTGGCGTTCGGGTTAGCCAAGAGGTACTGTTCTACTTCCTTATATGGGTATTTCTTGGCGATGGCATCAAAAGTGGGATTTTTGTAACTGAGCGGCGCGTGATCTAGAGGAGTCAATTGTACTGGCTGCTGGTCGTAAGAGGCACTAAAGCCGCTTCGAAACTCATTCCAGGCATCCTCAATGCCATTGACGCGGGCCTGCGATTCAAAGACCTTTTCTTTGTTCCGTGCGCCCTCGGTGATGTAATCAACAAGGTTTGCCGCCGTGTCAGCGATTTCCTTGATTACCTCTGGCCTCACAACCTGGCCGTTCTGGATTTGCTGGATAGTGTTTTGGAACTTGCCGACTTTGGAATCAATGGAGTTCACCAAAGACAACTCGCCTTCACGCACGGCGCTCTGGTAGGTGTCGAGCGCCTGGATGTACCCGTAGGCCAAGCTCAACTGTTTTGCCCCGTTTGAAGGGTCTTGCTTGACGGCATCAATCGTGTTCTTGAGGACAACGGTGCGGTCTGCGGCCTGGATCAGCGGCGAGGTGTTGTACTTGCTCACTATCTGGTTGAACGCCGCCTGTTTCTTTGGATTGTCCAGGAACTCGCTGGCCGCGTCCGTAGGTTTGGCGAACTGCCCCTGGCTGAATCCGTCAGCTACTTTGGCTTCACCAGTATCCTTGTTGAAGATCAGCGGCGTACCATCGGGTGCGACCGTCAGGCTGTACCCCGGAGGAACGGGAACACTCACGCGCTTTTCTACCAGTTGGCCGGTCACTGGGTCAGTGCCGTAGAACAGCCCCTGTCCGTCTGCCAGCTTTTCAAACTTGTAATCAATCTGGCTGGGCTTGGGCTTCATGGCGTTGTAGATGATTTCGCCCATCCCTTCGTCATAGCCGGCCTGCTTGAACAGCGCCGCTTTCTGAGCCGGGTTTAGGCCCGCCAGATCAACGCCGGATGAGGCAAGGGCCTTTAGGTCTGCGCGGGCTGATTCCTGCGCCTTCTGGTAGGCGTCGAAGTCGCGCTCGTACTGGCCGAGGGCTTCCTGTTTCCGGGCCTGGATTTCGGCACTCGCCCGGTCTTCGATGTTCTGCTGAACGGCCAGTACCTTTGCCGCCTTTTCGTCTTCCAGTGCCTTAACCTGCTCTTTATTAAACTGGGTGGTCTTTTCTTGCTGGGCTGCGCCGAAATCACTACCCATTAGTCCTGACCGGGCATTGATGGCTCTGGTCTGTCCTGCGCGGTCTTGTCCCTGCACATTCTCCTGCGAAATGCGGTTGGCATAGTCGGCGTTAATGGCATCAATCGTTGACTGCATCCGTTTGCGGGTTTCCTCACGGATGGCATTCTCGTCAACGCCCTGAAGGGTCGGGGCAGAGAGTATGGGATTGCCGCCGTAGCTCGTCGGCGCGGCTGTAGGCGTCGGGCTTGGCGTTGTTGGAACCGGGTTGGCGGGAGCCGGCGCGGGACTGGTGTAGCGCCTGACAAGTTGGCCGGTGGTGGTATCAACCACATCACCGTTCATCACCTCACCGTATCCTTTGGCTTTCTCCTCTGGTGTTAGGGGCATGGATGTTTAATTAGCGAATAATTTTATAGAGGCTGGCTTTGCCGCTTATCGTCCGTGATGAACCTGAATTTTGTAAGAAATAAAGCTGGACTGAAGTGATTTGGTTGGTCGTGTCATTCCATCCCCCTGAGCAGATTTCATTACACGGAGTTCCGCTTGTCGTACCCGTACCACCACCTGATTGTGCAATAACATACCGCCCAGTACCGGCAATCGTTTTGGAGGCTTTAATCGTTATCTTCCCCACCATCACTACCAGGGCGTTGTTAGACGTTCCTCCGATGATTCTTAACTCAGTAGGAGAGGACCCTTGGTTGGCAGAGACGGAGAGGTTAGAAATAAACACATTGTTCCAGCTATAATTCCCCGAAGTAGAATCGTCATTCAGGCGCAACGAGAGTACCGGCGTATTACCCGTTGTGCCGCTGGCAACAAACTCATATTCGATTAAGTATTCGTCGTCAGTATCGCCAGCCAACGAAGTCCACTCGGCAATCTTGGTGGTTGTCCCCGAAGTTAGCGAAACAGCGGATACTGTCTGGGTAGAAACCTTCTGCCACGCATAAGCAGTTGCAGCGGTTTGCGAGTCCACATAGCCCTTGCTGGCTGCATCAGTCGAAGCGGACGGCGTAGCAGGCACCGTAATGTCGCCCGTGGAATTTCTGCGGGCCACTTTGTTGGCAGTCGCCGCAGTCGCCGTATCGTCGTTGGTGACATACTTATTGCTGTTGGATGGAGTGCCGCTCGTTCCCGCTAGAGCGTCCTGCTGATCCTCGGTGATGAAGTGGGCAAACTGCGGGATGAAGTAGAGGTTGCCTGACGGCGTACCCATACCAACGGGGACTTCCGTGGTTCCCGGCGTGGTCGAAAGCGCCCCAGCCGTGTTTGAGGCGTAGTAGGCTTGGCCGTTGGTCAGGCCGGTATTGGTCGTATCCAGCCCCAAAAGCAGCACACCGCTTGAAATCGTGTTGCCGTCCGTCCCTGATCCTTGGGCAATACCTAAGATGACGTTTTCGACCGTTGATGCCGTGTCCGCGTCGCACTTCTTCCACTCGTTGTCCGTGTCGTCCAGGTAGACGAGGTTTCCCGCTGCCAGCGTTTCACCGGCATTACCGGCGACCGCGATGCGGTTGGCCGGGAACGAACCGGCTGCCACATGGTCAACATAGGATTTGCGGACCAAATCGTCGTCATCTACCGGGTCGCCAACTGTGGAAGCCTGTCTGAGCAGGGCCGGCAAGGTATAGCCTGAAGTGCCTGCAAGAATATTCCTTAGATAAGCAAGAATCGGGTAGTCCGTGATTTTAACAGGTGCGCCGCGACGGTGGGCCTTCTTGTTGTCGGACACTTCGGTTTCCGGGTCGTCGGCGTCACAGCCGCGCCGTGATACCGTAACCGTGCTTCCTGAGATGGTGCCAATGACAAATTCCTCATCGGCTGATCCTTCGTCAATGATGAAGCCGTACAGCCCTGACAGGGCATTGCCGTCCCGGTCAGTGCCGGATACGACAGCAAACGAGCTGCCGCTTGCGGAGAGCGAGGAGGCAAGCGAGGTTTCAAACAGGGCAGAGATTTTGGGGATTGCGGTCATACGAATGGGTTAATTATGAGGCTCGATACTTCTGGCGGAGCTTGGTGACATTCTGGATGATGTCGTAGTCAATGATGGTGGAGACTGCGGCGTAGCCGATGCCGGTGGCAACAAACTTCAATTTGCGCTGGTAGAACTTTCCCGTAGCCAGTTTGATTTCCTTAAAGAAGTGGTAGACGCTGGTTGAGCTTTGGCCCCCCAGCGTGGCCTGGCCGATGGCGTCAGAGCCGATAATCGTCCGAGGCTTGGAGTCCACATTCCTGTCCGTGCCACTCTGGGTGCCGAGTTTGACGAAGCTGCCGTTGTCTGTGGCCTGATAGATGTCAATGGACTGGTTGCGGGACATCTCCCCTTCAATCCAGAGCCGCCTGGTTTTCTTCAGTACCTTCATGTCCAGATCAGAGAGGTTGCCTTCCCAGTAGTTCGGGATAGCCGAGTTGTTATCATCAAAGCCTGACTCAAGCTCATAGACGTTTTCGGTGATGGAATCCCCGGCCACTAACGCGCCGTTGTACACCCCGTAGCAGGAAATATGATGGTCAGTCTTATCCCAGCACTTGTAGCGTTTGTTATAGATAAATTCCGTGTCGTTCTCGCTCGAATCCTTATAGCGGCAGGCAAAGCGAATGTAGTCTCCCCACTCGGCGGCTGCGGCCTTGTCAAAGCGGTAGTCGGACAGCTTCAACTGGTCGGACACCGGCAGGGGAATGACCTGGGTGGAGAGCTGGTTTAAGGTGAGCAGGCGGAATTTGGGATCAGTCTCATTATAGTCGTCCACATAGTACACGCCGTCGCCGGTCGAAATGGAGGCGCGCAGGTTCGGGATGCCAACGTGGTCGCGGTAAATGAGGTTGGTGGCGTTCGTGTCGGTCGCGGTCAAGGTCAAGGCCCACGTTTTCAGGCGGTGCATACAGTACTCGACATCGCCGTAGCTTTCGACGCTTTTGACATCCCCGCCGCCGTCATCCTGGCGGAAGATAAAGCCCTGCCCGGCAGTGCGCGGGCTTGATTTGGAAAAGTCGAGTATCCCCGTGTTGGTGGAGTCCTCGTACTGGTAGTTGGCCTTGATGTTGTTGGCTGCGCTGGCAGGGGCCGCGTTAAAGGTTACGGTGACTGCCCCGGTCATGTAGTTGACCGTCCCGGTTCCCCCGGCTGATCCGGTCAGGCTGCCGTTGTAGTCGTCGGTAAAGGTTTCGGTGCCGTCGGTGATGGAAACGGCAAAACAGGTGCGCTTCGCACCGCCTGCCTTGAACGCCAAAGTAAAGCTGAAGGTCTTGGTAGAGCCGTTCCCAGAGGCCGCGTTTTCGTTGGTCACGGTCTGGTAGGCCGCAGCGTCAATGTAGGAGCCGTAAATGCCAGTCTTGTCGGTAGTCCTGCCCCACAGGAAAGTCCGGTTCTGCTTGATCTTGATGTAACCTTTGAAGTTTTTGGAAGAATCGTACTGGTCCGCGTAGCTGCCTGGATTGGCCGGCAGTATCTTGTACAAAGATGAGTTCGGAGAGCCGAATATCATCTGGTTGCCGGCGAGACTCGCGTAATCGGCAAAGGTCACATCCTCGGCAGAGGCCGCTTGAGGAAACAGGTCGGTGGATACTTCCGTCCAGTCTGAGGCTGTCGTGTCGTAGTATTCGAGCTTCCGGCCCCGCTTGCGGTAAAGGATTTGGGTGCCGTCAGCCCTGCTCGTCACATGGAGGCCGGTGACTTTTCCGGTCCCTGATAGCTCGGTGCCATAGACTTTATAGCCCTTCCTGAGTTCAATCCGGTCGGCTTTAGTCAGCCAGTTCAACGACGCTGAAGCCGCGCCGTCCGGGATGGCGTGGTCTTCAATGGAAGTAATCAGTCCCTTGATGAAGTTTTTGACTTCTTTGAAGCGCATTAGAGGTTGATGCGGTTTTCGCTGTTTAATGGCATGTCTTCAAGGGTGGTGGAGTTGCCAATGGCGGTGAGCTTGAGCTTGGCATCCCAGTCCATCATCATCCGCTTGCGCTCCTGGTAGAACATCTGGTGTTCAGCCATCCAGCTCCTGACCTTCTCGGACTGGTCAAAGGCGAAGTACTTGCGGGCAATCTCGTAGAGCAGGATGGAATGGAAGCGCGAGGGCCACACCGGAGTCCAGGTATCAAGGGTGCCGGTTTCCAGATCAGGGGTGGCGTACTGGTAGTAGAAGTAAATGGTGTTGGTCGCCCCGACCGTGCCGCAGAGGTGGTACTGGCCGTTCTTGTGGTCAATCCAATACTTGCCCGACACGTTCTTGTAGAACTGCTGGTGCTCGAAGGGAATGGGGTCGTACTGGTCGGTGCCAACGTAGATGGTCAAAGGCAGAAAGAAGTCAGTCGGCAGTGTCCGGGCCGTGGTCGAATCCTGGCCGACGGTTGCCGTCCCTGAACTGTTGACGGTCTTGGTGACTTCAAGCTGTAGCTCGGTCTCCAGGTCGTTTTTGGTGTCGTTAATAAGCTGGATGGTAAAGTCCTGGTCGAGCGCGTCTCCAATGACGCTGGGGAGCAAATCGAGATAGTCTTGGCCGGTCATTTACATTGCGGTTAATCAATTAAAAGGATTGATATTCCAGATACGAGCCTTTCAAGACGGTCGTATTAGCTGCGTTCGACGTGCTTTGTGCCCACTGGAAATTGAAGTTCCCTGCATTGGAGCCATTGACGATGACCGCATCAATCATGACCCACGCATTAGCAAGTCCGCTGAAAGCATGAGACGTGCTGTAGGCTGTGTCTGAAGCGTTGGCACCGTTGGCGGTATCGAACCACATTATCCGCACACTCGTAGGAGAAGCAGGCCCGGTAAACTGGTACTTGAAGTTGCCGGCCCCAGCATCAACGAACACAAACATCCTGATCTGGTAGGCCGTATTGGCAGCCATCGCAAACGTGAGGGCTGAATCGGTACTGAAAGTCGTCGTGCTATTCCGGCTCTCGTCAGCGGTTTTGTTCACCTTAGTCCAACTGCTACCGGCAGAGGAGTTGGCAATCTGGCTGGCCATTTGGAAGTTAGTGCCATCATAGACAACCGTTACTATCGAACCAACCTCGATGTCATTATCAGCCAAATCCTGGTCGTGGAGTTTCTTGATGGTCTTCGCGCCCAGGCTGTTTACATTCAATGTTGCGGCACCTGTATTCGCGGTATTGGCCTTAAACGTAAATACCTGTCCCGTTGCGTAAGCTGCTGGCGCAGGAGAGAGGGTAATTGCATACGCATCGCTGGCCTGTGCGTCTGCCGCATACGTATAGGAGGCGTTTTGCACTTCGGTTTGAGTGGCGAGCAGATTAGCAATCTCTGAAATCATCTGGAAGTTCGTGCCGTCATAAATCAGGGCCACAACCTGTCCTGCTTCAATATCCCCGCTCTCAAGGTCTTGGTCATTCTCTTTCTTGATTGTCTTCGCACCGAGCGAGTTAACGTTAATGGTGGACGCCGAAGTGTTCGCGTTCGTCGCCTTGAACATCACAACCATTCCAGTTGTGTATGAAGAAGGAGCCGGACTAAGAGTTACCGCATACGTGTTTGCTGTTCCGGTATCGGCAGCGTATGTGAAAGACTGCTGTTGAATCTGTGCGCTTGTGGGGCCGCTACTGCCGCCCCCGGACATTGATGGCATAGGTTCTCCTAGATAGCAGCCCAGAACACCTTTTGAGAGGCGGCTGAACCGATAACATAAATCTTATTAGCGTTGTCTATCTCAAGCGTGATTGATTGGCCCGCACCCAATTCAATGCCGTCAGTGGCATCTGCCGAATCGTTGGTGATGCTGGAGGAAAAGCCAACATAGACTTTTCCTGTGTTGGCGTCTGCGGCCTTAATGACCACACCCCGCCGACAAGAAAAGTCAGTTGTCGTCATCTGGACCGCAGTAGTGGAGATAGATGACTTCCTGCCGGTCTTGCCGGTATACCCTGCGATTAATTCACTTGCCATAAATTATTTGTTTAATTACTAAGCCCCAAGCTCTCCGTAGAAAGCTCAGAGGCAGGAATTAAGAGGCAGTGGTAATGGTGATGCCGTCAAACACAGTGCAGTAGCCGTAGGCAAACCAGTTGGTGCCGTCGCAGAACAGCTCTACGCGGTCGCCAGCTACGGCCTTGGAGTCCACGAACGAAATGGTGTCGCCGCCGCTCGTTTCAAAGTCAGCGTCAGTGCCGGAGTTTACGTCTGAGGTATAGACCGAGCCTTTGATGATGTTGGCCGAGCTTGCGGTAATAATCGTGTAGGAAGCACCGGAAGGCGCAGCGGTCACGATGAAGGTATAGCGCAGTCCCGCAGCCGGGGCCGGCAAGGTCGAGGCGAACTCAGTCGAGGAATTGAGGAAAAAGGTCTTACCGCTCTCCTGGGCCGTGACCGTCTTGGTCGCCGTTACCGTGGCCGCACCGGAAGTGCCGTTTAGCGCCTTGAATAAGGCGCTGCTGCTCGTCCCTTCGTTAATGTAAACCGTAGAGCCGGTTCCACCGCTGGTAACAATAAACTGACAGCCCGTGGCATACCCGGTATCGCCATCCGTGGGGAGCGTTGCGCCTTTTGCGCGCCGTACCATGTCGGATTCATCCCATTCGAGTACGGTGACATAGGGGGTGCCGACCTTGTAGACACTACCGGCGAGCTTTAATGAACGGTTTAAGATTTTAGGCATATAGTCCTGAGTGTAGGAGTCCTCAAAGCAGAGGCTTCTTACCTTAATTTGTAAAGGAGGGGCTTAACCTACCCGCCCCAGAGGTCTGATGTCACAGATTAGGTGTAGCTGGTGGTGTCAACCTTCACGTCAACGAGCTTCTTGGCTCCGTCAGCAAAGGTTTTCTTACCGAACAGCACAAACGGCTTGATCTTGTATTCCTCAATGCGGTTTTCCGCCTTGTCGATGTCAAGACCAATGTTGCGCTGCAAGACCATATCCACTGCGCCTTTCACACCGAACATGCAGTGTGAAATGTTCTTGCCGGTCTGCCAGCCGTCAGAGGTTACAGTCAGGCTCGAAGACACAACCGGGGCACCGACGCCGCGCCAGGTCAGCGTGAGCAAGTCAGTGGAGTTGCTGTAGGAAGCGGTGCAGCCGAACAGCGCGGACTGGGCCGCCGTGGACAGGGCCACGCGGTCAGAAGCGGTCGTACCCGGCGCGTTGATTAGTGAAGCCAGGGACGCGCCCGTGGCGTCGTTAGAGCCGCCGATGAGCACATTACCGGCAGTCGTGCCGATGGAGGACACGAAGTTGAAGGTAATGGTCGTCGGGCCGACCTTGATGGTCACGGTGTCACCGGCAGTCGGGTTGGTGGCGAGCTTCAAGGTGCCGGTCCAGTAGTTGGAGTTGTGGACGTACAAATCGAAGCCGTAGTACTGGCCCATCTGACCGTCCACGCCGGTCTTGTCGCCCAAAGCGGACTCTTTGCCGCCGAGGTACTCAAGAAGGGCCTGGTAAAGATCAGGGGTCAGGTTGGCAAACATGGAGCCTGGTTCCCAGGTGTTGAGTCTGCCAACTTTCTTCTGCGCCAAAGCAAACATCTTCTGGATGTTGGCCGGGGTGATAGAAGCACCTTGGGCCGCAGTCCCGCCGAAGTCGGCAGCGTCAATGGCAGACGTTGCGTTGGTGACTTCTGCGGTGTAGTAACCATTCACGATGGTTTTCAGGTGTTCCACAAATTTCTGCGTGTAGTGGTCACGGCTCTTGGGGTAGCTCTGGAGTTCATCCAGATTCGAGATGACGAAGGGAATCGTCGGAGTGGTGTCAACCACCAGTTCTTCAGCCGTATTGGTGATGTCCTGGAAGGTCACATCCGAGTAGCGGGTGTAGCTCTGCGGAATGCCGTCAGAGGAGTACACGCGCTTGATCCGGTCTCCCGCCGTCAGCTCGTTTTCCAGTCGGAAGTTGGCCTGAGCGCGGTATACAACTTTGGTGAAGAAGTATTCCTGCATCTCACGGCTCCATAGCGTCCGAAAGGAAGCACTAAGGGAGTTGGACATTGTGTAGGAGGGTTAGTTAGACAGTCGGCACCCGTCTGAGGGGTACGTCCCCACCCTTTTCTCGCTGCCACTTCATGAACTTTTGCATATCGTCCGCGCTTGCGGTCTTGGCAAACTCCTCAAGCATCGCGTCTGACTTGGAGATTTCCTCGAAGTCAACCACTTTGCCCTGAGCGCCTTCGGTGCCGCCCCTGCCTGATTCGGCAGTCTTGCGGCCCGGCTCTACGGTCGGCTTGATAAAGGCGAAGTAGAGTTCGGAGAGTTCCTTTTGGAAGTAAGGTTCTCCGTCCGGGGCTTTGTCGGTCGAATACGCCAGTTCTAAAAGCTTTTGCTTCACAGCCGGATCATTTAAGGGTTCGTCCTTAAACACCGTCTGGAGCTTTGTTACACGGGCTTCAAAGGCTTTCTGTTCAGCCTCGGTTTCCTTCTGGGCCTGCCGCTCGGCCAGTAAGTCGTGACTTCCTTGGGCAGCTTCAGACCCTTCTGGGCGACGTTCACAATCCCTTGGAGGATTGCTTCGTCTAAACCGTACTGTTCAGCGATGGCCTTAATGTCAGCGTCAGTCTCCTGGCCTTTCGGCTGGGTGGAGAGCTGCTGAATCTTGGCCTCCAGCTCTTGGCGGGCTTTGCGCTCGCTTTCGAGTTCGCTTTCAAGCTCGTGCTTCTTTTGCAGGAGATCAGCGATGGGTTTTGCCTTGGGCTTTTTAGGCTCTTTAGGCTCCTCTGGTTCAACCTTTTCAGGCTCAACCTTCGGTTCCTCGGCTTCAGGCTTTGCCGGAGCTTCTTCAACCTTCTCGGTTGCCGCTGGCTCTGCGGGCTGTTTGAGGTCAGCCACCTTGTCTTCCGGCAAGTTCGTCTCCAGTTGCATCGGAGTGTCGAACTTTTCGGTGATTGCATCAGGCATTTGATTCCTTGATGGGTTAATGTTTTTGGATTGTCCTACCAGGACAAGATGACCATTAAGAGCCGTCATCGCTCGTTGCCCTTTTGGGTTCTAGGCTAAGAAAAAGAGTCACCTTTCGGTGACTCAGTGCTGACACTAAGCAGGGAAACGGTAGTAAACCTGCTTAGGTATCAACGTTGAATACCCAAAGGGTCTACCGTTTTTAGTTGTGCTTACAAAGTGCTAACGAATGTGGCAGTTCGGATGGCCTTCGACGTACATCTTGGCCAGGGCTTCTGCGTTCTCGCCGTGATCCGCTATGGAGTAGGTTCTCACATACTGCTCGGCATCGTCGTAGATGTCCCACGAAGTCTTACCCTCTACTGGGACTTCAACCGGATCAGTTTCCGCAACCTGGGCCGCAGCAACTTCCTGATTAAGCTGTTGAATATCATCAACAGAAACTGCTTTCTTTTTTGGCATAGTTATTTAACTTGGTTAATGAGTTTGGCGAGTGCGACTAAGAATTCACCGATGTGCTTATCAAACTTGTCTTCGCTCTTTGCTGTCATCATATTGTGGAGCGTCCTATCTGTAAAGAGGCCGGTCTTAACTTTCCCCTTGTAGCTGACGATAACCGTCCCCTTTTTGATGTCCGCACTCACCATCAGGAAGTTTCGTTTGGTCACGCCGATGACCGGGATTGAAGAAAACCAGGATTTAATTCTTTGCAGCATCGTAGGTTTGTTTAATGCTCACTTCGAGTGCCTTCTGTGCTGATCCGTCGAACATGGACAGGAAGTGGTTGCATACGTCTATCGTGGCAAACATCTTGTCCCGGCCTGCGGTATCAAGCTCGCGGTTGGCCTTGAGCTGGTTCTCGCACCGCTGCCGTTCAAAGGTCAGGTAATCAATCCACTCTTTCACTACGGGGATGTCTTTGGCCTTCTCCTTTTCGGACAGGTCAGCTAAGGCCCGCTCGTACTCGGCTACGGCTTCCCGGTAATCGTCGGCAAAGTCATCGGGCCGCTCGACGAATACCAGTTGTTTGAGGGCTTGTAGATCAGGGTTCATCAGATTTGCTTTAATTGAGTGATGAAGTCGATTAAATACTCGTTCCGCATCTCATACTTGTTGTGCCGCTTCCAGTCCATGTGCGCCCAGATTTCCATCCAGATTCGGTCTTTCTTTATGACGTGAATGTGAACGCGCGGGTATCGCTGGCCCTTGTATAAGGGGATAGCATACTGGCGGATATTCGGCTTCTTCTGGGGTAATTCTATGGGCCGAAACTTTTCTACGAAGCGTTCCCATTCGGTTAATAGCAATCGAGCCATCATACTTGCGAGGCTTGCGGAGCCATATTAGTCATATCTTGCGAGGTGCTTTGCGTACCGCCTGGGGTATTGGCCGGCTGATCCATCTGCATGAGCTGTTCTGACGGAGAAGGCTGCGGGGTGGCCATTGCACTCGGCGCGATGCCACGGCTTGCCTGGACCGCCACGGCTTTCCGGGCCATATTCTCGGCGGCAATCGGCAAGTGCTGTTCTGCATACTGGATCAGGGCTTCAAACTGGCCGTCTTTGAGGTCATCGGCATCAAAGGCATAGTCCATAATCTTCTGCACAAAGGCAGTGTTGGCACCCCGATTGAGTTTGGGCTGTTTGCCCTTGAGGATTTCCTGGATAGCCATAGACGCTTCAGAGAGGATTTCGCGGTTGCCGTCGCTTGTGAGGTCAAAGGCCAGGCGTAGCTGCTCCTCATCCACTCCTGCGGCGCGTAATTTGGCCTCTGCGCGCCATCGGGGGGATGTGACAGCTAGTTCGTCGGGGGTGAGTGTTGCAAAGGTTTCTACAAGCTGTTTTTGCTTGATAGCGTCCTCCTGCATCTCCACATCGCCGCCTTCAACGATGATGTTCCAATCCGGCTTGATTTCGAGTCGCGTGATTTCATCCCACTCCGCGCCCTTCTCGCCAATCATCTGGATGGCTTGGGGGCTTCGGAGGTGTTCAAACAGTCCCCAGACAAAGCGCCGGCCAATCGCTGCCCAGTTCTTGCGGTAGCTCTTGTTTAAGAGTCCCACACGGTCAGCGGCCTGCTGGACATTCAGGTAAGCAATACCAACCTTGGTCTGGTCTGACTGGCCTTGGGCTTCGGAGTTGACGCCGCTTTTTTCCTTGATGACGTTATCGAGGTACTGGACTAAATCAATGGTGCCTTTCAGCTCCGGGGTTTCGAAGCTGTAAATGCCGCGCCCGATTTCCTGTACTTTGCTCGTACCCGTTTTAACGGCGACCAGCTTATCCGGCCCCCAGATCAGTTCGGCTGGATTGGGGAATACGTCAGGATCATAGGCCCGTTGGCCAAAGTTGCGCTTTAAGCGGTTATCAAGCTCCTGGTTGAGTAAGATGCGGGCCATGTCTGCCAGGGGCAGCACATCGTCCAGTGGCGACTTTGACCAGAAGTTGAATACGTCCCGGTGGGTGGCCCAAGAAGTCCACGGCCAGAGCTTTGACTTGAACACTTCCTCTAAGGGAATAGCCCTGACAACAATGCCGGTTTCATAGTTGAAGGCGCACCAGTAGCGTTTGCCGTTGTAGGTCGTGCCCGCCTCAATGAGCTTGTAGAGAGCCTGGCCGGCGTAGTTGTAGGTGATGCCGTCCAAACCTAGCGCAATCATCCGATTCTGTTTGGAGCGGTAGGTATTGTCATTGTCTACCAGCGCATCGTCTTTGGTTGCGTTAATCAGGTCAGATACGGCCTTCGCATCGTACATCCCCTGCTCAACGCCGGTCTTTAGATCAGCCTTGTTCTTAAACAGGTTGTCCTGCATCACGAAGCGATGTTTTTCGAGGTTGCCGCCGCCAATCGGATCAGCAATGAAATCGTAGTGGTCAACGACTTCCAGGCAGGACTTGTAGCCGTCATAGGACTCGGCATAATACTTGTTGATGCCCCGACCCGACATAATGGCGAGCTTCTTGGTGTCAAGGTCAATCAAATCCCAGTCGTGGTCTTCGGCCTGGCTTTCCTGCTGGTAGAAGGCGTTGGCTTTCTGCGCCGCTTTATAATCTGCTTCCTCGCCTTCCTTGAATTTGAGCGTGGGCGGATTGTCTACCTTGGAGAGCAGAGTTTCTACGAAGCCCGGCACAATCGGAATCGGCACGTTGTAGCGGTTCTTCAGGGACTTTTTCTGCTTGTTGAAATACTGGTCTTCCGCTTCTTTCCAGGCTTTCTCACGCTGGTAGCGATAATCCAAACCGGCCTTATACTCGGCCCGTAGCTGCTTGGATAGCTCAGTGGTTATTGATTTGTCGAGGGTGTAGGGCATTAGCCGAAGTAACTTGTTTCCGCTTCCCACTGCGGTTGATTAAAGGGCTTGTACTCATCATTGCTCATCTGATCCTCAACGATTGCCGCATACCTATGCACATCGGCGGCGTGGCTCGTGAAATCATGCAGGGGCTTTTCCTTGAACATCCCCTTGTTGTCGTCCCACTCCTGCCGGTACTGGGCGATGTAATCGAGGAAAGTTTGGCACTTCTTTTCATCAATCCACAGCTTGTTGAAGAACAGTTTGCCGCGCTGGATACCGTCATCAACTGAAAGGCTTGGTACTACTTCAAACGTCCAGGCGGGCTTCAATTCCTGTAATAACTGTAGTCTGGTCTTTCCGGTGGCTATATCCGTGGCTCTGACATCGTGTGGGAGGAAGTGCTTGCCGTAGATGTATTCCTTATTCTCCAGTGCCTTGATAGCCTGCGGTATGCCGTCTTTCTCTGATCCTTCCCAGTAATCAATCATCTGCCGGGTGTTCATGGTGCCCTGGTAAAACCCGATGCCGAGCTTCTGGCCTACTCCCAAGTCCCAAACCGTGTGGACCTTCAATACCGGGTCGTAGGGTACAGTCTTGATTCGGGCTTCCTGTCTTGCCTTCAGTAGCTCGCTTGCGTAGTAAGCTCCCTTTACTGAGGCTTCAAAGGAACACATAAACTCCTGGGCGTATTCGTCAGCACTCATCAGCTTCTTGGCATCTTCAAGTTCGACCTCAGGCAAGAGCTTGGTATCTTCAACAGTCAGGAGCATAGAGAGCCACGATTCATCGGTTAGTCCATGCTGGTAGAGCCTGAAGAGTTCATTCTTGCCTTTCGGGGTTCCAATCCATATTGCATAGCCAGAATGGTCTGCGAGGGCTGGTCGGATAATTTCAGTAAAGATATTGCTGGGTTGCTGAGAGTACTCGTCAAAGGCCACGCCCCAGAGGGCAATGCCGCGTAAACTGTCGGGGTTGTCTGCTCCGTAGAGCTGTAGCTTAGAGCCGTTCGGATATTTGACTGAGAGTTCTGATTCATTGAATTGGACGTTAGGAATGGGCCGTGCGTAGTGCTTGAGTAAATCCCAGGCGATGTTCTTGGCTTGCTTGTAGAATGGTGCGATATAGGCAAAGCGGCTGTTTTCTATTCTCAGGGCGTCACGCTGTAGGTGATTGAGTACGGCTACGGTCTTACCGGCTCTACGGTGCAGGACTAAGACAATCCATCGCTTGGCCGTGTCGTGGAGCTTTGCGGCCCACTGGCGGGGACTGTAAGGGATGGTGATTGTTGCCATTCGATAGTGGTCTTAATTGGCTCACCGTTAATTCCTCCTACTTCGGTTGGGATCATCTTGGTCTGGAGCTTGTTGAACTCCTGGATGAAAAACTTCTGGTCTTCCTTGACCTTGCTTTTGGCGAAGCGTTCCATCAACTGCCAAAACAGCGGACTGAACTTGTCCACCTGTTCGCGGATCATCTCTGATTTCCCATATCCGGGATTGCCTCGCTTTGCCATAATGATTTAATTCGTGATTGCCGCTTACTTCAGGAGCTTATTGTCAGATAGGACTTGGTAGAGTTGTTCTGCCAGGGAATCGAGCAAGGGGTGGGCTATCTCGTTATTGATGACGTGCAGTATTTCGTGGATCAGCGTAGATTCTTTCTGGCTCTGGGTCAGGTCAGCATCAATGATGATGCGGTTTCTGGTGCGCTCGGTTCTGCCGCACTCCTCAAACTCTTTGACTACCACCGTAAACTGATGACCGCCTATCTTTAGTTTGGAGGGAATCTTCATCAGTGGAGCAATGAAGGATCAAAGGGTTCTTCCTTTGGGACAGGCTGGCCGAATACCGGGCGCTTATCTTCTTTTTGGTCTTCATCCATAAATTTCTTTTGGCTTATTTAAGCTGACAAGTGGGAACGCGACGCGCTATGACTGAGTTATCCACAAGCACACTCATTGACACGATTTAAACCGTCATTTATAATGTAATCAAGATAACTAACCGTTAATATATGCCCAAGCCAATTTGTGAGAACTGCGGTGATAACAAGAATGTTGTTGTCGCAAGCTACCCGGACGGAGCAAAGTTCTACGAATGTGAGGGTTGCTATACGGTGGTGGCACCGATACTAGACACTGTTCTGCCTAAATATTAAAGCCCTTCTGCTCATATGAAGCCCTCGACTCCTGAAGCCTATAAAGGCTTAAACCCCAATGACGTTGTATTCACTCCTGACCATATCGCTAAGCGATTAGTTGAAATGTTCAAGCCCAACGGAAAGATATTAGAGCCGTGTTCGGGAGAGGGAGCATTCCTGCGATACCTGCCGCCGGATACAGACTGGTGTGAAATTACCAAGGGGCGAGATTTCTTTGATTATCACCAGGAGGTAGATTGGATATTTACTAACCCGCCCTATTCAGACTTCAACCGATTTATGGATCACTCATTTGAGCTTGCTGATAATGTAATGTTTCTGGTTCCTGTGGCTAAAATCTTCAAATCCTGGGGAACGATTATGAGAGTTAAGCATTACGGCGGAATCAAGTCTGTTTGGTTAATTCCGGCAAGTCGCTGCGGTTTCCCCTTCGGTTTCCCGTGTGGTGCTTTTCATTTCAAACGAAATTACAAAGGATCAACTGAAATAACTTATGCAGAAGAAAAAATTAATCAGGCAGAGCTTCCTTTAGCGGCTTAATCATTAACCAATAACCTATGCAAAAAACCTGTCCTATCTGTACCAAACCTATCAAGATGGAGTGGCCGGCGCAGAAATATCATAAAGGTCGCTGCGCTGACCAAGCATCCCGTAATCGCTCTAAGCGATACCGCGATAAACTAACTCAACAAACCAAATGAAAACTCCTGATCTGTGCCACGAATCCTACCCGCCTGTCCCGCGTAACCAGTGCTTCAAGCACACCCAGAAGGAATCCCCGTTCGACATATTCCCGGTCGCTACCTGGACGCTGGTTATCGGCGTGGCTGTCAGCATAATTGCCGTCGCTGTCATTCACCTTCACTACCATGCCTAAAGAACTGACTAAGGCTGATGTCTGCCCACATTGCCACAAGGGGGTAATGGTGCCAAAGTTTGCCGGCGACCCGGCCAACGATGACACTTACCATTTCGCTCAGTGTTCAGCCTGCGGATATACGACTACCTAATTTTCAAAGTGCTATGGACTTACTACACCATTGGGAATCCGGCGATGCTCAGGCAGCCCTGCGAATGTATAAGCGCGACCGGAAATTCAGAGAACGGCTTGTTAAAGGCTTATATCGCTTCGCTGGCTTCACCCAGAAAGCGAACCGTGCAATCAAAGTTATTGAGGATGCCTGCCAGAGAACTGGCACCGGCTTACCCTTCTAACAGGAGCTGGGCGATGCTAAAAAGCTATCGCCTGGTGAGGATTGATTCTTCATTGTAGACACAACATCTGGCATCGAAACGAACAGATAATGTCGCCTTTTTGGATGCTGATGAAGTTGTGATGAAGAAAATATGAAATGCTCCTGAGTGCAATATATACCTACCAATTAAAAAGTCAAATTTATGGACGCCAAACCCTACTACAACTCATTCTACCTACAAATTTATCCTCGCGGTGCTGGTGATTACGGATTCGCAAGCATTAGCGGAATTGAGTATGACCAGGAGCAAGCAGAATCATTATTTGAGGAAATGAAAGACCAAATTAAAAGACACGTTGATTCTGTCCGTTCCGTGCATATGGAATTTGATACTTACTTATGCGGCAAATGTGAATCGGATTTCGACACACGAGCAGAAGCTGAACAGTGCTGTACCACCCAAGAAAATTAAAAACGCTTGCGTAGCAAGCCGAGCGAAAGCGACGAAATATGACCATAGACGAACAAGCGGGCATCCTGTTAAATCTCCAGGATATTGCCCGGCAACTCGATGCAGCACAGCGACAGGTACAGGCCGTAATGCATATGCTGCAAGAACAAGGCCCCACCGAATAGGGGTCTTTTCTTATTGGCAGTGGACAAACGGAAGCTACCTAGATCAGGGTGAATCATCAGCAGCCCGCCTCTGGCATACCCTTCCTGCCAGATTCCACAGGATCACGCCCAGCGGCGTGCCTTGCAGCTCCTAGCTCGGTCTAGTGACGAGATGCGCTCTCCCAACGTGGCTTAACGAATAGAAGGTGGGTTCGCCCACTGCATCATCACCATATCATATTTGCTTCATCTGGCGGCGATGCGTGGAAGCAAGGGTGTGGCTGGTCTTAGCGAGGTCGCCTGAACGACCGTCTAGCAGAATAATGTGGATACTTCACAAATGAGCTTTCGGGATACCCCTGACGGATATATGGCTTTGAGTAGATCATAAACTTTGTAGCCGTTTTAATTTATTTGCCAACTCATCGAGCTTAATACTTATCCGTATCCTTCTTGCCCTTGTAACATTTTTTAAATCTGACGCTTCCTTATTCAACCGATACATCTGTCCTTCTATTTTCATTATTTGCCTTTGAATCTTATCCATACCTTAAGAGTAGAAAAAATAAGCCTACCTCACAACCAACGAATATCCACCATTTTTTGACATACCCCCAATCTTATCCACAAGCTTTACCGACGAATCCAATATCCAACCAACCACCACCCCGAACAGTAACACCATTACACCTATCACCATCTTCTGCCTGAACGAAGTGAAGGCGACCGAGCTTAGACCTGGACGCATCGCCCGCCAGAGGTGAGGAGGAGGGCGGGCCACATACACGCCCGACCGACGACGAACCTCTGGTACTCAATTTCTAGGATTCTTTATCCGTGGAACGGGTAGCGTGTTCCACAAAATAACAGACCCCGGAGGGCCGATGAATTGAGTTCAAAATAAGGAAAACCCCGGCGCACTCTTTCGAGTGAAGCCTGTGGCGTGTGTGCTGTCACACATACCTCGTTGGCGGATCACGTCAAGTTTGCCGTCTTCCCATGGTGGCCGGCCCGTGCAGCGCAAAGCGCCAGCGTGGTCGGCGTTACGCGCGCCGGAGGTGCGCGGGATTCGGCTGGCCGGAAAATGCCCCAGAGCAAGAATAGTCGGAAAGTTTCGGAACCACTCAACCTCTTGGAAACATTGAGCAAGAGGCCAGCCTTCAGCGAGAAGCCGCTTACGCCTCGCTTACGGCTGGGTTTTGGATCAGGGCCGGGGTCAAAGCCGCTTCGCTGACCCCGGAAAGCTCGCTCAGGCAAAGCCCCTGCGGTGCCTTCGCGGACACAAACACGTTGGGGAACGGCGGCTTCAAAATCCAGTCATAGATGGCAATCAAAAACTGGTTCGTCGTAAATCCGTACTGGTGCAGGATTTCATAAATGCCCGTGGCACGGCTCTTGGCCGACTGCTTGGGCTTACCCGTAAGCGGGTTAATGAGGTAATCACGAGTCACAAAGATGACGTGAAACTTGGTATCAGTACGGCTGGCCAGCTTCAGGTACTTTTCTATCTTGTCCCGGATGACATCATAGGTTTCTGATCCCCGGTCAATCTCCCAGTAGATGTTCAGCCCTGCGTACTGCATGAAGCGGTCGGGCCGTAACCCCAAGTCTTTGAACTGTGGCCGCTCCCAGCGGGTCACGAGGCCCGTTCCCACAAACAAGGTGTAGAGCTGCGAACAGATGAACTCGTGCCGGTAGCCCTGCTCTGTCCACTTCTTGTTGCGGGTGACTCGGTAGTAGTACGGCGCGTTTTTGGAATTGTCCCTGATCTTATAGCGGTCAATCTCGCCGCGCTTCAGAAGCGTCATCAATGAGGAGTACACCCCGCCGTGCTTCGGGGGCGTGTCATCAGTCGTCAAATATAGTTTTTGGTCGGGGTGCAGCAGAATGGTCAGTTGCTTGCTGGTCAGTGTTTCGTTTTCGAGATGCCCCCTTATGAGGTCGTGCTGTCCGTGGAGTTTCATGGTGGTGTGGTGTGGTGTGGTAATAGACTGCCTTTAGGCGCTGCTCCTGCGCTGCCTCAATCTCGGAAACCGGGATGTAGCTTGCGTATATCTGGTCAAGATAGGGCCGCACATCAATATTCGGAGGGATCACATCCCGAACAAATACCGTCTTGGAATCCAAGCCCGGTAGTTTAACGATGCACTCCTGCCGTTGTAGCCGGGTAATGTAATGTGCCGATTCTCTATCCTGAATCTGCCCGCCGTACAGCATCCGTGCTATCTTGTTTGCGTCATCGGCAGATTCCAGCCTGAAAACCACCTTTGTAGCAGTCAGATTCAAGATAGCATCCCGGACGTAAAAGTCCTCAATCTGGGAAAGGTTCTGATGGGCAAGCGTAAGATACAGCCCAGTCTTTCCTTTATGGGCTAACACGTCAGCGAGGTTCCGGTTGGCGTATCGTCCAACTTCGTCAATGTAGAGGTAAAATCTCCCCTTCCATCCCTCTTGTAAGGGATTGCCGGTGAGCGCGTCCATCGCAGAGATGATTTCGTTTATTATAGCAGTTCCGAGGAACCGGGCAGGGGATTTGCCAAACCCTTTCTGGGGATAAAGGTTGACGATAATAACCCACTTGTCAGCAACCAACCTTGTAAAATCTAGTCCCTTTCGAGAGCCGAAATAGAGGTTTAGTATCGGATGGAACGCACTCAGGATGCGCCTTCCGGTAGGCCGGTACTCTCGGTAGACATCTCGGTTAGAGAAGGCCGCACGGAGCATCAATACGTCGTGTTTTAATTGTTTGGCGCGGGCGAATATCTCTTCCCGTTCTTCAATGTAGGCCGGCTGGGTAAAGTACACCGCATCAGCTAAAGTCATCCCCGCTTCATGCAACACTCGGACAATAGCCGGAAGGTACTGTTGGATGACCGGAGTTTCTGATTGCTCTTTCTGCTGGAATTGGATTTGAATAATATCCCAGACCTTTTCGGCACTCTCATCTGGGTATTTGCCAAAGACGTTTATAGGCGAGATTTTCTTAAAGGTGTAGGTATGCAGCGGATCAATGAAAATCACTTTCCTGTGGCCGATAGAGGCACAATACCGAAGGATATGGTAGGCAGTTTCACCCCCCTCTGAGGAGTCTATAAAACACACTCCCTGGCCCCGCCGGATGTCCTCACAGATCAGGTGTTGCAAGAACCTCGACTTCCCGACCCTCGTAGTCCCTAAAACGTGCGTGTGCGTCCGCTGTTCTTCAGAGACTAATACTTCTTCAGTCCCGCTCCCCAGACTCCGCAAAGGGTACTTGGATAAGAGCTGGCGTACCGCTAGTTCCTCCACCTCCGGTAAGGTCGGTAATCGAAGCAATCTGTCCGGCTTCTTCCCCGTGGCCGCTTTCCACAAGTCGTCTTCGATAGACATTGAATACCTCCTGGTACGCATCAATCGCCTGTTTCATCTGGGTTATAATGTCCCCCTTCAGATATACGTCCATATTCGAGTTTTCTACCCGGTGGACTTCTTCAAGCAAGCTGATTAATCTCCCCCTAACCTCATCGAAGGCGTCAAACTGCAAGTGCCGGTAGCGGGTGATTGCTGCAAGGGTATTCATCTTCTTTCTGAAATCCAATTCAACTTCTTGTTCTTGGAGGGCTTTCGTCCTCTGCATCTCAATTTCTGATTCAGCTTCTTTCAGCCTGATTGTTTGCTCAACCTTATGTTCTTCAAAGACCATCTGGTCAGACATCACAGGACTGACCTTCCGCCTCGTCGCCTCTGAGAGCTGGGCCTCCGCATTCGTATGCTGCAACTGCTCTAGAGCAAATTTCAGTT
>JADMIO011227248.1_pt1 | contig 26851 bp, 22 predicted proteins | sample 8958161 | NCBI WGS metagenome assembly JADMIO01 (sample SAMN16585339, study PRJNA669376) | soil metagenome | isolation source: Crop rotation soil | place: USA: Cullars Rotation, Alabama | collected 2011
CGGATCGGTGCGCCGGGCAGCGCCTGCGGCCGCTGCGCCGCGAGGATCTCGGCGTCGCCCCACTGCCGTAGCCGCGGATCGAGCGCGGGCGGGCCCCAGCGCTCGCCGGCGGGCAGCGTCACCTCGAGCTCGACGCGCACGCGGTCGCCGACGGTGATCTGCGAGGGCGAGAGCCGCGCGTGGACCGCGGGGACAGCGGCGGGCTGCGCGCTGGGCGGCGGCGCCGCCGGCACCGAACCTTGCCGTTGCTGTCGTCCTTGCGTCGAAGACACCGGGGCCGGCGATCCATTCGACGCGCCGGCGGGCGCCAGCGCCGCCGTCAGCAGCAGCGCGCCGATCATCGCCGCATCCTCCGCCGCCGCTGCTCGAAGAACCGCACCAGCGCCGACAGGTACGGCCGCCCGGTGCCGATCTCCAGGTGGTCGACGCCGAGCTGCCCCGCGAGCGACAGCAGCTCCTGCCGCTGCCGCAGCCGCTGATGGTGGAAGACCGCTGCGGCGCGCTTGCCGTCGACGACGCCGAGCCGTCCGGTCTCCGCGTCGCGCAGCACCACCGGTCCGGTCGGCGGCAGATGCTGGTCGCGCGGATCGGAGACCTCGAGCAGGATGACGTCGTGCCGCGCCGCCGCCGCCTTCAGCGAACGGTCGAGCGGCGTGTCGACGAAGTCCGAGACGATGAACAGGACCGACCGCTGCCGCAGCGCCGGCAGCACCGACTGCAGCGCGCGCTCGAGGTTGGTGCGCCCCGAAGCCGGGTAATGCAGGACCTCGCGTACCAGCCGCAGCACCTGGTTGCGGCGCCGCTGCGGATGGAGCAGCAGCTCGAGCTTGTCGGTGACGAGCGCGGCGCCGACGCGGTCATGGTTGCGTAGCGCCGCGAAGGCGAGCAGCGCCGACAGCTCCGCGGCCAAGTCGCGCTTCAAGATCGCGCGCGAGCCGAAGCCGAGGCTGCCGGAGACGTCGACGACGATGAAGACCGTGAGGTCGCGCTCCTCGACGTACTGCTTGACGAACGGCGAGCCCATCCGCGCGGTGACGTTCCAGTCGATCGTGCGCACGTCGTCGCCCGGCTGGTATGGCCGCACCTCGGCGAACTCGACGCCGCGCCCCTTGAACACCGAGTGGTAGTCGCCGCCGACGCCCTGGTCGACGAGGCGCCGCGTGGTGATCTCGATGCGCTTCACCTTGCGCAGCAGGTCCGCGCTGCTGGGCGCGCTGGCGGGGATCGGCGGGGGAGGCGAGGCGCGGCGGAAGAGGGCGAGAGGCATGCGATCCGCCCGCCTTCCTAAGGAACTTCGATCTGTTCGAGGACCCTCGCCACCAGCTGGTCGGAGCTCACCTCTTCCGCCTCGGCCTCGTAGGTGGGCACGATGCGGTGGCGCAGCACGTCGGGGCCGACCTCCTTGACGTCCTCGGGCGTCACGTAGGCGCGGCCGCGCAGCAGCGCCATCGCCTTGGCGGCGCGGGCGAGGAACAGCGTCGCGCGCGGCGAGGCTCCGAAGGCGATCAGCTCGCCGAGGCCGCGCAGCCCCGCCTTCTGTGGGTCACGGGTGGCGGCGACGACGTCGAGCACGTACTCGCGGATCTTGGGGTCGAGGTAGACGGCGTCGGCCGCGCGCTGGAGCTGCACGATGCGGTCGGGGTCGAGCACCGGCCGCACGTCGGCGGGCGCCTCGACGAGGTGGCGGTCGAAGATGGCGCGCTCTTCCTCGCGGTTCGGATAGCCGATGACGAGCTTCATCAGGAAGCGGTCGACCTGCGCCTCGGCCAGCGGATAGGTGCCTTCCTGCTCGATCGGGTTCTGCGTCGCCAGCACCATGAAGGGCTCGGTGAGGCGGAACGTGGTGTCGCCGAGGGTGACCTGCCGCTCCTCCATCGACTCCAGGAGCGCCGACTGCACCTTCGCCGGCGCGCGGTTGATCTCGTCGGCGAGCAGGAGCTGGGTGAAGATCGGCCCCTTGCGCGGCACGAACTCGCCCGAGCGCTGGTCGTAGATCAGCGTGCCGACGAGATCGGCGGGCAGCAGGTCGGGCGTGAACTGGATGCGCTGGAAGCGGATCGACAGCGTGCGCGCCAGCGTCTTGACGGCGAGGGTCTTGGCGAGGCCGGGGACGCCCTCGATGAGCAGGTGGCCGCGGCAGAGCAGGCCGACCAGCATGCGGTCGACGAGGTACTGCTGGCCGACCAGGACCTTGCGCAGCTCGGCTTCCACCTGGTGGAGCGCGAGCGCCTCGTGCTCGAGGTCGCGGGCGGCGAGGGCGGGTCCGGGGAGGGTCTGCTCCATTGGGGGTAGCACGCGCGGGGGCGCGCGGCTTGCGACGATAGCAAGTCAAGTGCCACGGCGATCTACCCTTACGGGCGCTGCGGAGCAGCCCAAATGAGGCGTTCGTGGCCGGTGGGCGGCTCGTCCGCCGCCAAATTGGCAGCTTCCGCTGGTCCCGAGCCGAGGCCGACTCAGGGTTGCCGTGGCACGAGGCTGACCTCGATCGTCATCCCCGGCTGCACGTTGATGCGGCGTCGCCACGACTCGTAGCCCGCCAGCTCGAGCTGGAGCTCGTGAGAGTCCTGAGTCACCTGCAGGTCGTAGGGCGTGTGTCCGAGATATGACCCGTTCAGGATGACGTCGGCGCCGGCGGGCGAGGTCGTGACGTGGACCCGGACAAACTTGGTCGCCTCCCCGCCGCCCGCCGCTACCTGAGCCAACGCATTCCGGATATCGGCCTGCGCCTGCTCGAGGAGCAACGTGAGCAGCTCGCTGGCGCGGTCGACGGGCTGGTGAGGGGCCGAGCTTGCCACCGGGTATTGCTGGGTGCGCTCGACGTCGAAGTTCTTCGAGAACTGCACGCGGCCCGTGTCGACGTGCAGGATCTGCAGGCTGATGGACATGCGGAAGACGTCCTGAAGCGCGCTCGTGCCGTAGCCTTCGAACGACCGCCGCTCGACGTCGTACCTGATGATGGAGCCGGTGACGAGCGCGTCGGCGTTGAGCAGCCTGCCGACGCGGCTGACTCCCGCACCGCCTTGCAGCGTGCCGGGGAGCCCGAGCTCCTTCCGCACCGATTCCATGCGGTCGCGGGTGACCAGGACCACTCCCGGCAGGTTGTGCAGGAACGAGGTGGTGATGTCCTGAGCCATGGACCCGAGGTTCGGCAGGGTGTTGGCACTCCGGTTGTCGAAGTCGACGACCGCCACGGTGATCTGGCGCGGCGACGCTTTGTCAGCCTGGCGCGCCGGCGGCAGGCGCAGGGTGGTGTCCAGCTTCCACCCTTGGACGATCTTGAGGATGGGCTCGATGCGGAGAGCGCGGCAGTAGGGCCGTTCCTCTTCGATCATCATGCCCACCAGCCGCCAGTCCTTGTCGAAGACGCCGCCTCCGGAGTGGCCTTGCGGACAGGGCAGCTCGAAGAGGAAGCCGAGCTTGCCGTCGCCGCGGGCGAACTTGATCTCCTCCTTGGGCGAGATCCAGCCGCCCACCGTGGAGTGGCCCATGGAGTGCAGCGTGTCGCCCGGATCGAGCTCGGTCGACGAGCCGAGCTGATCGAAAGGGATCAAGCGCTGGATCTCTGGCGCGGACATCCCCAGCGCGCCCAAGTCGGCGCGGAACACCGCGACGTCCTCCTCGTGGTGGAGCCGATAGGTCTCGACGGGGAACTGCTGATTGGGCCACGCCCGGAAATGCGCTTGCAGGCCCTCGACCGGCCGCCCTTGGCGGAACACCACGTGCCGGGCGGTGATGCCGTACGCGTAGCGGGAATCGACGTGGATGAGGATGCCGGCGCCCTCGGTGGTCGGCGCCGTGATGCGCACCACCAGCGCCTCCGCCCGTTCGACGCCGTCCTCGAACAGGTCGGCCCGGCCGGCGGCCAGTAAAGGTTTCGCCGCGGCGGCGGCCAGGGCCACGGCGGCGGCCAGGCGCGCTAGCTCGAGAATGGTCTTCATGATCTACCTTCAATCTCCGGAGTGATAGAAATCGATATCTTTGATGACCGCATCCCCGGCGGCCGCGATGGCCTTGATCTCGAGGCGATAGAAACCGGGCGGGCCGATCGGCCCGGTCGCGATCAGCGTCGGCTCGTTCGACGCGTAGTAGGCGAACTCCCCTCCCACGTCCCGATCGGTCACCGCTGTCGCCCGCAGCTGGTTGCCGCTGCCGTCGATCTCCACGACGGTGAGCAGGACCTGCTTGAGCTTCTTGGAGGGCACGAGGGTGACCTCGTAGCCGGCGTTGGGTTGTGGCGCGCCGGCGCGGAGCGGTAGATAGACCTGCCGGGTCGGGCCCGCGGAGGCGGGCATCTCCATCCAGGCGAGGATCCCCAGGTCCTCACGAGCGAGGCGTTCGGCAGCGAGGATTTCGGTCGGCCAGCGGTACGAGCCCTGGGCACCCGGCTGCTCGGTGTCCATCCGAAAGTAGGTCCGCGACTTGAGGCTGAACCCGCGCAGCCGAACGGGCCTGGCGATGCCGGGCGGGGCTTTCCACGTCAGCTCGAGCGCCGGCTGGGTCTCGGGGTCGAACGCGCCGAAACCCTTGACGAACGACCGCAGGTCGACGCTCACCGTGCCGACCTGCTGCGCGTAGATCCCTTCGCAGCGGTCGCCGCGCCATTGGTAGCTCTCGGCGCTCGTCGCGGCATGGAGCAGCTCGGGGTCGCAGTAGGCCGGCACCTGGTGGGTGCTCGCTGCGAGCGTCAACTCGACCAGGGACAGGAACACGCAGTCGATCCAGGTCATGGGGTGATCCTTGCCGCGCTCAGCGGGGAGGTTTCTGCGGGATCAGCTGTCGCTGTCGTTGTACCTCGCCCAAGATGCGCGGCACTCTCATCAACCAACCGACGATCGCCGAGCTGGTCCCCTTCAGCCGCACCATGCTGGCGAGCGGCAGCTCGCCCTTGCCGGCACGCTTGCAGATGGCGAGCTGAGGGGAGACCGACATCACCTTCAGCTGGCCGATCACCTTCATCGGCGCGGCCAGGATCTGTCCGGTGACGGGGTGGATGATCTGTTCCCCTTCCTGAATGACCTCGAGCGTGTCTTTCGCTTGCAGGCCGGCTTCGGAGCCGAGATCGACCACGTAATCGTTGCCATTGATCTGCACGATGTAGCCCAGCGGTGGAAAGGCCTCGCGGATGCTCTGCTCGAGCAGGGCGCCGGCCTCGCGGGGCGTCGCCGGAGGCAGCATGCTCTCCAGGCTGGCGCGGTCGCTGCTCACGGTGGAGAGCAGGGCGGCGCTCTTCACGTCGATCATCCGCACGTCGATGATCCACTTCTTCAGCTCGGCGCCCTGCTCCGACCGGATGGTCTCGACGGTGTGTCCGACGACGCCGATGAGGTCGAGGTCGAGGACGTCGGTGAGCTTGTTGTTGACCTTGCCGCCGATGAACTCCTGCAAGCTCTTTTCGGTGAACACGGCGCGGAGCTGGTTGCGCTCGATCATCTTGAAGCGCCGGGCGGCGAGGAAGGCGTCGGTGGCCGCGTTCAAGACCTCGGTGTCGACGCGTTTGTCGCGTTCGTTGGAGCTTTCTTCGCCGAGGATGAGCCCGAGCTTGAAGACGGCTTTGTCGCCCTGTGCCGCCGCCGGAGCGGCCAGGACGAGCGGCAGCAGGAGGAGAGCGAGCGCCACGGATACTTTCGAGCTCATGAAACAGTCTCCTTTCCGCGCGAGCGCGAACTCAGGACAGTCAGGGTGAGGGTCGTCAAGGCGAAGGCGCCGGCGGCCGGCGGGATGGCACGGCTCCGCGGCCCGCCGGCGTAGAGCTCGAGGATGGAGGGCATCAGGTTCTCGGGCCGCAGACCGGGAGCGGTGCGCTCCAGGTTCGAAACCGTGCCCTGGAAGGTGAAGCGGATACCGTCGTCGCCGAGCCTCAGGTCGCTCAGCGAGCCGGCGATCGCTGCCCAGCGCAGGGAGTCGCCCTTCTTCAGCGCATGGAGCGCGCCGCTGGCCGGGACGCGAACCTTTCCGTCCAGCACGGTGGGCTCCTCGCGCACGGCGCTGGTGGCGGCGCCCTGCTGCTCGACGATGCGCAGCAGGTCCAGGCGGGCGATGGGAACGGCGCGGGCGAGCTCGTCGCCGGTGAAGCGGGAGAGGGCCACGTCGAGGTCGAGCGAGCGGCTCTGCGGCGAGAAAACGACGGAGTCGGGCTCGTCGAAGTGGAGGAGCGCTGCGGGGTCGCCGAACCGCTTCAGCACGACGTCGCCGCGAAAGGTCACGCGCAGCTCTTCCTCGGCGCCGTCGATGGAGAATCGATAAGCGTTGGGAGCGTCGTCGCCGTCGGCGCCCAGGTGGTCGACGGCGACGCGGGTGCCGGCCGGCAGCGGCGGCGTGTTGAGGGTGAGCTCGGTCGTCGGGGCCGCGTAGCGCTGCATGGCGAGGCGAAAACCTTTCGATCCAGCGCCGGCCGGTGCTCGCCGTTGGTCCGCTGCCGGCAGCGCCGGCAGCCGCAGGGCGGCGAGCTGGGTCGCCGCGATCTCGTCGAGGCGCAGGCGCTCGACGACGGCGGTGTTGCGGGCGAGCTGGAACGAGAGACGCGAGACGTGGAGGTCCAGTCGGGCCTCGGCCCGCGGCGCCGGCCAGCAAGCGAGGACCAGCAACACCAGCGCGAGAGCGGCCGGCGCCCAGGGGAGCGGATGCCGCAAGCGACGCCAAGACAACCGCAGGAGGGGCCTTCTTTCCGCCGGCGCCTCGGCCTCTTGCTCCTTGTCTTCGAGCAGCCACAGCCGGCCGTCGGTGAGACGGGAGTAGAGGACGGGGCTGCTCCAGGCGATGCCCTGCGGGTTGGCGAGGTAGAGCTGCTGGCGCCCCTCGTTGACCGCCGCATCGGCGCGGCCGGTCTGCACGAGGTGGCCGTAGAGGTAGTTGGTGAAGAGGTGGCCGTCCTCGACGCTGACCTCGCGCCGCATGGCGACGACCGCGGGAACGCCGCGCTGCACCAGCCGCCCAGCGAGACCGCTGAACGGGTCGCGCGAGGAGGGCGCGCCGCCGTGGCAGGCGATGAGGGTGACGAGCTGCAGCTCGCGCACGCCCAGGAAGACCTCCGCGAGCAGCTCTTCGCCGACGAACTGCGCGCGGCCCTGGTCGTCCTCCATCACCAGCGCCGACGTGCCGCCGCGCTTCTGGCCGTGGCCGAAGAAGTGGAGGAGGTGAAATCCCCCGTCCGCCATCAGCCGCTCGCGCAGGCGGCCGAGCGTGGCCGGCGGCTCCAGGATGGCCACGTCCACGAACTCCGCCAGCATGCCGAACGGCGCCTGCAGCCGCCGCACGACGGCGTCACGCTGGATCTCGGCGAGACGAAACTTCTCGATGTTCGAAGGGGCGGAGATGACGCAGAGCAGCCGCGGCCGGCGGGTGGCCGGCGTCTCCAGCGCGCGGCGCACGCCCAGATAGCGGGAGAAGGCGGTGTCGGGTGAGCGCGCCAGGGCGAGCTGGCGCCCGCCGTCGACGAGGAGCTCCCAGTACAGGCCGTGAAGCCACTCGGGGAGATCGGGTGCGATGTGGAGAACGAAGCGGAGCCGGCCCTTCGCCTCCTCGGCGGCGACGACCGCTTCCCGCAGGCCCTCGCGCAGCTCGCTGCCGGCCGGGAACACCGCGTCGTAGAGCCGGTTGCCGTACGCATCGGGCTCGAGCTCCAGGGCGGCGAGCGTCTCCTCGATCTCGCCTCCTAGCGCCACCTTTCCCCAGTAGTCCCGGCCGGCCCACGAAAAGCGCGCCGATTCGAGGCTCGACACGTAGAGCGCGCTGTCGAGGTAGGTGCCCTCCGTCATGACGCGTCATTCCTCTGACGAGGGGCCGTGCGTGAGACGCACGGCGGGGTCGCCGATCACTGCATAGGACCGCGCGTCGTTGGCGGCGGTCCACAGCTCGGAGAGGGTGAGGAAGTCTGGAGTGGCGCCCCAGCGCTCTTCCTCGCGCTGCTCGGAGAGATCGGTGAATAGCTCGGCGTAGCGCTGGTTGAAGTATTCGGTGGCCGCGCCGACCGGATAGCCCTCGAGCAGGCGGCCGAGGGCGCTCTCGAAGACCTGGAGCTGGGCGCCGGAATCGGGCCAGTCGAAGGAGAAGCTCCAGGCGCGATCCACGTGTCCGACCACCGCCAGCGCGCCGCCGCCGGGATGCGCCAGCAGGCGCTGCGGCAGCCGCGACACGAAGCTCTCGACGGCGAGCTGCTTGGCCTCGCCGTTCATCTCGAAGCTGTCGTGGACGGGAGTGCCGGCGCCGTAGCAGGCGAAGAAGAACGCGACGAGGCCGGCGAGCGACGCGCCGTCCGCGACGTCCTCTCCGGCCACGTAGTAGTCCTCCACGATCGGTCCCCGCGGGCCGCCGGGGCCGGGCCAGTCCTGGCAGAGCAGGGCTCCCTGATGCGGGAGGTGGCGCGGGTCGTCGACGTCGAAGCCCAGGCCATGGCTGGCGGTGAAGAGCAGGGCCGGCGTGGAGCCGCCTCCCACCCGCTCGAGCAGCGCCGCCTTGGTGGCCTTCTCGGCGAGGACGGCGTCGACCGGCCAGCTCGGCCGGTCGGCGGCGACGCGCTCGGCTAGCGGACAGATCAGGTTGCGCAGGCTCGAAGCCGTGGCGCGGTCGCCGGGGTTGCTGACGCCGAAGAAGGACACGCGGCGTGCCGTCGCGACCGAGCCGCGCTCGGCCGCGACCACGCTCTCCGCGTAGCGCGTGTAGTCCGCCAAACTGTCAAAGCAAAGCCGCCCGACCGCATACTGCACGTCGAGCTGGTACTGGAATCGAAAGGAAATCTCCGTGGGGCTGGCGGCGATCAGCAAGTAATAGGGCAGCACGTCGGGATCGGCTGGTCCCGCTCCGACCCGGTGGCGGGCGAGGAAGCGGGCCTTGGACTCGCCGCGGTGATGGACGAGCTCGCGGTAGCGGCTCTCGCTCAGCTCGCTCGCCTGCGCCTTGCGGAGCGCGAGCAGCGGGCCGAGGGCCTCGCGCAGCTCCTGCTCGCGGCCTTCCGGGAAGATCACTCCCCAGCCGGCCTCGGCCAAATGGAAAGGATCGACCTCGAAGCGCGTGTCGAGGTGGTCCTCCTCGCGGCGCGACCGCCAGCGCCGGAGCTCTTCGACCTCGGCCGCCGGCAGGGTCTCGCCGCCTGCCAAGGCCGCGATCTGGCGCGGCGTCGCCGCCGGCAGCAGCGGCTCGCCGGTGGTGGCGTTGATGCCGTTCCACGAAACGGTTTGCGGGTCCGGGGAAGTCATGATGTCAGCGCGCATTGGTGGAAGGTTTCTGATAGCTGATTCCGAAAGCGTCGTCGACCAGCCACTCCGAGTAGGGGCGCCGGCCGCCGGCCGGATGATGGGGATCACGCACCACGATCTCGAGGTGGACGACGCGGCCCCGCATCTCGGGCGCGAAGTCCTTGCCGTCGAGGAAGGTGTAGTTCCACCAGATCCATTGCTCGCCGGCGTCGAAGATCTGCTGCCGCGTGTCGGGCTCGCCGAGCAGCTGCACGAGCTGTTGCGCGGTCTTGCCGCGCGCCAGCGCCTGGATCTCGTCGAACGAGCGCTCGGAGCGTGCCCGTGGACCTCGGCATCCAGCGGTCCCGATCGCCAGGAGAGCTGTCGCGGCCAGCAAGGCCCTGGTTTTCGAAAGCATGACGCGCACCGGTCGCGGCGCCGGGCCCGTCCCCACAGCGGAGAGGGGCCCGGCTGGTCGCGGCTACTTCTTGGCCTTGTGCGAGGAACGGGAGGGCGGCGCGGTCTCGACGTCGTAGGGGTGCGGCGGCACGGGCCTGTCGTCCGAGACCGGCCCACCGCTGCCCGGCGGTGGATCGAAAGGATCGCCTTTCCTGCTCGTGGGGCGGTTGTCGGAGATCGGCGCCGAACCGGCGGTACGGTCTTTCATCTCTTTCTCCTTGTCGCGGACGTTGAGGGTTCGCGGCAGGGAGAACCCACGCCAGTGGATTTGGTTAGTGCGGCGATGAGTTAGAGATCTGCCGAAACACCGTCGGCGCCGGTTGCCATTCGCCCTGCAGGACGAAGCTGGCCCAGTAGTAGGGCGCCTTCCAGCGCGCCTCGCTCGAAAGCGAGAGCTGGGCTCGCCGCAGCGCTTGCGCTGGAGACACGCCGTCGTGCAACAGGGCCGCGTAGAACCGCTTCATGAGCTCTCCGGTGGAGCGGTCGTCGACGTCCCAGAGCGAGACGAGGAGCCGCGCCGCTCCACCGTGCAGGAAGCCCTGAGTCAGTCCGACCATGCCCTCGCCTCCGACCTCGTGGCCCAGCGCCGTGCGGCAGGCGCTCAAGACCACCAGGTCGGCGCGCAGGTCGAGGCCGGAGACTTCGTACGCCCGCAACTGGCCGTCGATGGGACGGCCTGCCGAGTCGAAGGCGGCGAGAGCGAGCGAGGAGAGCTCGGGATGCACCTCGTCGAAGAGGCCGTGAGTCGCGAAGTGAAGGATCCGGTAGCGGCGCAGCTTGCCGCTTTGCACCAGGGCGCGGCTGGCCGCCAGGCCGGAAGCGGCGAAGGCGCGGTCGGATCCTGCGATCTCGAGGATGTCGGCGGCCTCGAGCCCGGCGTAGCGCAGGCGGGGCAGCGACGGGTTGTTGCCGGCGACCGCGGCGACGGCAGTCATGCCTTGGAGCCGCGGATCGCCCGGTTGCAACACGGGGTCTGCCACGACCGCCAAGAGCTCCGGGGCCGGCTGGCGGCCGGCGAGCTTGGAACGGAGGGCACCGAGGACCGAGGCGGAGGGCAGGCTCACGATCTCGTGGTCGGCCACCAGCAGGCGGCTGCCGTCGTTAGGCAGCGGCAGGGCGGCAAAGGGCACGGCCTGCAGGGCGCCGTAGGCGACGACCGCCACCCGCGGGCGGTCGAGGAGATCGGCCACCGGTGCCAAGACCATGCGGCTCAGGCGCACGGCGGCGAGGCGGGCCGCGGCTTCGCCTGTCTGCATTCGACTCTCGGTCAAGGCGCTGTGCAGTTGGCGCGCGGCCGCCTCGACGTCAGCTCGCTTGGGAAGGGTCGCCACGAACCGCGACCCTGAGGACGTCACCGCCCAGAGATAGCTCCTGGCCTCGCCCAGGAAGTACTCCAGCAGCAGGACGTCGTCGTCGAGCAGATGCCGTGTCGCTTCGAGGGTGACGACGGCAGGGACGACACGCGGCGGCCCTCGCACCGCCGCGTTCGTCTGGCGCCAGCTCTCGAGCAGCCCCGTCAGCTCGGTCTCGAGCTCGCCGCTCGCGATGCCGTGGGGAGACGCCAGCAGGTCGAGGTGACGAGTGTTGATCTGCCGGCTCAGCTCGTCGAGGCGCCGCAGCTCCTCGCCATCGGGATGCGCGCGGGCGGCGAGCAGGAGATCGAGCAGGCTGCGCGCCCGGGCGCGCTCGCTGACGGCGAAGGCCCTGGCGTCGAAACCGTTTCCGGGTTCACGCCGGTGCCGCTCCGCCAGGAGATCGACGAGGAAGGTGTACTGCTCCTGGTGTTCGGCCTGATACGTGGCGCGCAGATCGGGCCGCCACAGCTGGCTCCGGAAGTCCTCGACGAGCGCGAGGAGCCGCTCCATCCTCTGCTCGGCCTCGTCGAGCCGGTCCTCGGCCCGCGCCACGCGGGCGAGGCCGAAGATGGCCGCCATCTCCGCGTCGCCGTGCGGATCGAGCTCGAGCCCGGCTTCGAAAGTCTGGCGCGCACGCCTCAGATAGCCGAGGCGCTCGTACGCGATTCCCAGGTTGTTCACGGCCACCGCTTGCGCCGGCCGGTCGTTGGTGCGGCGGAAGATCTCCACCGCCGACGAAAAGTCCGCGAGCGCCTCGCGCGGCTGGTTCGCCTCGACCTGCGCGAGACCCATGCTGTTGAGCGTCACCGCCTCGCCGAAGGTGTCCCGTTGGAGCCGCCGCAGCTCAAGGGCCTCGCGCAGCTTGGGCATGGCGGACGCCGGCCCTTCCATCCGCAGCAGCAGGTCGCCCAGCTTGTTGAGCGCGATGGCGCGGCGCGTCACGCTGGCCGGTTGGGTCTGTCCCGCCAGCGCCGCCAGGGATTTGCGATATTGATCGACGGCGAGGCGCTCTTCACCGAGCTGTGCGTAGAGAAGGCCAAGGTTCGTTCGCGTCGCCGCCTCGCTGCTCCCTTCACTCAGCTGTTGGAAGATCGCGATGGCTTGAAAGTAGAGGTCGACGGCGGCCTGGAGACGCCCCTGGCGTACGCGGAGCAGGGCCAGGTTGTTCAAGCAGGTGGCCTCTTCGAAGGGCACGCGCAGCTCTCGCCAAATCGACAGCGCCTCCTCGTAGCCGTGGAAGGCCGCAGCGATCTCACCGTTTCTCGCCGATCCCAGGCCGCCGAAGTACAGGCAGTACCCTTCTTGGCTGCGGTTTCCGAGACGCCGAAAGAGGCCGCGCGCGCGGTCGAGCGCCAGGACACCGTCCCGGCGGTGGACGGGATCGCTGGTATAGACGCTGAGCTTGCCAAACCAGAACAGCGACCAGGCTTCGTCGGCCGCGTCGTTCGTTCGTTGCCACAACGCTGCGGCTTCGCGGTAGCCCGCGGCGGCCGCCGGGGTTTGACCTTCTCGCTGCGCCGCGCGGGCCCGGGAGTAGGCGGCGGCCGCGGCGCCGCGCGTGCGGTCGGCGCGGCTCGCGGCGCGCAGCGCGTCCACGCGGACCTCGTAGAGGCCGTCTCCGTCCGAAGCCTCGAGCCCGAAGACGTAACGGCCACCGGCGTCCGCGACCAGGCGGACCTCCTCGGGTCCTTGCCTGCCGTTCGGGCTGTCGACCCACAGCAGGGGACGGCCCTCCGGATCGAAGACGCGGACGCCGACGTCGACTCCGCGTTGCTGGACGACCAGGTCGAGGTATTGCCCCGCCTCGAGAAGTATTTCGTAACGCCGGCGATTTCCGCTGGCGAGACGCTCGACGAGCGGCCGTCCCGGCGGCGAGGCGCCCAGCGACAGTGGAATGGGAGGTGGCGTCGAGCTCGGCGGCGAAGGGCTGGGGTTTGCGGCAGTCCGCTCGCCGCCGCACGCGGCGAGCATGCCCTGGCCGAGCAGCATCCCGACGAGGAGACACCGCATCGACCTCCCACCGTTTTCTCGCCAACCGCGCACAGAGCGCTCGGGTTCCGATCGTTCCCTATTGCCGAACCGTGAGCTCGAAGACCTCGCTCGCCCGCGGGCGGGCTCGCTGCTCTTCCCGAAGCCGCAGTCGATAACTCCCCGGCTTCAGGAGGGCGCGCGGCACTTCCAGGCGAAAATTACCCGCTTCGCTTGCCAGCAGCCCGTGAAATAGCCAGACCGTCTTTCCATCCCGGGAAGAAATGAGCGCCACTTCGTAGGCGGAGCGATCCGCGGGCTCCGACGGGTTGAGGATCACCCAGGCCCGCTCGGCGCCGGCGGGGACTCGCAGCTCGACAGCTCGTTCGCTGCCCCGTTGCAGCGCGCCGACCGGCACCAGGTTGACCAGCGGTGGGTTCGCCTGCGGCTTCTTCAGCTGCTCGATGGTCCTCCACTGCGCCAGCACGATGATCCCGAGCCCCGTCGCCAAGGCGAGCGACGCTGCCAGACTCCAGGACCAGCGGCGAGGGGCGAAACTCTCGCGCCGCCGCTCGAGGTGGGCGACGGAGGCACCCGGGAACAGCCGCCGCCTCTGCCGCTCCCAAGCCGCGGTCAAGTCCTGGGGCGAGACGTCCTCCGCGGCCGACGAGCCGTCTGTTTCGATGAGGTCCGCGAGCTCGAGAAGCTGCGTCGCGCAGTCGGCGCACGTCACCAGGTGAGCCCGTACCTCGTCCGCCTGGTCGGTGGGGAGCCGTTCTTCGTGATACATCACGAGCAGCTCGGGGGACGGATGTGGGCTGGAAGGCATCCTGGATCCCATTCTTGATCTAGAAACCGCCGTTCCTGACTGGTTTAGAGACAGCCGCCTCACTCGAGCCAGTCGCCATAGTCCTCTCCCAGCTCCTCGCGCAAGCGCTGCCGAGCGGTGAACAGGTGCGCCTTGACGGTCTCGACCGAAATGTGAAGCAGCACCGCGATCTCGCGATAGCGGAGGTCTTGATCGATGCGCAGCGCCAGGGCGCGGCCCATCTGCGGCGGCATCTCGCCGATGACTCGCGTCACCGCCGCGCGCCGTTCGTTCTCGTAGGCGGCGTGCGCCGGGGAGGCGGCCGGCGACCGCGGCTGCACGAGGGGCTCGCCGCACTCCGCCGTGGCGTCGAGCGAGACCTCTTGCGCGCTGCGCTTCGCGCGATGGCGGTCGCGTTGATGGTTGCGGTGGAGGTTGGAGGCCACGGCAAAGAGCCAGGCCCGGAACGAGCCGTCCTTCCGGAACGAAGCGATCTGGGTGAACACTTGGCTGAACGCTTCCTGGCTCAGGTCTTCGCTGTCCTGCGGGGAGTAGCCGAGGCGCCTGAAGAATCGGCGCACCCAAGGGTAATAACGTTCGAAAACCTGTCGGCTGTTGTCCTCGACGCGGAGTCCGGCCTGAAGCTCCAGGACCGCACGCAGGAGCGCGGGATCGTCTTCCGCCCGCCGAACCATTTTTCATACCCTATCGCAGCGGATCGTATGGATCGCTGCCGAGCGCGATCGCACTGGTAGCCTGCGGCGGTGACGCGGCCACGGCTCAAGAAGTCGCTGGGGCAGCATCATCTGGTGCGGCCGGAGCTGTGCCGGCCGCTCGTGGAGTTCCTGGCGCCGCGCGGCGAGCGCGTCGTCGAGATCGGCCCCGGCGGCGGCGTGCTGACCCGGGCGCTGCTCGAGGCCGGGGCGCGCGTGTGGGCGGTGGAGCTGGATCTGGATTGGGCCTGGGAGCTGCGTCGTGCGCTCGAGGCCGCGACCCTTCAGCCGCTCGTGATGGACGCTCTCGACCTGCCGTGGGAGCGGCTCCGCGCACCGACGCTGGTCGCGGGGAATCTTCCGTACAACGTGGCGACCCCCATCATCACGAGCGTGCTGCCGCACTGGCGCCGGGTGCCGCGCGCCGCGTTCCTGCTGCAGAAGGAAGTGGCCGAGCGGCTCACTGCCAAACCGGGCACGCGCGACTACGGCTCGCTGACGGTGCTCGTGCAGTGCTACGCCGAGGCGACGATCCTGGGCCGCGTGCGCCCGGGCTCCTTCCGCCCGCCGCCCAAGGTGGAGAGCGCCTTCGTCGGCTTCCGTCTCCAGCCGCCGCCGCTTCCCGAGGGCGAGATGGACGCCTTCCTCGCCCGTGTGCGCGAGGCGTTCGGGCAGAAGCGCAAGACGCTCCGCAACGCCCTCGGCCGCATCGTTGGCAGCGCCCGTGTCGAGACGGCGCTCCACTCCCTCGGGCTGCCGCTGACAACGCGCGCCGAAGAGCTCTCGCTCGACCGCTGGCTCGCCGTCTGGCCGCTCGTCCGCTGACCCGGCGCCAGCCGCCGCCAGCTGCACGAGCTGCTTGCGGCCGCTTCCACGCGAAGAATGTTAAGATTCCACGCTGAGTTAGCACCGTTCGGTTCATGCAAGAGTTGAGGTTCGGGGTTCGCGAGCCCCGGGAGGGATCGCAGCCGGAATGAATGCAGTGGAGGCGGAGCGGCTCCCCAAGCGGCCGCGGGCCAAGCTGCCGCCGGCCAAGGGCAGCGAGCTGTTGGGCCTCGTCCTCGCCACCGCGGCGCTGTTGCTGCTGGCGAGCCTGGCGAGCTACCACCCGGCGGATCCGAGCTTCTTGCACGAGCTGCCGCCGTCGCGGGCGCACGTCGACAACTTCGCCGGCGTCTTCGGCGCCGAGCTCGCCGCGCTGCTGCTGAGCCTGCTCGGCAGCACGGCGGTGCTGCTGCCGCTCGGCTTGGGAGCCATGGCCTTGGCGCTGCTGCGCCGCCGCGAGCGTCAACGCGTGGCCGGGCGCGGCTTCGGCTTCGCGCTGCTGCTGCTGACGCTGCCCGTGCTGCTGCAGCTCGTGCTCGGCCAGCGGATGTTCCGCGGCGAGGCGATGGACGTCGGCGGCGTGCTCGGCCGTTTCCTCGCCGAGGGCCTGGTGGCGCGCTTCAACTTCCCCGGCTCGCTGCTGCTCGTCGGCGCGCTCGCCGTCATCGGCGTGTCGCTGGTCGCGCAGTCGACGCTCGCCGAGGTGGTGGGCGGCTGGAGGGCGCGTCTCGCGTTGCGCTGGGAGCGGCTGGTGCTCTGGTGGAGCCGGCGCCGTCAGCGCAGCGAGAAGGAGAAGCTCCGCAAGCGCGTCGTCTCGAAGCACCTCAAGCGGCGCGAGGAAGAGGCCGCGGCGGTGGTGATGGAGCCCGCTCCGGAGCCCGTCGGCCTGAGCGAGCTCGACTTGCCGCTGCGAGTGAGCGATCGAGTGCACGGCGACAAGGGCGAAAAGAAGGAGCGCGGCTTCGGCGTTCGCCGCGTGCGGCTCGCGGGGATCACGGAAGAGCTCGACCTCGACGACGCGGTGCTCGGCGCGGCGGGCGACGAGCCGGCCGAGCGCGCGTCCGCCGCTGCCGAAACCGCTGCGAATGCCGCGGCGCCGGCTCGCCGCAAGAAGGAGCAGCCGCTCCTCTTCCAGCCGCCGTCCGAGACGCAGCTCCCGCCGCTCAACCTGCTCAACCTGCAGCCGGTGCCTCACTCCGTCCCCGAGGACGACCTCATCCGCCTCGGCGAGGCGATCCGCCAGAGCTGCGAGCACTTCGGCGTCGAGGGCACGCTCGAGGGCATCAACCCCGGCCCGGTGATCACGGTGTTCGAGTTCCGTCCCGCGCCGGGCGTGAAGATGAGCCAGATCGTCAACCTGCAGGACGACCTCGCGCTGGCGCTGCAGGCCGAGTCGGTGCGCATCGACCGCATCCCCGGGCGCTCGACGCTGGGCATCGAGGTGCCCAACAAGGACCGCTCGCTCATCCGCCTCGGCTCGCTGCTGGCGAACGAGAAGTTCCGCAGCGCCGGCTCGGTGCTGACGATGGCGATCGGCACCACCTTGCAGGGCGAGCCCTACTTCGCCGACCTCGCGACGATGCCGCACCTCTTGGTGGCGGGCGCCACCGGCGCCGGCAAGAGCGTCGGGCTGCAGGCGATGATCACCTCGATCCTCTACAAGGCCTCGCGCGACGAGGTGCAGTTCATCTTCATCGATCCCAAGCGCGTCGAGCTCGGCGTCTACGCCGACATCCCGCACCTCAAGACCGACGTGGTGGTGGAGCCGAAGAAAGCGGCCAACGCGCTGCGCTGGGCGGTGGCCGAGATGGAGCGCCGCTATCGCCTCCTCGCCGAAGTGCACGTGCGCTCGCTCGACTACTACAACCGCGCCATCCGCGACCCCGAGGTGCAACGGCGGCTGGCGCTCGAAGAGGACAGCGAGGTCACGAAAGACGACCTCAAGCCGCTGCCCTACTACGTCATCGTCATCGACGAGCTGGCCGACCTGATGATGGTGGCCGCCAACGAGGTCGAGACCTCGATCGCGCGGCTGGCGCAGATGGCGCGCGCGGTGGGCATTCACCTCATCGTGGCGACGCAGCGCCCGTCGGTCGACGTGCTCACCGGCACCATCAAGGCCAACTTCCCCTGCCGCATCTCGTTCGCGACGACGAGCCGCCACGACTCGCGGACCATCCTCGACACCGTCGGCTCGGAGCGGCTGCTCGGCAAGGGCGACATGCTGATCATGCCGCCGGGCACCTCGCGCCTGCTGCGCGTGCACGGCGCCTACATCAGCGAGCAGGAGACGGCGGCGCTCGTGCGCTGGCTGAAGAAGACCGGCAAGCCGAACCTCGATCCGGAGGTCGTCGAGTTCAACGGCGGCGGCAACGGCGCGGGCGGCAGCGGCGGCGAGGGTTCGGACGGTGACGACGACGAGCTGTTCGACGAGGCGGCGCGGTTGGTGGTGAGCGAAGGCAAGGCTTCCGCGAGCTTCCTCCAGCGCCGCATGCGTATCGGCTTCTCGCGCGCCGCGCGGCTGATCGACCTCATGGAGCAGGACGGCCTCCTCGGCCCCGCGCAAGGCAGCAAGCCGCGCGAGGTGCTGGTCAAGGGCGACTACTTCGCCGAGGTCGACGCGACCAAGGACTGAGGCGGCTGTCACCTTGCCGGCTGTTACCATCCGGCGGTGCAGCGCATCGAACGAATCGCCTTCTTCGGCACTCCCGACTTCGCGCTGCCGACGCTGCAGGCGCTGGTGTCGGCGGGGCGCGTGCCGCTCGTCGTGGTGACGCAGCCGGATCGGCCGGCGGGGCGCGGCCAGCGAGTGCAGGCGCCCGTGGTGGCTCGCTGGGCGCGCGAGCAGGGGATCGAGGTTTGGCAGCCGGCGCGCGTAAGGGATGTGGACGCGATCGAGCGCGTGCGTGAGCTGAAGCTGGACCTCGCGGTGGTGGCGGCGTTCGGGCAGATCTTCCCGCGCGAGCTGCTGGACGCGCCGCGGCTCGGCTGCGTCAACGTGCACGCGTCGCTGCTGCCGCGCCATCGCGGCGCGGCGCCGGTGCAGGCGGCCCTGCTGGCGGGAGACGCGGCGACCGGCGTCAGCATCATGCGCATGGAGGAAGGGCTCGACACGGGGCCCGTGCTCTTGCGGGGGTGCACGCGCATCGTAGGACACGAGACGGCGGGCGAGCTGCTGCCGCGCCTCGCGCACCTGGGCGCCGCGTTGATGCTCGAAGCGCTGGCCGGCCTAGAAGCGGGCACGGTGATCGAGATGCCGCAGTCGAGCGAAGGAGTCACCTACGCGCCGAAGCTCACGAAGGAGAACGCGCGCGTGGATTGGTCGCAGCCGGCGACCGTGGTGTCGCGACAGCTCCGCGCGCTGACGCCGTGGCCGGGCGCGAGCGCCGAGCTCGCGGCTGCGCCGATCAAGCTGCTCGCCGGCAAGCCGCTCGACGAATCGAGCGCCGAGCCCGCCGGCAGGCTGCTCGGTATGCGCAACGGCGCGCTCGCCGTGGCGTGCGGCGAAGGCACGGTCTTCGGCATCGAGCGCCTGCAGCGGCCCGGGCGCCGCGAGCTGCCGGCCGCGGAGCTGTTGCGCGGAGAACGGCTGGGAGCGGATGCGCGGTTTTTCTGATCCGAGATCCTCGCGAATGGGCGCACGCCAACGTCCCGCCGATCGCACGCGCCGGCTGACGCCGCGGCGCAGTCCCGAGGACAACGTGCGCGCGGCGGCGGCGTGGGTGCTCGAGCGCACGCTGGCCGCCTCGTCGCCGGTCGACGTCTTCCTGCACGGCACGCTGCAGCGCTTCGATGACCGCGACCAGGCGCTGCTGCGCGAGCTGGTGCTCGGCAGCCTGCGCTGGCTGCGGCGCCTCGACCACGTGCTGACCCGCGCCAGCAACCGGCAGCTCGCCGACATCGACCCGGCGCTGCACTCGACGCTGCGCATCGCCGCGTACCAGCTCCTCTTTCTCGAGCGCGTGCCGCCGTACGCCGCGGTCGACGAAGCGGTGGAGCAGGCGCAGGGGCGCACTCATCGCGGCGGCGCGAGCTTCGTCAACGCCGTGCTGCGGCGCGTGGCGCGCGACCGTCGGCTGGAAGCGTGGCCCGTCGACGAGCCCGATCCCGTGCGTCGTCTCGCTATCGAGGCGAGCCACCCCGATTTCCTCGTCCGCCGCTGGCTCGACCGTTTCGGCGAGGTGCGTACACGGCGGCTGCTCTCCGCCAACAACCAGCCGAAGGCGATGCAGCTCCTCGCCTTCCGCGACCGCGGCGGCCGCGAGCTGCTCGCCGAGCGCCTCATCGACGAAGGGCTCGAAGTGGAGCCGACGCGGCTGTCGCCGCTCGGGCTGACCGTGCGGCAGGGCAATCCGCTGACGAGCGCGGCGTTTCGCGCCGGCGACTGCTACGTGCAGGACGAGGCGAGCCAGGCCGCGGCGCTGCTGCCGCGGCCGCGCGCCGGCGAACGGGTGCTCGACGCGGCCGCGGCGCCGGGCGGCAAGACCTTCGCGCTGCTCGCCGCCGAGCCCGGCGTGCGCGCGACCGTTGCCGACGCGGGTCTCGGCCGCATCGCGACGCTGCGCCAGAACCTGCGGCGCCTGAAGCGGCCGCTCGACGTCGTCGCCGCCGACGCGGGCCGTTCGCCGTTCACCGCCGCGTTCGACCGCGTCGTGCTCGACCTGCCCTGCTCGGGAACCGGCACGCTGCGCAAGAACCCCGAGCTCAAGTGGCGGCTCTCGGAGTCGGAGATCGGCCGCCTCGCAACCCAAGGTGAACGCCTGCTGGCGCAGAGCGCGGCGCTGCTCGCGCCCGGCGGCGTGCTGGTGGCGATCACCTGCTCGCTCGAAGCTGAAGAAAACGAGCAGGTGGCGGAGCGCTTCCTCGCCGCGCATCCGGCGATGCAACCGCGGCCGCTCGACGACGGCCTCGAGCCCGCGCTCGCTTCCGGAATCGAAGCGCCGGGACGCTGGCGCGTGCTGCCGTCGGGCGACCACGACGGCTTCACGGTGCAGGTCTTCGCGCGCGACCTCGCACGCGTTTGACTCGCCTCGGACCGTCGCCTATCGTTCCGCGCAGACATTCCGGCCTTGGTCGAAGGAGGCGTGATGGCGGGCAAGAGCGACATCGTCGATTTCATCGCCGACAACGTGGAAGGGATCTCGAAGAAGCAAGCGAACGAGGCCTTCGAGTCGTTCGTGGAAGTGATCTGCATGCACCTCGAGCGCGGCGAGCGCGTGCAGGTGCCCGGCCTGGGCAGCTTCGCGCCGAGCGAGCGCGCCGCGCGCACCGGCCGCAACCCGAAGACCGGCGAAGCGATCCAGATCGCGGCGAGCAAGAACGTGCGCTTCAAGGCCGGCAAGGACCTCAAGAGCACCGTCAACGGCTAGCGTTCACCGCACGTGACGGTAGAGCCGCGCCAGCCGCAGCGGCGAAACCCTGCACGCGAAGAGCGTCCAGATCAGCCAGTTGGTGAGCACGGTGCGGACCGGTCCGCGCTTCTCGAAGCGGCGCGCTGAGCTGCTGACGGCGAGCGGCAGGATGGCGACGCGGCCGGCGCGTTTGAGGCGGCGCGCGAAGTCGAGGTCTTCGAGGATCGGCCATTCGCGGTAACCGCCGAGCTGCTCGAAAACCGCGCGCGTCGCGAACTGCGCCTGGTCGCCGAGCGCCACGCCGGTGATCCCCGAACGGGCGTTGGCGATGGCGGCGCCGAAGCGGTAGAGCGGCCGTGACGGCTCGAATCGCAGGTGAAAGCCGCCACCGATCGCGTCTCGCGCGATCGCGGTGCGCACTGCGTCGGCGGCACCTTCCGGCAGCGTCGTGTCGGCGTGGAGGAAGAGCAGCAGCTCGGCAGTCGTGGCTGCGGCGCCGCGGTTGAGCTGCGCGCCGCGGCCGGCGGGTCCTTCGACGACGCGCGCGCCGAGGCTCACCGCGATCTCGCGCGTACGATCGCGGCTGCCGCCGTCGGATACGACGAGCTCGTCGGCTTGCGCGCGCGCGGCCGGCAGGTTCTCGCGCATCGCCGCCTCTTCGTTCAGGGTTGGCATCACGATGGCGAGCCGCGGTCTTGGCACGGGCCGCGATGCTAACAACGCGACGCGCGCCTGCGGCGAGCGCGGCGCTGGTACCATCGCGAGCGCCGACGCGCGCACGATGAGCGACCGCAAACCCTTCTCGCACCTCGACGAGGCGGGCACCGCCCGGATGGTGGACGTGTCCGAAAAGCCGGTGACGCGACGCATCGCCGAGGCGTCGTGCCGCGTGCGGCTGAGCGCGGAAACGGTGGCGCGGCTGAGCGACCTGCCGAAGGGCGACGCGATCGCGGTGTCGCGCCTCGCCGGCATTCAGGGTGCGAAGTCGACGTCGACGCTGGTGCCGCTCGCGCACCCGCTGCCGCTCGATCAAGTCGAAGTGGAGATCGTTCCCGCTGCGGAAGGCGTCGCGATCCGCAGCCGCATCGTGGTCACCGCGCGCACCGGCGCCGAGATGGAGGCGCTCGCGGCATGCGCGGCGGCGGCGCTGGCGCTCTACGACATGGTGAAGGCCGTGGAGCGCGGCGCCGTGATCACCGACCTGCGGCTCGAGAGCAAGAGCGGCGGCCGCAGCGGGGATTGGGAACGGGATGCGACCACCACCGCCGGCTCTCCCGAAGCGCCCGATTCGGACAGCAAGACGCGTGCGATCGATGTCGCCACGTCACTGAGGCGCCGCCGTTGATTCGCACCGGTCTCGATCGCCTGCTCGCGGAGGCCGAGCGTCTGCGCGGCCGCCGCTACGGCTTGCTCGCGCACCACGCTTCGGTGACCGCCGACCTGCGCCCCGCGCACGTCGCCCTCGCGCAGAGCGACGGCGGCGTGCCGGCGGTGCTCTTCGGCCCCGAGCACGGCTACTACGGCGTCGAGCAGGACATGGTGCCGAGCGAGGACCAGCGCGACCCGTGGACGGGCGTGCCGATCCGCTCGCTCTACGGCCACCACGAGCACACGCTGAGGCCCGACGCCGAGGCGTTCGCGGGGCTCGACCTGCTGCTCATCGACCTGCAGGACGTCGGCAGCCGCTACTACACCTACGCCGCGACGGCGACGTGGGCGACGGAGGTGGCGCTCGCCGCCGGCTGCGAGGTGTGGGTGCTCGACCGGCCGAACCCGCTCGGCGGCGAGGTCGTGGAAGGCAACCTGCGGCAGCCCGGCTTCGAGTCGTTCGTCGGCGCCTTCGCGCATCCGGTGCGCCACGGGCTCACCTTGGGCGAGATCGTGCGGCTCGAGATCGCGCACGGCGATGCGCGGGCGGCCGGCGCCGACGGCCTCGAGATTTGGTGCCTCGACGGCTGGCGCCGCTCGATGCTCTGGCCGGAGACGGCACGGCCGTGGATCGCGCCTTCGCCGAACATGCCGACTTTCGCGGCCGCGGTCGTCTATCCCGGGCTGTGCCTGCTCGAAGGCACTCGCGTTTCGGAAGGTCGCGGCACCACGCGGCCGTTCAACGTCTTCGGCGCGCCGTGGCTGCACCCGGTCGAGCTGGCGCAGCGGCTCGCCGCGCGCAACATCGCCGGCGTGTCGTTCCTGCCGATGTACTTCCGCCCGCAGTTCCAAAAGCACGGCGGCCAGGTTTGCGGCGGCGTCGAGGTCGTGGTGGGCGACGCGGCCGCATTGCCTTCGTTTCGCGCCGGCGTCGAAGTGCTGCAGGCGCTGTTCGAGCTCTCCAGCGGCGAGGAGTTTTGGCGCGCCGAGCCTTACGAGTTCGTGCAGGACCGTCCCGCCATCGACCTCTTGGCGGGCTGCGAGGTGCTGCGCCGCGGGCTCGAGTCGGGCGCGGGCTGCGTGGAGTGGATCGCATCGTGGGCTGCGGATGAGGACGCGTTCCGCGAGCGCCGCGAGAGCTGCCTGTCGTACGACTGAGGCCGCGACCGTTGCGCCGCATCCACTTGCTGCGAGTCGCCGAGGAGGCGCAGATGTTCGCACCGCTGCTGCGCGCCGCGGTCGAGGCGGGCCTGCGCGTCGGCTGGTTGGAGCTGCAGGCGCCGCCGCAGCCGCCCGAGGTTTTGGCCGCGGCGCTCGATGCGGGCGGCGAGCGCGCCGTGGCGGTAGGGGAGGGCTGGACAGTGACCGCGCGGCCCCGCAAGGGTGCAGCGAGGATGCGCGAGCTCATGCGTCAGCAGTTCCTCGGCTGCGCGCTGGTGTTGGTGCGCGGCGAGGCCGACGCGCCGTCGCTCGCGCCCGCCGGCGAGGGCGCGTGGCGCGTCAGCATCCCCGGCGGCAAAGAGCGTCAACTCACCGTCGACCAGCTCGTCGCCGCGTTGCGCGAGCCGAGGCCCTTCGCGCCCGCCGAGCCGGTGACGTGAGAGGCGAGACGAGCGAGACCGTGCGACGGTCAGCCGCCGCCGACGCGACGTCGGATCCAACATTTCGCGTTGGATCGGCTCTCCCGGCAACGCACTCGAGCTCTGCGAGCCCCGCCGGCGCGCTTCCGGCGAGCAATCCGCTGCGACGCGTTGCAGACGATCCCATTCGCTTCTTCCTCGCCGGCCCGACCTACGTTCTGCAGCAGGTCCTCGAAGCGCAGCTCCGCCCGCCGGTCGCCCATCGCAACGCCGAATTCCGCGGCGCCTACGAGCGCGTCACCACCGGGCTGCAGCGGATCTTCCGCACCGCGCGTCCCGTGATCACCGCCACCGGCAGTGCCACGCTGCTGATGGAAGCCGCCGTCGTCTCGACAGTCGGCAAGCGCGTGCTGCACCTCGTCAACGGCGCCTTCGCGCAGCGCTTCCACACGATCTCGCGCGCGCACGGGCTCGACTCGGACCAGATCACGGTGCCGATGGGTCAGGCGATCGACGCCGACCTTCTCCGCCAAGCGCTGCGCCGCGGACGTTACGACGCCATCACTCTCGTCCACAGCGAGACCTCGACGGGCGTCCTCAACCCACTCGCCGACCTCGCTCGCGTCGCTCACGAGGAGAGCGACGCCCTGATCGTCGTCGACGCCGTGTCTTCGCTGGCCGGGGTGCCGATCGAGACCGACGCGTGGGGCCTCGACGTCGTGCTCACCGCGTCGCAGAAGGCGCTCGCGCTGCCGCCCGGCCTCGCCTTCGCGGCGATCTCCGAGCGCGCGGAGCGCCGCATCGCCGACGTCCCCCGCCGCGGCTTCTACACGGACCTCGCGCGCTATCTCGACAAGCACCGCGAAGGCGGCACGATCACCACTCCCGCGGTGACGCTGTTCTGGGCCGCCGAGGCGCAGATCTGGGGCATCCTCGCCGAAGGCATCGAAGCTCGCTGGGCGCGCCACGCCGCCCTCCAGCAACGCACGATTGCCTGGACCACGCAGCGCGCGCTGCAACTCCCCGCCGAGGCGGCACACCGCTCTCCCACCGTCACCACCATCGCCGCCCCACCCGGCCACTCTGCGCCCGATCTCCTGAAAGCCCTCGCCGCCCGCGGCTTCACCGTCTCCAGCGGCTACGGCGACTGGAAGCCCACCACCTTCCGCATCGGCCACATGGGCGAGGTGCAGCCGAGCGATCTCGAGGTATTGCTCGCCGCGCTCGACGAGCTGCTCGGCGATCGCTGAGCGCCGCGGCTAGGCTTACACCGTGACCACCAGCTCAGGGTCGCGCTCGCGGCTCGCGGCGCTCTTCGCCCTGCTCGTCGCGGTGAATGGCGACGTCGCGCGCGCCTCCGCGACCACGTCGGTGGCGGATGAGCCGACACCCGTGCGCGTCTTTCGCTCGTTCGACCGCGGCCGCTACCCCGGCGCTCCGCAGGCCACCGTCGGCGAGATGGCGCAGGACCGCAGCGGGCTGCTCTGGATCGCCACCACCACGAGCCTGCTGGTGTTCGACGGCCGCACCTTCGAGCCCAGACCGGGCGGTCCACACGCGCCGCCGCTGGGCGAGGTCAACGAGATCACCAGCGACCGCAGCGGACGCGTGCTGGTGGCACAGCCCGCCGGCATCTCGCGATGGGATGGGCGCGGCTGGACCGACATGGGCTTTCCCGGTGGCGCGGCCTCGGTGAAGGGAGACGACGAGGACGGCCTCTGGGCGATCGGCGGCGACGCGCGGCTCTGGCATCGCGCCGCCGCGGCGACGCGATGGAGTGAGGTACCCGTTCGGCCGGTCGGCGCGCTCGTCGCCGGCGCGGGAGAGGTGTTCGCCCTCGGGGGCGGCGCCCCGCTGCGCCTTCGCCGCGGCCGCTTGCCGGAGCCGCTGGGTTCGGCCCTGCCTCCCGGAGCGCCGCTCACGGCCGCCGCCGTCGCACCCGACGGCACCCTTTGGGTCACCACCAGGACAGGCGGCCTCTACCACTTCCGCACCCCTGACGAGGGTTGGGTCGCCGTCGACACCACTGCGTGCGAACGCACCTTCACCCGCGCCCTCACCTTCGACGAAACCGGGACGCTGTGGATCGGCGACAACGCGTCCGGCCTCTGCTTCGGGCGGCCGGAGACCGGCGCGTGGACCCGCTGGACGGCGCGCAACGGCTTGCAAGCCGCCGCGATCCTCGACCTGCGTTTCGATCGCGAGGGCACGCTCTGGATCGCGTACAACTCCGTCGGGCTGCAGCAGTGGATCGCCCGCGAGTGGTCGCACCGCGATCGGTGGGACGACAACGCGCCCTTCCCGCCGCGCATCACCGTGCCGCGCGTGGCTCCCTCGCGCGGCGGCTTCGTCGCCGCCGTCTGGCCGGGCGGCATCTGGCAGTGGCAGGCGGGCCGCCTCGCACGCTTCGGCGCCGCCGACGGCATCGACGGCGATCCCATGGCCGTGCTCGAGGACGTCGACGGCTCGTTGCTCGTCGGCGCCCGGTTTGGCGTTTTCGAGCGCTCGGCGCGCGGCGGCCGCTTCGACCGCACGCTCGTCGTACCGGGCGGCTTCGTCAGCGTCTTCGCGCGATCTCCGGCCGGCGAGCTCTTCGCCGGCTCGACCGCTTCGGGGATCTTCCGTCGCACGGCCGCCGGCTGGGAGCGAGCGCTCGACCTCGACGCTCATCTGCCGGACCGCGACGTCCGCGCCCTGCTGTGGTCGCGCTCCGGAGCGCTGTGGGTGGGCACGCGCAGCGGCGTGACGATCTTCGAGCGCGGCGCCGTGCGCCATCTCAGTGCGCCTGGCCCCGGCATGCCGAGCGAGGTCTGCTCGCTCGCCGAGCGCGCTCCCGGGGAGATCTGGATCGCCGGCGTCGGCGGCGTGCGCATGGTGGGCAAGGGCAAGGCGGACCGCTTCCTCAGCGCGGAGTCGCTGCACCTCGGCGAGTGGGTGAGCGCCCTTGCGCCCTCGCCGGCGGGCGACGTCTGGCTGGCCGGCGAAGGCGTCACCCACATGGAGCGGGACGGCACTCTCCAACACTGGGACGAGACCAACGGCCTGCTGCACGCCGCGGTGCCGCTCGGCGCGCTGTGGGTGGATCGCGACGCGGTCTACGTCGGCACCGTCGGCGGCCTGGCGCGCCTCGCCACCACGTTCCGCGCGCCTGCGTTGCCGCCGCTGCAGCTCACCTGGCGTCGCGGCCCCGGCATCGCCGGCGAGCGCGCGCCGGCGAGCCGCACCGGCGAGTGGTGGTGGCGGGCCGCCAGCCT
>JADMIO011778159.1_pt1 | contig 26849 bp, 25 predicted proteins | sample 8958161 | NCBI WGS metagenome assembly JADMIO01 (sample SAMN16585339, study PRJNA669376) | soil metagenome | isolation source: Crop rotation soil | place: USA: Cullars Rotation, Alabama | collected 2011
CGCGACAACTTGTCCACGTGGAATTCTAAGCTTAGGATCCCAATGTGCTGGAAAGAGAACGCGGCGATGCGCGTAGTCGGCGCGCCGATCATCGACGCGTCACGCCGCGGTCTGGCCGCCGGGCGCGGGCCCCGAGCTCTCGCGGACGACGAGTTCCACCGCCAGTTCCTCGCCCCGATCCACGCGCCGCCCCTCGAGGCGTGCAAGCAGCCGCTCGGCCGCGCGGCGCCCGATCTCGGCAGTGGGAATCCGGATCGTGGTGAGCGCCGGCGAGATTTCCCCGGCCAGCTCGATGTCGTCGAACCCGGTGACCGAGATGTCGCGCGGAACGCTCCTGCCTAGAGCAGCGCACTCGACAAGCGCCCCGAGCGCGAGAATGTCGTTGCCGCAAACGATCGCGCTGATCGAGGGGTGGGCCTCGAGCAGGCCACGCACCGCGGCCCGGCCGTGGCCGACCGAAAACGCGGTCTCGATCAGGCGCGCGCCCGGAAGCGACAGCCCCCGCGCGGCCAACGCATCGCGAACTCCGGCCACGCGTTCGCGAGCGCGGTCGTTGTGCGACGTGACCCCCGACACCATGCCGATTTCGACATGGCCGAGGTCCAGGAGGTGCTGGGCCATGCGGATCGCCGCCACCCGGTTCGAGAACCCGACGCTGTAATGATGGCCGTTGGGATCGATCGCCCAGGTGAGCTCGAAGGGCACGCCGGCCTGCGAAAGCAGCTGGAAAAATTCCGGCGAGTGGTCCGTGCCCACGAACACTAGGCCGTCGACGCCTCGCTCCACCAGCGTTCGCGTCACGTTGATCTCGACGGCGGGATCGTACTCGTGGCTTGCAAGAAGCAAGGTATAGCCGGCTTCGCCCAGCGCGCGCTGCAGCGCTTGCGTCGAGTGCGCGAAGATGGGGTTGTCGAGCGTAGGCACGACCGCCCCGATCGTCCTCGAACGGCGCGAGGCGAGCGCCCTCGCCGCCCCGTGGGGGACGTACCCCAGCAGTTCGGCCGCGTGGCGGACCTTGTCGCGGGTTTCCGGCCGCACGAGCTGGGGATCGGCGAGCGCGCGGGAAGCCGTCGAAAGCGACACCTCCGCGGCGCGAGCCACGTCCGCAAGCCGGGCACTGCTTTTCATGGCTTCCTGACTCTCATCTGAGCGCAGCATAGCATCCTGAAAATTCTATGAAAGCGCTTGCAGAAAGTGCCCTGCTGCGCCGCAGATTGACGGGCCAGGGCTCGGCCGTTAGCCTCGATGAAAGCGCTTTCATCCAATAACCTTTTGCACGCCGGAACCCGATGCCCGCCCGCCACCTGAAAAAGGCCGCCAAGACCCCCGAAACCGAAAGCGGCGCGGCGCAGAAAGTCGCCGCCGAAATGCTTGCCGAGATCGAACGCCGGGGCGAAGCAGCGGTCCGCGAATACGCGCACAAGCTCGACAAGTGGACCGGCGAAATCCTGGTCACGTCCGAGGAAGCCGAGCGCCGCACGCGCGACCTGCCCGCCTCCACCAAGCGCGACATCGAGTTCGCCACCGAACAGGTGCGCCGCTTTGCCCTCGCGCAACGCGAATCGGTCCGCGAATTTTCGACCGAAGTGCATCCCGGGCTGATCGCCGGGCAACGCCTGGTGCCGGTCAACGTGGCCGGTTGCTACGTGCCGACGGGGCGCTACGCGCATATCGCCTCGGCTTACATGAGCATTGCCACCGCAAAGGCCGCGGGCGTGCCGACCGTGATCGCCTGCTCCACCCCGTGGCGCGGCGAAGGCGTGCACCCGGAAGTGCTCTACGCGATGCGCGTTGCGGGCGCCGACATCATCCTGACGCTCGGCGGCGTGCAGGCCATCGGCGCGCTGGCGTATGGCCTGTTCACCGGAAAACCGGCAGACATCATCGTCGGCCCCGGCAACAAGTTCGTGGCGGAAGCCAAGCGCATGCTGTTCGGCAAGGTCGGCATCGACGTGTTCGCCGGCCCCTCTGAGGTGGCGGTGATCGCCGACGACTCCGCCGATCCGGCGATCGTCGCTTCCGACCTCGTCGGCCAGGCCGAGCACGGCCACGAATCCCCGGCATGGCTCTTCACGACTTCGCAATCGCTTGCCGAGGAAGTGATGAAGCGCGTGCCCGGCCTCGTGGCCGCGCTTCCGCCGACCGCTCGCGATGCCGCGGGCGCGGCCTGGCGCGACTACGGCGAAGTCATCATCTGCGACACGCGCGAAGAGGTGGTGGAAGTCTCCGACCGGCACGCCTCCGAGCACCTCGAGGTCCATGCGCGCGACCTCGACTGGTGGCTGGCCCATCTCACCTGCTACGGTTCCCTCTTCCTTGGCGAGGAAACGACCGTGGCGTACGGCGACAAGGCTTCCGGGCCAAACCACATCCTGCCGACCAAGGGCGCAGCCCGGTATTCGGGCGGGTTGTCGGTGCACAAGTTCTTGAAGCCGCTGACCTGGCAGCGCATGGACCGCGAGGCCTCGCGCCAGATCGCGCAGGTCACCGCGCGCATCTCCCGGCTCGAAGGCATGGAAGCGCATGCGCGCACGGCCGACGACCGCCTCGGGAAATATTTCCCCGGCGAGCGGTTCGACCGCGGGCGCCCGGTCGAGCAGTGATGAAACCCGTTTTCGAGCTCTTCGGCCTCACCGGGAAAGTCGCGCTGGTCACCGGCGCGAACTCCGGCATTGGCGGGGAAATCGCGGACGCGCTGGCCGAGGCCGGCGCGTCGGTCGTGCTCGTCGCGCGCAGGCAGAAAGAACTGGATGCGGCGCGCAAGTCGATCGAAGCCAGGGGCGGCAAGGCTGCGACGATCGCGTGCGATTTGACCGACCGCGCCAAGCTCGCCGCGGCCGCCGAAAAGGCCCCGTCGTTTTTCGGCGCGCCGGACATCCTGGTGTGCGCCGCCGGCGTGAACATCCGCCGTCCCATGCTCGAAATCACCGAGGCGGACTGGGACACGACGCTCAAGCTCAACCTTGACGCGCCGTTCTTCCTCGCCCAAAAGCTCGCGCCGGCAATGATCGCCAAGGGTTGGGGCCGCATCATCAACATCGCCTCGCTGCAATCCGTGCGCGCCTTCGGCAACAGCGGCCCGTACGGCGCGTCGAAGGGCGGCATCCTGCAGCTCACGCGCGCGCAGGCCGAAGCCTGGTCGCGCCACGGCGTGAATGCCAACGCGATCGGCCCGGGCTTCTTCGCCACGCCCCTCACGCAGCCGGTGGCAAGCGACCCGGCACGGTGGAAAGCCATGGCGGAGAAGACCATGATCGGCCGCAATGGCGAGCTCTCCGACCTGCGCGGCGCAGCGGTATTCCTTGCGAGCCGCGCTTCGGACTACGTCACCGGCCAGACGCTGTTCGTGGACGGCGGCTTTTCCGCCGGCTGACCTTCACTCGCCACGATGAAAGCCCTCGTCTACACCGCGCCGAACGAACTCACCTATCGCGACGAGCCGGCCCCCGTGCCGGCCGCCGGCGAGGTGCTCATGAAGATCGATGCGGTGGGCATCTGCGGCTCGGACATGCATGCCTACCATGGCCACGACCCGCGCCGGAACCCGCCGCTCATCCTCGGCCACGAGCTCGTCGGCCGCATCGTCGAAGGACCGGGCAAAGGACGACGCGCCACGGTCAACCCGCTGATCACCTGCGGCACCTGCGAATACTGCGTGCAGGGCCGCGACAACCTTTGCGCCAACCGCACGATGATCGGCATGACGCGCGCCGGAGGCTTCGCCGACCTGATGACCACCGCGGCCGCCAGCGTGATCGACATCCCCCAGGACATGAGCGAGGTGGCCGCGGCGCTGACCGAGCCAGCCGCAACCGCGTTGCACGCGATCAACGTCACCGCGAAGTCCCTCGCGCGCCCGCTCCCGGAGTGCAAGGCGCTGGTGATCGGCGGTGGCGCGATCGGCCTGCTCTCGGCACTCCTGCTCAAGAGCTACGGTTGCCGCACTATCACGGTCGGGGAAACCAACGCGCTGCGGCGCGCTTCGGTCGGGAAAGTTGCCGGCGTCCCGGCGTACGATCCGGCAAAGGATTCGCCGGCGGAAAACAGCATGGACTTCGTGATCGACGCGGTCGGCGCCAAGGCCACCCGGAAGACGGCGCTCGCCGCGGTCAAGCCCGGCGGCGTGGTGATGCACATCGGGCTCATGGACTGGGCGAGCGAAATCGACATGCGCAAGCTGACGCTCGCCGAAATCACGCTCATCGGCACCTACACCTATACGACGGCGGACTTGCGCGCCGCGGTACGGGCGCTGCACGAGGGCGCGTTCGGAGACCTCGCCTGGGTGGAGCAGCGCCCGCTCTCCGAGGGCGCGGCCGCGTTCGGCGACCTGCACGCCGGGCGAACTGCCGCCGCGAAGATCGTGCTCAAGCCATGAGCAACATCGTCTTCGATCGCGTCACCCGGGTGTTCGAGCGCGACGGCGTCGCCGCGCCGGCGCTCGACGAAGTGAGCTTCGAGGTGCGCGACCGCGAGTTCGTGGCCATCGTCGGGCCCTCGGGCTGCGGCAAGACGACCTGCCTGCGCATGGCCGCGGGCCTCGAGTTTCCGACCGGCGGCACGGTCAGCGTCGGCGGGGCGCGCGTCACCGCGCCGGGCCCCGACCGTGCCGTGGTGTTCCAGCAGTTCGCGCTCTTCCCCTGGAAGACGGTGCGCGAAAACATCGATTTCGGCCTGCGCAGCAAGGGCATGCCTGAGCCCGAGCGCAAGGAGCGCATCGCCAGGCAACTCGAGCTCATGAGCCTGCAGGGCTACGAATCGGCCTTTCCGCACCAGCTCTCGGGCGGCATGCAGCAGCGCGTGGCGATCGCCCGCAGCTACGTGCTCGATCCGGGGGTGCTGCTCATGGACGAGCCCTTCGGCGCCCTCGATGCGCAGACCCGGGTCGTGATGCAGGAAGAGCTCATCAAGCTCTCGCGCGTGAATCCGCGCACCGTGCTCTTCATCACCCATGCCGTGGAAGAGGCGGTGTACCTCGCCGACCGCGTGGTCGTCATGACCCGGCGCCCCGGGAAGATCCGCGACATCATCGACGTCGGCGCCGTGCGCAAGGCCGAAGGCTGGGACCGCTTCGAGAAAGTCGAGGAAGTCATGGACCAGGAATCCTTCGTCCACCTGCGCACGCGCATCTGGAAATTGCTGCGCGACCAGCAGCGCGAATCGAACGACCCGCATTGACCTGCCAGAACACCACAGAGGAGACATCATGAAAAAAACGTTCCGGACACTTGCCCTCGCCGCCGCCGTCTGCACCACGCTCGCCGCGGCCCCTGCCCTCGCCCAGGCGCCGGTCGAGATCAAGGTGAGCTACCAGCCCGCGCTCTACTGGTCGCTGCCTTTCTACGTCGCCACCGAAAAGGGCTGGTGGGGCGAACTCGGCCTGAAGCCCGTGTTCAGCACCTTTCCCGCGGGCGTGCCGCAGATCGCCGCATCGGCGGCCAAGTCCTGGGACGTCGGCGGGACCGGGTCGGTGCCGGCGGTGCTCGGCGCAGCGCGCTACAACCTCATGACTATCGGCCTCACCAACGACGAATCGGCCGGCAACGCGCTCCTCGCGAGCGCGGCCAAGGCGGACGGCTACATGAAGAACCCCGCGTCCATCAAGGGCCAGACCATCGTCCTTACGGCCAACTCGACCGGCGACTTCGCCGTGCAGTCGTGCCTGGCCAAATGGGGCCTGAAGAAATCCGACGTGACGATCAAGAGCATGGGCCAGGCCGAGATCATCTCGGCGATGTCCTCCAACAACGCGGACCTCGGCGGCCTGTGGGCGCCGAACATCTACACGCTGGAGGAGAAGACAGGCGCGAAGGTGATCTGCTCGGGCAAGGACGCCGGCGCGATGGTGCCCGGCGCGCTGATCGTTCGTGCGGAGTACGCCAAGGAGCAGCCGCAGAACGTGGCCAAGTTCCTCGCCATCTACCTTCGCACCTGGAAATGGATGGACGCGCACAAGCCCGAAGCGATCGCCATGATGAAGAAGTTCTACGAGCAGGGCGGCGTGACGATCAGCGAAGCCTCGATGAAAAAGGAGTTCGACACGCGCCCGGTGCACGACCTCGCGGGGCAGATCCGCGTCATGAACCGCGCCTCCGGTCCTTCGGAAGTCGACGGCTGGATGACGAAGATCGGCGAGTTCATGAAAGCCACCGGCGCGATCGCCGAGCCGCCGGCCACTAAGGCCTTCGTCAGCGACGAGTTCATGCGCATGGTCGACCGCGACCCGAAGCTGAAGGAGTTCGCCAATCGCTCGAACTGACGCCGCGGTTTTGGCCGCGGCAGGCGAGCGTTCACCCGCCGCGCCCGGGAGGTTCGTGCCCGGCCGCTGGACCGGCCTCGCGACGCTCGTCGCGCTGCTTGCGGCCTGGTATGTCCTCACCTCGCTGACCCAGGTCATCAGCCCGGCGCGGTTCCCGGCGCCGGGCGAAGTGTGGGATTCGCTGCGCCAGATCGCCGTCGCAGGCTACGCGGACGCGCGGCTTCACTCACACGTGCTGCACAGCGTGAAGCTTGTGCTGATGGGATTCTTCGCCGCGGCCGCGGTCGGCGTGCCCCTCGGCCTCGCGATGGGCTGGAGCCGCCAGGTCGAAGCCTTCGCCAACCCGGCGTTCCTGCTGATCCGACCGATCCCGCCGCTGGCCTGGATTCCGCTGGCGATCGTGTGGCTGGGCCTCGATGACGGCGCCAAGGTGCTGGTGATCTGGTTCGCCGCCTTCGTGCCCTGCGTGATCAACAGCTACGCGGGGGTGCGCACGATCGAACCGCACTTGCTCGAGGCCGCGCGCACGCTGGGGGTTCCCCGGGGGTTATTCGTGAAGGAAGTGCTGGTGCCCGGCGCCTTGCCGATGATCTTCACCGGGCTTCGGCTCTCGCTGCAGGCCTGCTGGACCACGCTCGTGGCGGGCGAGCTGATCGGCGCAATAGCCGGGCTCGGCCACGTGCTTTACCAGGCCGGCCTCGACATCTATCCCGCGATGATCCTCGTGGCGATGATCGCGGTCGCGCTCACCGGCGCCGCAATGACCTGGGCGCTGGGCTGGGTCGAGGCGCGCGCAATGCCCTGGCGCCGCGCATGAGCGCCGTTTTCTCCTCGCGGGACCCTTCCCCGGCACGCCTGGCCGTGCTCTCGATCGCCGGGGCCGTGGCGTTCCTCGGCGCCTGGACGCTGCTTTCGGTGTCGGGACTCGTGCAGCCGCGGTTCCTGCCGACGCCACTCGCCGTGATCGACACTTTCCTCGAGCTCACCCAAAAACCGTTCGTTGGTTACACGCTCCAGCAGCACCTGCTCTCCAGCCTCGGGCGCTTCGGCATGGGCTTCGGCCTCGCGGTGCTGATCGGCGTGCCCCTCGGGCTCCTCATGGGCTGGTTCCGCTGGCTGGACGCGATCGTGACCCCCGTGTTCGACGCGTTGCGCTTCGTCGCGCCTATCGCGTGGGTGCCGTTCGCCGCGCTGTGGTTCGGCACCGGCATCGGCGGACCGGTGCTGATCATCTTCAGCGGCGCGTTCCCGCCCTGCCTGATCAACGCGTACCGGGGAGCGAAATACGTTGACCCGAAGTACATCGAGGCCGCCCGCACGCTCGGCGCAAGCCACTACCGCATGATCACCGAAGTGCTGTTGCCCGCGTCGGTGCCGTCCCTCGTCGCGGGCGTGCGCATCAGCGCGGGCCTGGGCTGGCAGTCGCTGGTGGGCGCCGAGCTGATCGTCGCCTCGAGCGGCATCGGCTATCTCATGGTCAAGGGGCAGAGCAATATCAGCACCTCGATCGTGATGAGCGGCATGCTCGCGATCGGCCTCGTCGGCTTCGCGATCGACGCGCTGCTGCGCTCGCTGGAGGCAAGGATCCACCGCCGCCGCGGCCGGTAGAATGCCGGGCTTGGAAGCGAACAACAACAAAGAGCCGCCGTCCCGTTCCCGCGCCGCCTTCTACGTCCTCTTCACCGCCTCCGGCTTCGCCGGGCTGATCTACGAGTCGATCTGGACGCATTACCTGAAACTGTTCCTGGGCCACGCGGCCTACGCGCAGTCGCTGGTGCTGATCGTGTTCATGGGCGGCCTCGCGCTCGGCTCCGCCCTGATGGGCCAGTGGTCGACGCGGATCGCAAACCCGCTGCTCGGCTACGCGGTGGTGGAAGGCATCGTCGGGCTGCTCGCCCTGGTCTTTCACGAAGTGTTCGCGGCGGCCACCGGGTTCGCCTATTCGACGGTGCTGCCTGCGCTCGACTCCGACTCGCTGGCGCTTGTCGCCAAGCTGGCGCTCTGCGTCCTCCTCATCCTGCCGCAGTCGGTGCTCCTGGGGATGACGTTCCCGCTGATGAGCGGCGGCCTCGTGCGCACGCACCCGAACGCCTCGGGCGAATCGGTCGCGATGCTCTACTTCACCAACAGCCTCGGGGCCGCCGCGGGCGTGCTCGTGAGCGGCTTCGTGCTGATCGAATGGGTCGGGCTCCCGGGCACGTTGCGATTCGCCGGCGTGATCAACCTGGGGTTGGCCGCGGCGGTCTGGTGGATCGCGCGCCCGCTGCGCGCGGCGCCGGTCCGCGCCCAGCCGCAGGACGATCCGGATGCGGCGAGGCTCCTCCTCGCGGTCGCCTTCCTCACGGGCCTCGCATCCTTCATCTACGAGATCAGCTGGATCCGAATGCTCGCGCTGGTCCTGGGGGCTTCCACGCACTCGTTCGAGCTGATGCTGTCGACGTTCATCCTGGGCCTCGCGCTCGGCGGGCTCGCGGTGCGTCGACTGGTGGACCGGGTCGCGACGGTGGAGCGGCTGCTCGGCTGGGTGCAGGTGGTCATGGGATTGCTCGCCCTGTGCACCCTGCTGGTGTATGACCGCACGTTCGGGCTCATGGAATTCCTCATGAAGGGGCTCGCCCGGACCGATGCGGGCTATTTCTTCTTCAATGTCTCGGGCCAGGCGATCAGCGCCCTGGTCATGCTGCCGGCGGCGTTTTGCGCAGGCATGACGCTGCCGTTGATCACCGGCGCGCTGCTGCGGCGGGGCGCGGGCGAGGCGGCGATCGGCAAGGTTTATGCGGCCAATACGTTGGGCGCGATCGCGGGCGTGCTGCTCGCGGTGCACGTCGGTCTCCCGGTGCTCGGCCTCAAGGGCTCGATGATCGCCGGCAGCCTGGTCGACGCGCTGCTCGGCCTTGCGCTGCTCTGGGTGTTCGTCGACAGGCGGGAGGACGGCGAGCCGGCGCGCCGCCAGTTCGCGGTGGCGGCGGCGGCCTGCGTCGTGTTCTTCGTGCCGATCGCGCTCGCCTTCAAGCTCGACGTGCACAAGATGACCGCCGGCGTGTTCCGCCACGGCGACCTCGGCGGCTCGGCGAACGCCAGGATCCTCTACCAGAAGGATGGCAAGACTTCGACCGTGCACCTGGTCGACTACGCGGGCACCTACAGCATCCGCACCAACGGCAAGTCGGACGGCTCGATCACCATGGATGGGAAGGTGCGCGGCAGCGACGAGATCACCATGGTGCTCACCGGCGCCATCCCGCTGGCGCTCAAGCCCAACGCGAAGAGCGCGGCCGTGATCGGGATCGGTACCGGCCTCACGATGCACACGCTGTTGCAGAGCCTGGATCTCGAGCGTGTCGAGACGGTGGAGATCGAGGCGGCGATGGCCGAGGCCTCGCGCGGGTTCTCGCCGCGCAACGGCGCCGCCTTCGCCGATCCGCGCGGCTCGATCATCATCGACGACGCCAAGAGCTTCTTCTCCACGCACAACCGCCGCTACGACATCATCGTCTCCGAGCCCTCCAATCCGTGGGTGAGCGGCGTGTCGAGCCTGTTCACCGAGGAGTTCTACCGCCGCATCCGGACACACCTGAACCCGGGCGGGCTGCTCGTGCAATGGTTCCAGCTTTACGAGATAGACACCTCGCTCGCCGGTTCGGTGCTCTCGGCGCTCGGCAACACGTTCGAGCACTACGCGGTCTTCGCGCCGAGCGACCACGACCTGCTGATCGTCGCCAGCGAAAGCCCGCTGGCGCTGCCGCTGTCGCGCAAGGCCTTCGAGCATCCGGGCCTGGCGAGGGAGTTGTTTAACATCCACGTGTTCACCGAAGGCGACCTCGACGCGCGCTACATCGGCAACCGGCCGCTGCTCGAGCCGCTCTTCATGACCTACGGCCTGCCCCCGAACTCCGACTACTACCCGGTGCTCGACCTCAACGCCGCGCGCAACCGCTTCACCGCGCGCAGCGCAGTCGATGTCGTTGCCCTGGGCGTGCTGCCGATCCCGGTGCTCGAGATGCTCGAGCCCCGGCGCGGCAAGCGGCCGCCGAACCCGACCTACGAAGGCGCGGCCGACTTCGATCGCATCGAGAAGACAAGGCAGGCGGCCTACGTGCGCGACTACCTTCTCTCGGACGAGCCGCCCGGCCCGCGCGGCATCACCTCGCAGCTGCAAAAGGACCTCGAGCTCGTGAAGCTGCGGTTGATCGGCTGCCGGGACGCGCGCGACGAGGACGTCTGGCTGCATTCGCTCTGGCGGCTGGCGGAGCTCTTCAACCCGATGCTGCCTCCCGAGCAGGCCGGCGTGATCTGGCAGAAGATCCTGCGCGCCCCCTGCTACGCGGGCCTGGAAAAATACCAGCGCGACTGGATTGAGCTCTTTCGCGCGATCGCGCTGCGCGATGCCTTCGGCATGGCCGAGCGCGCCGGGCGAATGCTCGCGAGCCCCGCGGACATCAACCCCGAAAGCCGCGAGTACCTCTGGATGGCGGGTCTCACCGGCTACCTTGCCGCTGGCGACAAGGCGGGCGCGAAGCGCCTATGGGACTTCTATGCCGAGCGGCTGCCGGCCAGCACGCCGAAGCCGGTTTTCCGGCTCCTGCGCTGCCATGCGGAACCCGGCGACGCCGCGACGCGGCGCGAGGCGTGCGCCGCGGCCTTCAAGCCATTCGCGGTGAAATAGGCGGGCGTTAGCGGATGCGCCGCGGAATCTGCGCGCGCGCCGCGTGCAGGTCTTCCTCGAGCTGGTGAATGCGCTCCAGCAGCGAGAAAGCCACCGCGAGCGCATTGGCGTCGAGCTCGAAGTCGTTGCGCAGCCGCCCCGCCTTGCGCATCGTGACCACGCAGCGGGCGGTGAATGTCCAGTCGGATTCCGACTCGTCGAGCGGGGCGATCGCGCCGCATTCCACCAGCTCGCGCAGCATCGCGTCGGGCAGCCCCGAAAGCGCGGCGAGCTCGGCCAGCGTGACGCGGCCGTGCTCGTTCATCCAGTCGGCATCGCCGAATTCAGCGGGCATCGGCAGCCTCCTTCCTCGGATGGGTGCGCGCGTACTCGGCGAAGTGCGCGCGCGGGTCGAAGCCCGAGCCGGCCGCAAGCTCCTTGAAGAGCTCCTTCTCCCGGTCGGTGAGCTGCGAAGGCACCGCGATCTGCGCGATCGCGAAGAGGTCGCCCGGATCGCCCTGGGGCCGTGGCAGCCCGCGCCTGGAAAGACGCAGCTTCTGCCCGGCGGTCGTCCCCGCCGGCACCTTGAGATTCACTTCTCCCGACAGCGTGGGCACGTTGACGGTCGCGCCGAGGGCCGCCTCCCACGGCGCCAGCGGCAGGTCGACGTAGAGGTCGTGGCCCGCCGGGCGGAACACCGGGTGCGGCGCCAGCTCGATGTTGAGGAAGAGGTCGCCTTCGCGCCCGCCGTTGAATCCCTTGCCGCCCTTGCCGCGCAACCGCAGGCGCTGGCCGTTCGTCGCGCCCTTGGGGATGCGCGCCTTGAACACGCGCGGCGTTCTGGCGAGGCGCCCGTTGGCGTCGTATTCGGGCACGGACAGGTTCAGCTCCACGAGGGTGCCGGCCGCCGCATCTTCCAGTGAAATGCGCGCGGTGACCTCGAAATCCTCGCCGGGCATCTGCATGTTGTGGCCCGCGCCACGCCCGCCGGGCCCGCCGCGGCCGCCCAGGCCGGCGAAGAGGTCGGAGAGGTCGATGTCCTCGAACCGGAAGCCGTGCGCGCCGGCCTCGCCGCCGAACCCCCCCTCCCAGCCCGGCGGGGGCTGGAATTCCTGGCCCTGGGCATGGCTGCCGAGGCGGTCGTACGCGGCGCGCTTCTTCTCGTCCTTCAAGGTCGCGTACGCCTCGGCGATCTCCTTGAATTTCTCCTCGGCGCCGGATTCCTTGGAAACGTCGGGGTGGTGCTTCTGCGCGAGCTTGCGGTACGCCTTCTTGATGTCCGCGGTGCTCGCGTCGCGCGCCACTCCCAGCGCTTCGTAGTAGTCCTTGTATTTCATTCCGGCAAGGTTAGGGCGGCCAGCGGGGTTTTAAAGTGCCTTCGCGCACATTACGCTTTTTCACGCGCGCGGGCGCGGTCCGCCCGGGCGGCGCTGGCTATACTGGCCCGATGACCGCCTGGATGCCCGGCGACAAGAAAAAGCTCATCGCCGCGCTGGCCCTCCTGCTGGGGGCCGGGTTCGCGGCGACCACGCTCGTGAGTTATTTCGTCTCGAAGGCCGCGCTGCGCGAGACCATCGTCGCAAGCGAACTGCCGCTGACCTCGGACAACCTTTACTCCGAGATCCAGAAAGACCTGATCCGCCCGGTGCTCGTTTCCTCGATGATGGCGAGCGACACCTTCCTGCGCGACTGGGTGATCGGCGGCGAGCGCGACGCCGCGAGCATGACCAAGTACCTTCGCGAGGTAAAGCAGCGCTACGGTGCGTTCACCAGCTTCTTCGTCTCGGAGAACACTCGCACCTACTACCAGACCGACGGCGTGCTGAAGAAGGTTCTCGAGGCGGAGCCGCGCGACGTCTGGTATTTCCGAGTGCGCAAGATGGCGCAGGATTACGAGATCAATGTCGATCCCGACCTCGCCAACAAGGATGCGCTGACGATCTTCATCAACTATCGGGTGGTGGACTACGCGGGAAAGTTCATCGGCGTGGCCGGCATCGGGCTGACGGTGGACGCAGTGAGGAAACTCATCACCGACTACCAGCAGCGCTACCGCCGCAGCATCTTTTTCGTCGACCGCAACGGCGCCATCGCGCTGTTCGGCGGCGACTCCCCGGCGCCGCGCGGCAACCTGCGCGACCTCGAAGGCGTGGGCGACATCGCCGGGCGCATCCTCTCCGAGCGCGGCGGCACGTTCGAGTACGTGCGCGGCGGCCACACGCACTACCTCAACGTCCGCTTCATCCCCGAGCTCAACTGGTACTTGCTCGTCGACCGCGACGGGCACGACGCGATGAGCGGCATCCGCGACACGCTCTACCTCAACCTCGCGATCTGCGTCGCGATCACCGCGCTCGTGCTGCTCGCCGCCAGCCTGACCCTCAACCGTTACCAGGGCCGGCTCGAGGCGATGGCGACGACCGACAAGCTGACGGGCCTCGCGAACCGCCAGGCATTCGAACTGCTCGTGTCGCAGGCCCTCGCCGAGGCGCAGCGCGAAGGCGGCACGCTCACCGCGATCATGCTCGACCTCGACCGCTTCAAGGCGGTCAACGACCGCCACGGCCACCTCGCGGGCGACGCGGTACTGCAGGGCGTTGCGCGAACGATCCGCGCCGAGCTTCGCGCGTCCGACATCGTCTGCCGCTGGGGTGGCGAGGAATTCCTCGTGGTGTTGAAGCGCACGCCGCTCGCGCAGGCGATGGCACTGGCCGAGCAGTTGCGTGAGGCGGTCGCCAGGGAAACTTTCAGCCACGCGGGCCGGTCGATCGGCATGACCATCAGCGCCGGCGTCGCCGAGCGCGAAGCGGACGAGCCGGTCGAAGCGTTCCTCGACCGCGCCGACCGCGCGCTCTACGAGGCCAAGGAAGCCGGCCGCAACTGCGTGCGCGCGGCGGCCAACAGCAGCGCGTTGGTGGCCTCGGCCGCCTCGTAGCCCACCCAGTGCCCCGCATCCTCGATCACGTCCACCTTGGCCCGTGGGTCGGTCCGCCGCAGTAGCGGCTCGACCTCGGCCAGCCGCCCGGTGGTGGTCGGGTCGTGCCGGCCCCAGATGCCGTGCAATGGCGCCTTCACTCGCGACAAGGGCTCGAGCAGCACGTCGCCGCGCGAATAGGGCCCGCTGTTGATGCGCGAGCGCGCCGCGTTCCTCGACTGGATGTAGAGCGCGAGCGGATCGATCTTCTTCGCGTCCCACAGCATGAGCTGCGCGAGGTTGTGGCGATGCGCCGCCATGCGCTCGTCCTCGTCCTTGAGGTGGCGCCAAGCCATGAGCGGCAGTCGGCGATGCTCGCGCAGCCCGAGGCCGCCCGCGCCCACCAGGATGAACTGGCGAAAGAGGTCCGGGCGCGCCGCGGCCAGGAACCCGCCGACCAGCCCGCCGAAGGAAAATCCGACGAGGCACACTCCCCCGGCCGGGATCAGCCGCGCGATCCCATCGCCGAGGACCGCCGCGATCGCCTCGAGCTTCGGCCCCTTGGGCAGCGCGGCGGAGTCGCCGAATCCCGGCATGTCCGGCACCCAGACCGAATGCTCGGCGGACAGCGGCAGGACGTTCTTGATCCAGTGCATCCAGGAGCCGGTGCCGCCGTGCAGGAGCACCATCGGCGGGCCGTCGCCCCAGCGGCGCCAGGCGAGCTCGCCCTCGGCGCAAGGGGTGCCGAAGCGCTTCGCGGGGGCCTCGACGGCCGCCACCCGGTTTTCCAATTCCGACAAGTCCATTGCCATAAGAGGCCCGCCGGTGGCGGGTCTTCAGGATTGAATTCCAGACTTTATCAGGCGGCGGCGGTGCGCAGGCCGGGGCGCTCGGCCTCGATGCGGCGCTCGAGCACGCGCCGGAAATGCGCCAGCGCCGCGTCCGCGGCGATCGGGTGCATCTTGAATTCCGGGTCGTCGTCGAGCATGCGCTGCTGCCCCTCGATGATCGCCTTGTCCTCGTTGAAGCCCTCCACCATGCTGTCGTGCAGGGAAAGCGCGATGGTCGGGTCGTCCAGGCGGTAATCGTGCAGGTAGTTCCAGAAGAAGTGCGTGGTGCGCCCCGTTTCGGGGGTGAAGAACTGGCAGTTCCGGTATTGCTTCGCCTGCGAGAAGTCGCCCTTCTCGGCGCCGGAACCCGCGGGCGCGAAGAGGGACTCGAGGAAGAAGACCCCGGGGACGTACATGAGGCCGATGTTGCGGCGGTCGATCGGGGACTTGTCGCGCGTGACCTTGACGTGGAAGGGCGGCGGGTTGGCGCCCATGTGCCAGCGCTCGACGCGAAAGCCGTTCTCCAGCCGCTCCACGGAAACCGGCTTGGTCTTGAACGCGTACTCCTCCGACCCGCCGAGCGTCTTGGCGTGCACGAACGCGAGGTGCGCGAAGTCCGCCAGGTTGTCGACGATGAGCCGGTAGTCGGCGTCGTAATGCAGGTAGCCGGGTAGGCCGCGCCAGGCCGGGTCGCGCAGGTAGGGAATGTCGACGATGAGCGCGGGGTCCGCTTTGGCCGGGTCGCCTGGCCAGATCCACACGAGATGGTCGCGCTCGATGACGGGATAACTGCGCACGCCGAGCTTGGCCGGCACCGTGTCCTGCCCCGGGATCTGGATGCACTTGCCCGAGGGGTCGAACTTGAGGCCGTGGTACATGCAGCGGACGCAGTCGCCTTCGAGCCGCCCCATGGAGAGCTTTGCGCCGCGGTGGCAGCAGCGGTTGTCAAGCGCCACGGCGCGGCCGGAATCGCCCTTGTAAAGGAGAACCGGCTGGTCGAGGATCCTTCGCTCCAGCAGCTTGCCGTCGATGAGCTCGTGGTCCCACGCGGCCACGTACCAGCAGTTCATGAGGAATGCCATCCACCGCCTCCGATCCTTGCGCCAGGCGGCGAGTTTACTCCGGCGGCCGCCCCGGTAGAATCGACGCCGCCAGCGCATTCCATCCGAACGACAACCGCTTAGGCCATGACCAAGCGCCGCTACAAGTTCGATTTCAGGGACCCGATCAGCCGCCTGCGCGCCAAGGGCGCGGCCCCCGGCAAGGCGGTGAACATCAAGGTGCGCGTCGCGAACGATCCGCAGAGCCCGTCGATCCCCGCGTTCGCTGAGCTCGATACGGAAGGCAACCTCGTGGTCACCTTCACCGACCTCGCCGGGGAAACGGCCCACCTCCGGCTGGTGTACGCCTCGCTGCTCTGGGAAATCCATTGCCGCGAAGTCGGCGGCGAAGTCCCGTCGGTACGCCCGCGAACTTAAGGTAGCAAACGGTTACAAAGTCCGCCCCCCCGGGGGGCAATAACCGGAACTACTGCATAGGTACCGTGTCAGAAGTGCACCTACAATCGTAGGACATCGCCTTCACGGTACTTCCCCGGAGTCCTACAAACGTGACCGCCTTTTCCCGGATGAGCCCCCTCCAAGCACTCGTCGCCCGCGCTGCCGGCATCGTGGCCCGGGCCTCGGTGCTTGGAGTGTTTACCCTCGCCTTCGCGGCGCCCGCCGCCCACGCCAGCCCGGCCGACGTGGCCGAGCTCATGAACCAGATGCGCGCCAATCCGTCGCGCTGCCCCGGCCCGAGCGGCCTCAAGCAGTTCGTGCGCACTCCCGAGCTCGATCGCGCCGCCGCCATGGTGGCCAACGGCGCCACGCTGAAGGAAACGGCACGCGCCACCGGCCATGAGGCGGTGACGCTGCAGGGCATCCACGTGACCGGCAGCGCGGACCAACGCGCCATGGAAACCTTGCTCGCCAACGGCTATTGCCCGTTCATCGTCGACCCGCAGCTCGTCGAGATCGGCGTCCACCAGCAGGGCACGACCACCGCCGTGGTGCTCGCTTCGGCCTATGCGCCGGCCGCCGGCATCGCCCCGAGCGCCATCGGCGCCCGGATCCTGGCGCTGGCCAACCAGGCCCGTGCCCAGGGCCGCCATTGCGGCAACACTTTTTTCCCCGCCGCCGGGCCGCTGCGCTGGAACGACACCCTCGCCCGCGCCGCCGCCGGTCACTCGCAGGACATGGCCACGAACAACTACTTCAACCACAACTCGCCGTCGGGCACGTCGCCGGGCATGCGGGTCGAGCGCGTGGGCTACGACTATCGCGCCACCGCCGAGAACATTGCCGCGGGCCAGATGACGCCGGAAGCGGCGATGGCCGCCTGGATCTCCAGCCCGGGGCACTGCGTCAACCTGATGAACGCCGAGTACACCGAAATGGGCGCGGCGTTGGCAAGCAACCGCGCGAGCTCGCTGGGCGCCTACTGGACGCAGGTGTTCGGCACGCCGATGCCGGCGACCCGCTCCGCCAAGGCGCGCAAGGGCCGCTCCGACCGCGCCTGAGTTGCCGTTTCCGGCATAACGATTGGCCGGAGAGGCCCGCGGATAGGGCCTCCGAGGAATCGAAAGTCGAACTTTGAGGCCGGCCGCCCCTACTCGGCCTTGATGCCCGCCGCGCGGATGAGCGGGTACCACTTCTCGATCTCCGCCTTGTGGAACGCGGCCAGCCCTTCCGGCGACTGCTGCTCGCGGCTCGCGATGTCGAGGCCCAGGTCGGCGAAGCGCTGCTTCACCGTCGGGTCGGCCAGCGACTGCACCATCGCGTTGTTGAGCTTCGCGACGACCTCCCTGGGCATGCCTTTCGGCCCGAAAAAACCGAACCAGCCGCCCACGTAGAGTCCCTGCACGCCCTGCTCGTCCGCGGTGGCGATCGTCGGGATCACCGCGGAGCGCGCCGGCGACATATTGGCCAATGCCTTCACCGTGCCGGATTTCATGTGCGGCGTGACCACGGCCGCCTGCACGACGATGAGGTCGATCTGCCCGGCGAGAATGTCCTGCATCGCCGGTCCCGCGCCGCGATACGGCACGAAAAGCAGCTTCGTATTCGTCATTTGCTGCAGCAGGATGCCTGCAGTCGCCGCGGCCGCGTTCTGGTTCGCCATCGTCGCCTTGCCCGGGTTGGCGCGCATGTAGGCCACCAGCGCCTTGAGGTCGTCGGCCGGGAAGCCTTTCCTTGCGATGATCAACTGCGCGTTGACCGAAAGCAGCCCGAGCGGCTCGAAATCCTTCTGCAGGTCGTAGTTGAGCGGATAGACGACGCCGTTGCCGACGTGCGTGTCCCACTGGCCGATGTCGATGGTGTAGCCGTCCGGGTTGGCGCGCGCCACGCGACCGACCCCGATGCTGCCGCCGGCGCCGCCGACATTCTCGATCACCACGGGCTGGCCGAGGTAGTTGCGCATGCGGTCGGCCATAAGGCGCGCGATGGTGTCGGTCGAGCCGCCCGGCGGGAAAGGCACGACCAGCGTGATCGAGCGGGTCGGCCAGCCCTGCGCAACGGCCGCGCCCGAGAGGAGCGCGACCAGGAAGGCGGCGAGCAGTTTTTTCATTGCCTACTCCGGCTTGATGTTGGCTTCGCGGACGACCTTGCCCCACTTCGCGTAGTCGGTCTTCACCTTCTCCACCGTTTGCGCGGGGGTGAGGATTTCGGTGTCGCAGCCGGTGGCGTTGATCTGGCTGTGCATGGTCTTGTCGCCGTTGGCCTGCGCGAGCACCTGCGCGATCTTCGCGGCGGCCTCGGGCGCGACGCCGGCCGGCGCCACCAGCCCGTACCAGCCGGTGGACTCGAAGCCCTTCAAGCCGAGCTCGTCCATGGTCGGCACGTCGGGGAAAGCCGCCGAGCGCTTCAGCGACGTCACCGCCAGCGGCCGGATCTTGCCGCTCTTCACCGCGCCGACGATCGGCCCGAGCGAGGAGAACAGCATCGGCACCTGGCCCCCCATCAGGTCGGTCATCGCCGGGCCGCCGCCCTTGAACGGCACGTGCAGGAGCTTCGCCCCGGTGACGCTCTTGAAGTATTCGCCGGACAGGTGGTGGGGCCCCGCGACGCCCGAGGTGCCGTAGCTCCACTTGTCGGGTTCGGCCTTCGACATCGTGATCACGTCGTTCATCGACTTGAAAGGCGTGGCCTGGTGCACGACCAGCATGCTGCCGCTGCCGCACACGTGCCCCAGGTGCGTGAATGACTTGAGGCTGTCGTACGGCACCTTGTTCACGTGCGGCGCGATCGTGAGCGGCCCGTTGTCCGCGTAGTAGAGCGTGTACCCGTCGGTGGGCGCCTTGGCGATGTATTCCATCGCGATCCCGCCCGCCATGCCCGGCTTGTATTCGATGATGATCGGCTGGCCGAGCAGCGGCTCGAGCGCTTTGGCCAGCGGACGAAGACCTGCGTCCGCGGAGCCGCCGGTGGTGTAGCCGACGATGACGCGGACGGGCTTGTTCGGGTACGACTGGGCGTGCAGCCCAGGTGCGAACACGAGGGCAGCCGCGGCGAGCACGGCAGTAAGGCGGGTTTGCATGAGTCCTGTCTCCTGGAGCGGCCGCCTATGCTGGGGCCTGCGGCGGATTCTACGCGGGCCGGCCGGCCCTGCATCAATCGGGCTTGATGTTGGCGTCCCGGATCACCTTGCCCCACTTGGCGTAGTCGGCCCGGACCTTCTCCGTGGTCTGCGCGGGCGTCAGGATGTTCGAGTCGCAGCCGTTGGCGTTGTGCTGCTCGCGCATCGGCTTGTCCTCGCCAGCCTTCTGCAGCGCCTGGGCGATGCGGGTCGAAACCTCCGTCGGCACGCCGGCCGGGGCCACGATGCCGAACCAGGCCGTGGCTTCGAATCCCTTCAGGCCCGCCTCGTCCATCGTCGGCACGTCCGGAAAGGCCGCGGAGCGGGTCAGCGTAGTGACGGCGAGCGGACGGACGCGGCCCTGCTTCGCCGCGCCCACGACCGGCGCGAGCGAGGAGAACAGCATCGGGATCTGGCCGCCCATGAGGTCGGTCATCGCCGGCGCGCCGCCTTTGTACGGAACGTGCGAAAGGCTCACGCCGGCGAAGCTCTTGAAATACTCGCCCGCCAGGTGGCCCGGGCCGCCGATGCCGGAAGTGCCGTAGCTCCACTTGTTCGGCTCGCGCTTTGCGGCCGCGATGACATCCGCCGCGCTCATGAAAGGTGTCGACGGGTGCACGACGAGCATGCTGCCGCCGCCGCAGACATGCCCCAGGTGCGTGAAAGACTTGAGGCTGTCGTACGTGACCTTGTACATGTGCGGCGCGATCGTGAGCGGGCCGTTGTCCGCGTAGTAGAGCGTGTAGCCGTCCGCCGGCGCTTTCGCCAGGTATTCCATCGCGACGGCCCCCGCCGCGCCCGGCTTGTACTCGATGACGATCGGCTGGCCGAGCAACGGTTCCAGCACCTTGGCGAGCGGCCGCAAGCCCGCGTCCGCCGCGCCGCCGGTGGTGTAGCCGACGAGGATTCGCACGGGCTTGTTCGGGTAGGTCTGGGCCGGCGACGAAGTCGCGAATCCGATGGCAAGCGCAACGAACGCGACCCTGAGGCGGCTGTGCATTTTTGCTGTCTCCTGTGCGGCCGCCTATGGTGGGGCCTGGGAGGATTCTACGCGGGCGCGATGGCGGCCTCGCCCGGAGAGCGGGCGAGCGCCTCGGCCCGACTACTTCTTGGCCGGCTTCTTGTCGTCCTTCTTCGGGGCGTCCTTCACCTCGATCTTGTCGGCCGACATCTTGTACTCGATGGTGACCTTGGAGCCCTTCTTCAGGTCCCCGGTGACCTTGGTGTCCTTGTCGCGGGAGATCTCCCACTTCTCCTTGCCTTTCTCGACCACGATCTTGGTGTCGGTGAGCTCGATCACGGGGCCGGTGACCTGGTAGGCCAGGGCGCTCGGGGCGGCGAACGCGAAGAGCACGGCTACGGCTGCGATTTTTTTCATTCGGGTTTCTCCCTTGCTGGATTGGAAAAGCGCCGGGGCGCGCTTCGCGGCTCCCGGACGCCGGCCACTTTAACCCTTTCGGAGCAAGTCAGTCGCGCTTGGCGTACGGATTGCGGCCGGTGCGGAACTCGATGCGCATCGGCGTGCCTTCGAGCGCGAACACGGTGCGGAACACGCCCTCGAGGTAGCGCTTGTAGGTTTCGGGCACGTGGTCCAGCTGGTTGCCGTGGATGATGATGGTCGGCGGGTTCTGGCCGCCCTGGTGCGCGTACCGAAGCTTCGGCCGCCCCATGCCGCGGCGCGGCGGGGCCTGCTTCTCCACGGCGGCGATCAGGGCGCGCGTGAGCTTCGGCGTGGGCAGCTTGATCATCGCCGCCGCGTAGGCCTTGTCCACGGCGCCCATGATGTCGCCAAGGCCCTTCTTGTTCTTCGCGGAGACATGCAGGGTCTTCGCGAACCCGAGGAAGCCGACTTTCCACGCGAGCTCGGACTTGATCTTCTCGCGCTGCTCGGAGCCCGCCGCATCCCACTTGTTGACCGCGACCACCACGGCGCGCCCGCGCTCGAGGATGTAGCCGGCAACGTGCTGGTCGTGCTCGGTGATGCCGTTGACCGCGTCGATCACGAACACCGCCACGTTCGCCCGGTCGATCGCCTGCAGCGTCTTGATCACCGAGAACTGCTCGGTCTCCTCGCCCTGCTTCGCGCGCTTGCGGATGCCCGCGGTGTCCACCAGCGTGTAGCGCCGGCCCTTGTGCTCGAACGGGACGTCGATCGGGTCGATCGTGGTGCCGGGCTGGTCGAAGGCGATCACGCGCTCTTCGCCCACCAGCGAATTGACCAGCGTCGACTTGCCGACGTTGGGGCGCCCGACGATCGCCACGCGGGGATGCTTTCCTTCGGCCTCTTCGTCGCCTTCCTCGTCGGGCGGAAAGCCGGCGAGCACCTCGTCGATGAGGTTGCGCACGCCTTCGCCGTGCGCGGCCGAGATCGACAGCGGCAGGCCAAGGCCGAGCTGCTGGAAGTCGGCGGCGGCCGAATCGGGCTGCATGCCCTCGGACTTGTTGACCGCGATCCACAGGCGCGGCTTGAGCTTGCGGAGCTCTTCGGCGATGCGCTTGTCGTCCGGCGTGAGGCCCGCGCGCGCATCGGTCACGAAGATCACCGCGTCGGCTTCCGCGATCGCCTGCTTGGTCTGCTTCGCCATCTCGGCGAAGATTCCCTCGGTGGTCTTGGGCTCGAGCCCGCCGGTGTCGACGACGAGGTAAGGCCGGCCGCCGAGCACGCCCTCGCCGTAGTGCCGGTCGCGCGTCACGCCGGGCACGTCGACGACGATGGCGTCCCGGGTGCGCGTGAGGCGGTTGAAGAGGGTGCTCTTGCCGACGTTCGGCCGGCCGGCGATCACGACGACCGGTTTCATCGGGGCTGGCCTACAACGCCAACAGGAACAGCCCGCCGTTCAGGGTCTGCACCAGCACCCCGTTCGGCAGGCGCACCGGCGCTGCGCGGATCTTGCCGCCGTCGGTCTCGGTGCGCCCGATGAAGGCGCCGGAGTCACGCGCGACGAAATGCACGTAGCCCTGCAGGTCGCCGAACACCACTTCGCCCCCGACCGCCAGCGCGAGCGTGAGCTCGCGGTTGGCCAGGCGGTCCTGCTTCCATACGCTGCGGCCGTTGGTGCGGTCGAGCGAATGCACCGCGCCCTTCTCGTCGGCTACGTACGCGTATCGCGCGTCGACGCTCATGCCGTTCAGCGTCGACATCTCGCGCGCCCACACCTGGTGGCCGTTGGTCCAGTCGTAGCACGCAGCGCGGCCCTGGTAGGAGGCGGCGCAGACTTCGCGGCCGGCCACGGCCGGGTCGCCGCTGAGGTCCGAGACGCGCTCGAGCTCGGTGGCCCCTTTGGGCTGCGAGACCGAGACTTCCCAGCGCAACGCGCCGGTCTCGAGCTGCAGCGCCACCATTTTGCCGCCCGAAAAACCCGCGAAGACGTAACCCTCGTGCACCGTGATGCCCGCCGGCGATCGGATGATGAGCGAGGACGCCGCGCGCTGGTAGACCCACTTGCGTTTCCCGTCGGCCGCGTCGAACGCGAAGATGCGGCTGTCCGCGGTGCGGGCGAGCACGGTGCCGCCCGCGATGCGCGGCGCGGCGAGCACTTCGGAGGAGACGCGAGCGCGCCAGCGCAACGTGCCCTTCTCGGCATCGAGGACGATGAGCTCGCCCTTGTCGGTCCCGACCGCCACCAGCTTGCCGTCGGTGCCCACGCCGCCCGAAAGCTGGGCTCCCGCGCTGACTTTCCACACCACGTTGCCGGTGGCCGCATCGAGGCGCGTGACGCTTCCGTCGCGCGCCGCCGCGTAAACCGCATTGCCGGACACCGCCGGGCTGAAGATGAAGATGCCCGACGAGCCCACGTTCGTGCGCCAGATCACCTTGACGGGCTGCGGGTTCGACAATGGCGGCAGCGCGGCCGGCTTGGGGCCGTCGGGGGCCGACTTGAACCAGTCGATGGGGTTGAGGCTCGGCATGTTCGAGCAGCCGCCGAGCGACAGGAAGGCCGCGGCCAGCGCCGCGGCTCGCAAGTGGCGCATGCTCATCCTCCGAGCGCGTCGATGCGCATCTGGATCTGGTCTTTCTGCTGGGTCCTGGCGCTGGCCTTCTCGAGCGCGTATTTGTAGGCCGTCTTCGCGTCCGCCGCCTGGCCCTTCATCACGAGGATGTCGCCGCGCAGCAGCGCGTACTGCGATTCGAAGGCCTCGCCGTGCTTGGCCTCGAGCAGCTTGAGCGCCTCGTCGTAGGCTTTCTCGTCCATCAGCACGTTGGCCATGCGCAGCCGGGCGATGTCGCGGAATTCGTCCGACGAGGTGTTGTCGATCACCCACTGCAGTTGCGCCTTGGCCGCCTTGAGGTCGGCCTTGTCGAAGAAATACTTGGCCGACGTGAGCGCGCCCATCGATGCGTAAAGCGTGCGCGGGTACTTCTCGAGCAGCTCGCCGCTGGAATCGCGCACCGCCTTGGCGTCGGTCCCCTGCGTGGCCTTGGCGAGCGTTTCGTAAAGGTTGCTGGCCGCGCCGGCCTGGCTGTCCTGCCAGTAGCGCCAGCCGTTCCAGCCGGAAAACACCAGCGCGGCGAGCACGAGGGCGCTCACGACGAGGTTGCCGTAAGCCGCCCACCACGATTTCAGTTGCGCGAGCTGTTCCTGTTCTTCGAGGTCGAGATGTGCCATGCCTATTGGGCTTCCTTGAGGGCGGAGTCGAATGCCGCGACGAGGCCGTCGCGGCGGATTTTCTGCTGCGGGGCGTCGCGCCGCAGGTACTTGAGCGTCAGCTCGCCGGCGCGCACCTCGTCCTCGCCGACGATGAGCGCGATCAGCGCGCCGCTCGCGTCGGCCTTCTTCATCTGCGACTTGAAGCTGCCGCCACCTGCGTGCTGCACGACCGCGTGCCCCGCCTCTCGCAGGGCCTGCGCGCTGAGGAGCGCGGCTTCGGCCGCGCCCTCGCCCTGGTGGATCACGTACGCCTGCGGCGCCGGCGGGGTCGGCACCCGGCCGGCATCCTGCCAGAGCGCGATGAGCCGCTCCATGCCGGCGGCGAACCCGACCGCCGGCGTCGGCTTGCCGCCGATCTGCTCGAAGAGGCCATCGTAGCGGCCGCCGCCGCAGACCGTGCCCTGCGCGCCGAGCTTGTCGGTGATCCACTCGAATACGGTGAGGTTGTAGTAGTCGAGGCCGCGCACGAGGCGCGTGTTGATCGTGAAAGGCACGCCGGCCGCGGCGAGCAGCTTCTTCAGGCCCTCGAAGTGCGCGAGCGACGCCTCGCCGAGGAAGTTCATCAGCACCGGCGCGTCCCTCGTCGCGTCCTGCACGACCGGGTTCTTGGAATCGAGCACGCGCAGCGGATTGGTGTGCAGGCGGCGCTTCGCGTCCTCGTCCAACGCGCTCGTTTTCGTCTCGAGGAAGCGGACGAGCTCGGCGCGATGGCGCGCGCGCTCCTCCGCTGCGCCGATCGAGTTGAGCTCTAGGCGGATGCCCTCCAGCCCGAGCGCCTTCCAGAGCCCGGCGCACATCACGATCATTTCGGCGTCGACGTCCGGCCCGGCGAAGCCGAGCGCTTCGGCGCCGAACTGGTGGAACTGCCGGTAGCGGCCCTTCTGCGGGCGCTCGTGGCGGTACATCGGGCCCGAATACCAGAGGCGCACCGGGCCGTTATAAGTGAGGCTGTGCTCGATCGCGGCGCGCACCGTGGAGGCCGTCGCTTCGGGCCGCAGCGTGAGCTGCTCGCCGTTGAGCTCGTCGGTGAAGGTGTACATCTCCTTCTCGACGATGTCGGTCACTTCGCCGATCGCGCGGCGAAAGAGGCCGGTGTGCTCTAGCAGCGGCGTGCGGATGTTGCGATAGCCGTGGCGGTACATGGCCGAGCGCACGATTTCCTCGAACGCGAGCCAGGCCGCCGCCTCGTCGGGCAAAACGTCGTTCATGCCACGAATGGCCTGCAGGGTCGATGCCATCGCCGCTCTTACCCCTGGGCCGACTTGATCGGGATGTGCTTGGCCGCCGCGCGCTTGCGCACCGCGCCGGGCGCGTAATTCTTCGTCACGTAGTCGGCGACGATCGCCTGGAACTCCTCGGCGATGCGCTCGCCCTTGAGGGTCACGGTCTTCTCGCCGTCCACATAGACCGGCGCAACCGGCACCTCGTTGGTCCCCGGCAGGCTGATGCCGATGTCGGCGTGCTTCGACTCGCCGGGGCCGTTGACCACGCAGCCCATCACCGCGACCTTCATCTCTTCCACGCCCGGATGCGCGGCTTTCCACACGGGCATCTGCGTGCGCAGGTAGCCCTGGATCTTGTCGGCGAGCTCCTGGAAGAACGTGCTCGTCGTGCGGCCGCAGCCCGGGCACGCGGTGACCAAGGGGGTGAAGCTGCGCAGGCCCATCGTCTGCAGCAGCTCCTGCGCCACGATGACTTCCTTGGTGCGATCGCCGTTGGGCTCGGGCGTGAGGCTGACGCGAATCGTGTCGCCGATGCCCTCCTGCAGCAGCACGCCCATCGCAGCCGTCGAGGCGACGATGCCCTTGGAACCCATGCCGGCTTCGGTGAGGCCAAGGTGCAGCGCGTAGTCGCAGCGCTTTGCGAGTTCGCGATATACGGCGATCAGGTCCTGCACGCCGCTCACCTTGCACGAGATCACGATGCGCTCGGCAGGCAGCCCCCACTCCACCGCCTGCGCGGCCGATTCGAGCGCCGAGGCGATGAGCGCTTCGCGCATGATCTCGGTCGCATCGAGCGGCGCGGGACGCTTGCCGTTCTCGTCCATCATGCGCGCGAGCAGCTCCGGGTCGAGTGAGCCCCAGTTGACGCCGATGCGCACCGGTTTTTCGTAGCGGCAGGCCGCCTCGATCATGGTCGAGAACTGGTCGTCGCGCTTCTTGCCGTGGCCGACGTTGCCCGGGTTGATGCGGTACTTGGCGAGCGCCTCGGCGCACTCGGGGTATTGCTTGAGGAGGCGATGGCCGTTGAAGTGGAAGTCCCCCACCAGCGGGACGTCGCAGCCCATGGCATCGAGCTTTTCGCGGATGTGCGCCACTTGGGCCGCCGCTTCCGGCGAGTTGACCGTGATGCGCACGATCTCGGAGCCGGCGCGCGCGAGGTCCGCGACCTGGCGCACGGTGGCCGCGGCGTCTGCCGTGTCCGTGTTGGTCATCGATTGGACGACGATCGGCGCGTCGCCGCCGATGGCCACGCCGCCGACCCGGACCTGGCGGGATTTCCTGCGCTGGATTGCGGACATCGGGCTAGTTGAGCGTGAGGCGCGCGACGTCGACCTTGAAGTGCGGCTTCAGGTCCACGGGCTGGTCGTTGTAGGTGACGTGCACGCTCGGCGCGTTGCCGATCGTGAGGTGGAAAGGCGGGTCGCCCTCGATGGTCTTCTCGGACCCTGCGGGATTGAGCTGCGAAAGGAGCGTGCCGTTCTTGCCCTTGATCTCGACCCACGATTCCTTGTCGAACTTGATCACGATGCGGCCCTTGCCGGGCGGCAGCGGCGGCCTGGTTTCGGTCGTGGCGGCATCGGGGCGAGGGGTGGTTTCAGGCAGCGGCGTTGCGCCGGCACTGGCGACGGTCGTCGCAGGCGTCGCGGGTGCAGCCGGCGCGGGCGCGGCGGCGGCAGGGGTCGCGGTATCCGCAGGCGCCGGCGATGGGAAAG
>JADMIO010809357.1_pt1 | contig 26846 bp, 18 predicted proteins | sample 8958161 | NCBI WGS metagenome assembly JADMIO01 (sample SAMN16585339, study PRJNA669376) | soil metagenome | isolation source: Crop rotation soil | place: USA: Cullars Rotation, Alabama | collected 2011
CTTTCCCACATCGACGCGACGGGTCTTGGAGGAGCCGACACGCTCGAACTCGCCCGCTTCAATGGTGCGGAGGAGCTTGGCCTGCAGCCCCATCGAGATGTTGGCGATCTCGTCGAGGAAAAGGGTGCCGCCATCGGCCATCTCGAAGCGGCCGACACGGTCGGCCTTGGCGTCGGTGAAGGCGCCTTTGACATGGCCGAAAAGCTCGCTTTCGAAGACACCCTCGGCGAGGCCGCCGGTATTCACGGTGACGAGGGGGCGGCTGGAACGGAGGGAGACGGAGTGCAGGGTTTGGGCGACCAGGCCTTTGCCGGTGCCGTTCTCTCCAGTAATGAGGACGTTGGCGTCCGAGGGGCCGACGCGGGAGATGACGTCGAGGACGGGGCGCATGGCGGCCGAGCCGGCGATGAGCTGGGGGAAGCGCTCGGCGCGAAGGGCGCGGTTTTCGGCTTCGAGCCGCTGGCCTTTGCGGAGCGCGCGGCCGAGCTCGATCTGGGTCTTGAGGATGGCGGAGAGGCGGGCGTTGTCCCACGGCTTCTGGATGAAGTCGCGGGCGCCGCGGCGCATGGCCTCGACGGCGAGTTCGACGGAGCCCCAGGCCGTCATGACAATGACGGGGAGGGTGGTGTCGAGGGTCTGGATGCGATTGAGGAGTTCGAGGCCCTCCTGGCCGGAAGTGGTGTCGCGGGTGTAATTGAGGTCCATCAGGACGACGTCGAAGTCGCGCGATTCGACGGCGTCGATCGCCGCGCCCGGGGAGGTGACGGCCTCCGCGGCATAACCCTCTCCTTTGACAAGGAAACGGAGGGCTTCGAGGACGTCGGGCTGGTCGTCCGCGATCAGGACAGTCGGTCGGGAATCGGAAGAGCGCATCGAGCTTGGTTGGTCGGGCAGTTTAGCGGCCATCGGGCAAACGCTTTCGGTGCAGGCCTTTACAAGTATCGCATGGGTCGGATAAGTGTCCGAAAATGGGACGAACAGATCGCGCGTGGAACGGGGGTGGGAGAGCTTTATGGAGGGCGGACCGGCGTGGAATCGGCCCGCCCCGCCAAAGCCGGGGGTTCATGAGGAGCGCTCCTGGTCTTCACTCGTGGTGAAGTACAACCCGCTGTGGCTGGCCCCAGAACGTTGCTCCGCGTTTGACCCGGTCAGTGTCTCGAGAACTTGACCGGAACGTGGCCCCGAAAGACCTGCCTCTCGGCCGGCGAGCAGGTTCTTTTCGATTGCAAGTTAGCACGGGCGAACAGGAGTTCTGCCATGGCGGGCGGGTAAGTGGCTGAGTCGATTCGGTAAATAAAATCTGAAATTCGTGATCGGCGATTGCGGCATGGGCGGCGGGTCAACACAGCAACGTTAGTTGTGTGCTGTCGCCGGCCAATTGACGACGACGGTGAAGAAACTCGAGGCCACCCCCGGGGATTCCAAAAGAATGAACCGCTCGCCGTTCCCGGCAGCGGCGAACTGATCGGCCACAGCGGAAACGGGCACGCGTGAATGGAAAAGAGTCTTGGGCGCGGACAGTTCCGGCGGATCACCCGGCTGAAAAGCAACCGCCATCATGTCGCCGTCGAGAGAAAGGTAGAACAGCTCGCGACCGTCCTGCCGCCAGTAGCCTTGCACGCCGCCGCGGTTCGAGACCTGTCGGCGATTCGTGAAACCGGGAAACGATGCCACGTACACTTCCCAGCGCCCGGATTCGAGCGAGTTGTAGACCACCCAGCGGCCATCGCGCGAGACCCGCGATTCGTCCTTGCGAAACGTCGTTTTCAGCAGCACCTCCGCCGCGGGTTGACCGGGCCTGAGCCGGCTGAAGGTCAAGCCGTTCAGGTTCATGAACAGAATCGAGCCGTCGCGCAGCCAGTCTCCTGTGAAAGCTGCCTCGGAGGTGGACGCGTAGACCAACCGCTCCTCGCCTCCCCCTATCGGTTTTCGATATAGGGACGGCCGGCGAGCCGTCCCCGAGGTATATAACACTTCGCGACCGTCGGGCGACCAGTTGGCGCCATTCACCCGGGTCGTCAACAGGCTCATGATTCCATTGGCCAGGTTCGCCAGCCAGAGATCGTTGCTGTTGAGCGGCGGAGGGCCGATAATGCAAGCGGCGAGCCACTTTTCGTCCGGCGATAATACCGCCTGACGGTATCTTGCGGGCGCGCCGACGGTTCCGAGCGGACTCCCCTTGCGGTCACGCCAGGAAGGCACAAGGTCCAGGGCTTGCGCCCGTTCCGGCCAATAGACCAATGTGCCGTTGAACGACGATGCGAAGATCATCTTCGAGGTGTGGAATCGGGTCACCTCGTCCGCCACGAGGAAAGGCGCGGCTTTGAACCGCAACTGCTCCGAGTCGAACGACTGGGCCATGAGGCTCCTGCCGCGCGGGAACAACAAGTATCCAGGCTCCACCCAATTCACGTTCACCTGCTCGTCCAGGATGCGGTGGACCGTCGGAGAATCGAGCACCCCGGCGTAAACGCCGCCCTTACCGTCGGCAGTAATGGATGTGTAAAGGAAATGGCGGCCGTCGGGCAGAAACTGCGGCCACGCCTGAGCTTTTTCTCCGCGGGACGCATCGAGCGGCAGAAACGGGCGCGCCGCTCCGCCGGAGAACCGGTACATAGCACCGGCATCACTCCCCAGCAGGATCACTCCGCCGCTGCCCCAGGCGCCCCCATTGAACTGGGGCGGGGCGTTGCACAGACGTTGCGGGCTCCCTCCGCTGACCTCGACCGTCCACACTTCGCCCCCGATTTCGTAAGCGACCCGGCCGCTATCGGGCGACCAGAACGGAAAATACCCGTTCTCGGTCCCCGGCAGCCGCACCGCTTCCGGCCGATCGAGCCGTCGCGTCCAGATCGTGTACGGGCCGACGGCGCTCTGCTCCGTGAATGCGATGCTGCGGCCGTCCGGAGAAATCGCGGGCATCTCGACCAGGGGCCAATCGACCCAGTGAATCGGTTGCTCGAACTGTGCCGGCACGCGCTCGGCGGGTTTATGGCGAGCGATCACGAGGGCGGAGACGAGGGCGCCCGCCATGGCAATGGCTGTTCCCCAGGCGAGCCACTCGCGCCGGCTGCGCCGTGGAGAAAGCTGCACACGGGGTTGGGCGCCGCCGGCCGCCAACCACTCGAGTTGCAACCACACGTCGTGCATCGCCTGATACCGCTCGTCCGGATCTTTGGCGAGGCAGACGCGGACCAGACGGTCCAGAGCGGGAGAGACGGAGGGCTGCAGTGTTTTCAGAGGCTCAGGCTCGCTCTTGATGACGGAGGCAATCACGTCCGCCTCGCTGTCTCCGGCGAAGGCAGGACGGCCGGTCAGCATCTCGTACAAAATCGCGCCGAACGCGAAAATATCGCTGCGCTGGTCCGCCGGCAAGCCCTTCAGCTGCTCGGGCGCCATGTAGCGCGGAGTGCCGACGATCTGGCCGTCACGGGTGAGTGCGTTCGCGCCCGCCTGATCCGCCGCCGCCACCAGGGAACACTGCGCCTTCGCGAGCCCGAAGTCCAGCACCTTGACGCCGCTCTTGGCGAGCAGGATATTCGCGGGCTTGAGGTCCCGATGAACGATCCCGTGCTGGTGGGCGTGCCGCACGGCTGCCGCGATCTGCATGGCGACGCGGAGAGCTTCGGCAACGCGCAGCGGGCCGGCAACGGGCCTGCCCTCGATCCGCTCCATCACGAGGTAATCGGGACCCACGTCGTAGAGCGTACAGATGTGCGGGTGATTGAGCGCCGCGATGGCGCGCGCCTCCCGCTGAAACCGATCGCTGAACTCGTTCCGGGAGATCTTGACGGCAACGTCCCGGCCCAACCGCGTGTCGCGCGCGGCGTAAACCGTCCCCATTCCGCCTTCTCCCAGGCGGTCCTCGATCCGATACGGTCCCAGCATGACTCCGGGCGCCAGCGATTCGTCCAACACGCGCGCGGCCACGCGCAGGATCGACTTATCCAGTGGGCTGCTCCCCGCGCCCTGGGCCACCAGCGCGCGCACGCGACGACCAAGCTCCTCGTCGCCGCGGCAAGCCTGCGCCAGGAAAGCCTCGCGGTCCTCGGCGGCGCAGTCGCAGACTAAGTGGTACAACTCCTCGATCTGTCGAACTCTCTCCGGGCTCATGGCATAGACCGGGTGGTTTCAACAATAATACTTCAATCATTCGGGCGGTCACCTCGCGGTGGACGACGCCGCAAATCGTGCGACGCCTTCGCGCATCAGCTCGACGTTCTCGGGCGCGAAGCTTAGCCGGCCGAGTTGCATGTCGGCGTAGTCGCGAGAGCTCCAGTGAGCCTTCATCACGCCCTCGGGGGAGTGCCTGTCTACGCCTTCGAGCATGTGTGCGATCTCATGGGCCAGCACGTAGCCCATGAGGCTCGGCACGGCAGGGCGAGCGACGGTGGCCAGGACGCGGTCATATAGCAGCACGATGTGAGTGGCCTCATATGGCATCGCGTAAGCCAACGCCCCGGGGTGCTGATCGTTTGGGGTGGCGAGCGCGACCGTCACGATGAGGCCCCGGCCGCCGGCACATCGACCCTCCGTGTTGCGCCAGTCGAGTTGGATGCCGACGCGGTCGAATACGCGGGATGCCGCCGCCCGCGCTCCGTCGATGGTCGCGGCGTTCCCGCCCGGATCGAGGCAAACCGCCAGTATGCGCCGAGGCGCCTTGTCCGCACCGCTTGCCGCCGCGACCGTTGCCGCCAGGAGCACCGCCAGTTTCCAACCGGTCATCGCTTCTTGTCCCCCGGCGGTGCAGGCGGAAAGAGGCCGGCGGAAACGGACACGGCGTAGTAGAATTCTTCGTGACCCGGCGATGGTTCTGGCGAAATCCGTGGAAGTTACCGGACTCCTGAAGGCTTGGCGCGGCGGCGACGCGAGCGCGCTGGAGCGGCTCACGACCGTGGTTCACGCCGAGCTGCACCGCATGGCGCGCCGCTATATGCGAAACGAGCGCCCTGGCGTGACGCTGCAGGCTACCGCTCTGGTGAACGAGGCGTACCTGCGACTGGTAGACGGGGCGAATGTCGAGTGGCAGCACCGCGCGCAGTTCTTCGCCATCGCGGCGCAGATCATGCGAAACATCCTGGTCGATGCCGCCCGAGCGCGTCAGTCCGAGAAACGCGGGGGAAGACGGGTCCAGGTCCATATGGAAATGACGCCTTCTCTGTCGTCCGAACCCGAAGCTTTCCTGGTGGCTCTGGACGATGCGTTGGTGGCATTCGCGGCGAGCGCGCCCCGGCAGGCCAAGGTGGTGGAATTGCGCTACTTCGGCGGACTAACAGAGGAAGAAACCGCGGAAGCGTTGAATATCACTTCGCGCACCGTCAGGCGTGACTGGCAATTTGCGAAAGCCTGGTTACAGCACGAACTGAGCGGGGGAGCTTAAATATTCCTTCGTTATAAGACTCTGGGGCGGGCTTTGGCAAGCGTGAGCGAGCGTTCGGCGGCTCGGACGCCCGAGTTCAGTTGCCTTGGGTGCCCGCAGGGCAATGGACGGACTCTCACGCGGTCGCGGCACTTTTTTATTTGACAGGACAGGCGGGCCGTAGAATAATCGTTCGCACCAGACGGCCGGAGCCGATCGCGGCAGCGAGTCTATTCGGGGAATAGTCGCCGCATCTCCTCAATATCAACCGGCGGTCCCATTTATCAGGAGCGTGAATGCTGCTTCCCAGTCCCACTACGTCCGGCCAGCCTGCGAACCTGACGGAGCTTACGACCGTTACGCATGAAGGCAAAGTACTGATCTTTGCCGCGGAACGCACGGCAGGTCAGGGCGCGAATTTGTATTACACGGTTCGCCGGGACGGCTTTGAAGACCGCACGAGTTCGGCGCCGGCACAGTTGGATAACTGGGAGAACTGGAAGCCGCTGCCCTTCCTGGAAGAGAATGGCGACGCCTCGGTGCTTGCGAACGAGGCGAAAACGCTCGCCGTTCTGGTTAATGCGCCGGATCCGACACCGGACTGGGTGACGATCGCGCCCCGGCCGGTCGGGGCGGGCGCGACGCAGATCTATCAATCCGTATACTCGGGATCGCTCGGGCTGACCGCTTCGGGCGCGGTGCAGGCGATTTCGGCGCTCGGCTGCATTTACACGTTCCGGAAATCGAGCCGGAATACGGTGCTGGTGGACCGATACGTTCTCGACGGGCTTACGAACACGCTGATCCGGAAGCTGGACGTGCGCTTCCGAAGAAGCCGCCAACGTCTCGCTCCGCTGACGCCCGACCAGGCGTCCACGCAGGACGTGATCGACGGGCTGGATTATCGCGACGCCAACGGCCAACCGTTTTATGAGCCGGCGACCGAACTGAATTTCCTGGCCGGGTCGTACGAAGACGAAGATTTCGCAGTGGTGTTCGCCGATACGGCTCAGCCCAACGAGAACCGGTGGCACTTCTTCGGCGTGAAGAACGGCGTGACGGGAACGCTGCGGCTGACATCGGTCCGCGTCTCCAAAGACGGCCTGTTCGACGTGACGGACCGGGACGGCAGCCCCGGGATTCAACGGCGCACGATCCACCTGGTGGACCAGAATTCGCAGGCGGTCGCGATCAACGGCGCTCCGGCGGCCACGATTTATAACCGTCAGAAGCTAGCGGCTTCGAGCACGAATCCGCAGCCGCTGCTGCGCGACTCGGTCCACGTGATGCTCGCCCTGCCGACAGCGTCGGGGATCGTGGCGGTGAGCCTGGCGGTGACGGCGGACGGCACTCTGGCGCAACTGGCGGACGATTCCAGCGCCACGACGGCAGTGGTTCATTCCGAGGTGGAGGAGGTGACGCTTCCGCCATCGAGCCTGCAAGAGGTCAGCCTGCTGGACCCGCAGGCGCCGGCAGCGAAGGGGTCGATCTCCGCCATTACGCGGACGGCCGACGGCAACACGGTGCTGACACTCGACAGCGACCCGGGGAGCGGGACGATCCCGACGCATGGAACAATCCAGATCGACGGATCAGGGGGATACGACGGCCACTACAGCGCGGCCCCGGTTTCCCTCGGCACGACTGCGCAGGTGTTGAGCGCCACGGACCTGACACTGAAGCTGGCGCAGCCCCTCCCGCAGGCAATGCCGTCCGGCAGCCGTATCCGGGTGAATGTTCCGGTGGTGACCGGGATCGGAGGAGCGACGGGCCCGTTCGAGGTGCAACTCACGCAGGACGCCGTTGCGGGCGCGTTGACGGTCGCGATTGCGGCGGGACACCCGAACGCCGCGCAGGGGACTCCGGCATTCGCGGTGGATTTCGTGGACATCGATCCGCCCGAAGCGCAACCGCTCGGGACGTGGGCGCAAGTTCCGGCCTCGAACGGCCAAGCGGCGGCCGGCGGCCATGCGATCGACATGGTCGCGGCAGCGAACGGCAAGCTGCGGATGCGCTCGCAGGGCGCGACGGTTACGAGCGGGGAAGCGATTCAGATCAGTGGAGCGCAAAGCCTGGACGGCGTTCACACCTTCGTCAAGACGGGTTCGCGCACGATCCAGCTGACGGATCCGTGGGACGGCGGCGAACTGACGGAGATCCAGACTGCCGGCCGGACCGGGCTGCAGTTTCGAGGCGCGGTCGATTCCATCCGCGTGGCGCCGGGGGCTTTCAGCCTGTCCGGCAGTTTCACGATCGAGATGTGGGTGAAGACGGCCTCGCAGGACGACGTGCTGCTTTCGATCGGGACGAAAGCGCTCTCGATTCGAGGCGGGAAGCTGGCTTTTAGCCTGACGCCAGCGTCCTCAGGGACGCGGCCGGTCGCGGACGACAAGTTCCATCACGTCGCAGTGACGTTCGACGCGAGTTCCAAGTCGCTGACGTACTATGTGGACGGCCAGCAGGATGCCGTGACGACGGCGTCGAACACGGCGGACGCGCCCAACACCGCGATCTTCTTCGCGCCTGCTCTTCCAGGCACACTCTCCGAACTGCGCGTCTGGGAGACGGCGCTCTCCCGGCAAGACCTGGTGAACGCCATGTTGTCCTCGCTGACGGGCCGCGAGGACGGGCTGGCGGGCTACTGGCGGCTGACGTCGATCGTGGAGGGCTCGCCGCGAACGGTGACGGATTTCAGCGCGGGCGCAAACCATGGCGTGGTGAACGGGGACCCGTTCGTCTCCGACGCGGTGCTCTCGCGAGATCTCGGGAACGGGCGCAAAGCGGCGGGATTCGCCAGCACTCAGTTCTTTTCGGTTGAGTCCGGCACGACTTACGAAGAGAGCTTCGAATTCCAGTTGGACGACGGCTCGCAGCCGGCGCCGGCGCGTCCCTTCGATTTCGAGATTTTCGGAAAGGCGGGGGCGGATTCGTTCGCGATCCAGGAGATCGCGACGGAAGGCGATCCGAACTTCATCGCGCCGACGGCGGCTACGTTCGGGAAGGCGAGCGCCCGGTTTATCGTGCCGGACGGGGTGGCGGTGGTCCGGGCATTCGGGATCAAGAACGCGCAGGGGAACTGGACCGAGTTGCACGTCCGCAACCACCGGGTGCGCGCGGTGATCGGGCCGGTGACGGATTCGCTGATCACGGAGACGATCAAGGTTCCCGCTTCCAGTCTGGGGCTGGCGACCGCCGCAACACTGCGGAGCACTTACGAGGGGCTGGAGGTCTCGGAGCAGTTGCTGGAGACGGGTCAGGCGACGGCTGCGGAACTGATCGAGAATGCGCAGGGTCTGTTCGCGAAGCTGGCGGATCCTTCGAACTTCTGGTGCCAGTTGGGGGTGGGCGGATCGCAAGCGGGTCAGTTGACGATCGGTCCGGCGGTGGATCAGGTCCACGCCTTGAACTTGACGACGACCGGTACGGCGACGCTGTTGCGGTTCGAACCCGTGACGAACGGATCGTTGACGCAGGATCGGGACATCGTACGTTCCGGAGGAACCGTCGCTATCGTTGCCGCCGGCAATTGCGACCCAACCGAAGTTCATTCGCTCTTCCTCGATTTGACGCAAGACCTGGCTTCATCGGAACTGCCGCCACTGGCTTTGGATTCGTCCAAGGGCGCAACTCCCTTATTGGACGAGGCGACGATCCGGGCGCGGCTGTCTACAACCAACCCAGGCGTCACCCACCGGGACAAGTTCGACCAGCAGCAGGCGGCTCATGCCTCGACGGTTACGCTCGGCGTCACCTCCACACAGCTTTGGCAGGTCAAACCCGTGACTCCGGAGGGCAAGATCGTCATTTCGACGACCGGTCAGGCGGACCTCAGCCGTCCGTTTACGTGGAGCTGCAACATTGGCGCGCCCGATAATCAGCCGGGAGACCAGACGTTTCTCCAGGCCAGCGGCGGCGTGTTGAAGGTTGGTACGGTGACCGATTTGCTCCTGAGTGTACCTTCATTCGACGTGTCGCCAGTGGCGGTCGGCGAAGCCCCCCGGGCGGGTCGCCCGCTGAATAGCACGATTCAGAAGTCGCTGGTCGCCATCCAGAAGTCGCTCGACGAAGTGTTGAAGCAGTTGGCGGATCTCGGATTCAGCGGAGTCGACCCGAAGGCGAAACCTCCAGCAGATCAGCTGAAGGACCTACAGAAAGCGCTGGCCGGCGCCGCGAAGAGTTATCTGGACCAGCGAAGCACGCTATCGACGGCGGTCTCCGAGGTTGCGGTGACGCCGGCGGGAAGCCCTCGCATTACGGTAACGACTCTGGGGCCGGCGCCTTCGACCAACTGCCGCCTGCATCTGGTCGATTCGGCGAATGGCCAGGTGGAGCTCACGTTTCTGGAGCGCGAGACGTTGAGCTTGAAGACGCTCGGGGGCGCGCAGGAGCGGACGAACATCGAGTTGCGGCAGTTGATCTTCAACACCACGGAGCCGGGCGCGTGGTCGCTGAAGCCCTTGCCCGCGTGTCTGGATCTCCAGGGCCAAAAACTGAACATCCAGGGCGGGGCCGAACTGCCCGGCGACTGGACGGCGGAGTGCTGGTCGTTTGTGCGGGGCGAGTCGTTGACGACCACCTTCCTGCAATTGAGCGGTCCGCGGGGCGGCACGATTACGCTGCCCGGGTTCGGGCTGCAGGCGGCGTTTCCGGTAACGGCGACGAGCGGTCCCTCGATCGTCTCGGTCACGCCGGCCACGAGCGGCGCGCTCGATAACAGCGGGAAGATCACGATTGCCGGCGCTTCCACTCACTTCACGCAGGGGAATCCGGTGGTGACGTTCAGCCGCAAGGGGGTGACGGCGAGCGCGCTGGAGATCGTGGACGATACTCATCTGTCGGTCACGCTGAAGATCACTTCCCAGCCCGAAGCGGGCGCCTGCGACGTGACGGTGACTACGGGAGCGGAGAAGGCGACGGGCAAGGCTCTGTTCAGCGTCACGCCGGCGCTGGCCAGCATGGCGCCGGCGAGCGGGAAAAAGGGGGAGACGCTCACTGCGGTCAAAATTCAAGGGGTCGGGACGCACTTCGACAAGGATCGGACGCACGTAACGGTCAGTAAGGCCGGCGTGACCCCAAGCCAAGTCACGGTCGTGGACACCACCAACCTGACCTTGACCATCAAGATCGACAGCAACGCCGCGCCAGGACCGGTAGACGTGACAGTGGCGACCGGGAACGAGTCGGCCACGGCCGCCGGTTTGTTTCTTATCGGGACCGGCGCAGCTCCTACGCTGGGTATGGTTCCGGATAGCGGACAGCGCGGACAGGTGCTGCCGAACGTGCTGTTCACCGGGCAGGGCACGCATTTCACGGCGGCGTCGCCGAGCATCGTTTTCGACGATCCGAAGATCACGGCCAGTTTCATCCAGGTGCTGGACGACACCCACTTGACGGCGACGATCAAGATCGACGCCCATGCGGACATCGGACCCGGCAGTGTGACGGTGGCGGCGGGCTCGGAGACGGCGACCGCGGCATTCACAGTGTCCTTCATCTCGGTGGGATGGCATCATTTCGCGATCGTGAGTTCGGCGACCGGCGGCGCGCCCGGGCAGACGACGTTCTACCTGGACGGGGTTCCGGTGGGCAGCGCGGCCCTGGCGATTAGCGGCCAGGTGAGCCAACTCGGGGCGGCGAGCAAACTGGCCGAGGTGCGGATCTGGAACGCCGCGCTGAGCGATGAGGAGGTCGAGGCGAATTACCTCGCCGGGATCACCGGGCACGAACCGGGACTGGTGGGTTACTATCCGATGGACGGGTCGCTCGCGAACCTGGCTCGCAATCTTCCGGCAAATCACCTGGTGAGCGTTGGCTCGCTGGATCTGAAGAAGGCGACGCTGCCGTTCCCGGCGGGCGCCGGGCGGCTGCGCGAATCGGCGGACATCGTTTCGACGGTGGCGGTCAGCGCGGAGTACGCGACGTACGCGGTCGATCCGGCAACGGGACAGAATACGGCGTGGCTGCGGCGGCTGTTTGCGGTTCCGGGAAAGAGCGGCACGCACCTCATCTCGCAGAAGCGGGTGGAGGAACTCGAGCTGATCTGGGTGGGCAACGCGCAGTTTGCGCCCACTCTGCTGGGCTACATCGAGGGCGCGCCGCCGGTCCCGTCGGAAAACCTCACGGTGAGTCCCGACTCGTACGCGGGGGCGACGTCGGTGACGCTGTCGCAGTCGGACGAGGTGGAGTACAGCTGGTCGCAATCGAAGGAGTCCAAGCTGGGCGCGGATTTCGACTTCTTCCTGGGCGTGGAGACGGAGATTCTAGAGGGCGCAGCCGCGCTGGAGTTCTTCGGGGTGAAGGCGCTCGACGTGAAGCTCGGGGCCAAAGGGGCGCTCTCGCTATCGCGGTCGCAGACGGCGGACAGCACGGTGTCGGCCTCGGTGACGATCTCGAGCACGGACCGGATCGAATTGCGCGGCCACGTGGAGGCGGATCCGGCGATTCCGCAGCTCGGCGCGCGGTTCCTGCCGAAGAACGTGGGGTACGCGCTGGTGGTGTCGGCGCTGGCCGACGTGTTCGTGACGCGGCTGAAAGAGACGCAGCGGATGGTCAGCTACACGGTCACGCCGACACCCGACGTGCCGCCGCAGATCAATACGATCACGTTCCTGATCGACCCGGCGTACACGCTGAACGGAACGGTGGACGGACAGGTCGGGACGCACGCGGCCGACGAGCGGTTCTACCGGAACGTGCCGGCGATGCGGGCGCGGCAAGGGGCGCTCTTTCCGGCGAGTTATATGCGACTGCGCGAAGCGCTCGACTTACAGCGGCAGATCCAGCAGCAGGACAAGCAGCGCGAATCGTTCTTCGTCAACTTCGACACCTCGCTGGCGTTCGGGATCGGCGACCAGGAGGATCTCGTGGCGGCGGCGATCGACAAGCCGGGGGCCGATTCCGTATCGGTCGGGCTACCGTCGGCGAGCGCCGGGCGCGGGGCGAGCTCCGACCAGCAGCAGGCGAAGCTCGACGATATCAGCGACAAGCTCGACGGCATCACGGCCCAATTACAGAGCCAGCAGGACCAGCAGACGCAACTCGCGCAGAGCAAGAAGGACGAAATCCAGAAGCAGCTCCAGGATCCGCAATCGCAGGTGCACGCGCTGCGAAGCTTTGCTGCGTGGCAGCAGAAGATGGAGGACCTGCGGGCGAAGGCGGGCAAGCACAACATCGTGAACGCGTACGTGTGGGATGCGGACGGCGGGTTCCGGACGGACACGCAGGAGTTCGCGAATACGATCGAGCACACGATCGGGAGCAGCGTCTCGTACGATGCCAGCCTCGGGCTCTCGCTCGAGCTGGGGATCGGGGTGATCAAGACGGAGCTGAATGCGGCGGCGAACATCGGGATGACGCAGACGCTGACGAAGACGGTGACTTCCACGAATACGCTGAGCCTGGAGGTGGACGCGTCCGGCGTGGAGGGTCTGGGCGTGACGGACGATCGGGGGCTGCCGCTGGCGCCCGGGGACAAGGTGGAGCGGTACCGGTTCCTGACGTTCTACCTGGAGCCGAGCACGTCGCACTTCAACGACTTCTTCAACCAGGTGGTGGATCCGGAGTGGCTGGCCAGCAATGACGAAGACGCTCGGGCGTTACGGCAGACGCGCGCGGGCAAGCCGAACGCGGCGTGGCGGGTGCTGCACCGGGTGACGTTTGTGGAGCGTCCGGCGCTGGCGGGGTTCGGGCGGGATCTGCGTCCGGTTGCGACACCGGAGGCGCCGGAGTTCTCGCTGGAGCAGGCGGTGCGGGCGTTGCAGGAGGAGAATCGGGCGCTCAAGACGCAGTTGGACGAGGTGTTGGCGCTGCTGCGGCCGAGGGCGGCGGGAGCGGCGGGGTAGGAGAAGCTTTCAGCTTTGAGCTTTCAGCGATCAGCTTACAGCTATCAGCTTTCAGCTTAGGTTTTCTTGAGGACCTCGGTCGCTATGGTCCGCTCGACCGACTTATATTTGTCGTCCAGGGCTTGTTCTTCGGCAGCAGTCCCCTTGTTGTGGGAGAAGCCGGGGATGGGCCTGGCCTGGACGCGGAAGTACGTGTTGCCTTTCTTCACGGTCAGAATGAGCCCAATGCCGGGCGTTTTGGCGTAGTAAGCCTCGTCGCCAAGGCCGGGCTCGGGCGTCTTCGGGATGTTCGGCAGTGGTGTTTTTCCCGTTTCGTACTGCCGGCTCGTCAGCAGCGAGAGCTGCACGTTCTTTGCGACCGCCTGGTCTTTGCCGTGTTCCCTCCAGATGCAATGCTCGGGATGGTTCGGAATGCTCGGAGTTCCCGGATCTACTTCGACGCCGAGAGCGCTCGAGACTTGCGCGGTCGTGAGCAGCTGACATGCGTCGGCAGCCGCCGCGGCGCCGATGCTTCCGATCGCTATTGCAGTCAGCAATAGCGATCGGCAGGTGATTGTCGCAAGTTTAGATAGCATCCGCATGAGCGGATTCTACGCTATTTCTTCGTGACGGGCGGTTTTTCGTCCACGACGTCGCCGTAGTGGATGGTGGACTTGCCTTCGTACTTCTTGTAGTCCTGATACTTCACCGTCATGCGGATGCGGACGTTTTCACCGCTCTTGAAGTGCAGTGTGTCATCGGCATGGGTATAGGTCGGGAACCAGTATTTGCCGTCGATCTGCTCGCGGTAGGTTTCGAATTTCGGGAACTGGTTGTCGGAGCTTTTCTTGATTACGCCCACGCCTTTGCCGTAGGTCTTGACGATCTGGAGGTCGCGATCGTCTACCCAGATCTGGCCCTCGAAGTAGCGCTTGCCCTGGACCAGCTTCTTCGGCTTGACGGAGAACGCATAGCAGCCGATCTCGTCAACTTTTTCGCGGCCGAGATAGTGAATGTCATACTCGGGGATCTCGGGCGTCGTCAGGACGAACGGCTGCACATTGCGGAGGTCCTGCTCGTCTTCGGGGGTCAGGATGATGTGCTGGAGGTTCTGGACGGGCGCGTAGACGACCTTCTCGATGCGCTTGCCTTCGGGCGAGAAGAGAATATCCTCGCGCAGCTCCCACTTGCCGCCGGTCGGATTGCCGCCGCTGTCGAGTTCCTCCAACTTCACCGTCTGGCGGTAGGTGTAGTTGTTGCGCGCCTGTGCGAACGCGAGTTCTTTGGCCGCGAATTTCTGTATAATTTCGTCCGGATTGACGTTGTCCTTGGTGTCGGCCGCGAAAACCGGAAGACACACGGCGGCCACGACGGTCGAGAAAAGCAGTACCCTCATCTTGCCCTCATTCGTGAGACGGACTCACTTGCCTAATAGTTTCTTGGCGATAGTCAGCAATTGGATGTTGCTGGTTCCCTCGTAGATCCGTCCAATCTTAGCATCCCGGTAGAGCTTCTCGACGGGGTAGTCCTTGGTGATGCCGACACCGCCGTGGACCTCGATGGCCTTGGAGGCGGCCTTTTCGGCGATTTCGGAGCTGTAGTATTTCGCCATGGCGGCCTCCGTCAGGAACGGGAGCCCGGCGTCCCGGAGGCGCGCGGCGTTGTAGACGAGGAGCCGGGCCGCCTCGACCTCGGTCGCCATTTTGGCGAGCTCGAACTGTACGCCCTGGAATTCGCCGATGGCTTTCCCGAACTGCTTCCGCTCCCGGGCATAGGCGGTGGCGTGCTCCAGGGCGCCGCGGGCGAGGCCGATCATCTGGGCGCCGATGGCGATTCTGCCCTCGTTCAGCGTCTCGATCGCGATTTTGTATCCCTGGCCGACCTCGCCCATGACGTTTTCGCGCGGCACGCGGCAGTTGTCGAGGATGAGCTCACAGGTCGAGGAGGCGCGAAGGCCGAGCTTGTCCTCCTTCTTTCCGACCTGGAAGCCGGGGAAGCCGCGTTCGACGAGGAAGGCTGTGACGCCCTTGTATCCGGCGGCCGGATTCGCATTGGCGAACAGGAGGAAGAAGCCCGCCTCGGCGGCATTGGTGATCCAGAGCTTGCGGCCGGTCAGAAGGAAATGGTCGCCGCGATCCTCGGCGCGAGTGGCCATGGCGAACGCGTCCGACCCGGAGCCCGCCTCCGAGAGGCAGTAGGACGCCACGGTGTCCGTGGCGAGTTTGGGCAGGTACTTCGACTTCTGCTCCGGCGTCGCCCAGCGGAGCAGCGCGTTGTTGCAGATCGTGTTCTGGACGTCCACGATGACGCCGGCGGATGGGTCCACCGCCGACAGCTCTTCGACTGCCAGAATCGCCTGGAAGAAGGTGCCGCCCTGTCCGCCGTACTCCTCGGGAATTTCGATCCCCATCAGGCCCATTTGAAAGAACTGGCGGATGATGTCCTTGCGGAAGACAGCGGCCTCGTCCATCTCGCGGACGAAGGGACGGATCTCTTCGCGGGCGAACTTGCGAACGGCGTCGCGGAACATGCGATCTTCTTCGCTCAACGCCGTGAGCGGCAGGTGCGCCGATTCCAACTGCGGTGCGGTCGCCATGCGGTCAGCTTACTCCACCGCGGCGAGATGACGCCACTGGCGTCCCTGAGACTCCGCGACGCCGCTATGCGTCACGTAGCCGTTGTAGGTGTTGACGCCTTCGCGAAGGGCGGCATGACGCTCACACGCTCCCTCGAGACCGTGGTTGGCGAGCTCGAGGAGGTACGGGAATGTCGCGTTGGTGAGAGCGTAGGTCGAGGTGTGCGGGACAGCGGCCGGCATGTTCGAGACGCAGTAGTGCAGGACGCCATCGACAAAGTAGATGGGATCGGTGTGCGTGGTGGGCCGGGAAGTTTCAAAGCAGCCGCCCTGATCGATGGCGACATCGACGACGACTGCGCCGCGCTTCATGGTGGCAATCATCTCGCGGCGGACGAGTTTGGGAGCGGACGCGCCGGGAATCAGCACGGCGCCCACGACCAGGTCGGCGGTCTTCAGGTTCTCGCCGATCGTCCAGGCGTTCGATGCGAGCGTGACGATCTGACCGTTGAAGATGTCGTCCAGCTCGCGGAGGCGATTGAGGCTGCGATCGATGATGGTAACGTGGGCGCCGAGGCCGAGCGCCATCTTGGCGGCGTTGGTGCCGACGATCCCGCCGCCGAGAATCACGACGTTCGCGGGCGCCACACCCGGCACGCCGCCGAGCAGAATCCCGCGGCCGCCGTTCGGCTTTTCGAGGTACTGGGCGCCGACCTGCACCGACATGCGGCCCGCCACCTCGCTCATCGGCGTGAGCAGCGGAAGGGAGCGGTCGGTCTCGCGAATCGTCTCGTAGGCGACGCCGTTCACCTTCGCGCGCAGCAGCGCGTCGGTGAGCTCCGGAAGAGGCGCAAGGTGCAGGTACGTGAAGAGGATGAGGCCGGGGCGGAAATACGGGTACTCGGCCGGCTGCGGCTCCTTCACCTTGACGACGAGGTCGGCTTTCGTCCAGACCTCCTTCGCGGTCTCGACGATATGACCGCCGGCCTGCATGTACTCGCGGTCGGTGATCGAGCTGCCTTCGCCGGCATGCGTCTCGACCAGCACCTCGTGGCCCGCTTCGCGTAGGGCAAGGGCAGCGCTGGGCACGAGGCCGACGCGCGTTTCGTGGTCCTTAATCTCCCGGGGAACGCCGATGATCATGAATGCTCTCCGCCCATAGATTAGCACCACGACCGAGTGGAGTGATGACCGGTTCGCGCCTTCGATGCTCCAGGCCGTCAGCCGTGGATTTTCTTATACTCGGCCAGGCATTTTTCGGCGGTTTCGAAGGGGGAGAAGCGGCTGCCTTCCTGTTCGATCAGGTAATACTCGACCCCGCCCCTTTTTTCGGCAGCGTCGAAGATCTGCTTCCAGGGGGCGACGCCTTCCCCGAAAAGGACCTCGTAGCCCTTACCTTCGCCGGGCGCCCAGTCCTTGAGGTGCAGGCTCCGGATGCGGCCGGGATTGGCGTCGATCCAGGCGACGGGGTCCTGGCCCGCTTCGATGCAGGTTCCGACGTCGAATTGCAGCATGACGTCCTCGGGCGTGTTGGCGGCGATCACGTCCATGGGCCGCTTGCCTTCGATCGCGACGAACTCGGGCTTGTGATTGTGATAGCCGGCGTGGAGATCGGCGGCGCGGAACTTCTCGTTGGCACGGGTGAGGGTTTCGGCGATGCCCTTCCAGCCGTCGAGGCCGTTGACGCGGCCGGCGCTTGCCATGACGATGTACGTCGCCCCGAGCATCTTGTTGAGGTCCATGGCCTTCACGATGCCATCACCGTTGAAGGATGCGGGATTGTTGTGGGTGGAATGGCAGCGGATGCCGAGATCGTCCAGCAGTTGGCGGACGTCTTTCGCCTGGTCGAGCGTCCAACTGAAGTAGGGCGAGTAGAACTCGACCACTTTGTATCCCATTTTCGCGACGGCCGTGACGGTCCCTTTGAGGTCTTTCGCGAGTTGATCGCGGACCGAATAGAGTTCCAGGCCGACAGGAATGTTCTTTGCGGCCAGCGCGGGAGTGACGGACGCGGCGGCGCTCAGCGCCAGGAAGGATCGGCGGGAAAGATTGGCTGTCATGCGGAGTTTATGGTACCGCAATGACTCCGGGGGAGATTGAGGGGAGCAACGGCCCTCCGTCCGCCGGCACCGCAAGTGGCGCGAGAAACCGGTGCGGCAGAGTCCGTCACTCCCGCATTCATCGTCGTTGGTTTGGGGATGATGATCTACGTTGCCATCGGTTAGCAGGACTGCTAGTCCGTCGCTGGGCTGGAATGGTGTCGCGCGACGCATAACGCTTGCTTACGCGCGCGGCTCGGAAACGCTCGAAAAATCCCGTACCGACGTTCCGGGTACGGGAATTTTTCAAATATCGCGGCAGGCAACGCTAGCCGGCGGCGCTCATGGCTTTTTCGGGCTGGATTCGCTGGTTGCGCCAGTGTTCCCAAGCGTAGCGGACGCTTCGCACGACTTCGGGCGCGCGCAAGGGCTTCGGAAGAACGTCCCAGGCGCCCAACTCGAGGTTCTGCGTCCACAACCGGTCGTCAGCGAGGCGCGAGGTGATGATGACGGACGGCGGGTTCGGCGAAAGGCGGGCGTGTTCCAGGACTTCGGTCCAGTGTTCCGGTATCGAATCGCAATCGCAGACGACGACGGAAACATTCTGCCGCTGCAACTCGCGGCGGGCCGCGGCGGCGTCCTCGGCCTTCAATATGACCCAGCGGGAATGGGCGAAGGCACTGGCTAGAGAGGCGTGGTCAGTTTCGTTGGCGCTGATGGAGAGGATGAAGATCGGGTCTGCGCCCTTAGTTCGGTTCATGCGAGGTTCCCCCGTTGGGCACGAGGCCCGGGAAATCCCCTTGCCTCGATGCGGTTGGCAGCTGAAGAAGTGTACTAAACGTACTGAGAATAAACTTAGGTGAATTATATGTCAATTACTTTTTCCGGTGAATCGCGGGGTGGCGATAAAGCACGCATGTGATTCGGAGTGAATGACTTACCATGAGCAAAGCGGCGTGGCAGGAGAGTGACCGAATCGGGTAATCGGGCTATTACCTGATTTGCACACGTTTGTCAAAGCGATGCTATCGAAGAAAAATTTGCCTGGCTGCTGCTCGTGGCCCGAAATCGGGGCCGGGGGTGGCGCTCTGCGCCCGGATGGTATTCTGGGCTTAAGCACGGTGTTTCGATCCGCAATCATATTCGCGGGCGCGCTTCTTCTCATCACCGCCCTTTGGGCCCAACGCCCTTTCCGGCAACGAGTTCCGGTGGAGTACACCGATTACCCGCTGCCGACAGACTACAACGTTCCTGGGGAGTGGGCGTTCGCGCGCCTCATGTATCCGCCGGTGGGGCGCTATTACGGCGGGTTCCAGTTCATGGGGACGTGGAAGGAAGGGGCTTCAAACTGGGCGATGGATTATCCGCGATCCGACCGGCACTTTTCCGCGGCGGTGCGGCGGCTGACCAACCTGAGCGCGCGCTCGGGCGAGCAACTGGTCGATCTCGACGAGAAAGACGTTTACGACTGGCCGTGGCTTTACGGCGTCGAGGTCGGGCACTGGGAGTTGACGGAGGAGCAGGCGCGCACGATGCGGGAGTACCTGCTGCGCGGCGGGTTCTTCATGTGCGACGACTTCCACGGCTCGATCGAGTGGGACGTGTTCGCGGCGAGCATGAAGAAGGTGTTCCCCGACCGGGCCATCGTCGAGATCGACCCGAAGGACGCGATTTTCCACGTGCTGTACGATCTCGACGAGCGCTACCAGGTGCCGGGCGCGCTGTTTCTCGAGACAGGGCTGACCTACGAAAAGGGCGAGAGCGGAAAGACGCCGCATTGGCGCGGCATCTACGACGACCGGGGCCGGCTGATGGTGGCCATCTGCCACAACATGGACCTCGGCGATTCGTGGGAGCACGCGGACAATCCGGAGTATCCGGAGAAGTTCTCCGCGCTCGGGATCCGGATCGGACTCAACTACGTCGTATACTCGATGACGCATTGATATGAACTGGAGCGTGGCGGGCGCGATCCTGATGGCATTGGCAGTGGGTCTCGGCGCGTTCGGCGCGCACGGCCTCAAGGCGCGGCTCGACGACTACCAGATGAGCGTGTACGAGAAGGCGGTGTTCTACCACTTCGTGCACGCGCTCGGGTTGCTCATCGTGTCCTTCCTGCCGAAAACGGGAACGTTCTCCGAGTTTGCCACGACATGGGTTTGCGGACTGCTGCTGGCCGGAATCGTGCTGTTTTCGGGGAGCCTCTACCTGCTGGCGGTGACCGGCAACCGGGGACTCGGCGCGATCACGCCGATTGGCGGCGTCTGCTTCATCGCGGCGTGGATTGCGCTGGCGTGGTTCGTGGCGCGGCACTGAGCGCGGCGTCTTCGGCGTCGTAATCGAAGCGGTACGGCAGCGGTGTCGACGGCGGATGGGTTCGGTCCCACTCGACGGTTCGACGGATTGCTTCGTCGACCGGCACGATTTCGCACCAGCCGAGCTCCTCGCGGATGCGCGTGGCGTCGGCCTCCCAATGCTGGGCGGCGTTGCCGGGGAACCGCAGATGCTCCGGCGTGCGATCGGCGGGCAGGACGATGAATTCCCCGTTCCATTGCGCGGCGGCGGCGATCTTCTGCTGCCACTCCAACTCCGAGAACGCAGGGCTTTCCGCGACGTTGTAGATGCGGCCGGCGGCGCGGTCCGACGTGGCGGCGCGGGCGATCGCATGTGCGACGTTCTCGACGTAGCCGCGGGGAGCGCGCCATGCTGCCACGGGCTGCTCGACGATGATCGCTCGCCGGCCGTCGTCGATGCGGCGCAGGACCGGGTGGAAGCGGCGGAGGCGGTCGCCGGGGCCATAAATCATCGGCAGGCGAAGGACGGTGCCTGGCAGATCGGGGTCGCCGAGGACGGCCTGCTCGACAGGGATCTTGTCGTACTCGTCGTCCAGCCAGCCGAAGACCTGTTGCAGAGCCGCGATCTGCTGCGGGGGATAGGTCTGGAGTTTCGAGCGCAGCCGCGAGTCCTCCGTCAGCGGGACGGGCTCGAGGGGGCCTTCTTCGCTGCCGTGCAGGACGCCGCACGCGCGGTAGACATCGATGCTGCTTGCGACGACAACGCGGCGCGCGACGCCTCGAAAGGTGTCCATCAGCATGCGGGCCTGGGCGCCGGAGCTGAGGATGAGGTCGATGACGACTTCGGCCCGCGGACGGAGACGCGGCAGATCGCGACGGTCGCCGATGATGTGGTCGGCGGGCAGATCGACGGTCGAATTGCCGCGATGGAGGACGGCGACGTCGTGCCCGGCGGCCGCGAGCTGGCGCACCAGCGGCGGCCCGATGAAGCCGGTCCCGCCGATGACCAGGATGCGCAGACCTACGCCTCCAGGCCCATTTGCGTGAGCCGGTAGCGGAGCGCGTTCCGCGTGAGGCCGAGCAGTCGCGCCGCCTGGCTCTTGTTGCCATCGGCGCGGCGCAGGGCTTCGCGGATCAACTCCTGCTCGTACTGGTCGAGCGTCATGCCCTCGGGCAGGAACGAGTTGTCGGCCTGGGCGCGCGGACGCGGAGCGCTCTCGAGGCGGATATCGTCGGCGTCGAGCTGCGTGCAGGCGCACATCACCAGGCTGCGCTCGATCACGTTCTCGAGCTCCCGAACATTCCCGGGCCAGTGGTACGCCATGAGCTTTTCGAGCGCCGCGTCGGTGATCGACTCGACGCGGCTGCCGATCTCGGGAGCGAGCTTCTTGACGAAGTGGCCGGCGAGGAACGGAATGTCCACCTTGCGCTCACGGAGCGGCGGAATGTTCATCGGGACGACGTTGAGGCGGTAGTAGAGGTCCTCGCGAAAGGTGCCCTGTTCGAGCGCGGCGCGGAGGTCCTGATTGGTGGCGGCCACGACACGCACGTCGATGTGGCGGGTGACGTTGCTGCCGAGGCGCTCGAACTCGCGCTCCTGGAGAATGCGCAGGAGCTTGACCTGAATGGATGCAGGCACGTCGCCGATTTCGTCGAGGAAGACGGTGCCCGTGTCGGCCTGTTCAAACTTGCCGGGCTTGGACGTGTTGGCCCCGGTGAAGGCGCCCTTCTCGTAGCCGAAGAGCTCGCTCTCCATCAGGTTCTCGGGGATGGCGGTGCAGTTGATCTTGACCAGCGGCCGGTCGCGGCGGGGCGAGTGGAAGTGGATAGCGCGGGCGATGAGGTCCTTGCCGACGCCGCTTTCGCCGGCGAGGAGGACCGTGGCGCGGGTGGGCGCGACGCGTTCGATGGTGGCGAAGATCTCCTGCATCGGCTGGCTGCGTCCTACGATGTTGTCGTACTCGTAGCGGCGGCCGAGCTCCTCTTTCAGCTTGCGGTTCTCGTCGCGAAGAGCGCGCACCTCGAGGGCCTTGTTGACGACCTGCATCAGGTGGTCGAGCGAGAACGGCTTGACGAGGAAATCCGTGGCGCCGGCCTTCATGGCGCCCACCGCCGTTTCGACGCTGCCGAACGCGGTCATCATCACGACCGGCACGTTGGCGTTCTGCCGCCGGATGACGGTAAGGAATTCGAGGCCGTCCATCTGAGGGAGCTTGAGGTCGGTGAGGACGAGGTCGGCGCGATCGACGATGCGGAGGCCCTCTTCGGCGCTGGCGGCTTTGTCGACGTCGAAGCCCGAACTGGCGAGTTGGAGCTCGATGACGCGGCGGAGCTTTTCTTCGTCCTCGACGACGAGAATGCGTTTTTTCATGCGGGGCGGTTCATGGGCAGGAGCACGCGGAAGACGCTTCCCTTCCCCAGCTCGCTTTCCACTGCTATCTTACCGCCGTGTTCGTCGACGATCTTGGAGACGATGGCGAGACCGAGGCCGACGCCCTGGGGTTTGGTGGTGAAGAACGGGTTGAAGATGGTTTCGACGTGCTTGGCGTCGATGCCGGCGCCGCGGTCGATTACGGCAATTTCGGCGGTTTCCCCGGTGGCGCGGGTCTTGACGGTGACGGCGCCGCCCGCGGGCGTGGCCTGCGCCGCGTTCAGAACGAGATTGTAGACGACGCGCTCCATCAGCTCGGCGTCGAACGGAAACGGCGGGATGCCGGGTGCGTAGTTGCGGTAGATCGCGATGCCGGGCGCCTCGCGCTCGACCAGGGCGATGGCGCGGTCGATCATCTGTTCGAGGTCGGCGCGCTCGGGACGGATTTCGAGCGGACGCGCGAATTGGAGGAAGCGCGTGATGAGGGAGTTGGCGCGGTCTACCTCGCTCGAGATGAAGCCTGCGACCTCGCGGGCGACCTCGTTCTCGTTGGTGAGGGAGCGGGTCAACATTTCGGCTGAGGCGCGTATGGTACCCATGGGATTGCGCAGCTCGTGGGCGAGGCCGGCGGAGAGCTGACCGAGGGCCGCAAGACGGTCGGAGCGGCGCACGGCTTCCTCCGCGTCGTGGATCTGCTGGTTGGCGGCGGCAAGCTGTTCGGCGGTGCGGCGGGCTTCGCGCGTCTGCGTGCGCAGGTCGCCGGCGAGGCGGTACGCGAGGTTGCCGATCATGGCGAGGAAGACGACACGGGCGACGAGGGCGGGCACGTCGACCTCGTACCGCGTGAGATCGATGAAGGACAGCATCGATAGGTAGATCAGGCCGGCGACGACCGCGACGGTCATCGTGCCGAGGAGTCCGAAAAAGCTGGCGGCGGAAACGACCGGCAGGAGGAGCACGGGCCAGTAGACGCTTTCGACGCCGCCGGTGTAGCCGATCAGCAGGAAGCAGACGAGGAATTTGAAGACGATGCCGAGGATGCGGCCGCGCGTCGAAGTCAGGGCGGGCGCTTTGGACTCGGCGACCTGAACGCTGGCGAGCGCGGCGAGCATCGTATAGAGGGACGCGTCGCCGTAGGGACTCATGACGGCGAGGAGGAGGAACAGCAGGACCCAGACGACATCCTGCGGGCGGATGGCGCGCAGCCAGCGGAGACCGGGCATATGCTGGCGCCAATTATGGCATAGCGCAACGGGGCGAAGTTGCGATACGCGCTATAGTGAGACTGCGGAGGTCCAGTGGGCATCTCACTGGGTCGGTAAGTGGCGAGAATGTTCGTTGAATCGAACGCACTCTCGGCAGCAGTTGCGCTACTGCTGCGTCTAGGCGCGACCGAGGTTTTCGTATTCGGGTCGGCAACGAAGGACGCCTTCCGACCAGGCTCCGACATTGACATGGCGGTCCGGGGACTGCCACCGTCGGCTTACTTCTCGGCAGTCGCGAAGGCTGCGGACCTCCTCGGCAGACCGGTTGATCTCGTCGATCTGGATGATGCGACGCCCGTCGTTCGATATCTTCTCGGCAGCGGAGAACTGGTTCGTGTCGCGTGAGCTGCAGCGAAGATTCAAGTAGGGCTCGAACAGCTCGCAATCGTACGTGAACAGTTCCGGACCCTGGATTCATTGTCTCCGGACGCCGATGTCGGTGTAATCGAGACCTCCGCCGCCTCGGCCATGATGCACTCCTTTTACACGGAGATCGAGAAGATCCTCAAGCTCATCGCTCGCGAGTGGGACGGGAAGTTGCCATCATCGGACTCGTGGCACAAAGAGTTATTGGTGCAGATGTCGCAATCGACGGCCGGCGACCGGCGGTGCTTTCAGCGGACGTGGTCGAAGTTCTCAGCGAGTTCCTGGCTTTCCGACACCTCTTTCGTGGCGCTTCGATCGTGTTGATGCGCTGGAACAAATTACACCCACTGATTGCGAAGGTAGATGCCACGTTTGAGCTCACGAGCAGGCAGCTCGCAAGATTCGCCGCTTTCGTAGAGCGGCAGACCAGCCAGTCGTAACCGCACTATAAGCCCCCAGGCCGAGAAGTGATTGCGGCGCCGCGTCCTCCCCGGATCGGATAAGATACCCTTTTACCGACTCAGAGGGGAACCACATGAATCGCCGGAAATTTTTCTCTACGTCCAGCGCGGCGGCGCTGACGGCTGCGGCGTCGACGCCCGCGGCGAGCGCTGCAGCCGCCCAGCCGGTGCTCCTGAAACTCGGGTGCCAGAGCGCGCCGACGAATGAAAAGCACGTCGGCTACCTGGCTCGATACGGGGTCCGCAATATCTGCGGATACCCGGAAATCGGGGAGCCGAACCGTCTCTACGCAACGGTCGACGAGCTCAAGCGAATGACGGACACGACCGCCAAGTTCGGCGTTTCGGTGGACTGCCTGGCTCCGCCGTTTCTCGCGTCGAGCCACATCGATCGCGAGAAACACGGCGCCATCATGCTGGCGCAGAGCCCGGAGCGCGACCGCGACATCGAATCCATGCAGAAGATGATCAAGAACTGCGCGGCCGCGGGCATCCCGTCGATCAAATACAACATGAGCATTCTCGGCGTGCTGCGGCTGCCGCAACGGACGAAGGGCCGCGGCGACGCCATGTACAGCACGTGGCGGCTGAAGGACTCGCACCCGGAAAAGCCGGTCACCCGCGCCGGAGTCGTTAACGCCGACGCCTTCTGGGAACGCATCACCTACTTCCTCGACCGCGTCATCCCGGTCGCCAATGAGTATAAGGTGCGGATGGCGTGCCATCCGCACGATCCCGGTGTCCCACCGGAGGGGTACCAGGGCGTGAACCGCGTCCTCGGGACCGTCGATGGCCTGAAGAAGTTCGTCTCGATCCGCGAGAGCCCCTATCACGGGCTGAACTTCTGCCAGGGCACCGTCTCGGAGATGCTGCAACGTCCGGGAGAGGAGATCTACGACGTGATCCGGTACTTCGGGACGCGCAAGAAGATCTTCAACGTTCACTTCCGGAATATCCGCGGCCATCGCGACGATTTCGTCGAGGTCTACCCGGACGAGGGCGATGTCGATTTCGTGAAGGCGATCCAGACCTATCGCGAGGTCGGATATCCGTACCTGCTGATGCCGGACCACGTCCCGGTGGCGCCCGACGATCCCGGCGGGCTACAGTCGTTCGCGTTCTGCTACGGGTACATCCGCGGCCTGATCCAATCGTTGGAGCACAGTACTTAAGACGGTACGGCCGGCGCACGCCCTACGCTAAGATGGTGTGCGGGAAGGCACTTCCGCGTTCCCAACCGGCCGATGCGCAGCTTTCTTCCAGCCCTGCCGCACCTGGACGCCACCGGGGTCATCGACATCCTGGTAGTGGCGTTCCTCGTGTATCAGGCGCTCATGGTGGTGCGGGGAACCCGCGCGGGCCACATCCTGGTGGGCATCCTCATCATGGTGTCGCTCTACGCGATCGCGCTCTGGACGGGGCTCGAAGCGCTGCGCGCGCTGCTGGCGTTCATCGTTCCGTACCTCGGACTCGCAATTATCGTGCTGTTCCAGTCCGAGATCCGGCGCACCCTGGCACGGCTGGGGCGGAAGCGGTGGTGGTCGTGGGGCGCCGACTACTGGAAACCGGAGACAGTCAACGAAATCCTGCTCGCAGTGGAAGAACTGGCGGCGCACAAGACCGGAGCGTTAATTGTGCTGGAGCGCGATATCGGCTTGCGCACGTTCATCGAAAGCGGCGTCCGCCTGGAGGCGCGGCTTTCCCGCGACCTGCTGCTCTCGATCTTCCAGGTCGGCCTGCCGCTGCATGACGGGGCCGCGATCGTGCAGAAGGACCGGATCGCTGCCGCCGCCTGCTTTCTCCCGCTGACTACCAATCCGGCGCTTTCCCGCAAGCTCGGGACTCGCCACCGCGCCGCCATCGGGATCACCGAAGAGACGGATTGCCTGGCGGTCGTGGTCTCCGAGGAGACGGGAAGGATTTCCGTGGCCGCCTTCGGAGAGCTGGTACAGGGCATCGCCGCGGCGGAGCTGCTGGAACGGATCAACCGCCACTTCGAAGTGCAGCGGCCGACCTCGATGCAGATCGACGAATTTCCGGCCGATATCCCGCTGGCGCAGGAAGAGAACACGCGCTCGATCGAAAGGCTGAAACCGTGACCCGGCGGTTGAAGTGGATCACGGAAAATGTCGGCTGGAAGGTTCTGGCGCTGGTGATCGCATTTGCGATCTGGTGGGTGGTCGCGAGCGAGCCCGAGCTTTCGGTATTCGTTACCGTGCCGCTCACGTACCGCAATCTGCCTTTCCAGCACAGTGGGATCCGAAGCTTGGAATTCACGTGACTTGAAGTCGCGGCC
>JADMIO010826426.1_pt1 | contig 26845 bp, 22 predicted proteins | sample 8958161 | NCBI WGS metagenome assembly JADMIO01 (sample SAMN16585339, study PRJNA669376) | soil metagenome | isolation source: Crop rotation soil | place: USA: Cullars Rotation, Alabama | collected 2011
CTTTCCCCGGCGACCGCCGCCAATCCCAGCCGCGCCGCGACGTGGCGGCAGGCCGGAACGCCGCGATGGTGGCGGTGCCGCCGGTCGAGGCGGCGCGCTGGCCCTCGCGGGTGAGCGCGTCCTGCAGCGCCCGGATCAGCATCGAACGAACCAGCCCCGGATCGCGAAACCGCACCTCGGCCTTGGCAGGGTGGACGTTGACGTCGACCTCGCGCGGATCGAGCGAGACGAACAGCGCGACGAGTGGATGGCGGTCGCGCGGCAGATAATCTGCATAAGCCGCCCGCACCACGCCGATCAGGAGCTTGTCGCGGACCGGCCGGCCGTTGACGAAGAGATATTGGCCGAGCGAATTCGCCCGCGTCAGCGTCGGCAGCGCCGCGAAGCCGTCGACGCTCAGGCCCTCGCGCCCGCCTGCGACCGCGACCGCATTGGCGCGGAATTCGCCGCCCATGATGTCGGCGAGGCGCGCCAGCCGACCAGGTGCGTCAGGCAGCGCCGCGGCCCAGGTGACGGGCGCACGCTCTTCGCCCGCGAGCGTGAAGGCGACGTCCGGCCGGCTCATCGCCAGGCGGCGCACCACATCGCGGATCGCCTCGGCCTCCGTGCGCTCGCTCTTGAGGAACTTGAGCCGCGCCGGGGTGGCGAAAAACAGATCCCGCACCTCCACCCGGGTGCCGGCGCCGAGCGCAGCCGGCTTCACCCCGGATTTCGCCCCGCCGGTTACCTCGATCGTCAACGCGTGCGGCTCGCTCGCGTGCCGGGTGGTGATGGCAAGCCGCGCGACCGCCCCGATCGACGGCAGCGCCTCGCCGCGAAACCCGAGCGTGCGGATGTCGAGCAGGTCGTCATCGGTGAGCTTCGAGGTGGCGTGGCGCTCGACCGCCAGCGCGAGATCGGCTCGCGTCATCCCGGCGCCGTCGTCGCTGACGCGGATCAGGCGGCGGCCGCCGCCGTCGGTGACGATCTCGATGCGGCTCGCGCCGGCGTCGAGGGCGTTCTCGACCAGTTCCTTGACCACGCTCGCCGGCCGCTCGACCACCTCGCCGGCGGCGATGCGATTGATGGTGGCCTCGGACAGCTGGCGGACGGGCATAGGCGGCAAGTTCCTCGATCTTTCCGCGGACGCGGTCTTCTTCCCACTCCCCCGCGAAGGGGGGAGAGAAAACGCCGATTCGCAAGCCAGAATCTATCGGTTGGCGCCAGTCGCCGCGAGGGAGGACGCGGGACCGCCCCCGCTATTCGAACGACGGCTTGCGCTGCCGCATTCCCTTGATGCTGGCGCGATGCTTCTTCGTTTCCAGCCTGCGCTCGCGCGAGCTCTTGGTCGGCTTGGTCGGCCGGCGCGGCACCGGCGCGACCGCGGCCTGCCGGATCAGCTCGAACAGCCGTTCGCGTGCGTCGTCGCGGTTGCGCTCCTGGGTGCGGTGGCGCTGCGCGGTGATGACGATGACGCCCTCGCGGGTGAGGCGCTTGCCGGCGAGGCGCTGCAATCGGACCGATACGTCGTTCGGCAGAGAGGGCGAGTGGCGTGCGTCGAAGCGAAGCTGCACCGCCGTCGACAGCTTGTTGACGTTCTGCCCGCCCGGTCCGGAGGAGCGGATAAACTCTTCGGCGAGTTCGCTCTCGTCGATGCTGATGCGCTCGGTGATGCGGATCATCGCGCGGCCTTGTCTTGAGCGCCCTTGGTCGCGGGCGCCAGCGGAGCAATCATGGCCGCTCGAATTACGTCCGGAACGAGATGTTGATGCCTCCATACCAGAAATTGTCCGGCTGGCCGACGAATTCCTTGGTGCGGTAGGTGAGCACGAAGTCGAGCTTGACGGTATCCAGCCAGAACACCGAGGCGCCAGCCGAAAAGTCGCCGACCAGGACGTTCTTCGACACGCTGGGGGATGTGACGAAGGTGTTGCCGTCGAGGAAGACGTTGCGTGCAACCGCCCGGCCTTGCGCGCCGGCAAACAGGTACCAGCCCAGCGCCCCGTCGAGCTGGCTGGCGTCGAACCAGGTCGTGCCAGAAAGCGCTGGCCGGATGCGCGCCGGCCCGTAGTCGACATTCAGGTTGCGGCCGATGCGGACCATGCCGCCGATCTGGCCGTAGGTATAAACGTTGCCAAGGCTGCCGCCGAATTCCGGAATGAAATCGATCGCAAGGCCAGCGCCGATCGGCGCGCCGATGCGCCACTTGTGCTCGTAGGACAGCACCACGCCGGGCTCGTTCTTGAGCTGATAGCTCCAGCCGGGCGGGTCGATCTGGTTCAGCAGCTTGTGGTAGCCGGTTTGCACCTCCCGCGCGAGGGACGCCGGGCCGATAACGCCGACCTGCAGTTCGAGATGGTCGAGCACGCGCCGGTTGGTCTCCTGATTCCAGCCGAGACCGACGTAGAGCCAACCGGCAAATGGCCGGTCGGTCGGATCGGGAGGATTGCGGCGTAGATCCACAGGCGTGAAGATCGTTTGTCCGAGGCTGACCTCGAAGCGGCGGGTGCGCGGCGCGTTCGGCGCGGTCCAGGTGGTCGGAAACATCCAGTCGAAGGCCGGCCCGGCTACTGGCGTCGACAGATAGGTCAGCGCAAAGCCTTGGGTGTACCAGCGGTCCGTGGGGGAGAACGTCAGCGCGTCGTTCTCCTGCATCAAGGTGATGCGTCCGCGCTCGGCAACGGTCACGGGAGCCTGGGCGACGCGGCGACTATCGGGGGGCTGAGGACCGAACACCAGATCGGCCGCCAACGCACCTTGGCAGCCCAACAAGCTCACCGCGATCAACACAAGTCGACGCAAACAACGGCCCCTTTCGCCGACCCCTTCGGCGATTTGTTCCAGTCCCACGATGGGCGGGAAAATATCATCGGAGCCGTCCACCCGGCGTGTCATTTAGGCAACACGGGGTAGGTCAATTGGGTCGAAAATGCGATGGAATGCGGCTTTCCGAGGTTTTGCGGCTGGCGAGGATCGCACTTTCGCAGGTCATGGTTAGCGGAGCTCTGCGGGCCCGCTACCCACCTTCCGACAGGTAGCGCTTGGCCAGCACCTTGCCCTCCTCGACCGCGGGCTGGTCGAACGGATCGACCCCAAGGAGCCGCGCGGCGATGATCGTCTCCAGCATGAAATGCATCAGCAGTTCGCCCAGATCAGCCTCGTCCAATCGATCGAGATGGATAGTGCGCACCGGGCAGCCATTGCGGGCGAGCGTCTCGGCGGTGGCGCGGCCTTCGGCGGCAACGAGGTCGCCGATGGTCTTGCCGGCGAAGTCCGGCTCGCCGGCCAGCCTGGCGAGGTCGGCGTCCATCCGAGGACCGCGGCCGGCATTTGCCGTGGTGATGATGGTGACGAGCTTGTCGCGCGGGCCGGCCATGTAGAGCTGGAGCTGGCTGTGCTGGTCGACCGGGCCGAGCGCGGCGACCGGCGTCGTGCCAAGGCCGCCCTTGCCAAGGCTCTCGGCCCAGAGCTGGACGTACCAATGGGTGAAACGTTCGAGGCGGTCGGCATAGGCCATCATGACCGCGACGGTCTTGCGCCGGGTCTGCGCGAGCGCGACCGAGAGCGCCGCCCCGACTGCCGCGGGGACATCGGCCGGCGGGCGGGCGTCGAGCACCGGCGCCAGCGCCTTAGCGGCGCCGGCGCGGATCGCCGCGAGGTCGAGGCCAAGCATCGCCGCCGGCAGCAACCCGACATTGGTGAGGACCGAGTAACGCCCGCCGACTGCCCGATCGTGCTCGATCATCGCGACGTTGTGCGCGGACAAGAGCGCACGCAATCCGTTCGGCTTGTTGCCACTCTGCGGCTCGGTCAGGCCGAGGAACAGCGCGGGCACACGCGCGGCGAGGCCGGCCGCCTTCACGGCGGCGAGCGCGGCGATCGTCTGCATCAGCGTTTCGGCGGTGCCGCCCGACTTGGAAACAGCGACGAACCGGGTGGCTGCGAGCGGCAACGTCGCCAGCAGCTTGCCGTAGGTGTCGGCGTCGAGGTTGTCGATGAAGTGCAGCCGCAAGCCGGTCCGCGGTTCGAGGCCGGGGATCCGATAACCCGCAAGCTGGGCAAGCGTCTGGCCGCCGAGGCTTGATCCGCCGGTGCCGAGCAGCACGATGTCGCTGGCTCCGGAGGCGAGACGGCGTCCAGCCTCGATGATCGCCGGCAGGTCATCGCGCGATGTCGGCAGGCGCAGGTGCTGAAGGCTGCCGTCGGCGTGACGTTCGCGTAGCCAGTCGAGCGCTTCAGCGCTACGCGCCAGCGAAGCCGCGAGGTCGTCCGCCGCCACGCCGTCGGCGCCGATGCGCTCGGCGCGCGCTAGCTCGATTGATTGGACGAGGGGCATGCAAACCGACCCTGATTCGTCGGCGGAGAATTTTCTCCGGCGTTCATCCCCGCGCAGGTCTTCTTAGCAGAGGATTGGGGACGTCACTCTGGAGTGACAAGCGGATCGGCGTTCGTTCTCAGCCGCCTTCCTTCGAGGTCACGCCCTGAGGCCGGCCAACCACGGTGACCAGGAGGCCGGCGTCGAGCAGGCGCTTCGCCACCCGCTTGGTATCCTCCAGCGTCACCGCATCGATCAGCGCTGGCCGGCGATCGATATAATCGATGCCGAGATCGTCGATCTGAATCTGCACCAGTTGGGCGGCGATCTTGCTCGACGTGTCGAGGCCGAGCACATACGAGCCTTTCAGATAGGCCTTGGTCTTGGCGAGCTCTTCTTCCGTGGGACCTTCCGACGCCATGCGCTGGAATTCGGCCTGGATGACCTCGAGCGACTCGCGGGTCGCGTCAGCGCGCGTGGCGGTGCCGCCAAGCATCACCGCAGCGTGCCGATACCAGGCAAGCGTGCCGGAAACGCCGTAGGCGAGCCCGCGCTTTTCGCGCACTTCCCGATAGAGGCGCGATGAGAACGAGCCGCCGCCCAGGATGTGGTTGAGGATATAGGCGGCGATGAAGTCGGGATCCGCACGGGTGACGCCGAGGCCGCCGAAATTGACGACCGCCTGGGGCACGTCGAGATCGACCACGATGCGGCGGCCCATGCCTTGCGGCGCGACATTGGAGACCGGCCGCAACTCGGCTTTGGCCGGCAATGTTCCAAAGGTGCGATCGAGCAGGGCGCCTGCAGTCTCGGCGTCGATATCGCCGACGATGCCGATCTTAACGAATTCACGCGCCAGCACATTCCGTGCATAGGCCTTGAGATCGTCGGTGGTGATGGTGGCGACCGATTCAAGCGTACCGCTGGGCGGCTGGCCGTATGGATGATTGGGGAACGCCGCGAGCCACCAGGTGCGGCCGGCAATGTCGTTCGGGTTCGTCGTGTTCCGCCGCAACTGCGCCAGCACCTGCGTGCGGATGCGCTCGACCGCGTCGGCATCGAAGCGCGGCGCGTTCAGCGCCAGCCGCAGATAATCGAATGCCTCGTCACGATTTTCCTTCAGCGTACGCATCGTGCCGCGGAGGTAATCGCGGCCGGCGCGAAATCCGATCTCGATGGCCTTGCGCTCGAGCCGGTCGCGGAAGGTCTTTGCATCGAGCGGGCCGGCGCCTTCGTCCAGCAGGCCGGCGGCCAGGTTGGCGAGGCCCGCCTTTCCTGCAGGGTCCTGCTCGCTGCCGCCCACGAACGCAAAGTCGACCGCGATAAGCGGCACCGCCGAGTCGCGCACCAGCCATGCCTCGATCCCGCCGGGGCTGATTACCCGCTCGATCTTCATCGCCTGCGCGGCCGGCGCCGCGAGCGCCGCAACGGCCCCGAATGCCAGTGTGAAGATCACGCGCCGCAGTGTCGGGATGGGACTGAACGTCTTGGCGATGTTCATGATCGCTTCTCCTCGGGCCGCAATTCCTTGACCAGATAGCCGGTGACCGAGCGGCGTTGGTCGAGCCACTGTCGGGCGGCGTTCTGCACGTCCTGTGCCGATACCGCGCGGATACGGACCGGCCATTGCCGCAGTTGCTCGATGGTGCCGCCGCTCGACAGCGCCGCGCCGTACCATTGCGCCAGAGTGCGTTGATTGTCTTGCGCATAGATCGCGTCGGCAATCATCCGGTTCTTGGAACGGTCGAGCTCTTCTTCGGTCACGCCTTTTTCGATAATCTCCGCCAGCACTGCATCGACCGCCGCTTCGAGCTGTGGGAGCGAGGTGCCGGGTTTTGGCGTTGCCGAGATCGCCATCCGGGTGGTGTCGAGCGCGGTGCTGTCGTAGCTCGCGCTGGCGCTGACCGCGATGCCTTTGCCTTCGACCAACGTCTCATAAAGCCGGCTGTTGGCGCCGCGGCCCAGAATGTGGACGAGCACTTCGAGCGCTTCGCATTCACCGGGCTTGGCTTTGGCCATCGACGGCGCAAGGTAATAGCGCGACAGGCTTGGCTGGGTGACGCGAGGGTCGGCCAGCATCACCGTGCGGGGCGCCTCCTGCACCGGCTCCTGCGGCCGCATCCGCGGGCTGATATCGGCGACGCGCGGCACCTTGGCGTATGTCTCCTGCGCCAGCGCCTTCGCCTCCTCGGGCGTCACATCGCCGGCAATCACGACGATGGCGTTATTGGGCGTATAGAACCGCCAGTAGAACGCGAGCGCTTCTTCGCGATTGAGCGCTTCGATCTCCGCCCGCCATCCGATCACCGGCCGGCCGTAGGGATGGTTGAGGTAGAGCGCGGCATCCATCTGCTGGCCGAGGCGCGCGGCCGGATTATTGGCGACCCGCATGTTGAACTCTTCCAGCACGACGGCGAGTTCGGGCTTGACCACGTCGTCGGTCAGCACGAGGCCGGTCATCCGGTCGGCCTCGAATTCCATCATCGCCTTGAGCTCGGTCTTCGGCACCCGCTGGAAATAGCCCGTGTAGTCGGCTGTGGTGAAGGCGTTCTCCTGGCCGCCGATGGTGGCGATATATTGCGAAAAGCCTCCGGGATGTTTGGCGGTGCCCTTGAACATCAAGTGTTCGAGGAAATGCGCGAGGCCGGATTTGCCGGGCGTCTCGTCGGCCGATCCGACCCTGTACCAGGCCATGTGGGTGACGACCGGCGCACGGTGGTCGGGAATGACCACCAGCTCAAGTCCATTGGGGAGGACGGAATGTGCAACCGGGGGCAGCGGAGTGGTTTCGGCATAAGCCAATGCCGCCCAACCCGCCATTGCAACAATGGCGGCGGCGGCCTGCGTCAGTCTGTTCTGCACGAACGTTCCTTAAACTGAATGACCGAAGGCCGTTGTGGCCCGATTGGCCATGACAGACCAATCATCATCTGGTGATGAACACCAAGGCAGGCAATTTGCGGCAAATGTCAGAACGCCCGAAGCAAAACAGCGCCCCGGGCGGATTGTGAGTTTATCTCGGACCCGCTGGCGTGCGGTCCTCCAGCGTGGAGGGCTTGTAAGCCGTACCCTTCGATGGCGACAGGCCGTAGGGCTGGGCCGGCGAGGGTGTCTGGTATCCAGACGGCGGTGCGGTTAACGCAGTCCGGGGTGCCTCGCCCTGGAACTGCACAGATTCCGGTTTTTCCGGTCCCATGCCGGTTGTCAGGGTCTCCCAAAGGTTCTTCTTCGAGCCGAGTTCCGATGGACGCATCGTGCGCTGCATGTCCTCGACGGTGGCGCCGTTGGTGGGACCGCCCGCCGGGCTGGTCGGGCCCTGGCCAGCGGCGATTTCGTTGGGCCGCAGTGGCCGCAGGTCTTCCATCAGCCGGTCGCCGCGCAGCCGGGCCTTCGCCGACGGTGCAGTCGTCGGCTCCCGGCGTCGGGAGGCGGCATCAGGATCGTTCGGCCAGGCCGGATTGGCGGTGACCGCAGCTTCGTTGCGCGGCGGCGGCAAGGCGCGGCTCGGCGGCACCACCAGCGGTGAACGCTCCCGATATTCGATCTGCGGACCTTCGCGCTGCAGCCCGAGTTCGCGCATGAAGCCTTGCCAGAATTTGGCGTCGAATGCCTCGTCGTCGTCCTGGGCGTTCTGCGCGAACGCAACGCCTGAGGCCATGCTCAAGACGAGCGCTCCGGCAAGCGCGACTTGCAGGCGCATGCGCCTGCCCGAATTCCGCTCCCGCATGACGGTTCCCCTTTTGGCTATCCCATTCAAGCCACGGCGAAATAGGCCGTATCCCCACGGACCATTCTGGCAACGATCAGGGCGCTTTTGCGGCATCCGCGCTGCCCAGCAGCGTCTCGTAGAGCAGCGCCGCGACACCCATCACGATCGCGGCATCGGCCAGGTTGAATACCGCCCAATTGAAGTTAAAGCTTGCCGTGGTCACGTGAAACAGCACGAAATCGGCGACCGCCCCGTAGGCCATCCGGTCGATCGCATTGCCCAATGCGCCGCCGATGATCAGGCCCAGCGCCAGCGCGGTAAGGCGGCTCGCAGCGCGCGAAAGCCAAATCCACAACAGCAGCACCGCAATCAGCTTCAGCAGCAGCAGCGCCCACTGGCCCAATGGCCCAGTCTGGGGGAACATGCTGAAGCTGATGCCGGTATTCCAGGTCAGAATCAGCTTGAGGAACGGCGTCAGCGTCACCATGCCGCGCGCCCCGAGGTCGAACCCGAAGATCAGCCAAAGTTTCAGCGCCTGATCGGCCGCGGCGGTGACGAACGCGGCGAACAGGCCCAGCCGGCTGAGCGGCCCCCAGAACAAGGTCATTCGGCGGCCTTGCGCATCGCCTCCCACTCGCCGAGCGCCTTGGCGTCGCGCGGGGATACGTCGGGATAATGCGGATCGGAGCCGACGCTGGGAAGGATCTTCCAAGACCGCGCGCATTTCTTGCCTTGCGCCAGCCGCACCTCCACCGCCACGCCTTTGACGTCGTCGAGCCGGAACGCTGCGGCGGGCCCGTCACCCTCCACCAAAGTGGCCGCCGACGTGATGGCAATTTCGGCGAGGTCGACATCGACCAGAGCGGCGAACAACTCCGCATCGGACACATAGACGAAGGGATCGGCCTCCAGCGGCGAGCCGATGCGCTTCCCCGCGCGCTCGATCTCCAGCGCGCCGGTGATGACGCGGCGCACGATACGCACCTTGCGCCATTTCTCCGCCAGCGCGTCGTTGCGCCACGCCGCCGGGATCACTGGAAACACTTCCAGATGCACCGAGGCGTCGGCCGACGGGTGGCGGGAAAGCCAGGCCTCCTCGGCGGTGAACGGCAGCATCGGCGCCAGCCAGGTCACCGTGGCGCGGAACAGATGATCGAGCACGGTCAGGCACGCCTTGCGCGTCGGCGACGAGATCGGATCGCAATACAGCGCGTCCTTGCGGATATCGAAATAGAACGCCGACAGGTCGGAGGTCATGAAGGCGTTGAGCGCGGCGAAGATGCGCTTGTAATCGAAATCGACATAGGCTTGCCGCACCAGCGCGTCGAGCTCGGCGAGCCGATGCAGCATCAGCCGCTCGAGCTCGGGCATCTTGTCGGTGGCGACCCGGTCGCCCTCGTGGAAATGCGCCAGCGAGCCCAGCATCCAGCGGATGGTGTTGCGCAGCCGGCGATAGGTGTCGATCGTGGTCTTAAGGATTTCCGCCCCGATGCGCAGGTCGTCGGCATAGTCGGAGGCGCAGCACCACATCCGCAGGATGTCGGCGCCCGACTGCTTCATCACATCCTGCGGCGCGGTGACATTGCCCTGGGACTTCGACATCTTGCTGCCGTGCTCGTCGAGGACGAAGCCGTGAGTCAGCACGACGTCGAACGGCGCCTTGCCGCGCGTGCCGCAGCTCTCCAAGAGCGACGAATGAAACCAGCCGCGATGCTGGTCGGAGCCTTCCAGATACATCACGGTGTCATCGCCGCCGTCCGTCTTGCGGCGGATGCCGGCCAGGGTCGGGAAGTTCTGCGGGTCTTCCAGCACGAAGGCGTGCGTGGAGCCCGAGTCGAACCAGACGTCGAGAATGTCGTCCACCTTCTGCCACGGCTCGTTGGCAAGCTCGCCGAGGAAACGCTCGCGGGCGCCGGCCGCGTACCAGGCGTCGGCGCCTTCCGATTCGAAAGCGTCGGCGATGCGGCGGTTGACGCGTTCGTCCTTGAGGATTTCGACCGAGCCGTCGCCTTGCTCGCGCACGAACACCGCGATCGGCACGCCCCAGGCGCGCTGGCGCGAGATCACCCAGTCGGGCCGCTCGCGGATCATGCCGGTGATGCGATTCTCGCCGGCCGCCGGCACCCAGCGGGTTTCCCGGATAGCGGTCAGCGCGCGCTGGCGCAGCGTCTCCACGATGGAGGCGCCGGTGTCTGTGCCCTCTCCCCTTGCGGGAGAGGGCTGCTCGGAGGTTGCCGCGCGAACAGTTGGGTGAGGGGTCGGGATCCCGCTGTGAGCGTGCGACCCCTCACCCGCTTCATGAGTTTGCACCACCGTGCAGCCCTCTCCCGCAAGGGGAGAGGGCGCTGTCGCACCCGACTGCGCCCGCGGATGAAGCGCGAACGGCTGGTCCATGGCGATGAACCATTGCGGCGTGTTGCGGTAGATGATCGGCTTCTTCGAGCGCCAGGAATGCGGATACTGGTGCTTGAGTCGGCCGCGCGCGATGATGTTTCCGGCCTCGGCCAGCGCCTTGATCACCGCGTCATTGGCGTCGCCCCTTTCTCCCTTTTCGGTGAGAACGCGCTTGCCGGTGAAGCCCGGCGCCTGCTCGGTGAAGCGGCCGTCGGCGTCGACCGTATAGGGGATGGTGGTGTTGATGCCGCGCGCGGCGAGCTTGGCGCCATTGGCGATCCAGACGTCGAAGTCGTCGCGGCCGTGACCAGGCGCGGTGTGCACGAAGCCGGTGCCGGCATCGTCGGTGACGTGGTCGCCGGTGAGCAACGGAACGGCGAAACTATATCCTTGAATGACCTTCCTCAGCGGATGGTCGCAGGCGATGCCGGCCAATTCCTGCGCCGACACGGGACACAGTTTCTTGAATGCGGTCACCCGCGCCTGTCGCAGCACGTCGACCACGAGCTTGTCGGCGATGACGAGAAGGTCACCCGGCTTCGCCCAATTGTCCGACGGCGCATCGGTGACTTCGTAGAGGCCGTATTCGATCTTCGGCGAATAGCTGATCGCACGATTGCCGGGGATCGTCCAAGGGGTCGTGGTCCAGATCAGGATCGACGCCTGCGGAAGTCGCGAGCTTGGGTTGTTGTCGAGGCTGAACGAGACCGGAAACTTCACCCACACCTGATCCGAGACATAATCCTCGTACTCGACCTCGGCCTCCGCCAGCGCGGTCTTCTCCACCACCGACCACATCACCGGCTTGCTTCCGCGATAAAGCGTGCCGTTCCCCGCAAACTTCATGATCTCGCGCGCGATCTGCGCTTCGGCCGCAAAGCTCATCGTGGTGTAGGGATGGTCCCAGTCGCCCTCGACACCGAGCCGCTTGAACTCCTCGCGCTGCACGCCGAGCCAGTGCTCCGCGTAGGCGCGGCATTCGCGCCGGAACGCGATCATGGCGGCGGGGTCCGACAGGTCCGGCTTCTTCTTGTTCTTCGAGCGGTAGTTCTCCTCCTCGATCTTCCATTCGATCGGCAGGCCGTGGCAGTCCCAGCCCGGCACGTAATTGGAATCGTAGCCGAGCATCTGCTGGCTGCGCGTCACCACGTCTTTCAGGATCTTGTTGAGCGCGTGGCCGATATGGATGTTGCCGTTGGCGTAAGGCGGGCCGTCATGCAGGATGAATTTCGGCTTGCCCCGCGCGGCGTCGCGCATGCGGCGGTAGAGGTCGAGCGCCTGCCAGCGCTTGAGCAGTTCGGGCTCCTTCTGCGGCAGGCCGGCGCGCATCGGGAAGTCGGTCTTGGGCAGAAACAGAGTCTCGCTGTAATCGCGGGCGGCGTCGGTCATGACCGTTTACCAGGGTGGACGATGGCGCTGAGGGCTCGGCAGTCTCCCGGACCTCCGCTGACGACAACGTCAGGCGGAAGCCGGGCCACTAATGCGCCAAGTGGCCGCGATGATTGAAGTCGATTCGACAAGCACCATCATGGCGCGCTGTGTACCAGATCGACCCGGCCGGGAAAAGCTGTGGATTTTCATCCGAACGGCCCTGTCACATGAATCCCGGGTTGCGGGGCAGATACCGGGTCCAGTCGCCGAAGTCGCGGTTCGACATCAGCACCATCGGAAACACGATGCGCATGTTGTGCTCGATCGCGGCGCTCAGCGCCGCCTCGCAGACGCCGGGGAGAAAGGCGGAAATCTGGGCGGAGCCGCTGTCCATGGCGAGTGTCAGCGCGGTTCGGAATGCCGCGCCCATGGCGTCCGGGTGCGCGACCGCGAGCGGCCCGATGTGGCCGTCGACGATATAGGCATAACCCGCGCAATCGTCCCCCTCATAGAGCAGGACACCCTTCGCGGCGCTGTTGTTGATCAGAAACCGGTGGTGCTTCTCACGTGAGACGCCCAAGGCGAGCGCATCGATTCGTGCAAGATGCCGGCGATCCGCCGCGCTATCGACGAGCGGGACGCCGCGCAGTTGCGGGCGTGGCAATCGGCGCGGCAGCTTCTCGCGCGCCACGCTAAAGTTGTAGATCGGCAACCGCGGAAACATTCCGTGCCGGATGTAGAGCGTCTGCGAGACTCGATTGAAGGCGATGGCGATCAACGCGAGTTTGGTCGCGCCCGCCTTTCGCGCATGCTCCAGGGTCCGCTCGAGCAGCTCGTTGCCGATACCGCGTCCCTGCTGATCGGGGGCCACGAACAGCTCGGCCAGGAACCACAGGTCGCCACACACCCAGCTGAAGGCCGAGCCGAGCATCTCGCCATTCTCCTCGGCGACCCAGAATCCATCGGGATCGTCCTGCAAAGAAAACGATTGAAACTGGGCAGGTCGCACGGTCGCCATCTCCCCGTAGCCATGGCGTTGCGTAAGATCGTTGATGCTGCGGACCACAAGCTGTTGGGTCCGCTCAATTTCCTCGGCGCGCGCAGGCCTGAAGACCACTGTCACGGGGACCCCTGCTGGATTTGACCCAGGACCGCGACAGTAGCGGCGCATCCCGCGGATGGGAACTTGGTCTCCCATAGCGCGTTGACCCAAGGTGCGGCGTTGGGGCCGTGCTCGCGCCACCTGGATGAGGACGACGATTTTGGACTTTCTGCGCGCGCGACGCGAAAGGCGCTATGCGCTTGTCATCAACGACCCCAAGCCGGTCGAAAGCGTCGACGATCTCTGGGTCTCCGCCGCGCAGGTCGCGGTGATCGGCATCTTCGTCCTGGCGCTGGTCGTTTGCTTCTATTTCAGCCGGCCGATCCTGATGCCGGTCCTGGCTGCGCTGCTGATCGGCATGACCTTCGCCCCGGTGGTGAAACGCGCGGCCGAGGCCGGCATTTCCCCCTGGCTCTCCGCAATCTTGATCGGCCTCTTGCTGATTGCCGTCAGCGGGGCGGTGGCGACGTTGCTGGCCGCGCCGCTGGCCGAGTGGATCGGCAAGGCGCCCGACATCGGGATCGCCATCAAGCAGAAGCTCTATGTGCTGGAACGGCCGCTGGCGGCACTGCGCGAGTTGCACGAGGTGCTGATGCCGTCGAACGGAAACACGGTCGCCGTCGAGACCTCGCAATTGAGCATGGTCACGCCGGTCCTCGCCTTTGTCACCCCGGCGGTGGCGCAAATCATGCTGTTCTTCGTGACCCTGATCTTCTTTCTCGCGTCGCAGTTCGATCTGCGGCGGCATTTCGCGTCATGCTTCGCCAGCCGCGAGGGCAAGCTGCGGGTCATCCGCATTGCCAGCGATATCGAAGACAACCTGGCCTCCTATGTGGCGACCGTCACGGTGATCAATCTTTGTCTCGGCGTGGTCGTGGCGCTCGGCGCCTGGGCTTTCGGGCTGCCCAGTCCGGCGACCTTCGGCCTGTTGGCCGCGTTGCTCAACTATTTGCCCTATGTGGGTCCGGCCACCATGGCGCTGATCCTGTTCGGTGTGGGTCTGGTGACGTTTCCCTCTCTGGGTTATGCGTTCCTGCCGCCCGCCGCCTTCGTGGCGCTGACCACAATCGAGGGTCAGATCATCACGCCGACCGTTCTCGGCCGCCGCCTCACCCTCAATCCGCTGGCGGTATTGCTGGCGCTGGCGTTTTGGTCGTGGCTGTGGGGCCCGATGGGTGCGTTCCTGGCGGTCCCGATCTCCATCGTCATCCTGGTGACGGTTAACCATCTTTTCCCGCCGGAAGAGAACAGGTTACCTGGTTAACGCGATCGCCCGAGCGGACCGCGGAACTTTTTCCCTTGCGCCCGGTTAGCCCCGAAGCGAATAATTACATCCGCAGTGGAGGACGTTCGATGTCGAGTAGTTCCGGCACAGTAAGGGATACGGTCCGCGATACCGTGCGGGACGCAAAGGAAGCGGTCAGCGAAACGCGCAAGGCTGCAGCGGACTCAAGCAGCGACTTTCAGGACGATCTCCAGGCGCTGCGCAACGATGTGGCACGGCTTGCGTCACAGATCGGTGACATCCTTGCGGCGAAGGGCAACCAGGCCTGGTCGCGCGCGAAGAGCAACCTCGGTGGCGTGGTGTCCGATGCCAGCGCCAAGGGGCAGGACGCGGTCGACGCGGTGCGCGAGGTCTCCGACAACATGGTCGGGGCCATCGATGAATCGCTCAAGAAGCGGCCGTACACGACGCTGGCGATCGCCGTCGGCATCGGTTTCCTTCTCGGCATTACGCGCCGCTAGAGCCGAGCGGGCCGCTGAATGGGCGACTGGGCAGGTTACCTGCGGCTGATGGCCAGTGCGAAGACCGGCGTCAGCGGCAACGTGGTCGCCGGTGGCGCCGTGGCTGTCTGGGCCGCGCTCGGGGTGCTGCTGTGGCTCAGCATCACCCTTTTCATCTGGATCGCGTTGGGCCTCACCTGGAATCAGTGGGTGCTGGCCGGTCTGGTTTTGAGCGGCCTCTATTTCCTGATCGCCCTGGTCGCCGGCATCGCCGGTGTCGTGGCGCGCCGCAGGACGCAGGAGCGCGCCGAGGCGGCGCTGACGGCGCGCAAGGCCGCAGCCGCCCTCATCAATCCGTCCATCCTCACAATGGGGCTGGAGGTGGGCCGGGCGATCGGCTGGCGCAGGCTGATCTCGCTTGCAGGCGTAGCGCTGCTGGCCAGCGGCCTCGCCAAGGAATGGCTGGCGCGCAAGGGGGAATCGCCCCCGGCTGAAGACAGCTAGGCCGGCAGCGGGCCAAGCGGCGGAAAGGCATCGCCGGCGCGCGCCAGGGCGGCGTGGGCGAGGGCCGTGTCCTCCTGCATCCTCTGGATCAGTGCTTCAACCGTCTCAAATTTCAGCTCCGGCCTGATCCAGGCGATGAACGCCACGTCGATCGTCTGACCGTACAGGTCGCCGGAAAAATCAAACAGGAAGACTTCGAGCAGCGTCACGCCGATGTCGAACATCGGCCGGCGGCCGAAATTGGCAACGCCGTCATAGCGGCGCGTGCCGATGCCGATGCGCACCGCGTAGATGCCATGGCGCAGCCCGCAAGCCGGATCGAGCGTGAGATTGGCGGTGGGGAAGCCGAGCTCGCGGCCGCGCTTCTCGCCGTGGCGCACGTCGCCGGTGACGAACCAGGGATAGCCGAGCAGGTCGGCGGCCTCGGCAACGTCGCCAGCGGCGAGTGCGGTGCGGATCGGACCCGATCGCACCGGCCGCCCTCCATTCTCGAAGCGCGGCACGATGTCGACGTCAAAACCGTGCTTTCGACCCTGCGCGGCGAGAAAATCCGGCGAGCCCTTGCGTTCCGCGCCAAAATGAAAATCAAAACCGATGGCGACGCCGGAGACCGCAAGCCGCTTCACCAGGATGGCGGCGACGAAGTCCTCGGCGCTGGCGGCGGCGAGCGATCCGTCGAAGGTCAGCACGATCGCGCCGTTGAGGCCGGTGGTCGCCAACAGGCGCAATTTCGCCCGCTCGTCGGTCAACCGGAACATCGGCTCATCCGGGCGGAAGAAGCGGCGTGGATGCGGCTCGAAGGTCAACGCGGCGGCCGGCCGGCCGAGCGCCCGTCCCCGGTTGAGCGCGGCGGCTATCACCGCGCGGTGGCCGCCATGCACTCCATCGAAGTTGCCGATGGCGACGACGGCGCCGCGGAGCGCGCCCGGCGGTCCATCATGCACGACGAGGAAAGGGTCGGTTGGATGCGGGTGGTCGGTCATCGCGTGCAGGGTCGAAGCGGTGGGCCAGAGGCTGAGCCGGTCATCCCAGAAGCCTCCGGACTATTCAAGCAATCCTCCGGCAAATCACGTGGCTGGATTGGGAATTAACCGGATATTCAAGGGCCTTTGCTAGTTCTAGGCGGCTGGGGGAGGGCGCGAGCCATCGGCACGGTGGGAATTTTGCCCCGCGGCAAGGTCTTTGGAAGGTGCCGGCGTGCGTTCGCCCGCCGGTTGCGTGACGGAGCGGGATGATGGCTGCTGACCTGTCGATGCCGGTCCTCGTGGTCGACGATTACAATACGATGGTGCGGATCATCCGCAATCTCTTGAAGCAGCTTGGATTCGAGAATGTCGACGAGGCCTCCGACGGCACGTCCGCGCTCGCCAAGATGAAAACCAAGCGGTACGGCCTGGTGATATCGGACTGGAATATGGCGCCGATGACCGGCTACGAGCTGTTGCAGCAGGTGCGCGCCGATGCTTCGCTCGGCAAGACGCCGTTCATCATGGTCACGGCCGAGTCCAAGACCGAGAACGTGATCGCCGCCAAGCGGGCCGGGGTCGATAATTATATCGTCAAGCCGTTCAACGCGCAGACGCTGGCGCACAAGATCCAAGCGGTCTTTCCCGACGAAACGTCACCCGAAGCGGCCTGAGTTCACCAGGCCAGCCGGCGCATCACCGCCTTGGGATAGGCGCCGGCTTCGGCGAAGATATCCGCCAGCGCGCCGGCATCGGGATTGTCGCGCGCGCCCAGCTCCTCGGCGTGAATGCCGGCGGTGACGAACAGGCAATCGATTCCGAACGCCAGCGCGCCCTTCAGGTCGGTACGCACCGAGTCGCCGATCGCCAGCATGCGAGTCCGGTCAGGCAGTTGCCCACGAGCCTGCCTCGCGATGGCCAGCGCCTGTTCATAGATCGGCGCATACGGCTTGCCGGCATAGACCACCTCGCCACCGGCCTCGGCGTAGAGGTCGGCGATGGCGCCGGCGCAGAACACCAAATCGTCGCCACGCTCGACGACGATGTCCGGATTGGCGCAGATCAGCGTGAGCCCGCGCGCACGCATGCGGCCGATGACGTCGCGGTAGCTGTCCGGGGTCTCGACCGTGTCGTCTGTCAATCCCGAGCAGACCGCGTAATCGGCGCTCTCGAGCGGTGCCAGCGGCGCATCCAGCCCTTCAAAAATTCCGATGTCGCGCGGCGGACCGATATGGAAAACGCGCTGCCCGGCTCGCGCGGCGATCAGTGCGCGCGTCACGTCGCCTGAGCTGATGATGCCGTCATAGGCGGCGCGGGGCACATGCAGCTTGTCGAGCGTGTTGTGCATGACGATTTCGCCCGGTCGTGGCGCGTTGGTTATCAGGACGACGGTGCCGCCGCGGGCGCGGAAGCGCTCGAGGGCAATGCAGGCCTCGGAGGTCGCGGCGACGCCGTTGTGGACGACGCCCCAGACGTCGCTGAGCACGATGTCGTAGCTCTGCGCAAACGGGGCAAAGTGCTGGATGAAGGCGAGACTGGACATGAGGCTCAATGATGGGAAGGAGACGGTAGAACGCGGATGCGGGAGGTTCTACTGCATCTCCCGTGCGCCGTCTCTCCAGTTAGCCTCGGCCGCAGACCCGGGCGCTAGCCTCGGCTGACGAAGCCGCGGGCAAGCTGGGAGAGGCCGCTGGTGCGCTCCTCCTTGCCGGATTCGGCCGCGGTGCCGGGGCCTGGCTGCAGGGCCGTATCTTTTGACGCCTCGCGCGCAACCACATCATTGCGTTCGTTGATGCCCTGCAGGGCCTCAGCCCGCACCGGACGCGGCGGCGAGAACAGGAAGCCCTGGCCGAAGCGTACATCGCAGTCGAGCAGATCGACGGCCGAGCCCTCGCTTTCGATCTTGTCCGCCACCAAATCGATGCCGAAACGGCCGACCAGGTCGGAGAGATCGGCCGGATGAATGTCGCTCGCTGCGGCGCTGCGGTTGAGCAGGAAATTCGCCGGCACCTTGATGAAGCGGAAGCTGCGGTTGGCAAGCTCGCGCGGCTCGAAGCGCATGTCGGTCACGTTGTCCATCGAGAAGCGGAAGCCGCGCTCGGCGAGGGCGGCGAGGCTTTCGTGCTCGATCGGGCCCATGGCGCGCACGGCAGCCTGGGTAAATTCCAAAATCAGCGAGGGGGCGATGGCGCGGTTGGCGTCGAGGAACTCCAGGAATTGCGGGAACGAGGCCGAGGTGGTCAAGGTCGAGGCCGACAGGTTGCAGAACAGCCCGATGTCGCGGTTCTTGAGCAGGAGCCGGCGGACCACCTGGACGCAGCGGAAGACCACGAGATTGTCGATCTTCGGCATCAATCCCGCGGTTTCCGCCTGCGGGATGAAATCGGCCGCATGGATCACGTCGCCGCGCTCGCTGCGCAGCCGCGACATCGCCTCGTAGTAACGCACCTTGCGTTGCGGCAGCGTGACGATCGGCTGCAGATAGAGATCGACCCGGTTGGCCTCGATCGCGCCCTGGATGGCGGTGACCATCGCGTCGTTGCCGGGGTTGCTGGGCGCGGCCGCCGCCGGCGCGGGGGCCACAACGGGCGCAGCCTCGGGCGCGGCCGCGGGTGCGGGCGTTGCGCCTTCGATTGGCGCGGGGGGCGCGCTTCCGGTCGGTGCGGGCGTTGCGCCTGCGCTCGGCGCCGCGGGGGCGACCGTCGTGAGACTTGGCGCAATCGTGGGCGCGGGCAGAAAGATCGAGGTCGGCGGCCGGTTGGCGAGCTCTGTGATGGTCGTCTCCTGGGCGGCGACGGTTTCGGCCAGCTGCTTGACCAGCGTACCAAGCTCGCCGATCTCGACGGAGATCGGGTCGGTCACCGAACGGGTCTTGTCGGCAACGGTCTCAAACTTGCTTTCTACCGCCGCCAGCCGCCGTCCCATTTCGGCGACCTGGCGCGCGAGGTCGGCGCTGCCACGGGACAGGTCGGTGAGCTGATGGTCGGCCGCGCGGCCGACGCCGAAGCGCGACGAGAACATGTTGTAGAGGGCAAGCGCAGTGAGCGTCGCGAGCCCCACGATAATCGATTCCGAGATGCCGAAATCAAGCGCCAGATAGGCGATCGCGCCGACCGAGCCCGCGATGATCGCCATGCAGACGGCAACGAATATCGCACCCAGACGCATCGGTGAAATCCAGCCCTCGGCTGCGCGGGGCGAGGGGTGATTCGCCCACGCTGTGCGCATTGCATGACATGCTCCGTTGCGCCGGTGCAAGCGCCGTTGCGGGCGTCACGGTGGGCCACGGTGAACCATTCGGAACGGCCCAACCTATCGGCGGCGCGGCATTTGCCGCTATAAGCCCGCCCACCGGAGCGTCAGAGGCACGAGCCCCGCATCAATGTCGACCTTGTTCGCCACCATCGAGCGCCGCCCGCAGGCGGCCTTTGCGGCGTTTCTCGCCTGCCACCTGGTCGTCTGGACGGCGCTGCCGAGCCTGCTCTATGCCAATCTTCCGCTCGATCTGATCGAAGCGCTGACCTATGGCCGCGAGTGGCAGCTCGGCTACGACAAATTGCCGCCGTTGCCCTGGTGGCTGGTCGAGATCGTCTACCGGGCGGCCGGCGTGGATGCTGCTTACTACGCGTTTGCGCAACTCGTCGTCGTCGCGGCCTTCGCGCTGGTCTGGGCGACGGCGCGGCCGCTGGTTGGCGCGCGCGGTGCGCTGGTTGCCGTGCTGATCGTCGATGGTTTGCACTACGTCAACTACACCGCCGCGAAGTTCAATCACGACGTGATCGAGCTGCCGCTCTGGGCGCTGGCCGGTTACGCCTTCCATGCCGGGCTCAGGCGCGGCCGGCTGGTCGACTGGCTGCTGCTGGGGCTGGCGATTGGGCTTGCGCTGTGGGCGAAATATTTCGTCGTCGTCCTGGCAATCCCGCTGGCGTTGTTCCTGCTGCTCGATCGGGACGCGCGCAAGGCGCTGGCGACGCCAGGCCCGTGGCTCGCCGTGACCGTCGCGCTCGTGGTGATGGCGCCGCACGTCGTCTGGCTGGTGCGCAACGATTTCCTGCCGTTCGCCTATGCCAATGCCCGCGCGGTGCTGCCGAGCGGTGCGTTCGACCACATTCTGAATCCGGCGGCGTTTGCGCTCGGCCAGCTCGTCTTCCTGCTGCCGGCGCTGGTGATCGCCCTGCCGCTGTTCTGGCGCAGGACCGGCGCGCCGGTCGCCGCCGGCGCCGACGCCTTCGACCGCCGGATCGTCGCGCTTCTGGCATTCGGTCCGGCCGCGACGCTGATCGCGGCATTGCTGGTGACCGGCCGCGGCGCGATCGCCATGTGGGGCTATCCGTTATGGCTGTTCCTGGGGCTGTGGCTCGTGCTCGGCGCGCGCCGCGCCATCGACCACGCCCGGATCAAGGGCATCGTATCGTTGTGGGCGGGCGTGTTCGCGATGTTCGTCCTGGCGTTCGTCGCCAATTATTCGCTGCTGCCGCACTATGACCATCGCTACCGCGCCGTCCTCTATCCAGGCGAGAGCCTCGGCGCCGAGATGTCCGCGCGCTTCCGCGCGTTGACCGGCAAACCGCTCGCCTATGTGGTCGCCACCATGTGGGACGGCGGCAACATCGCCCACTATGCGGCCGAGCATCCTCGCGTCCTGATTGACGGCAACCCTCGGCGCGCGCCTTGGATCGATCTCAGCGATCTCATTACGCGCGGCGCGGTCGTGGTGTGGACCGACGGCGATCGCCGCAGCCTGCCGGTCGCGTTCCGCGGCGTCGCGGTCGATGCCGAGGTGCAGGAGCCGTTCGTGCTGCCGTACCGGCGCGGCGAGGGCACGCTCGAAATCGGCTGGGCGGTGCTGCGCCCGCGTCCGGCGTTCGCGCAATCAGGCCATCGGCTCACGGCGCGGGCGGCACGATCGCATACTCGACGATGACGGGATTGCGCGGACGGAGGGTCTGGCGCGCCAGCTCAAGGGGCGGCCGCATCTCCAGGGTGGGAAACATCGCCCGCAGCCGGGCCGCTTCCTCCGCCGGCATGGGGCCCTGCTGCCAGATGACGACGGCGCCGTGCCGCCGCAGATCGTCCATGTCGATCCACGGGCTGATCGTCGGGTCGGCGTGGACCAGCACATGGGGCCGATCCGGAGAATATGCGGCGACATTGTTGACGGCGAATTCGCCCAGGCTGCCCAGGCCTTCCAGGCCGAAATAGACGCCGGAGACGTAGCGCAACGGCGTCCCGGTCCGCTCGCGCCATTCACGCGTGATCGTCTCGCCGAGCAGTCGGCCGGGAAACTGCGACGCCTTGGGACGATCGCGCACCAGCGGTTCGATCAGTTCGAGCGCCGCATAGACAATCGGCGCTGCGGCAAACACCACCAGAAATCCGCAGGCGAAGCGTTGCAACCGGCGTGCGTCGAGCGGGCCCGGCAGGAAACCGACGGCTGCCAGCGGTGCAAAGGACCAGAACGGATACGCCCACAGCGGGATCAACATCCGGCCAAGCACGGTCGAGGCAAGGGTCGTCACCACAAACGGGCCGAGCCCCACGGCGGCCAGGTAGCGGCGCGCGAAGCGTCCTTCGGCATCGGCGGGCGGCCGCGTTGCACCGCGTTGCCATACCAGCGCCAGCAGCCCGATGACCGGGAGCAGGAACAACAGCTGGCCGCCGATCCAGCGCAGCGGGAATAGCAAGTACTCGTGCCATCTCGCCGCCTCCTTGGCGCGCTGGCCCACGTGCTCGAACGGCATGAGGTCGTGGTTCCAAAGCCATCCGAGATGGGGTGCGAGCACCAGCAGGAACGCAACTGCCATCACGTAGGGGCCCGGTGTGCGCAGCGAGCGCCGCGCATAGGGATCGATCAGCAGGATGAGGCCGATCACCACGCCGAGCACCCCGACGCTGTATTTGGTCCAGAACGCCAGCGCCAGCCAGGCGCCGGTCAGCCCCCAGTCCAGCATGCGCGCGCGCGTGATGGCCCGAAACAGGAACCAGGCCGTCGCCGCCCACAATGGCAACTGCATCACGTCGTGATTGAATTTGACGGCGGTGAGGTTGAAGAAGTGGAGGCCCTCGAGCGCCAGCACCGCGACCAGCGCCTTCTGCTCGCCGACGGTGTCGCAGCCGAGGCGCCACACCAAATACATCGCGATGGTCGAGGCGAGCGGACCGAGCGCGTAGGCCATCCAAAGCTGGCCGGTCGCGCGATAGGCAAGATCGGCTGTCCACCATGGCAATGGCGGGTGTTTCCAATAGCCGAGCTGCCACTCCTTGCCGAGTGCGAGATCCTCCACGACGTCGAGCGGCAGGTTGAAGTTCACGAGCGCCGGCACGATCGTCCAGATCAGGACATGCAGGCCCAGCACCCATAGGAGAACGCGGCGGGGGGCCTGCAACGCAGCGGCTGTGACGCGCGCGATCATCGCCAAGCATTACCACGTAATCCACAACCAGAAAGCGTGGTGACGGCGGCGCCCGCGCGCTCGGGTCCGCGGGTGCGATGCCTCCCGCCGGAGGATCGTTTGGCAATGCCTGAAGCGAACTCAGCGGCCGATGGTGGTGTCGGAGCGCACGGAGCCGTTCAGCTTGACGCAGGTGTCGAGGCTGGCGACGTAGATAAATCCATCGCCATAGGTGTCGCATGACTTCGCCGGCTTGACCGGCGCGGCTTTGCTGGTGGTGGTCGGCGTGTTGAACGAGTCCGGCTGTATCTTCGGCCGCGGCGTCGAAGACGGCGTCTGCGCGGCCGCCACGGCAGCGGCGAGCGTGGCGGCCACAATCGCGGCCGCGGCCAGGGCGGCTCTGCGAACCGCGCTTCGGATCGCCGATGAAGTCCGGCCGCTCATCGTTCTGCCTCTAGCTGATGGCGCGGATGACCTTGCCGATCTTGTCGAAGATTTCGCCGATCTGCGCTTCGCTGACGATCAACGGCGGCGTCACCGCAATCGAATCGCCGACGATGCGGAACATGAGGCCCTCGTCGTGGAAGCCGCGCTCCATCGCCTCGTAGCCGCGCTTGCCGAAGGCGTCCGGCCGCGATGCGAGGTCGATGCCGGCGGTGAGCCCGACGCAGCGGATGTCGAGCACGCGCGGCTCGCCCTTGAGCGTCATCGCCGCGTCGTACCAGATCGGCTCCATTTTCTTGGCGCGCGCGAACAGATCTTCGTCGCGGTAGAGGTCGAGCGCCGCGAGGCCGGCCGCGCAGGCGAGCGGATGTGCCGAATAGGTATAGCCGTGGAAGAACTCGACCACGTGCTCCGGTCCCTGCATGAAGGCGTCGTGGATGCCCTTGCGCACGATCACGCCGCCCATCGGCACCGAGCCGGAGGTGATGCCCTTCGCGAACGTAATCATGTCGGGCACCACGCCGTAGCGCTCGGCCGCGAAGGCATGGCCGAGCCGGCCGAAGCCGGTGATGACCTCGTCGAAGATCAGCAGGATGCCGTACTTGTCGCAGATCGCGCGCAGCCGTTTCAGGTAATCCTTCGGCGCCGGCAGCACCGCGGTCGATCCGGCCATCGGCTCGACGATCACGGCGGCGATGGTGGTGTCGCCGTGCAGCGCCACGATCCGCTCGAGCTCGTCGGCGAGGTGCGCGCCCCATTCCGGCTCGCCCTTGCTGAACGCCTGATGCTCCCGGTTGTAGGTCGAGGGCAGGTGATCGACGCCCGGCAGCATGACGCCGAACGCCTTGCGGTTGTTGGCGAGGCCGCCGACCGTCATGCCGCCGAAGCCGACGCCGTGATAGCCGCGCTCGCGGCCGATCATGCGGTTGCGTTGCCCCTGTCCGCGCGCGACCCAATAAGCGAGCGCGATCTTGAGCGCGGTATCGGCGGCTTCCGAGCCGGAGTTGCAGAAGAACACGCTGTCGAGGTCGCCGGGGGCGAGCGCCGCGATCCGGCTTGCCAGCTCGAACGCGCGCGGATGACCGAACTGGAAGGTCGGCGCGAAATCGAGCTCGGCCGCCTGCGCCTGGATCGCCCGCACGATCGGGTCGCGGTTGTGGCCGGCATTGGTGCACCACAGCCCGGCAGCGCCGTCGAGCACGGCGCGGCCTTCCGGGGTGTAGTAGTGCATGTCCTTGGCGCGTGCGATCAGCCGCGGCCGCGCCTTGAACGCGCGATTGGCGGTGAACGGCATCCAGAACGATTCGAGATCGTTGGGGACGGCGGCGACTGAGCGATCCCGGCTGGCGAGCGACATGGCGGACCTCCGGACAGACCGGTTGGGGTTGTTGTAGCAGCAGCGGGAGCCAAGCACAAAACACGGAAAGCGCTTGGAAATTGAGCGAGTTCGATGTGGACAACCACCCGACTTATGGTTGTGTAGGATTTTATATCTCTTAAAACGAGTAAGTCGCGTTGTCGACTTAGCTCCGTTTACGAGGTGCCAGAGGTGGAATCCCCCTATCCTGGGCGCAAAAGCGCTTCCGTCCCTTCGGATGAGGATATTAGTGACGCGCTGAGCCGTGTGTTGAACAGCGGCATCTTCGGCGCTGCGCCGCGCCTGTCCGCGTTCTTGCGCTTCATCGTCGAGCGTTCGCTGGCCGGCGAGGGGGCGCGCATCAAAGGCTACACCATCGGGGTCGAGGCGCTAGGCCGCGAGCCGAGCTTCGATCCGCAGATCGACCCGATCGTGCGGGTGGAGGCGCGACGCTTGCGGCAGCGGCTGGCGCGCTACTACGCCTGTGAGGGCTTCGACGACCCTGTGCTGATCGAGCTGCCGAACGGCTGCTACGTGCCCCGCTTCTCCTGGCGGGACGAGGCTGCCCCGCTCGCAACACCTGCAAGCGGCGAGGCGCCGAACGCCTTGTTTCGGCGGGTGATCGAATTGTGCCGGCGCCAGTTGCATGCGATCGCGTCCGAAATGGCCGTGCTGGAGACGATGCTCAATCCCGCGGCCGGCGGCCAGCGCGTGCCCGCGCCCGCCCACCGCGCTTGCCCGCTGTGTACGGCGCTGCTACCAACCGCGCCGTCGACCAGCGACAGCGCGAGGCCGGCCGATGGCCGACAAATCCGAGAAACCGGGCAAATCGAATAAGCTCAAGGCGCGGCTGCCGCGCGGGCTCGGCGATCGCGGTCCGGCCGAGATCGCCGCGACCCGGCGCATGCTGGAGGCGATCCGCGCGGTCTATGAGCGCTACGGCTTCGAGCCGGTCGAGACGCCGGCGATCGAATACACCGATGCGCTCGGCAAATTTTTGCCCGACCAGGACCGGCCGAACGAGGGCGTGTTCTCATTCCAGGACGACGACGAACAGTGGCTCTCGCTGCGTTATGACCTTACCGCGCCGCTGGCGCGTTACGTGGCGGAAAATTTCGACGCGCTGCCTAAGCCCTATCGCAGCTATCGCGAGGGCTGGGTGTTCCGCAACGAGAAGCCCGGGCCGGGACGCTTCCGACAGTTCATGCAGTTCGACGCCGACACGGTCGGCGCGGCCGGCATGGCGGCGGACGCCGAGATTTGCATGATGGCGGCAGATACGATGGAGGCGTTGGGGATTCCGCGCGGCAGCTATGTGGTGAAGGTGAATAACCGCAAGGTGCTGGATGGCGTAATGGAGGCGATTGGGCTTGCTGGAGACGAAAATGCAGCAAGGCGTCTGACGGTTCTTCGCGCGATTGATAAGCTTGATCGGCTTGGGCCTGAGGGCGTTTTCCTCTTGCTCACTGAGGGACGTAAAGATGACAGCGGTGATTTCACACCGGGCGCTGGGCTGACGGAGGATCAAGCTAACAACGTCCTCGGATATCTAGGCTATACCTCCAAGGCTCCTAAAACGCTCGGTTATTATTTCGACGACAGTGCGTCGGGCCGCACAAATGACGGTTGGATTCGATGGTTGATGACTCAAGTGAAACTAGGGCCAACCGGCCAGGATGGTTTGCGTGAGTTAGATCAGATTTCGAAACTCTTGCATGCTGCGGGTTATGCCGAGACGCGTGTAGCCATACAGCCATCCGTCGTCCGCGGTCTCGAATATTACACCGGGCCGGTCTACGAAGTTGAACTGCTGCTCGAAACCAAAGACGACAAAGGCCGCCCGGTGCGCTTCGGCTCGGTCGGGGGCGGCGGGCGCTACGACGGCCTGGTGTCGCGCTTCCGCGGCGAGCCGGTTCCGGCGACCGGCTTCTCGATCGGCGTGTCGCGGCTGCAGGCGGCGCTGACCATGATCGGCAAGCTCGATCCCAAGCCCGCGCCGGGTCCGGTGGTGGTCACCATCTTCGACCGCGACCGCATCGCCGATTATCAGAAAATGGCCGCGACGTTGCGCAACGCCGGCATCCGCGCCGAGATGTATCTCGGCAATCCGAAGAACAATGTCGGCCAGCAATTGAAATATGCCGACCGGCGCGGCTCACCGGTGGCGATCATCCAGGGCGGCAACGAAAAAGAAAAAGGCGAGATCCAGATCAAGGACCTGATCCTCGGCGCGACGCTGACCGACACCAAGGACCGCGACGAGTATCTCAAGAAGCAGGCCGAGGCGCAGTTCGCCGTGGCGGAAGACAAGCTCGTCGACGCCGTGCGCCAGGTGCTCTCACGCCACAACCTGTGCGGGGATTGAATCAGGCGTCATGCGCGGGCATAGCCGTCCGAAGGACGGCGTCGCTTCGCTCCGCCTATGACCCGCGCATCCATCCGTTTTGCGAAGATGATGGATGGCCGAGTCAAAGCCCGGCCATGACCAAATTACTCCTGCACTGGGGCGGGTGCGGCCTGGGGCGCGGCCTGCGGCTTCGGCGCCGGCGCGCCCTGCGGCTTTGGCGCCGCCGGCGGTTTCGGGAAAG
>JADMIO010690361.1_pt1 | contig 26843 bp, 20 predicted proteins | sample 8958161 | NCBI WGS metagenome assembly JADMIO01 (sample SAMN16585339, study PRJNA669376) | soil metagenome | isolation source: Crop rotation soil | place: USA: Cullars Rotation, Alabama | collected 2011
GCCGCGACTTCAAGTCACGTGAATTCCAAGCTTCGGATCCCACTGTGCTGGAAAGCGGTCGACGGCAGCCGTGGCGACCGCGCCATCGTGCCGGCAGCGACGGCGATCGGCGCCGTCTCCAGCGGCCCGCGCGGCCGCGCCGCCTCCGCCTCCTCCTCCTCCACCTCCTCCACCTCCGCCTCCGCCTCCTCCACCGCCTTACCCTCCGCCTCCGCCTCCGCCACGGCGACTGCCTCTGCCTCCACTTCCGCCGCCTCCGCCGCCGAAGACTCCGACCCGCTCGCACCCGCCGCGCGAACCGACGCCGCGGCCGACACGCCGCCGTCGGGCACCGCCGTCGACGCCCGCATGGTCGCGCCGGCGCCGGCCGCCGCCCCGCCGTCGCCCGCCGTGCTGAACGCGACCGAGACGGCCCGCAGCGGCGAGCCGCCCGCCTCGATCCGGGTGACGATCGAGCCGATGGCGCTGCGCAGCAGCCGAAGCGAGAGCGCCGAGCCAGCCCGTCCCGGCACGCGCGCCGCCCGCGCCGAACCGGCGGGCGGTCCGGCGCGCGCCGACGAGATTTCGCTGCCCGCTGCCACGCAGCCCCCCGCGCCGGCTGGCCGCGGCGACGAAACCGCCGGCGGCGGCCAGGAACGCTTCGGCGAAGCCGCCGCCAACGCCGCAGCCGTCGCGGCGCCGCTGCCCGCCGCAGGCGCAATGCCGGCGCGTTTCGCCGACCAGCTGCATGCGCTGCTGCCGCCCGCGGCGCCGGCCGCACCGGCGCATCCGACGCACACGGTGGCGCTCGACCGCTCGCCGTACGACGCCGACTTCGCTCCGGCGCTCGGCACCCAGATCACGCTGCTGGCGCGCGACGGCGTGCAGCAGGCCCGCATCGAGCTGAATCCCGCCGACCTCGGTCCGGTGCTGGTGCAGATCGCGCTCGACGGCGGCGGCGCGCGGGTCGACTTCCATGCCGAGGTCGCAGCGACGCGGCAGGCGATCGAGGCCTCGCTGCCCGCGCTGGCCGGCTCGCTGCGCGAAGCGGGCATGACCTTGACCGGCGGCGGCGTGTTCCAGCAATCGCCCGGCCGCCCGGGCCAGGACGACGGCTCGCGCAACGGCCAGGCCGCCTCGGGCGGCCGCGACCGGCGCAGCGGCGATGGCGACGACGCCACGGCGCCCGGCGGCAGGCTGCGCCCGATCGCGCGGCGCGGGCTCGTCGACCTGGTGGCCTGACGCGCGCCCGCCTCGCTGCCAGCCGCCACGCCGCCCAGGCCGCCCGCCCGCCCACCGCGGCCTTCTGCCGCCTGCGCGCTGCCGGCCGCGCATCGCCGCGGCGGTGTCCGCCGCCCGGTGCCGGCCGCTCCGCGCGGTCGCAATACGCGGTTGTTTCGCCCGCTATTCGCCCCATCGCCCGGGGGCCCCACTCCGAATAATGGCTGTCATCCCCGAGCCCCGGAGCAGCCATGTCCACCGCCACCGCCGAGATCGCAGACACCCCTGCGCCGCCCAAGGGCCTCGGTCGGAAGAAGCTGATCATCATCGTCGCCGCGACGCTGCTGCTGGTGTTCGCCGGCGGCGGCACCGGGCTGTTCCTGATGAAGAAGCGCGCCCACGCCGAAGCCGAGGCCGAGGCCGAGGAAGGCGGCGCACCGGCGCGCACGCTCGCCAAGGACGAGCCGAAGGACGAAGAGAAGAAGCTGCCGCCGATCTTCGTGCCGCTGGATCCGTTCACGGTGAACCTGGCCGATCGCGACGCCGAGCGTTATGCGCAGGTCGGCGTCACGCTCGAGATCGAGGACGCCAAGGTCGGCGAGCAGCTCAAGCTGTACATGCCGGCGATCCGCAACAACATCCTGATGCTGCTGGCGCACAAGACCGCCGGCGAGTTGCTGACGCGTGACGGCAAGCTGCGCCTGGCGCAGGAGATCCGCCGCGAATCGATGCTGCCGCTGGGCGTGAACATGCCGCTCGACGACGAGGAGGACGGCCTCAAGAAGAAGACGAAGAAGAAGAAGGCGCCGGTCGTCTACCCCGTGCGCGCCGTTCAGTTCTCGAACATCATCATTCAATAACGCTCGACTGACGCAGCCAGGCGCGCGACATGAACCAGCAGATCCTCTCGCAAGACGAAGTCGATGCCCTGCTTCAGGGCATCACCGGCGAGAGCCAGAAGCTCGAGCAGGAGGATGCCCCCACCGGCGGCATCCGCGACTACGACCTGGCGAGCCAGGAACGCATCGTCCGTGGGCGCATGCCCACGATGGAGATCATCAACGAGCGCTTCGCGCGGAACATCCGCATCGGGCTGTTCAACCTGATCCGCAAAAGTCCCGAGGTCGCGATCGGCGGCATCAAGGTGCAGAAGTACAGCGCCTTCCTGCGTGAGATCGTCGTGCCGACGAACTTCAACATCGTCTCGGTGCGGCCGCTGCGGGGCTCGGGCCTGATCGTCTGCGACCCCACGCTCGTCTTCGCCGTTATTGACGCCCTCTTCGGCGGCGCCGGCAAGTTCCACACCCGCATCGAGGGGCGCGATTTCTCCCCGACCGAGCAGCGCGTGATCCTGCGCCTGGTCGAGACCATCATCGCCGAGTACAAGAAGGCCTGGACCGGCATCTACCCGGTCGAGATGGAGTACCAGCGCTCGGAGATGCAGCCGCAGTTCGCGAACATCGCGACGCCGTCGGAGATCGTCGTCGCCACCAGCTTCACGCTGGAGATCGGCGAGACCAGCGGCACGGTGCACTTCTGCATCCCCTACTCCACCCTGGAGCCGATCCGCGACGTGCTGTACAGCACGATGCAGGGCGACTCCTCCGAACCCGACCGCCGCTGGGTCAAGCTGCTGAAGCAGCAGATCCAGTCGGCGGACGTCAAGCTCGTCGCGGAGCTCGCGCATGCGAGCGCGACCATCGAGCAGCTGCTGGCCTTCAAGCCGGGCGACTTCATCGAGCTGGACCTGAATCCGATGATCCAGGCCAAGATCGACGGAGTCCCAGTCTTCGATTGCCACTACGGCACCTCGAGCGGCCGCTACGCCATCAAGATCGATCGACTGTTGACCAGCACCCCCGCGGGCTGGCTCGGAGAAACCAATGAGTGAAGCGCAGATGTCCGAAGAGGACCGCATGGCCGCCGAGTGGGCGGCCGCGCTGGCCGAATCCAAGCCGGCCGCCGACAACGGCATGAGCGGCGCGCTGGAGACGGTCTCCGCCGCGGCGTTCACGAACTTCGCGCCGACGACGATGGGGCCCAACGCCGCCGGCAACGACCTGAACATGATCCTGGACATCCCGGTCCAGCTGACGGTCGAGCTCGGTCGAACCAAGATCCCGATCAAGCACATCCTGCAGCTGGCGCAGGGCTCGGTGGTCGAGCTCGAGGCGCTGGCCGGCGAGCCGATGGACGTGCTGGTCAACGGCTACCTGATCGCCCAGGGCGAGGTCGTCGTCGTCAACGACAAGTTCGGCATCCGGCTGACCGACATCGTCACGCCGAGCGAGCGCATGCGCCGCCTGTCGCGCTCGTGAGGACGCGCCGCGCATGAACTCCGTCCTCGGGCCGGTGGCCGCGTTCGTCGCGGTGCTGGTGATGATTCCGGTCGCGCTGTGGCTGCTCAAGCGCACGCCGCTCGGCGCCGCCGCGTCGCAGGGCACGATGCGCCTGGTCGCCGCGCTGCCGCTGGCGCCGAACCAGCGCCTGCTGACGGTCGAGGTCGGCAGCGGCGACGACCGGCGCTGGCTGGTGCTGGGCGTCACGCCGGGCGGCATCAACACGCTGCACACGATGGCACCGCAGGCCGAGTTGCCGGCCGCGGCGTCGACGCTGCCTTTCGCGCAGCTGCTGGCGCGCAGCCGCGGCGCCGCGGCGGACCCGAAGGGGGACCGCGGTGCGCACTGAATCGCTCATTTTTTCGCGCGGCCTGCGCAGCGCCGGCCGAGTGCTGGCCTTGTCGGTGATATCGGCGTTGCCGGCGGCGGCTTTAGCGCAGCAGGCCGGTGGCGCCAACCTGCCGCTGGTGATCGGCCAGGGCGCAGGCGGCACCAGCTACTCGGTGCCGATCCAGACGCTGCTGTTCTTCACCGCGCTGTCCTTCCTGCCCGCGGTGCTGCTGCTGATGACCGGCTTCACCCGCATCGTGATCGTGCTGTCGCTGCTGCGCCAGGCGCTCGGCACGCAGGCCGCGCCGCCGAACCAGGTGATCGTCGGCCTGAGCCTGTTCCTCACCTTCTTCGTGATGTCGCCGACGATCGACAAGGTCTACACCCAGGCCTGGGCGCCCTACCAGGCGCAGCAGATCGACTTCACCGAGGCCTTGAAGCGCGGCGAGTCGCCGCTGCGCGAGTTCATGCTGAAGCAGACGCGCCAGAGCGACATGATGCTGTTCGCCAGGCTGGCCAAGGTGGCGCCCGACGTCAAGGGCGAGCAGATGCCGTTCACGGTGCTGGTGCCGGCGTTCGTCACCAGCGAGCTGAAAAGCGCGTTCCAGATCGGCTTTCTCATCTTCATACCGTTCCTGATCATCGACATGATCGTGGCCAGCGTGCTGATGAGCCTGGGCATGATGATGCTGAGCCCGGTGCTGGTCGCGCTGCCGTTCAAGCTGATGCTGTTCGTGCTGGCCGACGGCTGGAACCTGCTGCTCGGCTCGCTTGCCGCGTCATTCGCCACCTAGGTACTCGTCCACCATGGATCCGCAACAAGTCTTCACGCTCGGCCAGCAGGGCCTGTACATGCTGCTGATGGTGTCGGCCCCGCTGCTGCTGGCGGTGCTGGTGGTCGGCCTGCTGGTCAGCATCTTCCAGGCCGCGACGCAGATCAACGAGCAGACGCTGAGCTTCGTGCCCAAGGTGCTGGCGGCCGTGGCCGTGCTGGCGATCGCCGGGCCGTGGATGATGACGATGCTGGTCGACTACATCCAGCGCACGCTGCAGGCGATCCCGTCGGCCGTCGGCTGATGATCAGCTTCACCGAAGCCCAGCTGATGGGCTGGCTCGCGCCGGTCTTCTGGCCGTTCCTGCGCGCGCTGGCGCTGATGACCAGCCTGCCGGTGTTCGGTCAGCGCTCGGTGCCGATGCGGGTGAAGGTCGCGCTGGCGTTCTTCATCGCGCTGGGCTCGCAGCCTTCGCTGCCGCCGATGCCGGTGGTGGCGCTCGACTCGGCGGCCGCCCTGATGCTGGTGCTGCAGCAGGTGCTGATCGGCGTCTCGATGGGCTTCGCGGTGCGCGTCGTGTTCGCCGCGGTGGAGTTCGCCGGCGAGGTGATCGGCCTGCAGATGGGGCTGAACTTCGCCGGCTTCTTCGACCCGGCCACGTCGGCCCAGGGCACCGCGTCGGGCCGCTTCTTCGGCACCATCGTCGGCTTCCTGTTCATCATCGTCAACGGCCACCTGGCGCTGATTGCCGCGCTGATCAGGAGCTTCGCGGTCTTCCCCGCCGGGCCCGACGCGTTCGCCTTCCTGCGCACCGCGCAGCCGCAGGTCTGGGGTGCCGAGATCTTCACCATCGGTCTCTGGATCGCGCTGCCGCTGGTCGGCATGCTGCTGTTCGTCAACCTCGTGCTGGGCGTGATCTCGCGTGTCGCGCCCCAGATCAACATCTTCGCGATCGGATTTCCGGTGACGCTCGGCGTCGGGCTGGTCGGCATGCTGCTGACGCTGCCGCTGCTGGAGCGTCCCTTCACGATGGCGCTCGAGCGAATGCTCGGCCACTTCCAATGAACCAACAAGACGCCCGGGAGCCTGCGATGTCACGCATCGATCGATTCTTCGCCCACGCCACCGCGTTGCCGGCGCTGCCGGAGGTGGCGCACCGCCTGCTCGAGACCTTCCGCCGCGAGGACGTGTCGCTGGTCGAGCTGTCCGAGCTGATCGCGCAGGACACCGCGCTGGCCGCGCGCGTGCTGCGACTGGCCAACTCTGCGCGCTTCGGTGCGCGCCGGCGTGTCGCGCACCTGCCGGACGCGGCGGCGCTGATCGGCCTGAACGGCCTGCGCGGCCTGGCGCTCACCGCCTGCCTGGTCGACGCCTTCCCGCGTCCGCGCGGCTTCGACCGGCGCCGCTTCTGGTGCCAGAACCTGGCCACCGCGGGTTATGCGCGCACGATCGCCGGCCTGCTGGGTCACGATGCCGACACCGCCGAGGTCGCGGGCCTGCTGCTGCGCAGCGGCCAGATGCTGATGCTGCTGGCCGAGCCGGGCAAGGTGGCGCTGGTGGAGTCGCTGGCGGGTGCGCCCGACAGCATCTTCGCGCTCGAGCACGACCACTTCGGCTGCAGCCATGCCGAGGTCTCGGCCGAGCTGGCGGCGCGCTGGCACCTGCCGCTGGAGCTGGTCGACGCCCTGTACACCGCGGCCCACCCGCTGGCGGCCGAGCCCTTCTCGCCCGCCGGCGCGCTGCTGCGCCTGGCCAGCGTGATCGCCGACGCCGGCGAGGACGGGCTCGACCGCGCCGAAGCGGCGCGCCTCGCGCAGCCGGCGCTGCTGGCGCGCCTGGGGCTCGCGCCCGAGCAGCTGGCTGCGCGCCTGCCGGCGCACGAGACGCTGACCGCCGCCGCCGGCGAACTGACCGCGTGACCTTGTTCACGCCACGGTGCCCGCGTCGCTTGCGTCGGGTCAAGCGGCATGCAACAAGCTCCGATATCGCGTTGACCCCCACCGGCCGCGGCCGGTGGCCGTTCCTGCCGATCGCATGCCGCTTCTCATTCAAATCGCGCTGGCCGCCGTGGTCCTGGCAGCCGGGCTGTTGCTCGGCCTGCTGCTCGCGCGCCTGCGCGGGCGCCGCGCTGCGCGAGCGCCGCGGCCCGACGGCCCCGACCGCACCGAGCAGGCCACGGTCGACGTGCGCGAGGCGCTCAACGAGCACGGCCGCATCCTCGAGCTGATCGCCACCCGCGCGCCGCTGCCGCAGGTGCTGGACCGGCTGGTGCGGCTGGCCGAGTCGCAGCTGAGGCTGCCGGGCGCCGACGTCGCGGTCCAGCTGTTCGACGGCCAGGCCACGACGCCGCCGCTGCCCGACGGCGCCTGGTCGGCGCCGATCCGCACCCACGACGACGTGTTGCTCGGCCGCCTGCTGGTGCGTTCGGGCGTTCCCAATGCGTCGGCGCGCCGCTGCGTCGAGGACGCCGCCTGGCTGGCCGGCATCGCGATCGAGCGCCAGCGCACCGAGCAGCGCATCCGCCACATGGCGCACCACGACGAGCTGACCGGGCTGCCCAACCGGGCGCTGCTGCACGACCGCATGACGCAGGCGCTGGGCCAGGCGCGCCGCACCGGCCGGCCGGTGGCGGTGCTGTTCCTCGACCTCGACGGCTTCAAGTACATCAACGACAGCCTCGGCCATGCCGTCGGCGACCGGCTGCTGCGCGCGGTGGCGGGCCGGCTGCAGGCGATCGTGCGCGAGGGCGACACGGTGGCGCGGCTGGGCGGCGACGAATTCGTCGTGATGCTGGTCGACCTGCTGCAGCCCGAGGCCGCCGCCCCGGTCGCCCAGGAGATCGTTCAGGCCCTCTCTCGCCCGATGCGCGCGGACGAACACCTTCTGCACGTCACCGCGAGCATCGGCCTGTCCACGTTCCCGGCCGATGGCGATTCGGCCGAGCTGCTGCTGCGCCAGGCCGATGCCGCGATGTACCGCGCCAAGGCGCGCGGCCGCAACGGCGTGCAGAGCTACACCCGCGACATGGGGCTGCAGGCGCACCAGCGCGTCGAACTGCAGAGCGCGCTGCGGCTGGCGGTCGAGCGCGGCCAGTTCGAGCTGCACTACCAGCCGCAGGTGGATCCGGCCAGCGGCCGCGTCGTCGCGGTGGAGGCGCTGATCCGCTGGCCGCACCCGACGCTCGGCCTGGTCAGCCCCGACCGCTTCATCCCGCTGGCCGAGGAGACCGGCCTGATCGTGCCGATCGGCCGCTGGGTGCTGAACCGCGCCTGCCGCCAGCTGCAGGCCTGGCATGCCGCCGGCCACACCCGGCTGGTGATGGCGGTGAACCTGTCGGCGCGCCAGTTCGCGGCCGACGACATCCCGCTGCTGGTGCACGACACGCTGGTCGAGTACGGCCTGCCGCCGCAATCGCTCGAGCTGGAGCTGACCGAGACCGCGCTGATGCACAACGCCGAATCGGTGCTGGCGACGCTGCTGGCGCTGAAGGCGATCGGCGTCGTGCTGGCGCTGGACGATTTCGGCACCGGCTACTCGAGCCTGAACCACCTGCGCCGCTTCCCGATCGACGCGATCAAGATCGACAAGTCCTTCACCGCCGAGATCGCCGTCAACGACAGCACCGCATCGATCATCCGCGCCATCGTCGAGCTGGCGCGCTCGCTCGGCGTGCAGACGGTGGCCGAAGGCGTCGAGAGCGACGAGCAGCTGCAGCTGCTGGCCGCGCTGCAGTGCGACCGGCTGCAGGGCTACCGGCTGGGCCGCCCCGCGCCGGCGCAGGCGCTGCTGCCGCTGCTCGGCCCGCCCGACGCGCCGCCGTCGTGCGACGTGATGCTCGACCACGAGAGCCCTGCACCCGTGGCCGCCGATATCGCGAGTTAGCGCCCCCGGTCGCCTAGGGGTCTGGGCGGCAGAAGGGAAGTCCTGACCGCGGCTGAAGGGTGCGGTACGTTTGGCGACGATGGCCGCGAACTACCTCCCTGTATGAACCGCAGCAGATTCTGCTGCCCGAGGCGATCCAGGACTGGCTGCCGGAAGGGCACCTGGCGCACTTCATCAGCGACACGGTGGACACGCTGGATCTGAGCGCCTTTCATGCAAGATCGCGCGCCGGCTTGACGAGGACGTGGCGTTCCCGGTGCTTGCCGCGGGCAACTTCCCCGCGCTTCTGAAGCGCGGCGAATGGCGACGATGAGCGCAGGCTGAGCCGTGCCGCAACGGCGATTGTCAAACTGACTGGAGCCTCCCTCTCGGAGGGAGGCTGGTGGGAGCGGTCGAACACGCTGGAGCCCCCTCGCGGAGGGGGCGCGGGGGAGCTGGACATACAGCCGCAGGCTAGGAGTCCGGGCGGCTTCTGCCGCCCAGACTCCTAGCCTACTTTCCGGCGCAAAACGGGCCTTTGTGACGAGGGCCCGATCCCGCCATTGAGGCGCGGCGCTGCTCATACAGTGGTGCACGTTCGGCCGCGCGCCGACGCGCCCTCAAATGCGCGAGGAGTCGGCTTGACGAGCTGAAGATCCTCGCCTACCTTAACCGACAGCATGAGTAAGGACGCTTTGCTGGCGGAGTTGGCGCACATTGCGCATCTCATGATTCCAGGGTCGCTGTCGGAGGTGACGCGGCAGTGCGGCGACCCTTCGTGCGCCTGCGCACGCGATCCTTCGCGGCGCCACGGCCCGCACCTGTACTTGAAGTTCAGCGCCAGCGGCAAGGCCCATTCCGTTTACGTCCCCCCAGAGGATCGGGACGCCGTCATGCAGGGCCACGAGGCTTGGCTGCGATTCAACGAGTTGGCATCGCAGATGGCCGAGGGCAACCGCCAGCGCCTGCTGCGCGAGCTCAACAGCCACAAGGAAGTGGCCAAGGCCCAGCGAGCCAAGTCGCGCGCGAGGGCCTGAGGTGATCGAGCTGAGCCGTCGCCAACTCGATTTCGGCGACGGGCTCATTGCCGAGGAAGTGGGCGATCTGTGGGAAGACTGGATGCGGCACGTCGACTCCGTACTGGACGATCCTCTGCTGCTGGATGCGGCGTACCAGGCGCTGGCACGCCGATGGACAAATAGCCGTACCTGCGGACGGCGTGGCACGCCGGTCGATGTCGTGGTTCGCCTGCTCGTGCTAAAGCACATGCGCAACTGGAGCTACGCGGCGCTCGAACGCGAAGTGCGCTCCAACCTGGTGTACCGCCAGTTCACGAGGATCGGTGCAGCCAAGGTGCCCGATGCGAAGACGCTGGGCAAGCTCGGGATCGCGCTGGGCCCTGCGGTCATTGAGCAGATCCATCAGCGAATTGTGGCGATCGCCCAGGAGCAAAAGGTCGTCCGCGGTCGCCGGATGCGTGTGGACACGACCGTGGTCGAGACCGACATCCACTACCCCACAGATGCCTCGCTGCTGGGCGATGGCGTGCGAGTCTTGACACGAGCCATGAAACGCATCGCCAAGCTGACGGCAGACATGGGCGCCAGGCTGCGAGACCGCACGCGCAGCACCAGGCGTTGCCTCAATCAGCTCGGGCGTGCGGTGCGCAGCCGCGGCGAGCAGAGCAGGCAACGGATGATCCAGTGCTATCGCCGGCTGATGGCGATCACCCAGCGTGTGGTTGGACAGGCTCGCCGCTTCGTTCGAGAAGTGACCGCGGGGATCAAGCGGTGCAAGCACCGGCGAGATTGGGTCGTCGCGTTCCGCAACCGGCTGTACCTCGAGATGATGATCCCTCGGGTGCAGCAGGTGCTGCAGCAAACCCGACAGCGGATCGACGAAGGCAACACCCACGCGCCCGGGAAGATCGTCAGCTTGTTCGAACCCGACACCGAAGTCATCCGAAAGGGAAAGGCCGGCAAGCCCACCGAGTTCGGCAAGATGGTCAAGATCCAGGAAGCCGAGAACCAGATCGTCACCCATTACGAGGTCTACGACCGGCGCCCGGCGGACTCTGAGCTCCTGGTGCCGTCGTTGGACATGCACCAAAAGCAGTTCGGTCAAGCGCCTCGCCTGGTGGCGGCCGATGCGGGATTCTTCTCGATGCACAACGAGACCGAGGCCCACGGCCGTGGCGTCAAGCATGTGGCCGTTCCGAACCCCAGCACCAAGAGTGCCGAGCGCAAGGCGATGCAGCACAAGCGGTGGTTCCGCAAGGCGATGAAGTGGCGCACCGGCTGCGAGGGGCGCATCAGTCTCCTGAAGCGCCGCCACGGTCTGGACCGGTGTCGGTACAAGGGAACCGACGGCATGAAACGCTGGGTCGGTCTCGGTGTCATCGCCGATAACCTCATCAACATCGCTCAGGCGCTCGACGCGTCCCCGGCGTTTTGCGCCGGAAAGTAGCCTAGGACCCGACCAGGCCGTTGCGGATGGCGTAGACCGTCAGCTCCGAGTTGTTCTGCAGGTTCAGCTTCTCGAGCACGCGCGCGCGGTACACCGACACGGTCTTCGGCGACAGCATCAGCTCCTCGGCGATGTCCGACAGCCGCTTGCCCGAGGCGATCATCACCAGCGTCTGCAGCTCGCGGTCGGACAGCTTGTCGTGCGCGTTCTCGGGCTGCGGCGTCGTCAGGCTCTCGACCAGCATCTGCGCGATCTCGGGCGTCACGTACTTGCGGCCCTGCGACACCGTGTGCACCGCCTGCACGATCAGCTGCGGATCGCCGCCCTTGTTGACGTAGCCGTAGGCGCCGGCGCGCAGCGCGCGGATCGCGTACTGGTCCTCGGGGTACATGCTGACCACCAGCACCTTCACCGGCGAGCCCTCGTCCTTCAGCGTGTGCAGCACGTCCAGGCCGCTGCGGCCGGGCAGGTTGATGTCGAGCACCAGCACGTCGCAGCGGGTGCCGCGCATCAGCGCGCGCAGCTCGCCGTAGTCGCCGGCCTCTCCGACGACCTCGATGTCCGGCGCGTCGGCCAGCGTGTCGCGGATGCCGCGGCGGATCAGCGCATGGTCGTCGCACAGCATGACCTTGATCATCTCGATTCCTTCGCCGGGATCATGGCGCTCCCCACGTCGAAGGGTCGTGGTCCTCGTCGTCGTCGTAGCGCGGGCCCGGGGCGCGGCCGCCGGCGAGCGCGTCGTCCAGCGGCACCGACAGCATCAGCACGGTGCCGTTCGGCCCGCTCGACACGTCGACCCAGCCGCCGACGGTGCCGGCGCGCTCGTGCAGCCCGCGCAGGCCGAAGCTGCGCGCCTTCGCCAGGTCGGCGCTCGACAGCCCGCGGCCGTTGTCGGCCACCTCGAGCGACAGCACGCCGCGCGCCAGAGACAGGTCGATCGCCACCTTGCTCGCCTGCGCATGCTTGCTCACGTTGGTCAGCGCCTCCTGCGCGAAGCGGTAGGCCACCAGCGGCACGCCCACCGGCAGCTGCATCGTCTCGTGGCTGGTGCGGAAGGTGCACGGGAAGCCGTTGCGCTTCTCGAAGCGCGAGGCCATCCACTGCAGGGCCGCCACCAGCCCCTGCTCCAGGATCGCCGGGCGCAGGTTGTGCATGATGCGCTTGCTGGCCTCGATCGCCAGGTCGACCGTCTCGAGCGCGGAGATCACGCGCTGCTGCACCTCGGGCGAGCCGACATGGCGGCCGATCCAAGCCAGGTCGAACTTGATCGCCGTGAGCCCGCCGCCGACGTCGTCGTGGATCTCGCGCGCGATCGCCGCGCGCTCCATCTCGACGCTGGTCTGCAGGTGCTGCGCCAGCTCGGACAGGCGCTGGCGCGACGCCGCCAGCTCGCGTTCGAAGTCGATGCGCGCCTGGCGTTCGCGGTTGGCCTCGATCGCGTGCTCGACCGCCGGCGCCAGCCGCGACAGGTTGTTCTTCAGCAGGTAGTCGCTGGCGCCGCTGCGCATCGCCGCCACCGCGGTGTCCTCGCCGATCTCGCCCGACACCAGGATGAACGGCAGCGCCAGGCCGCTGTCCAGCAGGATCTCCTGCGCCTTCAGCCCGCCGAAGCCCGGCACGTTGAAGTCAGACAGGATCACGTCCCAGCTCTCCTCGGTCAGCGCACGCCGGTAGTCGACCTCGCAATCGACCCGCAAGGCCTGCACCTTCAGGCCGGCGCGGCGCAGATGCGCCAGCGCCAGGTCGTGATCGAGCGGCGAATCCTCGATGTGCAGCAGCCGCAGCGGGCGGGCGGCAACGGTTTCGGGCATTCAGCGCCCGCCCGGCCGCCCGTAGGGCGCTGAGTCCCCCTCGGGGGGCGCGAACGAAGTGAGCACGGGGCCGACCATGCCCGGAGTATGCCGAAGCCCATCCTCCCCGAACCCGCCCGTTGTGGAAATGGGCCGCCTTTCGGTGCGTCATCGACTCAATGTTTCCCTACGCCATGCCGAAAAATCCCCTTACCAGAGCCGAATCCACGCGGCCGGTCTTCGACCCCAACGCGGAGTGACGATGTTGAACAACGAACCGACGGCGCCTTCGTCGATGACGCAGGTACCGCTGCTGACGGCAGCGGACGTCCAGGACAACTTGATGGTCGCGAACAACGACCTCGAGCGCCTGGCCGGGCTGCTGACCGACGCCACGGAAACCCTGATGGGGCACTTCTATGGCGCCTCGGCGCAGCTGAACCACCTGCTTCGACTGGCGGCGCAGCACCCCGAGCTGGATACGACGGCGATGCATGACGCCATGCAGCACATGGGCGGCGCGATCACCGCGCTGCAGTTCCAGGACATGTCCACCCAGCTCATCGCGCACCTGCAGCGCCGGCTGCGCAACTGCGCCGACCGCCTGGCGCGCGACGTGATGGGCGACGACGACGAAGAAGGGGTGGCGGTGATCGAGGACGCACCGCTTCGGCCCAACCCCGTCACGCAGGACGAGATGGACGCCGGTTCGATCGAGCTGTTCTAAATCTTTCATTGTCACGACCCGATAACCCCCTGAATCCCTGGAGAACGCGATGCACTCAATCCTCGCAGTCGACGACTCGGCCTCGATGCGCCAGATGGTGTCGTTCACGCTGAAGAATGCCGGTTTCAACGTCGTCGAGGCCGTCGATGGCCAGGACGCCTGGGAGAAGGCCGGCAAGACCGACTTCAACCTGGTGCTGACCGACCAGAACATGCCGCGCATGGACGGCATCAGCCTGACCAAGAAGCTGCGCGAGAACCCGAAGTTCAAGGCGACGCCGATCCTGATCCTGACCACCGAGTCGAGCGACCAGATGAAGCAGGCCGGGCGCGCCGCCGGCGCCACCGGCTGGCTCGTCAAGCCCTTCGATCCGGCCAAGCTGATCGAGGTGATCGGCAAGGTCATCCGCTGATCCGCGGACGATCACTTTCGCATCCAGGCGTTCAAGAAATCCGGAGGCTTCTGCCATGGCAGAGACGAGCAACGACGGCGCGCACATGTCCGCCGGCATCGACCTGAGTCAGTTCTTCCAGGTCTTCTTCGAGGAAGCCGGCGAGAACCTCGGCACGATGGAGCAGATGCTCCTCGAGCTCGACGTGTCCGCGGCCGACGACGAGGAGCTCAACGCGATCTTCCGTTGCGCCCACTCGGTCAAGGGCGGTGCCGCGACGTTCGGCTTCTCCGACGTCGCCGAGCTGACCCACCAGATGGAAGCGCTGCTCGACAAGCTGCGCCGCCACGAGCTGCAGCCCACCGCGCAGATGGTCGACGTGCTGCTGGCCGCCGGCGACGCCCTGAAGGCGCTGCTGGCGCGCCACCAGGGCTCCGGCGGCGGCGAGATCGACACCACCGAGCTGCTGTTCTCGATCAAGACGCTGTGCTCGGGCGGCACGGTCGACACCGCGTCGGTCTCAGCGCCCGTCGTCGCCGCGGCGCCGGCCGCCGTCGCACCCGCCACGCCGCGCGCACCGCTGAAGAACGACGTGCGCGTGATCGAGCTGACGATCGGCGAGCTGCCCGACATGTCGCAGGCCGACTCGATCGTCGACCTGTTCAAGGAAATTTCCGGCCTCGGTACCATCGAGCCGCTCGATGCCGGCCGCGGCGCCGACGGCATGCGCCGCTTCAAGGTCACGACCGCGTCGAGCGACAGCGACCTGCTGGACCTGCTCACCTTCCACGTGCCGCGCGAATGCGTGCGGCTCGCGCCGATCGGCCCCGGCTACGGCTTCCACGAAGGCGCGCCCGGCGCGCCGCCGCCGGAAGTGCCGAGCACCGATCCCGGCTACGGCTTCTTCGACGATGCCCCCGGTGCCCCCACGGACGAGCCCGTGCGCGCCGCCGGCGCCGCCGCGCCGGCTAGCCCCGAGGCCGCGGCGGTCAAACCGGCGGCCGCCGTCGTGCCGGCCAAGGCCCTCGCGCCGAAGACCGAGCCGAAGGCCACCGCCGCACTCGATTCCGCGACGCTGCGCGTCTCGGTCGAGAAGGTCGACCAGCTGATCAACCTGGTCGGCGAGCTCGTGATCACGCAGGCCATGCTGGCGCAGAACAGCAAGGGCATCGACGCCGCGCTGCACCAGCAGCTCACGTCGGGCCTGGCCGACCTGGAACGCAACACCCGCGACCTGCAGGAAGCGGTGATGTCGATCCGGATGATTCCGATGTCGATGGTCTTCAACCGCTTCCCGCGCATGCTGCGCGACCTGGCCGCCAAGCTGGGCAAGAAGGTGGACCTGGTCACCGTCGGCGAAGCGACCGAGCTCGACAAGGGCATGGTCGAGAAGATCACCGACCCGCTGACCCACCTGGTGCGCAACAGCTGCGACCACGGCATCGAGCTGCCCGCCGACCGCGTCGCCAAGGGCAAGTCCGAGACCGGCACGATCACGCTGGTCGCCTCGCACCAGGGCGGCTCGATCGTCATCGAGGTGCGCGACGACGGCCGCGGCCTGAACCGCCAGAAGCTGATCAGCAAGGCGCGCGAGAAGGGCATCGACGCGCCCGACTCGATGACCGACCAGGAGTGCTGGAACCTGATCTTCGCCCCCGGCTTCTCCACCGCCGACGTGGTGACCGACGTCTCCGGCCGCGGCGTCGGCATGGATGTCGTGAAGAAGAACATCCTGTCGCTCGGCGGCTCGGTCGACATCGACTCGGCCGAGGGCTACGGCATGAGCGTCAAGGTGCGGCTGCCGCTCACTTTGGCCATCATGGATGGCATGAGCGTGGGCGTCGGCGACGAGTGCTACATCCTGCCGCTGGGCTCGGTGGTCGAATCGTTCCAGGTCCAGCCGAACATGATCAAGACGATCGGCACCACCGGCCGCGTGGTCGAGGTGCGCGACGAGTACATGCCGGTGATCGACCTCGAGAAGGTGTTCGAGGTGCCGCGCTTCGACTTCGAGCACGTCAGCAACATCATGGTGGTGGTCGAGGCCGAGGGCGCGCGCGTCGCGCTGCTGGTCGACGAACTGCTCGGCCAGCAGCAGGTGGTGGTCAAGAACCTCGAGGCCAACTACCGCAAGGTGCCCGATGTCTCGGGCGCCACGATCATGGGCGACGGCCGCGTCGCGCTGATCCTGGACATCGGCACCCTCGTCCGCCGCAGCCGTCACTGATACCGAGCAGGAGCAAGACATGGCCTTCATCGACCGCCTGATGCGCAACTTCACGATCCGGCTGCGCATGATCGGCGCGATCCTGATGGTCGTGGCGCTGCTGGTGATGGTCGGCGGCGCCGGCCTGTTCGGCATGTTCCGCATCCAGGCGCTGAGCGAGCATGTCACCGAGCAGACGATGACGGTCAATACGCATCTCGCGTCGCTGACCGAGCAGATCGACGCCCTGCGCCGGCACGAGAAGGACCTGATCATCAACTACGAGAAGCCGGAGGCGATCGTCGCGCTGAAGGCCCGCTGGCAGGAAGCGCTGAAGCTGTCCCAGGCCGAGTTGAAGAGCCTGAACGACGCCAACCACGAGCTCGACCGCAAGACGATCGAGACGGTGGGCCAGCGCATCACCGCCTACGCCGCCGCTTTCCAGCCGATCCTGAAGCAGATCGAGGCCTCGGGCTACGACTCGGCGACGACGATCAACAAGATCTCCGGCAAGGCGGTGCAGGAGATCGCCGCTGCCGAGCAGGGCCTGGCGGCGATCCGCAAGGCCAACGCCCAGGCCGCCGAGGCGGCACGCGACAACATGACCGCCGCCGGCAGCCGCACGCTGATCTCGTTCGGCGCCGCGCTCGGCTTCGCGGTGCTGCTGGTGGTGCCGCTGACGCTCGCCAACTCGGCCTCGATCGTGCGGCCGATCCGCCAGGCCAATGCGCTGGCGCGCTCGATCGCCAGCGGCGACCTCACCAGCGACGTGCCCGACAGCGGCCGCGACGAGAGCGCCGACCTGCTGCGCAGCCTGGGTGCAATGCAGCAGCAGCTGCGCGGCCTGGTGGGCCAGATCCGTTCGTCGGCCGATTCGATCCAGACCGCCAGCATCGAGGTCGCCTCGGGCAACCAGGACCTGAGCCAGCGCACCGAGCAGGCGGCGTCGAACCTGCAGCAGACCGCCAGCTCGATCGAGCAGCTCACCGGCACCGTGCGCCAGAGCGCCGATGCCGCGAGCCAGGCCAACCAGCTCGCCAGCTCCGCCTCGGAAGTCGCGCAGCGCGGCGGCCAGGTCGTCGGCCAGGTCGTCTCGACGATGGACGAGATCAACACCAGCTCCAAGAAGATCGCCGACATCATCGGCACCATCGACGGCATCGCGTTCCAGACCAACATCCTGGCGTTGAACGCCGCGGTCGAGGCGGCGCGGGCCGGCGAGCAGGGCCGCGGCTTCGCGGTCGTCGCCGGCGAGGTGCGCTCGCTGGCCCAGCGCTCGGCCGAGGCCGCGCGCGAGATCAAGAGCCTGATCGGCAGCTCGGTCGAGAAGGTCGAGGTCGGCGCGAAGCTGGTGCAGGACGCCGGCAGCACGATGGGCGAGATCGTCTCCAGCGTGAAGCGCGTCTCCGACATCATCGGCGAGATCACCGCCGCCGCCGGCGAGCAGAGCACCGGCATCGGCCAGGTCAACGGCTCGGTGGTGCAGCTCGACCAGATGACGCAGCAGAACGCCGCGCTGGTGGAGCAGTCGGCCGCCGCTGCCGAGAGTCTGAAGGAACAGGCCCAGCAACTGGCGCAGATGGTCGGCCGCTTCCATCTCGGCGAGCAAGCCGCCGTGCACTGAAGTCCCCCCAAGAACCCCTTCGAGAGCGATTGAACCTCCCATGCTTAATTTCCTGTCGATCAAGCAGCGCGCCCTGCTCTTCCTGGTCCTGATGGCGGTCGCGCAAGGCTGCGTCGCTGCAGGCTCTTGGTTCGGCTGGCCGCCGGCAGCCGCGTTCGGCGGCAGCGCCGCCTGCGCGGTGCTGGGGTCGTTCATCTTCTTCGACGCCGCTTCGGGCCTGCGCCGCTTCCTCGCCGGTTTCGCCGGCCACGTGCAGCGCATTGCAGGTGGCGACCTGTCGGTCGACATCGTCGCCCAAGGCCACACCGACGCGGCCCAGTTGCTGCAAGGCCTGCAGGCGCTGCAAGCCGAGCTGCGCCGTTCGATCAGCGCGATCCGCAGCGGTGCCGACGGCGTCACCACGGCGGCCAGCGAGATCGCCACCGGCAACACCGACCTGAGCCGGCGTACCGAGCAGACCGCGTCGAGCCTGCAGCAGGCGGCCAGCGCGATGGCGCAGCTGAACAGCACGGTGCGCCAGAGCGCCGACTCGGCCAGCCAGGCGAACCAGCTCGCCGGCTCGGCCGCCGAGGTGGCGCAGCGCGGCGGCCAGGTGGTGAGCCAGGTCGTCGCGACGATGGACGAGATCAACACCAGCTCGAAGAAGATCGCCGACATCATCGGCGTGATCGACGGCATCGCGTTCCAGACCAACATCCTGGCGCTGAACGCCGCGGTGGAAGCCGCGCGCGCCGGCGAGCAGGGCCGCGGCTTCGCGGTCGTCGCCGGCGAGGTGCGCTCGCTGGCCCAGCGCTCGGCCGAGGCCGCGCGCGAGATCAAGAGCCTGATCGGCAGCTCGGTCGAGAAGGTCGAGGTCGGCGCCCGCCTGGTGCAGGACGCCGGCAGCACGATGGGCGAGATCGTCTCCAGCGTGCAGCGCGTCTCCGACATCATCGGCGAGATCTCCGCCGCGGCCACCGAGCAGAGCGCCGGCATCGGCCAGGTCAACGGCTCGGTGCTGCAGCTGGACCAGATGACGCAGCAGAACGCCGCGCTGGTCGAGCAATCGGCCGCCGCCGCCGAGAGCCTGAAGGAACAGGCCTCGCGCCTGGCCGGCGTCGTGGCCACGTTCCGCCTCGATGACGCTGCGCCGGCCGCAGCGCGTGTCGCGGCGACGAACGCCGCGAAACCCGTGCCCGCGCCCGTGAAGCCGACGCCGAAGCCGGCACCGGCCCGCGAGAGCCGGCCTGCAACGGCGAAGACCGCCGAGACCAAGCCAGGAGCGGCCAGGCCGGCCGAGGTGAAGCCTGCTGCGGCCAAGCCCGCGGCCGCGAAGCCCGCCCCGGCGCAGCCGGTCGCCGCCCCCCGAACCGCCCCGAAGGCCGACGCGCCGAAGCCGGTGGCCGCGGCCGCGCGCGCCGACGACGGCGATTGGGAAACCTTCTAAAGCCCGCTGCCGTCAGGCCGATACCGATACATACGTCAGGTGCCGGTCGGTGCCTCAACCCCAGCCGAAGGACCCAGTCACCATGGAAATGATTCAAGAAGGTACCCGCATCGCGCAGCACGAAGCCGCGCGCCGGGCGATCAGCAATGCCCGCCAGGGCGAGTACCTCACCTTCCGGCTCGGCGCCGAGGAGTACGGCATCGACATCCTGCGCGTGCAGGAGATCCGCTCCTACGAACAGCCGACCCGCATCGCCAACGCGCCGTCGTTCCTGAAGGGCGTGGTCAACCTGCGCGGCGTGATCGTGCCGATCGTCGACCTGCGCCTGAAGCTGGGCTGCGAGAGCGCCGAGTACAACCACTTCACCGTCGTGATCGTGCTCAACGTGCGCGGCCGCGTCGTCGGCGCAGTGGTCGATTCCGTGTCGGACGTGCTCGAGCTCGGCGGCGAGCAGATCCGCCCGGCCCCGGCGACCAACGCGACCATCGACACCTCCTACATCACCGGCATCGGCAGCGTCGCCGAGCGCATGCTGATCCTGATGGACATCGAAGCGCTGATGAGCAGCGCCGACATGGGTCTGATGGACGGCCCCGACGCCTGAGTCGGACCGCGCCGCGTCGACGAGGCGGCGCTGCCGCCTCGTTGTCTTTCAAGGAATCCCGACATGAAGTTCCGTGGCTTGACGATCGCCCAGCGCCTGTGGCTGCCGACCGTGGTCCTGGGTGTGATGGTGGTGCTGATGACCGCCGTCTCCACCGTTCGCACCACCCGCACGCAGGCCGAGTCGAACCTGCAGCAGAGCGAGCAGCAGCGCAAGCTCGGCGAGGCGCTGACCTGGGCCGGCCTGACCGAAGCCAATGCCGCACGCGTCGTCGCGTCGCTGCACAGCACCGACGAGTCGCTGGCCGGCACGCTGAAGCCCGAGATCGACGCCACCAGTGCGCGCATCTCCGAGCTGCAGAAGAGCATCGACAGCCTTGCCAGCAGCGACGCCGAGAAGGCCACGCTCGCCAAGGTCGCGGCGGCGCGCAAGGCCTACATCGCGCTGCGCGAGGAAGCCGCCAAGCTGAAGAGCGGCGGTGACGCCGACGGCGCCAAGGCGCTGCTGAAGGACAAGCTGCGCCCGGCCGTGGCCGTCTACGCCGGGCTGCAGCGCGAGTTCGTTGCGCTGCAGGAGCAGCGCGCCAGCACGATGCGCGAGGCCGTCGGCGCCGAACGCATGCGCACGGTCTGGCTGGTCTCGCTGGTGATGGGGCTGATCATCGCCGGCATGGCGGTGAGCACGGTGTTCCTCGTGCGCTCGATCCGCCGCCCGCTCGACGTGCTGGCCGCCGCTGCCGACCGCATCGGCCACGGTGACCTGACGGTCGAGCTGGACACCCGCCGCGGCGACGAGATCGGCCGCATGACACGTTCGCTGGCCGAGATGCGCGACGCGCTGCGCGGCATCGTCAGCCAGGTGCGCGAGTCGACCGGCTCGATCCAGGTCGCCAGCGCCGAAGTCGCCTCGGGCAACCAGGACCTGAGCCAGCGCACCGAGCAGGCCGCGTCCAACCTGCAGCAGACCGCCGGCTCGATCCAGCACCTGGCCGGCACCGTGCGCCAGAGCGCCGAGGCGGCGGGCCAGGCCAACCGGCTCGCCAGCTCGGCCTCCGACGTCGCGCAGCGCGGCGGCGCGGTGGTGGCCCAGGTGGTCGCCACGATGGACCAGATCAACGCCAGCTCGAAGAAGATCGCCGACATCATCGGCACCATCGACGGCATCGCGTTCCAGACCAACATCCTGGCGCTGAACGCCGCGGTGGAGGCCGCGCGCGCCGGCGAGCAGGGGCGCGGCTTCGCGGTGGTGGCGGGCGAGGTGCGCTCGCTGGCCCAGCGCTCGGCCGAGGCTGCGCGCGAGATCAAGAGCCTGATCGGCAGCTCGGTCGAGCGCGTCGAGGTCGGCGCGAAGCTGGTGCAGGACGCCGGCAGCACGATGGGCGAGATCGTCTCCAGCGTGAAGCGCGTGTCCGACATCATCGGCGAGATCTCCGCCGCGGCCACCGAGCAGAGCGCCGGCATCAGCCAGGTCAACGGCGCGGTCGGCCAGCTCGACCAGATGACGCAGCAGAACGCCGCGCTGGTCGAGGAATCGGCCGCCGCCGCCGAGAGCCTGAAGGACCAGGCGCACCGGCTGGCCGGCGTGGTGTCGACCTTCCGGATCGGCGGCGAGCCGCCGGTGCTGGCCCGGCGAAGAAAGACCCGCCGCGCCCCGGCCGAAGTGGCCAAGGCGGTGATCAGCCAGGCGCGCGCCAGCTCGCGGCCACTGGCTGCGTCCGGCAACGGCAGCGGCGGCGACTGGGAAGCGTTCTAGCCGATCGGCGGCGGCTCCGTGAGGCATCGGGTGCCACCGACTGGACACGGGAAGCCGCCCAGGCCAGACTCGGGCACGCTGCTTCGGTAGGTCTCGGCGCGATCTGACGTGGGGCTCTCGCCGCGGCGAGTGAACTGGGCGCAGGCGCCATCGCCTGCCGGGTGCGGCACCATCCGACCCGAGGCCCTGCACATGCGATCCACCGTCCACGCTCCCGCGCGCCCGCCGCGGTCCCGCTTCGCGCCCCACCGCCTGGCGCTGGCACTGGCCGGGTGCTCCCTGCTGACGCTGACACCGGCGCTCGCCCAGACCTTGCCTTCGGGCCTCGCGGTCGCCAGCGGCCAGGCCCAGGTGAACACCGCCGGCAACCGCATGACGGTGGTGAACTCGCCCAACGCGGTACTGAACTGGAACAGCTTCTCGATCGGCAGCCAGCAGTCGGTGTACTTCCAGCAGGCCAGCGCGGGCAGCCAGGTGCTGAACCGCGTCGTCGGCAACGATCCGTCGAACATCCTGGGCAGCCTGGGCAGCAACGGCCGGGTGTGGCTGCTGAACCCGCACGGCGTGCTGTTCGGGCAGAACGCGCGGGTCGACGTCGGCGGGCTCGTCACCAGCACGCTGCGCCTGAACGACGGCGACTGGCTGGCCGGGCGCTACCGCTTCGACGCCGGGCAGGCCGCCGCCGGGGCCGCGATCGTCAACCGCGGCGAGCTGCGCACGTCCTTCGGCGGCACGGTGGCGATGATCGGCACCGACGTGCGCAACGAGGGCCTGGTGCAGGCCCCGGGCGGGCAGATCGTGCTGGCCGCGGGCCACAGCGTGGAGCTGGTCGATACCGGCGCGCCGAGCGTGGGCGTGCGCATCAGCGCGCCGGCGGGCAGCGTGCGCAACCTGGGCGAGCTGCAGGCCGCGGGCGGGCGCATCGACATCCATGGCGCGGCGGTGAACCAGCAAGGCATCGTGCGCGCCGACGCGCTGGGCACCGGCGCCGGCGGCGAGGTCTGGCTGAAGGCGAGCGAATCGCTGACGCTGGCCGCGGGCAGCCGCACCAGCGCCGACGGCGGCAGCGGCGGCAGCGTGCACACCGAATCGGGCAGCGGGCGCAGCACCGTCGAGGGCAGCCTCAGTGCCCAGGGCACGCAGGGCAGCGGCGGGCAGGTGGTGATGCTGGGCCGCGAGATCGGGCTGATGAACGGCGCACGGGTCGACGTCTCGGGCCGCGCCGGCGGCGGCGAGGTGCTGGTCGGCGGCGGCGAACGCGGCCAGGATGCGCGCTACCCGAACGCGCAGGCGGTGTACTTCGGCCCGCAGGCCAGCATCACCGCCGATGCCCTCGCGCAGGGCGACGGCGGCCGCATCGTGCTGTGGAGCGACCAGGCCACGCGCGCCTTCGGCACGCTCAGCGCGCGCGGCGGTGCGGGCTCGGGCGACGGCGGCTTCATCGAGACCTCGGGCGGCTGGCTCGATGCGCGGCCGGCGCGCATCGACACGCGGGCCCCCCAGGGCAAGGCGGGTCAGTGGCTGCTCGACCCCTATGACATCAGCATCAGCGACGGCATTTCCGACGCCAACGTCGACGCCAGCTTCACCGCCACGGGACAGCCGTCGCGCATCAGCGCGCAAACCCTCTCCACCGCGCTGCAGACCAACTCGGTCACGATCCACACCGGCGGCTCGAGCGGCAACGGCAACGGCGACATCGACGTCACGGACGCCCACATTTCCGGCAACCGCAGCAGCCTGACGCTGAACGCCGACCGGAACATCACGATCACCGGCTCGGTCATCACGATCAACGGCCAGCCCGATCCTTACGCCCCCAACTACGGCCAGCCGGGCCCGGTCTCGCTGCACGCCGGCCAAGGCGGATCCGGCACGCTGACGATCACCGGGTCGGCGGTGGCGGGCGGCGGCGTCAGCATCACCGCGGATTCGGTGTACCTGACGAACTCGTCCCTCACTTCCTACACGACGTATCCGATCATCATCGATGGCCGGAACGGGCCGCTGAACGAGTTCAAGAACGTCGGCAGCTCCCTGAGCGCGTCCAACTTCTGGCTCATCTACGTCGACGACGTCACCGACCCGTCCCGGTTCCAGCCCGGCGGACTGGTTCCCGACTACATCCTGTACAACGCGGCCGTCGAGGGTCTGCACAGCGGCAACGTCTTCCTGTCCCGCGCACCGCAGTACGCCTACGTCGGCGGCACGGTCCTGACTCGCGAATACGACGGCACCACCACCGGCAGCGACGTGCAGGGCTTCTCGATCAGCCAGCCACCGGGCGTCAACGCCATGCTGCTCATCGAACCGGGCGTCGCCACCTACCTCGACAAGAACGCCGGCGTCGCCAAGCCGACCACGGTGGAAGGCGTGCAGGTGTATTTCAGTCACGTCTTCGGCGGGAGCGAGTCCGTGCCCGTCTATGGCGTCACCCTCGTCAGCAACGTCACCGGTACCATCACCCCCCGCGCCATCAGCGGAACGGCCGTCAGCGCAGACAGCAAGGTCTACGACAGCCAGACCTGGGCCTTCGTCAACATGGGTCCGCTGACGGGCCTGCTGGGCAACGAGACGGTGTTCGTCGTGCCGACGGCGAACTTCGACAACAAGAACGCCGGCATCAACAAGCCGGTGACGATCACCGGCTATCGCGCCCAGGACGGTGACAACGGCGGCCTGGCCGCCAACTACGTCTTCACGCCGGGCCCGGCCCCCGCGCTGTCGGCCAGCATCACGCCGCGAACCATCGCCGTGACCGGCCTGAGCGTCAGCGACAAGGTCTACGACGGCACCCGGACCGCCAAGCTGTCGGGCAGCGTCGAGGCGATCCCCGGCGACGAGGTCTCGCTGAGCGCTTCGGCGACGGCGCTGTTCGCCGACAAGAACGTCGGCGTCAACAAGCCCGTTCAGCTCAACGGGGCGGTCCTGAGCGGGGCGGACGCGGCCAACTACACCTTGCCCGAAGTGCCCTCGCTCTTCGCGAGCATCACGCCGCGGCCGCTCGACCTGTCGGGCCTGACCGTGGCCAACAAGGTCTACGACGGCAACACCAACGCCAGCCTGTCCGGCAGCCCCGCGCTGAACGCGGTGCCGGGCGACCAGGTCACGCTCGGCGGCACGGCCCAGGCCCGTTTCGTCGACAAGAACGCCGGTACCGGCAAGGCCGTGCTGCTGAGCGGGCTGACACTCGGCGGTGCGGACGCCGGCAACTACGTCGCCACCGGCCTGGCTAACGATCTCACGGCCGACATCACACCGCGGCCCGCCGCCGTGCAAGGCGTCACCGTCGCCAGCAAGGTCTACGACGGCACGACGGTGGCCACGCTGGCCGGTGGTGCCAGCGTCAACGTGCTGCCGGGCGATTCGGTGAGCCTGGCGGGCGAGGTGCAGGCCCGTTATGCCGACAAGAACGTCGGCACCGGCAAGGCAGTGCAGGTCGCAGGCTACACGCTCGCCGGGAGCGACGCCGGCAACTACACGCTGGCGCAGCCGCAAGGCGTCAAAGGAACGATCACGCCGCGCGACATCGTGCTCACCGGCGCCCGCGTGGCGGACAAGGTCTACGACGCGACGACCGCGGCCACGCTCGTCAGCGGCACCTTCAACGCGGTGCCGGGCGACGATGTCGCGCTCGGCGGCACGCCCACCGCCAACTTCATCGACAAGAACGTCGGCCAGGCCAAGACGGTCTTCGTCACCGGCTACACGCTTTCCGGCGCCGATGCGGGCAACTACACGCTGCTGCCCGCTGCCACGGGCACGCTGACCGGCAACATCACGCCGCGCGCGTTGTCGGTCGGCGGGCTCACCGTCGCCGACAAGGTCTACGACGCGACCACGAACGCCACGCTCACCGGCAGCTTCAGCCTTGCCGCACTGCCCGGCGACACGGTCACGATGAGCGGCACGCCGGAGGCCCGCTTCGTCGACAAGAACGCCGGCCGCGACAAGGCCGTCACGATCAGCGGCTACACGCTGGGCGGCGCCGACGCCGGCAACTACACGCTGCTGCCGACCGGCGTGACGGCCTCCATCACGCCGCGACCGCTGTCGCTCAGCGGCCTGGTCGCCTTCGACAAGGTCTACGACGCGACCACCGCTGCGACGCTGTCGGGCAGCGCCGCCTTCAGCGGCGCCCTGGCCGGCGACGTGCTCACCCTGGGCGGCGCCCCGGTCGGCAGCTTTGCCGACAAGAACGCGGGCCAGGGCAAGACGGTGCTGGTCAGCGGCTACCAGCTGTCCGGTCCCGATGCGGCCAACTACAGCCTGCCGCCCACGCAGGGCGTCAGCGCCAGCATCCTCCCGTTGAGCATCACGCTGACCGGCCTGACGGCCAACGACAAGGTCTACGACGGCACCACCGCTGCCACCTTGTCCGGCACCGCGCGGGCGCAGCCGCTGCCCGGCGACGTGGTGTCGGTGGCCGCGGGCACCGGCGTGGGCAGCTTCGCCGACCGCAACGTCGGCTCGGGCAAGCCGGTCAAGCTGTCGGGCTTCACGCTGACGGGCGACGATGCCGCCAACTACACGCTGGCGCAGAACTCGGTGCTGTTCGCGGCGATCACGCCGGCCCCGCTGCTCTACGTGGCGACGCCCGCGGTGCGCAACCTCGGCAGCTCGCTGGACGCGCTGCCCGGCACCGTGAGCGGCTTCCTGGCCGGCGACGACCTGGCCAACGCGACACAGGGCAACGCGGTCTTCTCGACGATCGCGACCCCCGCTTCGCCGCCGGGCCGCTACCCGGTGACGGGCAGCGGGCTGGTGGCGCGCAACTACATGCTGTCGCAGGCCGAGAGCAATGCCCAGGCGCTGACGCTGGTGGCCGACCTGGCCCCCGTCACCAGCACGATCGCCGGCAGCGATGTCGTGCCCGCGCCACCGCCCGGCTCGGGCACGCGGGTGGTCACCGCAGTGGTCAGCGGCGGCCGCGCGCTCGCCGATTCGGGGATGGTCGACCTCTCGGCCGGCACCGGCACCACGAGCAGCAGCACCGGCAGCGGCAGCGCGGGCATCGGCACCGTCTCCGGTGCCGGATCGACCGCCGTCGCCGGCACCACGGCCGCGGCGCCGAACGGCGACTTCAAGGCGGTGAAGCTGTCCAACCTGTCGGTGGAGGACCTGCAAGGCCTGCTGGCCGGGCGCCAGCTGTTCATGCAGAACCTGCTGGCCACGAGCGTCGCGCAGCTCGAGCGCAACCCGGCGCTGGCCGACCTGCGCGAATGCCGCACGCTGCGCGAGGCCGAGCTGGGCCAATGCCTGATCACGCCGGCGCTGAAGGCACGGGCCGCCGCACCGGCCGGCGCCGCTGCACCGGCCACAGCCGCCGCACCGGCGGCCGCGCCGGCGACGCC
>JADMIO011121700.1_pt1 | contig 26843 bp, 22 predicted proteins | sample 8958161 | NCBI WGS metagenome assembly JADMIO01 (sample SAMN16585339, study PRJNA669376) | soil metagenome | isolation source: Crop rotation soil | place: USA: Cullars Rotation, Alabama | collected 2011
CGCGACAACTTGTCCACGTGGAATTCTAAGCTTAGGATCCCAATGTGCTGGAAAGTGGTTGCGGATCTGGGGCTGGATCAGATACTGGCTTATCCGATAGACGCCGAGTCCGGCGGTCTGAACGTTCGCGACGTGGTGGTGACGAAAATGGCGCCCGGCTCCGGTCCGCGTCACCTGGCCTTCCGGCCGGACGGCAAATTCGTTTACGTGGTCACGGAGATGGGCTGCACAGTGGTGTCTTACAAGTACAACCCGCAGCGCGCCCTGCTCGAGGATCCGCAGTCCGTCTCCATCTTGCCGGATGGCTATACCGGCATCAAGAGCGGCGCGGAGATCGCGATTCGAGGCAATTTTCTTTACGCCTCCAGTCGCGGGCCCGATTCCATCGCGATCTTCCGAATCGATCCCGCCAGCGGACGTCTCACCTCGGTGGGCAACACGCCGACTCAGGGCAGAACGCCGCGCAACTTCGCGATTGACCCGAGCGGGAACTACTTGCTGGCAGCTAACCAGGATTCGGACAATATCGTGCTGTTCCGTATCGATGGACGCACAGGACGCCTGACTCCGACCGGCGAGGTCTGGAACATCGGAGCGCCGGTCTGCGTGACGTTCTCCAGCGTGAAGTAGGCCTGGGAGGCTCCGGCGCATTTCGCCCGGGCGCGCGCATACGCCAGCCGGACAGCATGTGTCCGGGTGCTAAGATCGAGGTTTGCGGACCCTTTTCGCCCTCGTCATCTTCGCCGGCCTGGCTGGCGCGCAGACCGAAAAACCCGCGCCGGAACAACCACTCCCGTTCAGCCATAAGACCCACGCGGGCGATCTGAAGCTGCAGTGCAAGATGTGCCACCCCAATCCGGATCCCGGCGAAACCATGCGGATCGCGGCGCCCTCAGTTTGCATGCAGTGCCACTCCACAATCAAAACCGACAGTCCGGCGATCCAAAGGCTGGCGGCAGCCGCGAAGAACGACCGCCCGATCCAGTGGGTTCGCGTCTATGAAATCCCGAGCTACGTGAACTTCAGCCATCGCTTGCACCTGGCCGCCGGGAATAAGTGCGAGGAGTGCCACGGTCCCGTGGCCACTCGCGCGCAACTCGCCAAAGAGGGCGACATCTCCATGGGCGGCTGCATGGAGTGCCATCGCGTGAAGAAAGCCGGGCTCGACTGCACTTATTGCCATGAGCAGCGCCAGTAAGGGCCGCCGCCCACTCGCGTTCACGGTCTGGAGCCTGGCGGCTATAGCGATTCTGCTTGCGTTTTCCCGCGACTGGCTGCCCGCGCTCGCGAGCGACCACGGCGCGGGGGTTGACCGTATGCTCCACTTCACCATGATCACCGCCGGGGTGATGATCCTGGCCGGGCACATGGTGCTGGGCTACATGCTCTGGCGCTTCGGCGGACGCGAACGGGCCAGTACAAACGTCATCGACGAGCGCACGCAGAGGCGGTGGTCCTTAGCGGCGGGCGCGTTAATGGCGCTGATCGCCGAGGGCGGCGTGCTGGCGCTCGGACTGCCGGTGTGGAACCAATACTTCGGCACCACCGCTCCGGCCAACGCCCTGACCATCGAAGTCACCGCGGAGCAGTTCGCGTGGAACGTGCGCTACGCGGGCGCTGACGGCGTGTTCGGGCGCACCGACCCAAAGCAGATCACGCTGGACAATCCCGTGGGGCTGGATCCGGCCGATCCGCAGGGAGCGGACGATGTGGTCGGGCTCAACGTACTGCACGCCGTCGCGGGGCGGCCGACACGAGTCCGGCTACGCTCCAAGGACGTGATCCATAGCTTCTTCCTGCCTAATCTGCGGGTGAAGCAGGACGCAGTGCCTGGTATGACCATGGAGTTCTGGTTCACGCCCACCCGCGAAGGCCGGTTCGAGCTGGCCTGCTCGCAATTGTGCGGCTTCGGCCACTACGAAATGAAGGGCGTGCTGATTGTCCAGAGCGCGCCGGACTTCGCACGGTGGCTGGCGGAGCAGGTCCGTGGCTGAACCCGGATTCGTACGCCGCTATCTATTCAGCCTGGATCACAAGGTGGTCGGCATTCAGTTCCTGGTGCTCTCGATGTTTATGGCGCTCTGGGGCGGCGCCTTCATGGTGCTGATGCGCATGAATCTGGCGTGGCCCGGGATCAAGTGGCCGTTGCTGGGCGCGCTATTCCCGCACGTGATGCAAAGCGGCATCATGAAGCCGGAGTTTTACATCGCGCTGGTGACGATGCACGGCACCGTGATGATCTTTTTCGTGATCTCGCTGGCGCTCGTGAGCGGGGTCGGACACTTCATCGTCCCCCTGCAGGTCGGCGCGCGCCGCATGGCGATCCCATTGCTGAGCCCGCTCTCTTTTTGGACGGTGCTGGCCGCGGCAGTCGTGCTGCTCGTTAGTTTTGCCGTGGAAGGCGGCGCGCCCGCCTCGGGTTGGACCGCGTATCCGCCGCTAAGTGCCGTTCGTAGCGCGGTACCTGGATCGCTCTGGGGCCAGACGCTCTGGATCGTCGCGATGGCCCTATTCATCGTTTCGTTTACGATGGGCGCCGTCAACATCATCGCCACCATCATCGAAGAGCGCGCGGATGGCATGAGCCTGTTCCGAATGCCGCTTACCGCATGGAGCTACCTGTTCTCATCAGCGCTCGGCGTGCTGACGTTTCCGGCCCTGCTGGCCGCCGCGATCCTGCTGCTCTGCGATCGCCACTTCGGCACGAGTTTCTTCCTGCCCGGCGGCCTCTTCTTCGGTAGGAAATTGCTGGCGAACGAGGGCGGCACTCCGCTGCTGTGGCAGCACCTGTTCTGGTTCCTGGGCCACCCCGAGGTATATGTCCTGGCGCTGCCCGCATGGGGCATCGTGCTGGATCTGATTCCGGTGTTTACGCGCAAGCCGGTCTTCGGGTATCGGGTCACGGTCTGGTGCTTTAGCGGGGTAGCCGTGCTCAGCATGCTGGTGTGGGGCCACCACATGTACGTCAGCGGGATGAGCCCGTATGCGGGCAGGTTTTTCGCGCTGGCCACGCTTTCCATCACGGTGCCCTCGACCATGATTGGCGTCAACATGCTGGCCAGTCTGTGGGGAGGCGCCATCCGCTTTCGCCTGCCGATGCTGTTCGCCATCGCCTCTCTGGTCATGTTCGGTACCGGCGGGTTCGGCGGCATATTCCTGGGCAACGCGACCAGCGACATTCAACTGCACGATACCTATTTTGTGGTGGGCCACTTTCACCTGATGATCGGCGGCGTGACCCTGATGGCCACGTTCGCCGCGCTTCATTACTGGTTTCCACGCATGTTCGGACGCATGATGAACGAGACGCTCGGGAAAATCCACTTCTGGCTCACCTTCCCAACCTTCTATTGCATTTTCCTGCTAATGCACTTCGACGGCCTGAACGGCATGCCGCGCCGCTATTACTCGTGGGACAAATACGATTACCTCTCGGTGGTGCGTGGGCACCAGGTCTGGATCAGCCTGCTGGCGTTCCTGCTCGGGGCGGCGCAGTTGATATTCCTCTTCAACTTCTTTCGTAGTATCCGGAAAGGCGCTATGGCGGAGACCAATCCGTGGAACGCGGCCACTCTCGAATGGCAACCGGAGCCTGCCGAGGTCCATCGCTGGCCGTATGATTACAGCCTTCCAGGCGCGGAGAACGATTGCATGCCGCAGGTTCAAAAGTAAGTCGCGGGTTCACCGCGCATTGAGTTGACCGAAAAAATTCCTCTATGAGGCTAACCGTTGCCCCCTTACCCTAGTCTACCTGTTGTATAGTTTGCCTATGAGAAGCAGACCCGAGATCCCGCCCGGCACCCTGTATATGCTGATTCTGAAGTCGCTCGCCAGGGTCGGTCCGATGCACGGCTACGGCATCGCGCAGTACATTCAGCAGATCTCCGAAGATGTACTGCAAGTGGAGGAAGGCTCACTTTATCCGGCCTTGCAGCGAATGCTCGTCAAAGGGTGGGTAGAGGCAGAGTGGAAACAATCGGAGAACAACCGGCGTGCCCGCTACTACCGCATGACCGCCGCGGGCCGCAAACAGTTGACCCGGGAAGTAGGCGAGTTCGGGCGGGTCATGGCGGCGATTGCCCGTGTGATCGAACCGGTCTGAAGCCATGAACGAACTTTTGCGCCGCATCTGCTTTTTCTTCCGTCGCACGGAGTATGAATGCGATCTGGAGGAGGAGATGCGCCATCACCTGGCAATGCTGGAAGAGGACGGCAGAGCCGGGAGCGCGGCGCGCCGCCAATTCGGCAATGTCACCTCAATCAAGGAGGAAAGCCGCTCCATGTGGAACTTCGCAGTTTTCGAGCAACTCACGCAGGATCTTCGCTATGCCATGCGCAATATGGCAGCGCATCCGCTCTTCACCGCCACCGCCGTGCTGTCGCTGGCGCTCGGCATCGGCGCGAACACAGCCATCTACAGCTTCATGGATGCGATCCTGCTGCGCGGATTGCCGGTGCCCCATCCCGAGGAGTTGGCGGTCGCGAAATGGCACTCGGCACGCCGCTCCGGCGTGATCAAGGGCATCAACGGAAGTTCACGCCGCTATGGCAAGGGCGGCACCATCAGCCCCAACTTCCCTTACGGTGCATTCAAAGCTTTGCAGTCGGAGAAGGACATTTTTTCTACGCTATTCGCCTACACTTATGCGCGAAACTTCAACGTGATCGCCGGCGGCGAAGCGGAATCGATCCCGGGTGGTTTCGTTTCCGGCAACTACTTCAGCGGACTGGGCGTGCCGCCGTCCGCGGGACGCGTGTTCGGCGATGCCGACGACCGCACGGGCGCTCCGCCCGTCGTAGTACTTGCGTACGCTTATTGGCAGCGCCGCTTCAACGGCAGTCCGTCCGTGATCGGACAGCCGATTCTGCTTAACAATCTTCCGTTCACAGTCGTGGGAGTTGCGGCACCAGGGTTCTTCGGGGTCGATCCGCAAACGAATCCCGCCCTTTTCCTGCCGATTCATGTCATGCCGGTTCTCGCCACCAAGCCCGCCGATGAAGAGCGCTCCCGCTTCCTGAATGACCACTTCTACTGGATCGAGATGATGGGACGCTTGCGTCCCGGCGTGGGCATGGAGCGGGCCCAGGCCGTGACGCGGGCGCGCTTTCGTGCTTTCGCCGCCGGTACGGCCGCCACGCCAAAAGACGCCGAGGTGCTGCCGGAACTATCCCTTGCGGAGGGCTCTTCGGGTCTCGACTCTCTGCGCATGCAATATTCGAAGCCGCTTTATGTGCTGATGGCGATGGTGGGCCTGATTCTGGCCATCGCCTGCGCGAACCTGGCCAATTTGCTGCTGGCGCGGGCCGCGGCGCGGAGGCGGGAGATTGCTGTTCGCCTGAGCCTCGGGGCCAGCCGAGCCAGAATCGTCCGCCAGATGCTCACGGAGAGCGTGTTGCTGGCAGTCACCGGTGGAACCCTCGGCCTCGGCGTGGCCGTCGCCGGCATCCGCTTCATCACCTGGCTGCTGGCCAACGGGCGCGAACACTTTACGCTTCGCGCCGGGCTCAATTGGCCGGTGCTCTGCTTCACCTTCGTGCTCGCAGTCGTGGCCGGCGTGCTTTTTGGCCTGGCTCCGGCACTACAGGCCACCAGTATGGATTTCACTCCGGCACTCAAAGAGAGCCCGTTACAGGGCTCCAATGCATCGGGCCGGCGGTTCCGTCCCCGGCTGGGCCAGGCGCTCATCGCTCTGCAGATCGCCGTCTCTCTTCTGCTGGTGATCGGCGCTGGGCTGTTTGTGCGAACGCTTTCCAACCTGCAGGCGATCGATGTCGGCTTCACCCGGGAGAATCTCCTGCTTGTCGATCTCAACGGCAAACAGGCCGGTTATCGCGAGGCGGCGCTGGCCCGTTTCTACTCAGGCCTGTTGGACCGTTTTCGCGAGATTCCAGGCGTTCGCGCCGCCAGCGCATCCAGCTTTCCGCTGGTGTCGCAATACGTCGACAACACTTCCGTGTTCATCCCCGGACGTGCGGCCCAGCCGGGCAATCACGGGACCAACCTTCTCTACGTCGACCCGGCGTTTCTCGAAACCATGCAGATCCCGATCCTGCAGGGACGCGACCTGAAGCCAGGCGATATGGCCTCTCCCACAGTCGCCGTGGTCAACCAAAAATTTTCGTCGGATTACTTCGGCGGGGAAAGCCCGGTCGGGCGCCAGTTTGCGATCGGCAAACAGACCGGTCCGCTACTCGAAATCGTAGGGGTTGCCAAAGCGGCCCACTATAATTCATTGCAGGAAGAGAGCCAGCCGGTGATCTACCTGCCCTATACGCAAGACCTCGCCGGCCTCAGCCAGCTCTTCTTCGAGATTCGTACAGCGGGCCCGCCGCTGAGCGCCGTGGCAGCCGTCCGCCGCATCGTCCATGACGCCAGTTCGAGCGTCTCGATCGGCGAAGTCAGCACTCAGGCACAGCGAATCGATCAGACTATCGCCCAGGAACGCACGTTCGCCCAGTTGGGCAGTTGTTTCGCGGCGCTCGCGCTGGCCATCGCCTGCGTGGGGCTATATGGGGCAATGGCCTACACGGTGGCGCGTCGCACGGCCGAGATCGGGATCCGGATGGCACTCGGCGCGCAACGCTCCGGCATCATCTTCATGGTGCTCCGGGATGTGTTGATCACGACGGCCGCGGGGTTGCTGCTGGGCTATGGCGCCGCGCGCCTCACTACGCGCTTTGTCGAATCGTTTCTGTTTGGCACGAAGCCGAATGATTTTCTGGCGATCGCCGCCGCTATCGGCATCCTGCTGGTCTCTTCTATGGCCGCTGGTTACCTTCCGGCGTGGAGAGCGTCGCGTATCGACCCCGCCGCAGCGCTGCGCAATGAGTAGCGGCATCAACCGGCAATCGAGCGCAGCGTGTTCCAGAACTCCGGAAAGGAAATCGACGCCGCTTCCGCGCCATCGATTGTGCTCTCGCCATCGCCACGGAGCGCGGCCACCGCAAACGCCATGGCAATCCGGTGGTCGCCGAACGAATCGAACGTCGCTGCCCGGAACTTCTGCTTTCCGGGCACGATCAGTCCGTCCGGCAATTCCTCCGCCGCCACGCCTAGCCGACGCAGGTTTTCGACGATGGTGGCGATGCGATCCGTCTCCTTAACGCGCAGCTCCGCCGCATCGCGTACCGTGATCCCATCCTCGGTGGCCGCGCCGAGCACCGCCAGTACCGGCACCTCATCGATCACGGCCGCCGTGAGAGCACCGTCGATAATGCCTCCCTTTAGCGGGGCGTGCTCCACCACGATCTCGCCGATCAGTTCCCCGTTGACGCATTCCAGGCGAGGCACATTGATGCGCGCGCCCATACCGGTGAGAAAATCCAGCAGCGCGGAGCGGGTGGGGTTAAGCCCGACGCCGCGGATGGAGAGGCGGGAACCCGGCACCAGCAGCGCGGCAACCAGAAAGAAAGCGGCTGACGAGATGTCGCTGGGCACCGTGAGTTCGCGGCCCTCAAGCCGGGGGCGGCCTGCCAGGCGAATCCGTCCGCGCTCGCTGGTGAGATCGGCGCCAAACTCCCGCAGCGCCAACTCCGTGTGATCGCGCGACTTGACGGGCTCGATCACCACCGTCTCGCCTTCCGCGAACAGTCCCGCAAACAGCACACAGGTCTTGACTTGCGCGCTGGCTACCGGTAGCGCGTACTCGATTGGCCGCAGGCTGCGGCCCGTGATCTCAAGCGGCGGAAACCGGTCCTCCCGCGCCCGAATGCAGGCACCCATTTCGGCGAGCGGCTTGATGATCCGCTGCATGGGGCGGCGCGAAAGGCTTTCATCGCCAAAGATGCGGGAGCTAAAGGGCTGCGCCGCCAGGATGCCGGTGAGCATGCGGATCGTGGAACCGGAGTTCCCGGCGTCCAAGTCAGTGGAAGGCGTTCGGAGGCCGTCGAGCCCGCGGCCATGGATCAGGATTTCGGTGCCGTCCACTTCGATCTCCACACCTAGAGATCGCATGCACCCCAGGGTGGAGTGGCAATCGGCGCCCGTGGAGTAGTTGTGAATGCGGGATATGCCGCTCGCGATCGACGAGATCATGCCGTAGCGGTGGGAAATCGACTTATCTCCCGGGAGAGTGATGCTTCCGGAGATAGAGGTAGCGGGCGGGATGCGCTGTTGCATGGGAACTTCCATTGTAGGGCAGGCAGACGCAGGCGCGTTACAATGCACGCAAAGGGGATTCCGATGATCTCGGAAGGCTTACAGTACGATGCGTTTGCGCCTGGGCGTTTCCACGTTGGCGTGCGTACTATTCAAGCCCTCGATACCGAACGGGGACGCGAGTTTCCCGTTGAAATCTGGTATCCATCCAACGGGACGGCCGGTGCCTGTCCGTTAGTCCTCTTTTCGCATAGCAGCGGCGGTGGACGTCGCCAATCCACCTTTCTTTGTAATCACTTGAGCAGTCACGGTTATGTGGTCGCGGCCATGGACCACTCCGAAGCTGTGGCGCCCGAGCTGGCTCGGCGGGAGGGGGAGACGGCGGAACAAAAGGCCGCGCGCGGAGAGGCTTGGATTGCGAACCGCGTACCCGACATCCGGTTCTTATTGGACCACCTGCTGAACGCCGCGCGTGGCGATCTGGACATCGACCTGGACCCTGAACGGATCGGCATCGCCGGACACAGCTTCGGAGGCTGGACCGCATTGGCCGCAACCGAAGTGGAATCGCGTATCCGTGCCGTGGTGGCGCTCGCGCCGGCCGGTAGTTCCTATCCCAAGCCGGGGATTCTCGCCCCGAAACTGACGTTTGCCTGGGGTCGCGACGTTCCCACCCTGTATCTGGTGGCGGAAAACGATGTCGCCCTGCCCCTCTCCGGAATGTACGAACTTTTCGAGCGCACCCCGTCCGCCAAGCGCATGGCGATCCTGCGGCGGGCCGACCATCTGCACTTCATGGACGCGGCGGAGCAGATCCATGAAGCGGTACGGTCCACCGTTTTCCCCGGAGAACTGGCGTGGCTTTCCGGGGAGATGAAACCCTTCGCGGAACTCTGCCCCGCTGAGGAAGGGCACGCCTTCGCTCGCGGCCTGACCTTAGCCCACTTGGATGCCGTCCTGAGACAAAGTCCGGAAGTGCAGAGGTTCTGGATGGAGAATCCGGAGACGGAGCTTGCTAAGAGGCATATCGCCGCCAGGATTGTGACTGCCGGTGGAACCTGCGGATCGGGCTTGAACTGCTTTCGGGCGTAAAAGTACACATCGGAGGGCAAAGTCCCCTCATTTGTGTGAGAGGAGCTTACCCTGGAAAGCACTTTTGAATGTAGAAAACAGTTTAGTTCGACAATTAGGATGGACGATGAGCAGCTACTGTCAAATGGACGCGGAAGCGCTGGACAGATTTACGATGGGGCGGGTTTCTCCTCAAGAGATGGAAGATTTCGAGGAGCATCTGCTGATTTGTGAGCCTTGCCAACAGCGCTTTGAAGCCGCCGAGAGCTTCGCAATCGCGATGCGTGGGGCATCCGCGGAACTGCTTCGCGAACCCGAGCCGAAGCGTTGGTGGGCTTGGCGGTTTCCGCAACTAGTGCCGGCAATGGCCGCCGTGGCAATGCTGGTAATCGGGGTTGTGGCGATTGCACGGTACGGCGGCAAAGCGCCGCAGCCGATCGCAGTCTCACTGACCGCGATGCGCGGTACAGTCCCCGGTGGCACGGTCCCGGCGGGACGGCCGCTGGCGCTGACTCCGGACCTGACCGGCATCGCCGCTCCCGCTCCGTACAAATTGGAAATCGTGGATCAGGCCGGCCGTGTCACCTGGCAGGCGAACTACAACCCCGCATCGGGTGCCGCGACGGCTGCCGCGCAAAGCGCCGGTCCCCATTTCGTTCGCATTTATTCGGCCGCGGGCAAACTCCTGCGCGAGTATGGATTGACCGTTCAGTAATCGTTTGTCGCTTTGAAAGTCTAGCCTGAAGGCGGAGCCAATCTCCAATCTATCGGGGGTTCTCCGCCTTCTTCGCTAGCGCGGCCGAACCTCCCTCGAAGTCTCCTCCGATCTCCTCCCGGCAGGCTTATTCCTTTCCCGCGGTCCGTCGTTATACTAATACCTTGGCCACATCCCTACGGCGCGAGATGAAGGAGTACCGATGACCGCACAAGAAGTCCTGGAATTCGCGAAGCAGAACGATATCAAGCAGCTCGATCTCCGGTTTACAGATATTCCGAGCCTGCAGCATCATGTCTCCTACCCGATCAGTCAGTTGGACGAGAACAGTTTCGAGGAAGGCTTCGGCATGGATGGCTCCAGCATTCGCGGATGGGCGGCCATACACGAGAGCGACATGCTGCTCGTTCCCGATCCCTCCACAGCGTTTGTGGACCCCTTCGCCGACATTCCGACCCTGGTCATGTATGGCGACGTGAAGGACCCAATCACGAAACAGCGCTATGAACGCGACCCACGCTGGATCGCCCAGAAGGCCGAACTGTACCTGAACAACTCCGGTGTAGCGGATACCGCCTTCATCGGAGCCGAAGCCGAGTTCTTCATCTTCGACAACATCAGCTTCGACCAGAACCAGCACTCCGGCTTCTACTACATCGACGCCGAAGAGGGCCGCTGGAACTCCAGCCGCCGCGAGAACAACCTGGGCTATCGTCCGCGTTACAAAGAAGGTTACTTCCCTGTACCGCCGACGGACCACTATCAGGATCTGCGCAGTGAGATGGTGCAGGTGATGATCAAGTGCGGCCTGGAGATCGAGTGCCATCACCACGAGGTGGCTACCGGCGGCCAGTGCGAGATCGATCAGAAGTACGACACGCTGGTGAAGAGCGCGGACAACATGATGCTTTACAAGTACATCATCCGCAACGTGGCCTACCAGTACGGCAAGACCGTCACATTCATGCCCAAACCGATTTTCGGCGACAACGGCAGCGGAATGCACACGCACCAGAGTCTGTGGAAGGAAGGGAAGCCGCTCTTCGGCGGTGATTCCTACGCGGGACTTAGCCAGTTGGCGCTGCACTACATCGGCGGCCTGTTGCGCCACGCGCGCGCCCTCAGCGCGATCATCGCGCCCACTACCAACAGCTACAAGCGCCTGGTTCCGGGGTATGAGGCGCCGGTGAATCTCGCCTACTCGCGCCGGAATCGCAGTGCGGCCGTCCGTATTCCCATGTATTCGGCAAGTCCGAAGGCCAAGCGCGTGGAGTTCCGCCCGCCGGATCCCGCCGCGAACCCATATCTGGCGTTCTCGGCGATGCTGATGGCCGGCCTGGATGGCGTGCTGAACCGCATCAACCCCGGCGAGCCGCTGGACAAGGACATCTACGATCTCTCACCGGAAGAGATGAAGAGCGTGCCTTCGATGCCCGCTTCTTTGGACGAAGCACTCAACTGCCTGGAAGACGACCACGCCTTCCTCATGCGCGGAGACGTGTTCACGGAAGAGCTGATCGAGACATTTGTCGACTACAAGCGAAAGAATGAAGCCGAAGCCGTGCGCCTGCGTCCGCACCCGTACGAGTTCGCGCTGTATTACGACATCTAATATGGCGTTCGAAGTTCCAACGTAAATGAACGGCACCATCGTTCAGGTCAACATCTCGCCCGGCGGCCTGCCCAAGCGCGCAATCGATGAAGGTCTGATCACCCCGGTCGGAATCGAAGGCGATCGGCACGCGCATCCCAAAATCCACGGTGGACCGCAACAGGCAATCCTGCTCATCGCCGCGGAGACTGTGGATGCGCTGATCGGGCAGGGCTACCCGTTGTTCTACGGCGCCATGGGAGAGAACCTGACCACGCGCGGCATCGATATACACGGCCTCCGCATTGGCGATCAAATCCGCGCGGGCGGTGCGATTCTCGAAATCACTAAGCCACGCGGGCCGTGTTCCGCGCTCGATATCTATGGCGAATCACTTAAGCGCGATGTCTACGACTCCCTGGTCAAGCAGCGCAATCCCGCTTCGCCACGCTGGGGGATGAGCGGCTTCTATGCCAGCGTTCTGCGCACAGGACCGGTGCGTGCAGGCGATCCGGTGGCGATTCTCAGCCAGCTTGCATGAACGCGCTCACCGATCCCGCAGGGGGACGTCTTCGGCAGCTGATTCAATCCGTCCCCGACCCGGAAGCCGCACGGCACTACCTATCGGGTCTGCAGCAGGACTCACCCGCGGCCTACCAGCGCATTCTCAACTCACCCGCCGCCTTACGCTGCGCGGTTCACGTTTTCGCGTACAGCCGTTTTCTTTCTGAATCCGTTCTGCGCGATCCGGAACGCCTGATCCAGGTCGCCAATTCCGCCACCTTCTATCGGGCGCTGTCCGCGAGCGACTATCGCGACCGCCTCCTCCTGTTCCTGGGCGACCGCACGTCCGCAATCGACTTCGCCCGTTTCCGCCGCAAACACTTGCTCCGTATCCTGCTGCGTGACGTGCTTGGTGTGGCCACCCTGGGCGACGTCACCGACGAACTCTCCAACCTGGCCGACGCCATCCTTGATGTTGCCTATCGCCGCATCCGCGCCGACCTCGTCGCCAGGCACGGCGAGCCTCGTCTGGAAGACGGCCGGCTCTGCGGCTTCAGCGTGATCTCGCTCGGAAAACTCGGCGGCCGGGAGCTGAATTACAGCTCCGATGTCGACCTGATGTTCGTCTTTGAGGGCCACGGAGAGACCGACGGTGCACTGGTAGTCACCAACAAGGAGTTTTACAAAAAGGTAGCGAATCAGTATACTGCCCTGCTCTCTACCTACACCGCGGAAGGCCAGTGCTACCGCGTAGATCTTCGGCTGCGCCCCGACGGCACGCTCGGCGAAATCTGTATTTCTGGAGAGGGCGCGCGCGAATATTACCGTGTCCGCGCACGCGACTGGGAGAAGCAGATGCTCATCAAGGCACGCATTTCGGCGGGTGACACCGGCCCCGGGATCGCCCTGCTGGAGTTTGCCGAACCGTTAATCTATCGCAGCACGGTCGACTTTCGCGCGGTGGAGGCGCTCAGCGAGACGCGGCAGCGCATCTCTGAAAAGCTGGCCGCCAAGAAACGCGCGCCGGGCGGCCTGGACGTGAAACTCACGCCTGGCGGCATTCGCGATATCGAATTCCTGGTCCAGTGTCTGCAGCGCCTGCACGGGGGACGGGAACAGTGGGTGCGTCATGGCGGAACGATGTTCGCGCTCTTCCGGTTGCGCGATAAGGGCTTTCTGACGGATACCGAATACGCGCGCCTCGCCTCGGCTTACCAGTTCCTGCGCTACCTGGAGCATCGTCTGCAAGTGGAGGAGGATCGCCAGACCCACACGCTGCCCGCGGACCCGGCGCTGCTGGATCTGATCGCGCGAAAGATGCCGTCGCAGGCAGGCGCCGAGCCGATGACGGGCGCGAGTCTGCGCGCACGCCTGGCGGAGCATCTGGCCGCCGTCAAGGAGATCTACGACCGCGTGGTGCTGGCCCGCCGCAGCCAACCGTTAACACCCGTCGCGACCCTGCTGGAGCGCGGCGCCCCCAGGCTGGCCGCGGCCGTAGATGCCGCCGACTTGCAGCGCGGCCGTGCGCGATTCGAACGCTACCTTGGAGAGGCCTCGCCGGGGATTGTCGCGCGCCTCGAGGACAATCAGCGGCTCGCCGCGGCGCTGATCGATCTATTTGAACATAGCGGCTATTTTGCCGACCAGTTGTTGCGCCACCCCGACCTGTTCGATGAAATCGGCGAACCCTTCCAGCTCGAAGGTGGGGAAATGCGCGACGCCGTTGCGCTGCGCCGCTTTTATCGCCGCCAGATGCTGCGTATCCAAATCGAGAGCATGCTGGAAGCGGCCCCCATCTTTTCCACTTTGAGCAAGACGTCCGTGCTGGCCGACAGCGTCATCGCCGCTGCGTACCGGATCGCGGTCACCGAAGCGCCACCCCCCGAGACGCAGGATTACCAGCCATTCGACCAGATGATGGTGATCGCGCTCGGCCGCCTGGGGATGCGGGAGTTCGATCTAGGGAGCGACGCGGATCTCAACTTCGTGATCCCCGATGCCGATGCAGCGGAAGCGCTTTACTGGACCGGAGTGGCCGAGCGCATTATCCGCACCCTGGGCTCCTACACCGGGGAGGGGGTCATGTTCGTGATCGATACCCGCCTGCGCCCCAGCGGGCGCGAGGGCGATCTGGTTCAGACGGAGAGCGCTTATAAAAGCTACTTTGCTCAGAGCGCCGAGGCCTGGGAGGGCATTTCGTATATGAAGGCCCGTGCCATAGCGGGCAACCTGGATCGCGCCACGCGCTTTCTGCACGATCTGCAAGACGTGGACTGGCGGCGCTACGGTCAGAGCATGCGCTCCCGCAGCGACCTGCGCGCCATGCGCGCCCGGCTGGAACGGGAGCAGGGAGAACGTAATCCGCTCAAAGCCGGCCCCGGCGGCTATCACGACATCGACTTCGCGCTGATGTACCTGCGCCTGCGCGAAGCCGGCGTTTTCTTCCGGGTTCTAAACACGCCGGAACGCATCGATGTGATCGAACGGATGGGGAGCCTCTCGCATGAGGACGCCGGCTTCCTTCGCGAGGCCGCGACGTTCTACCGCGCGCTCGATCATGCGCAGCGCGTCTCCAGCGGGCAAACCGAAAGCAGCCTGCCGGGCTCGCCGGCCGAACTGGAGGTGCTCACCAACCTGGTGCGCCGCTGGACCCCTGAACATCTCCACGCCCGGCCGCTCATCGAAACGTTGAACGAGATCCGGCGCCACACCCGCGAATTCTTTGACCGCATCTTCGGTTAGGAAGTGCGCTGCTCACTAACCTGGCGCGCCGCTCCACCCCTGATCATCTCGACGCCGGGCTGCTCATCCAAACGTTGAACGATGTACGGCGCCACAGCCGCGAATCCTTCGAGGAACTTAGCGGGTTAGAAACTTCGTGGGTTGGAAACTTAATTAATGCTGAGGTCAGTCGACCCAGTTATGTCACAACTCGGCCGGTGATATGATTTCCCGGACGGAGGTTCTGCCTCACCGTGAATTGGAAGGACCTGGCATCCACCATCGAGTCGTTCGCTAAAATCGCGGCGATCATCATAGGAGCCGCCTGGGCGTATTGGAAATTCTTTATCCAACGCACCGGTGAGCCGGCGACAGACATCGATATCGACGTCAAGTTCGTCGGCAGGCAGCATGGCAATTGGATCGTAGAGATCACGGTATTCCTCGAAAACAGGAGCCAGGTGCGATTGAACTATAGGGATTTCTGGATCACCGCTCGATATGTTTTGCCGGACGATCCGATTGCGGATGGCAAGAAGGAAATTAACTACCAGCTCGACTGCCGCCGTACGATCAACGAGAGGATCAACGGCGAGAAGCGGTCGTTTTCCAACGTCGCCTACATGAATCCGAAGCAGCAATTCAGGCAGCGATACATCACCTACATTCCAGGTGACGCCACCTTCTTGTGGCTGCAAGCCCGTTTTCTGTTCAAAATGAAGGAATGGGAAGTGGTCAATAGTCAAAGGATCTTCCGCGTGCCGGACGACGAGAGCGGTCCTGCCGCCGATTCTCTGGCCCACCACCCGATGAGGGCCGTACCGATCAGCACCAACGCGACAGTGAGCCCGACCCACAATCCGCGAACCCCCCACCTATAGCGAAAGCAGAGCGCCCACGCGACCGGCAGCCCGAAGATCCAATACCCGACGAAGTGCGCGATCGCGGGAGTGCGGGTGTCGCCGAGCCCCCGGAGCGCACCCGTGGCCACCACTTGCAGTCCGTCAAAGAGTTCGAAGAACGCGGCGATCCAAAGCAGCGTGGCGCTGAGATCAATCACCGCCGCGGTAGGCGAATAGAGGCGCGCCACGGTCCTCGGCGCCAAAAACAAGAGGACGCCCACGAGCGACATGAATGTCCCGCCCAACGCGAGCGCTGTCCAACCCGCCACCGCGGCACCGCGCGGATCGCCTCGACCCATGCCCTGCCCCACGCGCACTGCCGCGGCCGAACTGATGCCCAGCGGCACCATATACGAAATTGAAATTACATTGACTCCGATGGTATGCGCAGCCAGCGAAATCGCGTCTAACTTTGCCGCCATCACGCTGACGATTCCGAACACCGCTCCCTCGGCCGCGATTTGCACCGCGGAAGGGAGGCCCAGCTTCACCAGGCTGCGGATGCGAGGCAGATCGGGACGCCAATCCATCAGAAACAGCCGCTTGTCGTAGCGGCTTTCATGCCGAAGCAGCACGATCCCTAGCACGAGCCCGATGTACGCGCGCGAAATTGCGGTGGAAATACCAGAGCCGGTGAGTCCGAGATGCGGCGCTCCCCAGTTACCATACATGAGCAGCCAGTTGCCCCCGAAATTGATCAGGTTCGCGCTCACGACTGCGAACGTAATTGGCCGCACCACATCCCGCGCTTGCAAGTAGCGGCGGAACACGCTGTACATCATCAGCGGAGGCACACTCCAGGCCAGAGCGCGTACGAAAGGGTCGAGGAGTTCCTGAACGTCACGGTTCGTGCCGAGCGCGCTCAGCAGCGGCAAAGTGGCTACCAGCAGCAGCGATACTACGGGCGTGATGGCGATTGAGAGCCAGATGCCTGCGATCAGGCTCCGCCGGCAATCGTCTTCATCCTTCGCGCCAAATGCCTGCGAGACCAGCGTATCCATTCCGCTGGTAAGTCCGGTGCCCGCGATCACGATCGGGAAGAACAGCATCCCGCCGAGGCCGCCCGCTCCCATGGCCGCCGGACCCAGACGACCCGCCATCACGACATCTACGAATCCCATTGCCATCCAGCCCAACTCCGCGGTCGCGAGCGGCGCCGCCAACCGGATCATGGGCCGGAGTTCTTTGCGGAAGCTCGCGATCATGCCTTGGGATGGGCCTTGTCATACACGGCCATCAGGTCAGTGAGCGAAACCTGCGTGTACTTCTGCGTGGTGGAAAGGCGCGCATGGCCTAACAGTTCCTGAATGGCGCGTAGGTCCGCACCGGCCGAGAGCAGGTGCGTGGCGTAGGCGTGCCGGAAACTGTGCGGGTGCACCGAAGGATCGTTCGCCAGCAGGGTGGCGTAGAATTTCACGATCAGGCTGATGCCACGGTCGGTAAGGCGGCCGCCGCGATGGTTTAGAAACACGGCGCGCTCGTCGCGTACTGCCGGGCGCTCGTTCAAATAGCGGTCCAGGGCTTCGGCAGCCCGCCGCGGCAGCGGCACCTGCCGCTCCTTGCGTCCCTTGCCGCGGACGCGAATCCAGGCATCGGTTCGGTCCAGGTCCTGCAGGTCCAATCCGGCGAGTTCACTGACGCGAACGCCGCAGCCGTAGAGCACTTCGAAAATCGCGCGGTCGCGCGCCGGATGAGGGCGCTCGATCCGGGAGGCCACGCCGTCGATCAGCGTGTTCACCTGTTCCGCAGTCATGACATCAGGGACTGTCTTTGGAGCCTTCGGTGTCCGCACCAGCCGTGCGACATTGGTCGGCACCACCCCTTCGCGATGCATGTACTTAAACAGACCCCGCACAGCCGCCAGCTTTCGCCGGATGCTGACGGCGGCGAGTTCGTCTCGATAGAGGGAGGCGAGCCACTCGCGAAGCAGCAGAAGATCGACGGCTTCGGGCGCGGGCGGGGCGAGATCGGGAGGAGCTAGATACTGCAGGAAGTAACGCAGGTCGCTCTCGTATGCCTTTAAGGAATGAGCCGAAGCTCCGGTCCTGCGGAGTTCTTCCAGGTAGCGCTCGATTTGTGTCCCCAGGGCCGAGCCGCTCATAAAAGGGCGGCACTCCGAACCCACCCCTGGCCTTCCACTACGTTTAACATCGTCGATACTCCGCCAGCGCATCCAGCGCCTGACGGCAGACTATCTCATGACGGGCCTTTTTGTCACGCCGTAACTGGTGGCGAGTAGCTTCATCTAACTGTGGCAAAAGGTCGAAGGTGATATTCGCCGGCTGATAATCCTTCGGATCGGCACCCGAAATGTAGTGGCACAGCGACCCCAAAGCCGTGGCACGCGGCAGCGCCCGCACCTCTTCGCCGCGTGCCAGCGTGGCCGCATGCATACCCGCCATCAGGCCGGTGGCAATTGATTCCACATAGCCCTCCACGCCCGAGATCTGGCCCGCAAAAAACACCGCGGGCCGAGAACGCAACTGCAGCGTCGGAGTCGATAACGCCGGGGCGTTGATGTAAGTGTTGCGGTGAATCTGCCCGTAGCGGAAAAACTCGGCCTTCTCCAATCCGGGAATCAACCGCAGCACGCGAGACTGCTCGCCGAACTTCATGTGATTCTGGAACCCGACTATATTGAAACTCTCCGCGCGCAGATTCTCCTGGCGAAGTTGCACGCATGCATACGGGCGGCGGCCGGTTCGCGGATCGGTCAGTCCCATCGGCTTCATGGGACCGAAGCGCAGGGTATCGCGACCTCGCCGCGCGATCTCCTCGATGGGCAGGCAGGCTTCGAAATAGCAGGCATTGTCCTCGGCGATGTGGGCAGTCGCGCTGGCAGCCGCCAATACCTCATCCACGAAGTGCTCGTACTGTTCGCGATTCAACGGACAGTTCAGATAATCCGCCGTGTTGTCGGTGGACTTGCCGTAGCGTGAGGCCCAAAAGGCGACCGTGGTATCCACCGTCTCCGCGTCCACAATCGGGCTGATGCTGTCGTAGAAAAAGAGACGCGTCGAGCCGGTGAGCCGTCCGATTTCCTCGGCCAGCGCGCCCGAGGTCAGGGGTCCGCTGGCTACAATCCAGATATCGCCTTCGGTCAAGGTGGAGACCTCGCCGCGACGGAGTTCGATGCGCGGTTCGTCCGCGATCGCCCGCGTCACTGTCTGCGCGAAGCAGTCGCGATCTACGGTGAGCGCGTGCCCGCCGGGTACGCGCGCCTGCTTCGCCGCCGTGAGCAACAGGGAATCGAGGCGCCGAAGTTCCTCCTTGAGCAGCCACGGCGCAGTGGATTCGGATTCGCTCTTTAGCGAATTGCTGCAAACCAGTTCAGCAAGGCGGTCGGTCTGGTGCGCGGGAGTTCCCCGTTGGGGACGCATTTCGTGTAGCACGCAATCAAGTCCCCGGCGCGCTATCTGCCAGGCCGCTTCGCAACCGGCCAAACCACCGCCAATGATCTGGATCTTCACAGCACGGAAGCGATCTCGGCCGCCTTGACTCGGAGCCCGACATAAAACGAGCCGAACAGCGCATAGACGGCACTCACTTCGTCAAAGCGCATTTCATAAATCAGCTTCTTGAAGACCAGCGGATCTTCGGCAAACAGATCCACTCCCCATTCCCAATCGTCAAAGCCGATCGAACCGGTGATAATCTGGCGCACCTCACCCGCATAGCGGCGCCCGATCAGGCCGTGCTCCTCCATCATTGCCTTGCGATCCGCCATCGGTTCCTGATACCAGTTCCGGGACTCGCCGCGCCGCCGGTCCATCGGGTAGAAGCAAAGGTACTTCGCGGAGGGGATCTCCGGCCACAGGCGCGACGCCATCGCGTTGCGCTGCCGCTCCAGCGTGGCCTCAATTTCCTGTTTCCACTCGGGCGAGTGCGGCGCCACGCCTTTCTCGAGTAAAGAAGAGTACACCTTGGACGTCGATTCGTAAAGTCCGAGTTCCACCACCGAAAGGTACGAACTGGCAGGTTCCAGGTAATCGCTGAATTCGAGCCGGGCGATCTCGCGCTCGGCCCGGTTCAACTCCTCAAAGCTGCGGCGGAAGTGGACCAGCATCAGGTCGCCCTTGTGCCCCAACAAGGAGAACAGCGCCGACTGCCGCCCATCTGATGGTGTCTCCATGGCGGTCAGCGCGGACGCTGCCTCATCGAGAATCCGGCGGCGTGCCTCATCGCCCAGGCCACGCCACGCGGAACGCCGCAATCGCATCATCTGGTGCAGAACGCTCGCGCCCTCTACAGTCAAAGGCACGGGAGGCATAGCGGTCGCCGGCAGCGTCTCGGGAGTCATTCTTCGATTATAGTTGGGCCTGCAACCCGGGGAGCCGCGGCCGCATCTAAGAGCCAGTACGCCGCCAGTGTCCGCCCGATGAAACACACCCGATCCCTACTTGCTGTTCCGGTCTTGTGGTGCGCCGTCTTGCTGGCCCGCCCGCCCGTTCATCTGCCACGTCCGGCGGAAATCCCGGCTGGACGCGGTTTATCGATAATTACACTCAATTTGGCGAAGGTTACCGATGCGCGGCGGATCGCCTCCGAATTGAGTGTTCACCCCGAACTGCGCTCAGCCGACGTCCTGCTACTGCAGGAGGTAAAGGATCGCGCGGCCGCGGACGTGGCCTCGGTTCTGGGTCTCCAACTTACGCAGGGCGACGCCATTAACAGCGGAGAACAGGGTTTGGCAATCCTCTCCCGCTTTCCGCTCACGGACGCGCAACTGCTGCGCCTTCCCGCCTACGATCTGGTGTTTCACAGCCGTTTCCGCTTCGCCATCGCGGCAACCGTAACGACCCCCGCGGGCCCGCTGCGCGTCTTCGACACGCATTTGGACACGAGACTCAGCGCGTCGGACCGTATCCGTCAACTCGCACCCGTCCTGGAGGCCTCCTCGAGGGCCACTGTCCCGGTACTGATCGGCGGTGACTTCAACTCCAACGGCTTCTACTGGCTGGGCCACGTCTTACCGCTGCCCACGATGCAATCGCAATCCGAGCGGGTCTGGCGGTTCATGGAAGGGCGCGGGTTCCAAAGCACATTGGCTCCCTCGATCACCACCTTTGACTGGCTGGGTATGCATCTGGATTGGATCTGGGCGCACGGCCTGCGGGTTGGCGCCTCCTCCGTGTACCCGCTCGAATTTTCCGATCACCACGCAGTACTGACCCGCGTCGCGCTGTAGCCGATTACTATGGACCGGATGCAGATTCTGGTGCTCGCGGTCCTGCTGGTGATGATCTTTTCGCTACTCGCCGAAGGTCTGCAGCGGCGAGTGCAGACAGCGTTGCGGCGCGCACCCGCGCTGTTGTGGCTGGCTCCTCTCGGGCTAACTGCCGTATTCCTGCTTGCGTCCGCCGCGGCCGGAACAGTCAATTGGCAACTGATCGCAATCGTCCTGGCCTACACGCTTGCGCCGGTAGCCTGTGCCTGGTTTGCCGGCCCTCGCCCGGTTTTGCAACCCTCCGCGCTCGATTTCGCCGCGATTGCCTTGCTCTGGTTCCCGCTCGAGTTCCCGGCCGGAGCAGCGCGCCTGGTCGCCAAACACGCGCAGGGCTTTCTGCACAGCGTGGCGTACGGAGTCGCCATCCTGCTCGGGCTGACCATCTTCCTCTGCTTTCGCCAGATACCCGGGATGAAGTACCATCTGCCGCGTTCCCGGCACGATCTGCGCAATATGCTCGCCGGGTTCGCGCTGACCGCCCCGGTGCTGGCCGTGATCGGCATAACAATCGGCTTCATTCCCGTGCCCCACGCCTCTACGGCCAGCCCGGTGAAGATGGCGTACTCGGCAGCCATTATCTTTTGCGCGACGGCGCTGCCCGAGGAGATCCTGTTCCGCTCCATGATCCAGAACCTCATGTTCCAGCGCTTCGGCGCGACCAATACTGTCCTGGTCGCGGCCAGCCTCATCTTCGGAGCGGCACATCTTGATAACGGACCGCAGGCGTTGCCTAATTGGCGTTATATGATCCTGGCCACCATCGCGGGTTTTGCCTACGGCAAGGTTTTCCAGCGCTCCAGCAGCATCCTGGCATCCACCGGCTTCCATGCCCTGGTGGATTGGACCAAGCACTTTTTCTTTTAGACGTGCAGGCTGACCGCGGTTGCGAATCCCGCGCATCCGCGCAAACCGCGGCGGCGTCCAGCATATAGCTCTGATACGATTACAGCGTGGCCACGACAATACTCCTGCTGTTGGCAGCGGCGAGTGCGTTCAGCGACCCGGAGCAGTTGTTTCGCGAAGGTAAGTATGCGGAGGCTGCGGCCGCGTATCGATTGCTGCTCGCCAGCGATCCCGGTTCCGTCCAGGCATTGAGCGGACTCGGACGCAGCCTTCTTGAAGGGTCACATGCCGCCGATGCTATACCGTACCTTGGAAGGGCGTCGCAAATGCGGCCACAGGATGCCACCTTAAGAGTGTCACTGGCAAAGGCACTACTCGCCGTGGGAAACGCGCCCGCTGCGATCGGACTGCTGGAGCCGCTGGCCACAACGGATTCCCAGGATGCCCAGGTATCTTTGCTTCTGGGCGAGGCGATGTACCGGGGCGGGTATTACCAACGCAGCCTTCAGTTACTGGAGCAATCCCTGGCGCTGCAACCCGGCAACCCGGCCGCACAGCGGATGCTGGCAGTTTCACTGGCCAAGGTCGGGCGGAATGAGGAAGCCGCCGCGGCTTGTGAACGGATCCTCAAAGATCGATCGCGGCCCGCGGATCTGGATGTCCTGCTCACCTATGTGGAATTGCTGTTTGAAGCGGGGCGGACGGCTGAGGCCACACCTTTCGCCGACCGGGCGCTTGCGGAACAGCCGGCTAATCCCATCGCTCACTTCTGGAAGGCGCGCCTTTCCCTGCGGGTCGGACAGGTCGAGGCGGCTGCGGCCGAGGCTGAAAAGTCGGTAGCGCTGGCGCCGCAGCTTCCCTTCGGCAGAAATCTGTTGGTGCAGATCTATCGCAAGATGGGCCGTGTGGAAGATGCGAAAGTGCAGGCCGAATGGCTGCGCCAGTACAGCGACAACGCTGCCGGCCGAGGGCGGCTGTGAGGTTGTGGAGCAGCCTGCTGTGGCTGCCGCTGCTGGGATCCGCTCAGATCCGGTTTCAGGATACAACCTCTGCGGCAGGGCTGAATTTCAAGCTGGCCAACGGCGCCGCGGGCGGTTACCACCAGATCGAACTGATGCCCGGAGGCGTAGCCGCGATCGATTTCAATCGCGATGGCTGCATGGATATTTTCTTCACCAACGGCGCGGCCTCTCCCGCCCTGGATAAATCCAAGCCGTCCTTCTTCAATCGCCTCTATCAGAACAACTGCGACGGGACCTTCAAGGACGTGACCGCAAACGCCGGCCTGAGCGGACGCGGCTACTCGATGGCTGTGGCAGTGGGCGATTTCGATAATGACGGTTTCCCAGATCTCTTCGTGGCCGGCGTGGACCACAACGTCTTATACCGCAACCTCGGCGACGGAAGGTTTAAGGATGTGACCCGATTAGCGGGTCTGGAAGGCGTGGATCCGACATACGGCAAGTTGTGGAGCGTGTCGGCCGGTTGGTTCGATGCGGATAACGACGGCTTCCTGGACCTGTTCGTCTCCAATTACGTGGGGTGGGATCCGAAGACCGAGCCCTCCTGCGGGCTGCCAGGAAATCGTCTCTACTGCCATCCCGATGCCTACCAGGGACGCCCGAATCAGCTCTTCCGCAACAATCACGACGGGACCTTCACCGACATTTCGCAAAGCTCCGGGATTGCGAAGAGCCTGGGGAAGGGTATGGGAGTGGCGTTTGCCGATTTCAATCACGACGGGCTGCTGGATGTGTTCGTGGCCAATGACTCCGTCCGCAACTTTCTTTTCCAGAATGAGGGCAAAGGCAAATTTCGCGAAGTCGCGCTGGACGTAGGAGTCTCGCTTGGAGAAAGCGGCCGTCCGGTAGCCGGTATGGGCGCGGACTTCCGCGATATCGACAACGACGGGCGTCCGGATATCGTGATGACCGGCATGATCAACGACTCCTACCTGGTCTTCCGCAATCTGGGCAAACCGTTCTTCTTCGAGGACTACACCCTTGGCTCCGGGATGGCGGTTGCGTCGCGGCAGCTTACCGGCTGGGGCATGGGCATCTTCGATCTGGATAACGACGGGTGGAAGGATCTGTTCTTCGCCAACTCGCACTTCCCCAACATGGAACGGCTGCTGGGAGGCCCAACGGCTCTACCCTGCTCGGTGTTCCGCAACCTGGAGGGTCGCTTCCGCGATGTGTCGCGTGACGCGGGAGATTCTATTCAGCAAGCCGCATACTACCGGGGCGCGGCGTTCGCGGATTTCGACGGGGATGGCAAGGTAGACGTTGTGGTGACCGCGCTTAACGAGAACGCGCGGCTGTTTCGCAATGTAACCCAAAATGCGGGACACTGGCTGGCGCTGAAGCTGGAGGGTACGCGGAGCAATCGGGACGGGGTCGGCGCAGAAGTACTGGTGAGACTCGCGGACGGGCGCACGCTCTACAACCATGCCACCACCAGTGTGGGGTATGCGTCTGCGAGTGAACCCCTGGTTCGATTCGGCCTGGGCACGCAGACGAAGGTGCGGGAGGTTCGCGTTCGCTGGCCTTCGGGGACAGAGCAAACTGCGAAAGATGTAGCAGCGGACCGGATCGTCGTCTTGAGTGAACCTGGTAATAAGTGAATCTGGTACCAAGTGAACCTACTTCATGAGCTAATGGCCCGAAGCGTGCTTTATTTCAGGCTCAATCGATGATGACGTTCCGTATTGCGAGTACGATCGTGGCGGTGGCCATTCCCCTGCTAGGGCAGTCGCCAGTCAAGGTTTGGAGTAATCAGGAAGCTCTCAGCTTCCGGCTCCCATTGGCGGGCCTGGGCGCACCTCCGGCGCTGATTACCGAGGAGCGCTACTATGCACTGCCCGAGTACAATCTGAAGACTTACCCGGTCTATCACCCCGATAAGGAGCCGAAGGGTTATCTGGACTGGCTCAAGCAGCAGGATCCCAAGCCGCTGGTAGATCTTGGCGACCTGAAGACAGAGGCCGATTGGATTGCCGCCGGTCGTGAAGTCTTTTACGGGCGGGAATTGCCCCGGTTCAGCGGCAGCGAGGATAACCTGCAACTGATCCGCAATCCGCAGGTGCTGGCCGCCTATCGCCTGCAGACCACGCCGGACGGTGTCCTTCTTGGCTTGCGGTACGTAGTCCGGCAAAAGGGCAAGGTGGAGCTAGGCACCGACACCTGCGCGATGTGTCATGTGCAGGTGCGGGGTGACAAAGTCATCGAGGGTCCGCCTAATGTTCATACGCCGTTCGGACCTTTGATGGGCGATCTGACGCGGCGCTACGCCTCGATGAGCCCGGAGATGCTGGAGGATCGGCGCCGCAAGCACATGCGGGAAGACTACCGCGTCCCGTTCCTGAAAGACGACCCCAATGCCAGGGTCTCCGAAGCGAGCGCCGAAGAGATTGCGCGGCTCTACGAAGTTCACCCGCTGGGAGTGCATGGCCGGACAAATACCAGCCTGTTGTACCCTGTGAAGATCTCGAACCTGATTGGTATCGGCGATCTCAAGTATTTCGACCATACCGGGACCTCTCGTCAGCGGAATATCGCGGATCTGATGCGGTATAGCGAGATGATCGCAGACGTGAGTGATGCGCTCACTCGCTACGGCGACGGTCCGCACGCGTCCCTAAAACTTGAGAATATGGGACTCGCAGCCGGCATCCAACGCACGCCGGACGCGATGCTGTATGCGCTGGCCAAGTACCTCTACTCACTCAAACCGCCTGCCAATCCGAATCCAAAGGATGAAAAATCGCGTCGAGGCGAGGCCGTATTTCAGGCTCAGGGCTGCAATGGCTGCCACACGGCGCCTCTTTACACCAACAACAAACTGACATTGGCCAAGGGATTTAAACCTTCCGGCGCGCTGACCGGCAATCCGGATCTCATGACGGTCTCGGTGGAGACGGATCCGAATCTGGCGCTTCAAACTCGCAAGGGTACCGGGTTGTATCGGGTGCCCAGCCTGCGCATGGTTTGGCTGGATGTTGCGTTCCTGCACGATGGCTCGATCGGCAGTCTGGAGGAGATGTTCGACGCACGGCGGCTCCAGCCGGATTTCCGGTCGTCCAACTGGAGCCCTAAGATGGAATCGCATGCGGTTGGAGGGCACCCCTTCGGACTTAAGCTCCCCGCCGCGGATCGCGAGGCGCTGGTGGCCTTTCTCAGAACCCTGTAAGCCGTCTAACCCCCTACCTATGGCACCTACCCCCACCCGCATCGCTAATATGGCGAGCGCGTTTTTTGAATCGGCGCTATTATTCGCGGCGTCGGACCTGGGCGTCTTCGCGGCGCTCGCGAAGGCGCAGCAGGCCGACAGCCGCCAGCTGGCCGATGAGCTTCACCTGGACCTGCGCGGCGCAACGTTGCTGTTGGACGGCTGCGTCGCAGTGGGCCTGCTGGAGAAGGAGGGCGGCCTGTACCGGAACAGTGCGGAGGCTGCGGCCTTCCTGGTACCCGGTAACCCGGGGGACCTTTCGGGCGCGATCCGCTACCAGCGCGACGTGTACCCGGCATGGCACCGGCTGAAGGATCTGGCCGGCACTGGCGAGCCGGTGGAATCGCCGCAATTGCATTTGGGCGACGACGACGCGCGCACCCGCACCTTTGTGATGTCGATGCACGGCAAGGCGCTGGCGACAGCTCAGCAGGTGCTGAGCAAGCTGGATCTGAACGGCTGTAAGCAACTGCTGGACGTCGGGGGCGGCCCCGGAACCTACTCGGTTGCGATTTCGCGTGCTTATCCGGAGATCCAGTGCACGATTCTTGATCTGCCTCCGGTAACCAGGATCGCGGATGGGCTCATTGCACAGCAAGGCGCATCCGGCCGCGTCCGCACGTTGTCGGGCAACTATCATACGACGGCATTCCCGGCAGGCAATGATGTCGTCCTCTTCTTCGGTATGATGCACCAGGAGTCGCCTGAGGGCATCGTCTCCCTGCTGCGCAAGGCGTACGATTCTGCTCGGCCAGGCGCGCGCGTCTATGTGATGGACATGATGACGGACGCGAGCCATACGGCGCCTAAGTTCTCGGCTCTATTCGCAGTGAACATGGCTCTGACCACCAAGTCCGGATGGGTGTTCTCGGCCGAGGAACTCATGGGGTGGATGGCGGAGGCGGGATTTGCTGATACTACCGTCGTAACCCTGCCACCCCCGA
>JADMIO011421290.1_pt1 | contig 26842 bp, 25 predicted proteins | sample 8958161 | NCBI WGS metagenome assembly JADMIO01 (sample SAMN16585339, study PRJNA669376) | soil metagenome | isolation source: Crop rotation soil | place: USA: Cullars Rotation, Alabama | collected 2011
GACAACTTGTCCACGTGGAATTCTAAGCTTAGGATCCCAATGTGCTGGAAAGCGTGCGAACATTGGCTTTTGTTGCCACCTTCATACCTATAAAGCCGGCAGTCGCACTGAAAACAGCGCCCAGGACAAAGGCCAATGCAATGCTCCAGTGACTATGGGGATTGGAAAAGGCCATGACAGCCAGCAACAATGCAACTATTACAACGAAGTATCCAAGAATTCTCCATTCGGCCCTCAAAAACGCCATAGCACCTTCTGCGATATAATTACTGATTTCTTTCATGCGGTCAGTACCAGGATCCTGTTTAGCGACCCAATTGAACTTTACGAAAGTGTAAAGCAGACCGATGGCGCCCATGATGGGAACGAGATAGATCAATTTATCCATAAGCAATGCTTAAATAGAAATATATGGGACCGCATGGGCTAATGCTTCAGCAGTCAAGGGCGGCAAAGATAGGGGATGAAAAGTGAATTCGGGAATTTGGACAATGGAATTTGGGCCAGGGTAAAACCCACTGTAGCGCCTTGATTGAGATTTTGTTGTGCCATTGTAATCAGGGCACATTTTTGCCATGCAATCGCTGTTATGTAAGCGGCCAGCACAACCCGATAGATTAAATCAATACCATTATGAGGAAGTACTTCCACAAACAACGCAAACGGATCCTATTGAATGGCCATTAGTACCCTCATATTGTATGGCATGTTCCTTGTTTTTTGTGCTGTATGCGTAATCTATTTACCCTTTTGATACTTGTATTATTTCAAATTACTATCTACGGCCAGACGATTTCCGATAGTTCCTATGTTGTGGATACAATTCCGCCGGCCGTAAAAGTTAAGGATACAAAAGTTTATAAATTAAAGCCGGGAGCTGACATTCCGATTACGGCAATTGGTACCGGGTGGAGCCTGTACGCGTTTACTGAAATATATAGTAAGGAGGAATCGTCAGAAGAAAAGATTTTGAGTTTAAATGTGAATGATATCCCCTCATTTGACAGGCATGGCGCATCCGTGTATCATCCCGAAGCCGACAATGTGGGCAACGCCCTTTTTTATGGTTCGATGGGGTTACCAATTGTGCTTTTGTTTGACAAAGATATTCGCAAGGATGCAGCTAAGATAGCTTTCCTCTACCTGGAATCAATGTCCGTTACCGGGTTGCTGTACACCGGATCAGTCTATCTCGCTGATCGATATCGCCCTTATGCTTATAATCCCGATGTACCTATGGACAAAAGAACAAGAGGTGGTGCCAAGAATTCATTTTATGCGGGACACGTGGCCCTGGTTGGGACATCCACATTTTTTGTAGCTAAAGTGCTTACTGATTATCATCCCGATTGGAAAGCGAAATGGCTACCATTTACTGCAGCGGCTTTAGCTACCGGAACAACCGGCCTTATGAGATATCGCGGAGGACAGCATTTTTTATCAGATATACTTCTGGGTACAACGCTGGGAACATTGGCAGGAATACTTGTTCCTGAGTTTCACAAAAACAAGAATGCGGATGGCAGGTTAACTTTCACGTCCTCTTATTTGGGAACAACCCCACAATTTGGTTTCACCTATAAACTTATAAAGCAGAGACATGAAGAAATGCTGCCGGTATATGATCAATAATATCACCGGCAATCATGGCTTCTTGTGATAATTGCGAAGCCGCAATATCTCCCGAAAGCCCGTGAATGTGTGCACCCAATATTGATGCATCCAGGGAAGAATAATTCTGTGCCAGTAGACTGGCGATAATTCCGGTTAATACATCGCCGCTGCCCCCGGTCGCCATCCCGGCATTTCCTGTCGAATTAAAGAATGCTGTTCCATCAGACGAGGCGATCAATGTGTGATGACCTTTCAGGATAATCACACAATTCAATTCTTTCGCTTTTGACAATGCAAGGTCCATACGCGCAAAATCATCGGCTGTTTTGCCGAACAATCTTTCAAATTCCTTGGGATGTGGTGTTAAAACAGATCCCGCCGGTATATTCCGTAAAAAATCTTTTTGAGCAGAGACAATATTTAATGCATCGGCATCGATTACCAAAGGTTTCTTAAACTCAGCAAATACCGTACGCAGCATCATTCTTGTTTCCGAAGCGGTACCGATGCCGGGACCAACTCCAATAGCATCATATTTGGAGACATCATCTTCAATCTTTGTGACAAACGAGGAATTAAAATCTGTCATCACCATTGCTTCCGGCAGCGCAGTTTGCATAATGTCGTAACCGCACTTTGGAACATGAGTAGTAACAAGGCCTGCTCCACTTCGTAGACAGGCCCTGGTTGCCAGAACAGCGGCACCAATTTTTCCATAACTGCCGGCGATGATTAATGCATGTCCGAAATTTCCTTTATGACTAAACCGGTTTCGCGGCCTATACAATGCCCGGATCGTAGTGTCATCTGTGAGATTGTATTTTGAGGATAGTGTTTGATAATAATCCGCATGCAGCCCGATGTCTAAAATATGCACCTCACCCATACTAAAACCGTTCTCCGGCATTAAAAACGACAGCTTATAATTTTGAAAACTGAGGGTGTGATCGGCTTCGACTACGACCTGGTCCTTCGAAGTCCGATCGGCAAATAATCCGCTGGGAATATCAATCGAGATAACAGTGCAGGGTGAATTATTAATATGGGTTACAAGTGCTGCAGTTACGCCGTCAAGTCCACGGTTTAAGCCTGAGCCAAGTAATGCATCGATAACCAGGTCGCCTACGTCCAACTTTGGAAAATTTTCTTTGGTTTGTATAAACCTGATCACCACCCCGGGATATTGATGCAGTCTTGCAAGATTAGTTTGGAAATCATCTGTGCCTTTATGACCGAATTCGAGAATATGCACTGATACCGGTATTTTCCTGTCGGTTAACATTCTTGCAATAGCAAGTCCGTCGCCTCCATTGTTACCCTTCCCGCAGAAGACGTGAATATGCTGATGGGTGTAATTATTTTTTTCGAGCCAATCTAAACATTGTTGTGCGGCTCTTTCCATCAGGTCGATCGAATGGATGGGTTCATGTTGAATAGTATACTGATCCCATAATCGTATTTCCTCGGCGGATAATAGTTTCATAAAAGCCAGCTTTAAAAGCTTTGGATCCCAGGCTATAAAACAGCATGGTGGCCCTAATCACCTTAAAGGTGAGAAACTATTTTCAAAACGGAAATAGTTATTTCAACTGCGCTATTGATTGAGGATATTCCTCCGATTTATCTTTTTTGTTAGCGCCCCTTGCTTTTGCGAGTGATTCGAATTCTTCGGAATCATCATCGGTGTTGTTGCGTTTTTGATCGTAATCTCCAAAAAAATTATACGCTTTAGTTGCAGCTTTATAAATGTTCGAATTGTACTTATTGCCGAGAATAATTATGGTAACTTTTTCGTCCCGTAACCTTGCAAAAGCTGCATTGAATCCATGCCAGCGGCCAAAATGATAAATGACTTTTTTGCCGTTAGGTATGTTAAGCATGCGCCAGCCAAGACCATAATTATGTATCGATGGCCTTTCGTTGCTTTGGGGTGTGAAGGCCGAATCAAGGAGTGCTTTTGAGAGGTATTGTTCAGTATACAGTGCCTGGTCCCATTTCAGCAGGTCCTGGGGAGTAGAGTAAATGTTTTTATCTCCATATGTCCCCTCCATCATATCATTTTGCCAATATCCTCCATTGGGTTTAAAGGAAGGAGTGGCGGTAAGTGTATCTGACAGTGAAAAAACATAAGTGTTTTTCATTTGCAACGGATCAAACAGGTTTTCTTTCATATAAGCCGGGAACGTCTTGCCGGTTATTTTCTCTATCAGCAATGCAATGAAAACAAAGTTGGTGTTGCAATAATTAAAATGTGTACCAGGTCTATAGCTCATACTGGGCTTTTTGGTCACCAGGTAATTGAGCACATCGTTATTCGTTACATATCTCAAATTCTTCTTTTCAGCATCCATGAAATAAATATAATTGGGCAGCCCGCTTCGGTGGCTCAGCAACATCCTCACCGTTATCCCGGGATAAGGGAATCCCGGAAAAAAGTGCTCCAGCGAATCATTTAATGACAATTTGTTCTCCTGAACGAGCCGCAACAGCGCCATTGCCGTAAATGTTTTCCCGGTTGAAGCGATATGCATCGGTGTTAGTGGCGTCAACGAATCCTTTTTTCGCAAATCGGCGAAGCCCACATATTTCTCGTAAATGATAGTACCATTTTTTGCGACAAGGATGCTGCCGTTAAAACCCCGCCTGATCAGCATGGAGTCAAAAAAGGCAGACAGAAGCCGGTGGTATTGCCGAAATTCCTGCTTGTCAATCTGGGAAGGAGTAGGGGGATAATACTGGAGCGAGTCTTCAACATGTGTTGTTTTGCCGTTGGATGCTGCCTCGTTGCAGCCATAAATCAGGGCCAGGAATACGATTGCGTAAAAAGGGGTTTTCACAAGGGATTCGTTTTGTTATAAAAATAGCCTATGCATAAACTAAGCCATAACTCAAGTTTTCCACAAAGGCGGACATTATCTTAATAACGTGGAAGTTATATTTGCAGTATGGCAGGCACCGATAAAACTAGTTACCCAAAAGAAAAAATACGCATACTCTTCCTGGAAAATATCAGTGATCTCGCGGTAAAAAACTTTCAGCAACAGGGCTACCCGCAAGTTCAAAAGATAACAAAGGCTCTTACTGAGCAGGATCTGATCGATGAAATAAAGGATGTCCATATTTTAGGTATCCGGTCCAAAACACAGATCACCCCTGCCGTGTTGGAGGCAGCCAAAAAACTTCAGGCAATAGGGTGTTTTTGCATAGGAGTAAACCAGGTGAATTTACTAAAGGCCACTGAAAATGGTGTGGTTGTCTTCAATGCCCCCTATTCAAATACCAGATCCGTAGCTGAACTGGTCATTGGACTTTCGATCATGCTGATCCGCCGAATTCCCGATAAAAATAAAGCGGCACATGAAGGAGTGTGGATGAAGGACGCGAAAGGAAGCTTTGAGCTGCGGGGAAAGACCCTGGGAATCATCGGGTATGGAAACATCGGCAGCCAGGTCAGTGTCCTGGCAGAAGCCCTCGGGATGAAAGTGATCTTTTATGATATTGAAACTAAGCTTCCGCTTGGCAATGCGACAGACGGTAAAACATTAAAAGATGTATTAGGTAGGGCAGACGTGGTCACGCTGCATGTACCGGAAACGGCACAAACGAAAAACCTGATTAATAAGAACACCCTGAAGCATTTTAAAAAGGGAGCCATCCTCATAAATTATGCGCGGGGCGAAGTGGTAGAACTTGATGACCTCCGGAAATTTATTGTCGACGGTCATATCGGCGGCGCCGCTATAGATGTTTATCCGTGGGAACCGGAAAAAAATGGAGACCGTTTCCAAACGCCCCTCCAGGACTTGCCTAATGTGATCTTAACGCCGCATATTGGCGGATCAACAGAAGAAGCACAGCAAAATATTGGAGAAGACGTGAGCATGAAATTGCTGAACTACCTTGAAAAGGGAATCACTTTTGGTTCCCATACAGTGCCGGCCCTGGCATTGCCACCACAAGCAGGATCACATCGTATTCTACATATACATAACAACGTTCCGGGAGTGTTGTCTGCAATCAACACGCAACTTTCGAAACACAACATCAATATTGTTGGACAGTATTTGAAAACGAATGATGAAATAGGATACGTGGTCCTCGATGTAGACAAGAAATTGTCATCTCAAGCCCTTCAACTCCTGAGGGAGGTAAAGGAGACCATTAAAGTGAGGATGCTTTACTGATTATGGCCCTTATCGTATCTGAACTGTCGATGGTTGGCAGATTGGGACGGGTTTGATCGCAGGGAACCGGAACAATAATGATTTCTGTTTCTACCTTTTCGAGCCGGATGCCTTCAAGGCGGATTTCTTTAATTTTTTCCAACAACTGGGGTAACGCGGTTGTTTTCGACCGTCGCATTTATATAAATCATGCCGGCGCTCCTAAATGACCTGCCATTTGAAACAGTTGCCAGGCCAGCCTGCAGCATCTGGCTGGCGGACAGAGCTTCCTTTATTTCGATTTGAACGGGTTTATCGGACAGAGACTTTATGGCTCCCTGTGGTTAGGAAATAAACCTTCCCCAAGCAGTTTGTAGCCTGGTGTTTTTTGTTGGATCAATGTGGAAATACTGGCTTTCGAGGTTGGCTGCACTGAGGCATTGTTGTGTTGACCGAACGTTTTGGCTGCATGAAGTTAAAAGCAAAACCAGCAGGCCAATGCCTGTAATTTCCTTCATAAACACCGCTTGAATTACTATTTTATGCGACAAGTCCTTTCTCACACTATAACACAACATGAAACAAAAAGTTTAATGATTTCTATTATTATATTTTCAAAATTTACTGAAAATTTAGTAAATTTATGTTACTTAAATGAAAAGATATGAAAGTCGTAATTGTTGGAGCGGGATTCGGGGGGCTTTCATTAGCCCGAAAACTCAATAACAAACCGGGATTTGACGTGATGCTGATTGATAAGTTCAATTATCACCAGTTTCAACCTTTGTTTTACCAGGTGGCTACCGCCAGCCTGGATGCAAGCAATATTTCCTTTCCCCTCCGCAAGGTTTTCCAGCACAGTAAAAATGTGCGCATTCGGCTGACAGAACTGCAACAAGTAATACCGTCCGAAAATAAGATAGTAACTGGGGGAGAGGAAATTGAGTATGATGTCCTGGTATTGGCTACCGGTGCAGATACAAATTTTTTCGGCAAAGATGGAGTTAAAGCCAATGCCTTTCCAATGAAATCAACAGTGGAAGCGCTGCAACTTCGATATAGACTATTAAAGAATTTTGAAGAGGCACTGATCCTGAAAGACGAAATAGAAAAGCAAAAGTTGATGAACGTAGTGGTAGTGGGTGGGGGAACGACCGGTGTAGAAGTGGCCGGAGCCCTGGCTGACATGAAAAACTGCGTCCTTCCAAAAGATTATCCGGAACTGGATTTTTCAAAGATGAATATATACCTGCTTGAAGGGCGTGATAAAATTTTGCCTGGTATGTCTGTAACGTCCTCTGCAAAGTCATGCAAATACCTACAAAAATTAGGTGTGAAGATAATGCGGCACACGATGGTAAATGACTATGACGGCGGGGAGATAACGCTGAATGATGGTGCTAAGATCCCATCAGCAACGGTAATATGGGCTGCCGGTATAAAAGGAAATGTACCCGTTGGTGTTGATACCCGCCTGGTCACCGGTGACAATAGAATTAAAGTAAACCGGCAATGCCAGGTGAGCGGCTACCATAATATATATGTCATCGGTGACCTCGCCTGCATGGAAACTTCCAGGTATCCAAACGGTCATCCACAGGTAGCGCCTGTTGCAATGCAACAATCGGCATTAGTTGCAAAGAATCTTCTCCGAAAACAGCGGAAGTATCTGACATTTCATGATTTTGAGTATCACGATCGTGGTACCATGGCGACTATTGGACGAAATCTTGCAGTGGTAGATATCCCAATGCCGAAAGTATTCCGGAGCCCATTGCATATTGGCGGACTACTTGCCTGGCTGATATGGATGGGACTACATCTTATAATGATATTGGGTATAAAGAACAGGTTGTTTGTACTGCTTAACTGGATTTACAATTATGTTACTTACGATCAGAGTTTACGATTAATTTTCCATAAAAATCACCGGACCGACCAGGTATTGCCCTCAAATTTTAAGAGATCATCCAATAAAATCAATGCGCAAGTTCATGTCAGTAACCGTTAAAGCATTTTAATATAATTGATTTTAAAATCGTGTTGCAACGGGGAAATTTTTTTTCTTTTTTTTATAAAAAATGCCTTAATTTAATGCTGCTATAAAGCCATATGATATGGGCACTGTCCGAAACATTCTGCAAATAAAAGGGAATGCTGTGCATACCGTAACTCCAGGAACTTCTGTCTATGAAGCCCTGGAAGACCTGGAAAATAATAACATGGGCTCCCTGGTAGTCGTTGAAAACGGAAAATTAATCGGCATCTTCACCGAACGCGACTACGCCCGTAAAGTCATACTTAAAGGACGTTCCTCCAAAGACACACAGGTAAGAGATATCATGACGGAGCGTCCTATATTTGTTACTCCTGATGCTACAATTGAAGAATGTATGCAATTAATGAGCAGCAAGAATTTTCGTCATTTACCCGTACTCGAAAATGATCAATTGGTTGGTGTGATCTCTATTAGCGATTTGGTAAAATTCATCATTCGTGAAAAGGATTTTATTATTGAAAACCTGGAGCATTACATCGTCAGTTAAGAGCAGGTTATAGCAGGCTGCTTATTCTCTTTGCTATAGTTGACAATTAAAAACATTTTCATAACACCTATTATTGTTATGAACGGAACAAGGTGTATCTTTTCATTGGTCAAAAGCGAAACAATGTTATCTCATGGCGGGAAATATCATTCTTAGCATTCCCTTATGGCCTTTTCTTTTATATGCAGCTTTGGTTGTGCTGCTCCTTACAGCCATTCTTACCTTATCTTATTTTCTTGGTCAGCACCACAAAGACCGGGCTACTGATGAACCTTATGAGGGTGGAATCATACAGGCTGGTTCTGCACGGCTCAGATTCTCTGCACAGTTTTATCTTGTTGCCATGCTGTTTGTGATTTTTGATGTGGAAGCTGTGTTTATCATGCTATGGGCGCTGGGCTTTTATGAACTCGGATGGCCGGGTTACATCGGCGTAGCGATTTTCATCGGGCAATTGGTAGTAGTACTTATATATGAGTGGGGGATTGGTGCCCTCGATGTGGGGCCCAATGCTTCAAAAATATTAAAGGCATACAAAAAGAAAGTGAAAAAGTAAGTTACTCTGTAAAAAAGGGCATTTTATTGCGCGGCTGGCTCTTATTTAAAGATTAAAAAATTCCCGCTACTGGCGGATCAAAAGTATGAAATGGTGGGTTAACAAACCAGGTGAAACAGCAAACATTGCCGGCACCGGCAGCATGGAAGAAACCATGAGCAAAAGCATTATGCTCACACGAATGCAGGACCTGCTCGCCTGGGGTCGCAGAAATTCTATGTGGCCATTTCACTTTGGATTAAGTTGTTGTTTTGTGGAAATGGCTACCAGCATTACAAGCAAATTTGATGTGGCAAGGTTTGGAGCCGAAGTTATAAGGGGCACACCAAGGGAAGCGGATGTAATGGTGATTGCTGGAACTGTATTTATAAAGATGGTTCCGGTTATTAAACGCCTTCATGAGCAAATGATGGAACCCCGATGGGTTATATCTATGGGAAGTTGCGCAAACAGCGGCGGCATGTATGATATATACAGTGTAGTGCAGGGAGTCGATAAATTTTTACCCGTGGATGTATATGTACCCGGATGTCCGCCAAGGCCCGATGCGTTTATGCAGGGATTAGTATTGCTAAGTGAGCATGTGGGAAAAGAAAGACGCCCGCTAAGTTGGGTAATCGGTGAACAAGGTGTTATAAAACCGCAGCTCACTTCCATGAAAGAACGCAAAAGAGACGAGCGAATGGGTATGGTTGACTTCAGACCGGTTGATGAAATTTAGAATCTAAGTTCAAGACTGGAATATTGTAACGGAATGTATTTAAGGCGGGTTTAACTGGAAATGGCTTTTTGGACTTAATGAAATTGATCATTCATTGAATGGTTTATCGTAAATGACCTTGTCCGTACCGCTATTTTACCCTGGCCATTCAATTCCCCAAAAATGGGAGTACGGTACATGAATATGCACGATGCTGCCAATATATTATTAAATAGCCTGCAACAACGATTTGGTCCCGAGACATTCTCTGCTCAACGGACGGTGGACGGCATTCCCACATTTTGGATTCCGCAGGAAAAACTGACAAGCATCATTCAATACCTTAAGACTGGAATCGACCAGCCTTTTGTTTTGTTATATGATATCTGCGGAATTGATGAACGCGATAACGCAAGAAAGGAATCACAAGCCAGGGATTTTACAGTAGTTTATCATTTACTGTCTTTCGATCGTAATTGCTTTATTCGCTTAAAGGTTGCGTTGCAGGGCGAATATCCGTCACTTCCCTCTATTACTTCCATTTTTAAAAATGCCAATTGGTATGAGCGTGAGGTGTATGATATGTTCGGCATTCGTTTCGAAGGCCACCCTCATTTACAGAGAATTCTGATGCCTATAACATGGAAAGGACATCCGCTCAGAAAAGAACATCCTGCAAGAGCCACGGAAATGGGACCTTTTCAACTGTATGATGAAAAGCAGGACCGCGAACAGGAAGCGTTACAATTTAAGCCGGAGGAGTGGGGCATGCAACGTCAAAGTGAAGACGCCGATTTCATGTTTCTCAATATTGGCCCGCAGCACCCCGGCACCCATGGCGTATTGCGTATTATACTTCAACTCGATGGCGAAGATATTGTCGATGCAGTTCCCGAAATAGGCTTTCATCATCGCGGAGCAGAAAAGATGGGTGAACGTCAAAGCTGGCACACCTATATTCCTTATACCGACCGGGTGGATTACCTCGGCGGCGTCATGAACAATCTCGCGTATTTGTTAGCCGTGGAAAAACTGGCAGGTATCGAGGTGCCAGACCGGGTAAAAGTAATCCGGGTAATGCTTTGTGAGCTATTTCGTATCAATAGCCATCTTGTATGGTTTGGCACGTTTGCGCAGGACCTTGGTCAGCTGTCCCCGGTATTTTACATGTTTACCGATCGGGAAAAAGTATTTGATATTATCGAAGCAATATGTGGCGGAAGAATGCATCCTAACTGGTTTCGCATTGGCGGCGTAGCACAGGATCTGCCAAATGGGTGGGATAAATTGGTTCGCGATTTTGTTGCGTATTTCCCGAAACAACTTCGCGAATACAATAATATGGTAATTCGCAACAGTCTTTTCAAAGCCCGTACAAAGGGGATCGGAATTTACACCCTGGAAGAAGCGTTTGAATGGGGGGTGACAGGACCGGGTTTACGCGCTTGTGGCTTTGACTGGGATTTCAGGAAAAAGCAGCCTTATTCCGGTTATGAAATGTTTGATTTCGAGATTCCTATTGCACACAATAGTGATTGTTTCGATCGCGCCATTGTACGCGTGGAAGAAATGCGGCAAAGCCTTCGCATCGTGGAGCAATGCCTGAACAATATGCCTGAGGGAAATTACAAGGCCGATCATCCGCTGACAACACCGCCTTTGAAAAAGCATACGATGCAGGATATTGAAACGCTGATCACACACTTTCTGAATGTGAGTTGGGGACCGGTAATCCCACCGGGTGAAGCCATGAGCTGCATAGAAGCTACAAAAGGTGCGAATAGTTACTACCTTATTAGTGACGGAAATACCGCTGCTTATCGTGTTCGCATCCGCGCCCCCTCGTTCCCTCATATGCAAATGGTGCCTTTTATTAGTAAGGGATACACCGTGGCTGACCTTTTGGCGATCCTGGGAAGTGTAGATTATGTATTGGCGGATATTGACAGATAGTGAAAATGTGCGAGTGTGCGAATTTGAAAATGAAAATTGGTTGACGTTTGAATAAACTTAAGTTCATTACAATAAAACCATTCATTATTCACTATTGACCATTGACTATTCACTAACATTGATATGTCGGAATTAAATCAAAATACTAAGGCAGATACAATGGTTGAAGCTGGCGCTAAGCTTTCAGCGGAGGAAATGCGGGAGATCGACCATGAGATTCAAATTGTGCCTTATAAGAAAGCTGCGGTCATCGAGGCATTGAAGATTGTTCAGCAACATCGTGGCTGGATCAGTGATGAAAGTGTTGAAGCAATTGCAGATTATCTTGAAATGAGCCCTGCCGAAGTGGATAGCGTGGCAACATTCTACAATCTTATTTTCAGAAAACCAGTTGGGCGGCATGTGATCTTGTTGTGCGATAGTATTTCCTGCTATGTGATGGGTTATAAAAAGTTGCAGGAAGCACTCCAACAGAAGCTAAACATAAAATTTGGAGGCACGACGGGTGATCAATGCTTCACTTTGCTGCCAAATTGTTGTCTCGGTTGCTGCGATCGGGCTCCTGCGCTGATGGTTGATGAAGATTTATACCAGGATGTAACAGTTGAAATGATTGATGATATTTTGAGCAAATACAAATAGTAAGTGAATGATGTGTTGACACTCACAACTCACCACTCACGACTCATATTGGGAAAGTAAAAATTGAAGATCGGGAACAATGGAACGTCCGCTAACAAAAGATATTCATCCGGGTCGCCCGCCGCTTGATCTGAAAGGTTACGAGCAGGCGGGAGGTTATGCAGCACTTCGGAAGGCATTAAAAGGAACCCCGCAAGACGTGCAAAAACTTGTTACGGACAGCAACCTGAAAGGTCGCGGTGGTGGCGGTTTTAGCACCGGTTTGAAGTGGAGTTTTGTTCCAATGGGAAACGATACTCCACGTCCAAAATATTTAATTGTGAACGCGGATGAGATGGAGCCCGGCACATTTAAAGACAGGCTATTGCTTGAAGGTAATCCGCATCAGATGATTGAGGGCATGATCGTAGCGGCGTACGCAATCCAGGCCGATATTTCTTATGTCTTTCTAAGATGGGCTTATCGCCTGGCTGCGCAACTCATCCGGAAAAGTATTGACGAAGCTTACGCAGCGGGCTATCTCGGAAAAAATATTTTAGGTAGTGGATTCAACCTGGAAATGCACCTGCACACCGGGGTTGGAAGATATATGTGTGGTGAAGAAACGGCGTTATTAAATGCGCTTGAAGGAAAAAGAGCAACGCCGAGAGCCAAACCGCCGTTCCCACAAACCAGCGGTTTGTTTGGAAAACCAACGATAGTAAACAATGTCGAAACATTTTGCTGCGTGCCCCATATTGTAAACAATGGTGCTGAATGGTTCAAAGGGTTAAGCAAAAGCGAAGATGGCGGCACAAAAATTTATGGAGTAAGTGGTAAGGTAAATCGTCCCGGCGCCTGGGAACTTCCAATGGGAGTTACCATGAGAGAGTTAATTGAGGAACATGCGGGAGGAATGAAAAACGGCTATAAATTAAAAGGGGTATTACCTGGCGGTGCCTCAACCGATTTTTTAACGGAACAACACCTTGATATCAAACTGGATTTTAAATCTGTGGCTGCTGCAGGAAGTCGTCTTGGAACGGGAACTTTAATAGTAATGGATGATGCAACCTGTCCCGTTGGCTTTGTGCATAACCTGCAACATTTTTTTGCCCAGGAAAGTTGCGGATGGTGCACTCCCTGTCGTGAAGGTTTGCCATGGGTTGAAAAAGTTTTATTAAGTCTTGAAAAAGGGGAGGGGAAAACAAGTGATCTTGATATACTCGAAATGCATGGAGAGTTGCTGGGACCCGGAAATACTTTTTGCGCATTGGCGCCGGGTGCGATGGAACCATTGCAAAGCGCATTGAAATATTATCGGGAAGATTTTGAAAAGCATATCGAACAAAAAAAGTGTCCGTATGATTGATTTGAACCACGAAGACACGAAGGCAGAAGGTAGCACAAAGTATTCTTTACTATCTAATGAAAATTGGAATAAAAAGGATGATACTCTAAACTTTAAACTTAGTGCCGCTTTGTGCCCGTAGTGGCCTGGTGGTTAAAAATATTATGCCGAAGATTTTTATTGATAACAAACCTTACGAAGTAAAAGCCGGGAAGAACCTGCTCGAATCCTGTTTGACCCTTGGTTTTGATTTGCCTTATTTCTGCTGGCATCCGGCGCTGAACAGTGTCGGTGCATGCAGACAATGTGCGATCACCATGTACAAAGATGAGAATGATACAAGTGGAAAAATCATGATGAGTTGCATGGAAGGAGTGAAAGAAGGACTTCGCATTGGAATTGGTGACCCAAAATCAAAGGCATTCCGGGAACAGGTCATTGAATGGCTCATGACCAATCACCCGCATGATTGCCCGGTTTGTGATGAAGGAGGAAGTTGTCATTTGCAGGATATGACGGTAATGGCCGGTCACGATTATCGCCGGTACGACTATAAAAAACGTACCTATCGAAATCAATATCTCGGTCCGCTGGTACATCACGAAATGAACAGGTGTATACAATGCTATCGCTGCGTACGTTATTACAGGGATTACGCAGGCGGCGATGACCTGAATGTTTTTGCAGCACACAACCACGTTTATTTTGGCAGAGAAAAAGACGGGATCCTGGAAAGCCCGTTTAGCGGCAACCTGGTTGAAGTTTGCCCGACAGGAGTGTTTACCGATAAAACGTTGAAGGAACATTACACACGCAAATGGGATCTTACATCAGCACCGTCTGTTTGCCATCACTGCAGTCTCGGGTGCAATACTATAGCCAGCGAACGTTATGGCAAGTTGCGTTGTATTACAAACAGGTATAACAGTGAAGTGAACGGCTATTTCCTCTGTGATCGCGGAAGATATGGTTATGAGTTTGTAAACAGTGAGAATAGGATCACCCGGCCGATCATTCGAAATCGTGCAAACGAAGCAGTAAATGAAAATGAGCTTGATGATCACCTGAGATCTATTTTAACCAATCACACTGTGATAGGCATCGGGTCGCCAAGAGCATCGGTCGAGACAAACTTTGCACTGATGCAATTAACCGGTAAGGAAAATTTTTACCAGGGCATCGATGGCGACCAGGTCTTTTTGGAAAAGCTTGTTGTTGATATTCTTGGCTCGGGCAGTGTCAATAGTGCGTCACTTAGCGATATTGAACAAGCCGATGCGGTATTGGTGTTGGGAGAAGATATCTGGAACACGGCACCGGTTATGTCACTCGCCGTTCGTCAATCGGTCATGAATACCGCTGCAATGGATGCCGTGCGGAAAGTGCCCATGCCTTCATGGAATGACGCTGCCGTAAGGGAACTAGTCCAGGAGGATAAAGGGTTTTTTGCAAATTGTTCAGTCGTTTCGTCCCCGCTGGATGAAATAGCAACTTCAGTTTACCATACAGCGCCGGATAATATTGCCAGGTTTGGATTTATCGTTGCCTCTCAACTTAACTCTTCGTTGGCGGCTGATGCCAGTGCGGACGAAGCTTTAATATCAAGGGCGAGAATGGTTTCGGATGCTCTGCAAAAGGCAAAGCGCCCTGTAATAATAAGTGGGATCTCCTGTTACAACCAGGCCCTGATACGCGCCAGTTCAACCATTGCCGCTGCATTAAACACAGCTGACCGGAAAGTGGGACTATGTTTTGTGTTGCCCGAATGCAACAGTATGGGACTGGCCATGATGAAGAACTCCTCATTTGACCAGGCGATAACACGGGTGCAGCTGGAAGAAAACATCACTGCGATTATTGCAGAAAATGATCTTTACCGGTATGTAACCGACGAAAAGGCTAATGCATTCTTTAGCGGCTGTAAGAATATTATAGTGCTGGATTCTTTGAATAACAAAACCACCGAGAAGGCGAGTGTATTGATACCGGCTGCAACATTTGCAGAAGGGGACGGGACGTTGGTGAATAACGAAGGCCGTGCCCAGCATTTTTACCAGGTATATATGCCTTCGGGCAAACAGATCAGGGAAAGCTGGAAATCGCTGATGCATATAAGATCCCTGCTTAGCCGGCAATCAAACGGCGTGGATCATCACCCGGAAGAACTGTTGAAAGAGCTTGAAAATACACTCCCGCAGTTTGTCGGTATTTCAGGATCAGCCTTACGCCGTGACTTGCGGATAAATGGACAACTTATTCCGCGTGAGCCACAGCGCTACAGCGGTCGCACGGCCATTCTGGCAAATATTAATGTGAGCGAACCAAAGCCTTTGGGTGACGATGATTCACCGTTGACATTTACAATGGAAGGGTACAAAGGAATTCCACCAGAATCTGTAATACCGTTCTTTTGGGCACCGGGTTGGAATTCGATTCAGTCTGTAAATAAATACCAGGAAGAGGTAGGGGGCTTGCTGCGAAAAGGAAACCCGGGAGTAAGGTTGTTCAAGATGAAAGCGGATTCTGCACCGATGTATTTTACGGACAGACCCGAAGCCTTTAAGTCGAGAGCCCAAAAATGGCTGTTGTTGCCGCAATATGATGTTTTCGGTTCTGGTGAATTAAGCATCTATACAAAAGGTATCGAGCAGCTTTCGCCAAAGGCTTATGTCTTTTTGTCGGCGGATGATATGACCCAGTTAGGAGTAAAAGATAATGATACGGTAAGGATAGATATCAAAGAAAGAAGGTATTCATTCCAGGTAAGACTGAATAAAGAATTGTGCAATGGAGTTGCCCTGGTATCGGCCGGCCTGAGATTAGTCGAAGCCATGGATTGGGGGAACTGGGCAACCATAACGCCCGATTCCTAAGAAGGCATCAGGCGGGAATGAATTGAATTGAAATTTATATAACGCAGTGTGAACGTTAAACATATTTGAATGTAATGATATTCATTCACCATTGACAATTCACTCCGATGACTGTAATGCAACATATTTGGATTGTACTCGGCGTCTTGTTTGTTCTTTTAAACATAGCTGCCGGTTTAATTTGGGTGGAGCGCAGGTTGTTGGCACTATGGCAGGACAGGTTGGGACCGAACCGTGCCGGACCTCTGGGCATTCTGATTGTTTTGGCTGATACATTGAAATTATTTTTTAAAGAGGATTGGATCCCTCCTTTTGCTGACAAGTGGGTATTTATAGCCGCCCCTGCGATTGTAGTAGCAAGCGTCCTGTTAAGTTTTGTTATTATACCATTTGCACCCGGTATTGTGGTAGCTGACATGAACATCGGCATTTTGTTTTTCCTGGCGATGTCTTCACTGGGTGTATACAGTATCGTGCTAGGTGGATGGGCGTCGAATAATAAATATGCTTTACTTGGTGCGCTCAGGGGAGCATCGCAGATGATCGCCTACGAGGTTTTTATGGGATTGTCTTTAATGGGAGTCGTAATGCTTACCGGTTCATTCAACCTCGGTGCTATTGTAGAAGCGCAAAGGGGTATGTGGTTCATTGTAACGCAACCATTAGGTTTTTTTATCTTTTTCATCGCGGGAATAGCCGAAACACATCGTTTGCCATTTGACATACCCGAAGCAGAAAGCGAATTGATTGCCGGTTTTCATGCAGAGTATTCGGGAATGAAATTCGGAATGTTTTTTATCGGCGAATACATGGGGATTACATTGATCTCGGCAATGACCGCAACACTGTTTTTTGGAGGATGGTTGGGACCATCTTTTTTACCACCATGGGCCTGGTTTTTTCTGAAGACATTTTTCTTTATTGGTATTTTCATATTGTTAAGGGCATCGCTTCCGCGTCCACGTTATGATCAGTTAATGGAGTATGGATGGAAATGGTTGTTGCCGCTGGTATTGTTGAATTTATTGGTTACGGGAGCCATTGCTTTGGCTTTAAAAGGAGCATGAGAATTTACAAATGTGCGAATTTGCGGATGTGCGGATATGCGGATTACAGTAAATGAATTTAATAAAAAACATTGGTATGATTAGTCATTTCCGGACAATGTGGTTGGTGTTTAAACACTTGTTTAAAAAGAAAGTGACCATTGAATATCCCGAGGAGAAAATAAAATTGCATCCGCGATGGAGAGGGCGTATTGTCCTTACCAAGGACCCCGATGGTGGCGAACGATGCGTGGGTTGTTATTTGTGTGCGGTTGCCTGTCCCGTCGATTGCATCGCTTTACAGGCTACCGAAGATGAGAACGGGAGAAGGTATCCCGAAACATTCCGTATCAATTTTTCACGATGTATTTTTTGCGGGTATTGTGAGGATGCCTGTCCCACCTATGCCATTCAGCTTATTCCCGATTTTGAAATGGCAGAGTATAACAGGCAAAACCTGGTGTTTGAAAAAGAAGATCTGCTGATCAACAGCCAGGGAAAATATCCGGGATACAATTTCTATAAAGTTGCAGGGATGGATGCGGGTGTAAAAGGTAAGGGCGAGGGAGAAAATGAAGAACCGCCTGTGGATATTAAGAGTTTGCTTCCATGAGAAATAAATGATTCGGGGTTTCTATATAGAGTTACATTGATATAAAACGTACCCGGGCATCAATTAATAAATTGAATTTATAAACTTGACCACATTATTCTACATATCATCCATCGTTGCGATCCTGGCTACTATAATGGTCATAACACGTTACAAACCGATTCACGCTTTGTTGTACCTGGTCGTTTCGTTTCTTGCTGTTTCCATGATTTTTTTCTCATTGGGGGCTACGTTTGTGGCCGCACTTGAAGTGATCGTTTATGCCGGCGCCATTATAGTATTGTTCATTTTTGTCGTGATGATGCTGAATCTTGGCCAGGAAACAGCGTCGCAGGAAAAACAGTGGTTGCAGCCTAAAATATGGATCGGGCCGTCACTATTGGCTTTTGCCCTGCTGGTGGAGATGATAGTTTTGATTTCAAAAGGAAACGGTTCGTCGATGGCGTTGACAGCAGTCGAACCGCGCAAAGTTGCTCTCTCAGTTTACCGTGAATACATTATCGCCTTGGAATTGATAGGGTTTCTTTTAATGGCAGGTATTGTGGGCGCCGCTCATATAGGTCAGCATAAGAAGAGGACTATACATAGATTCCTCTTAGAAGATAAAGATGAGGAACCAAAAAAGGAAACGGAAGTGAAAGAGAAAGAGATCAGTGTTTAGGTCAACTGGATCACAAAAAAGTCAACCATAAAAAAAGATGCTTAGCTGCGACAACTATGGACACTTTTAATGCAAATACGGTACTGATTGTGGCATCCGTTCTATTTGTGTTGGGACTCGTTGGTGCGCTCACAAGAAAGAATGTCATATTCATCCTGATTTCAATTGAGGTCATGCTTAATGCGGCCGGCCTGGCTTTTGTTGCTGCGGGAGCAAGATGGCAACAACCCGATGGACAGGTGATGTTTCTTTTTGTGCTGGCAATGGCTGCAGCGGAAGTTTCGATTGGACTTGCCCTGGTGCTCCAGGCTTATCACCAGCATAAAACGCTGGATGTGGAAGAGCTCAGGGAATTGAAAGATTAAGACTGACCAATATGCAGAAAAAGATGCCAGGTCAGTTTCGCAGATAAGGAATTTAGTTGAATCAAATATTGTAGACATGAACAACCTGCTTGCGCTGATTCCCTTGTTGCCACTGGCCGGTTTTTTGATATTATCCCTCGCCGGAAAAAAACTTTCAAAAAATGCAATAGCGTTTATTGGCGCAGGTAGTGTAAGTGCGGCTGCTATCATCGCAATAATCCTTGCTGTTCAATTTATGCAATCGCCGCCTCCTGGCGATTCGTATGCGCTGGCACTCTGGCATTGGATGAGTACCGAAAACCTGGATGTTAGAATTTCCCTGCGTATTGATGCCCTTTCCATGGTGTTTGTGTTCATCATCACGTTTGTCGGCGCATTAATACATATTTATTCCACTGCGTACATGCGGAATGACAGGGATTATGCGCGCTTTTTTGCCAGCATGAATTTGTTTGTTTGTTCAATGTTGCTGCTGGTAATGGCAGACGACCTGGTGTTGATGTACCTGGGGTGGGAGGGAGTTGGCCTTTGTAGTTATCTATTGATTGGTTTTTGGTACGAAACTCCCGCAAATTGCCGGGCTGCCAACAAGGCGTTTTATATTACACGTATCGGTGATACAGCAATGGCGATTGGCTTGTTTCTATTATTTAAAGAGGTTGGAACATTGTATATCCCCGACCTGGTTGCCCAGGCACCAAAGCATTTTGCCGACAATCCCTCAAATATCACACTGATAGCTTTACTGTTGCTGGCCGGTGGTATGGGTAAATCGGCCCAGTTGCCTCTGCAAACATGGCTACCGGACGCTATGGCCGGTCCTTCGCCGGTGAGTGCTTTGATTCATGCAGCTACCATGGTCACAGCGGGTGTTTATCTGATTGCCCGCATGCATGTGCTGTTTCAACTGTCTCCTGTTGCAATGGATGTTACAGCCGTGGTGGGCGGAGTTACCCTGTTTGTCGCCGGCTTTAGCGCGATCGTGCAAACTGATATTAAAAGAATATTGGCGTATTCCACTATTAGTCAGATAGGCTATATGTTCCTGGCACTGGGAATAGGGGCATGGAGCGCCGGCATTTTTCATTTTTTTACGCATGCATTTTTTAAAGCGTTACTATTCCTTGCTGCGGGAGCTGTAATTGAGTCGCTGCACCATGAACAAAACATTTTTAAGATGGGGGGGCTTAAAAGTAAAATGCCCGTAGTGTTTTGGTGTTTTCTTGCCGGTGCTGCTGCATTGGCAGCCCTGCCGCTTGTTACAGCAGGTTTTTTTAGTAAAGATTCCATTTTATGGTTTTCCTGGAGTGCCGCCAACGGCTCACCGTTACTTTGGACAATGGCGATTATCGGAGCTTTTATCACTACCCTTTATACAACCCGCTTAATGCTCGTTGTATTCTGGGGTGAAGAGAAAACACACGTTACGCAACTTCCCGGCAAATTGATGACCACGCCATTGATCATACTGGCAATTTTATCTATTGCTGCAGGATTTATAGAATGGCCGCACAATCTTCTTCACGTGACTTTGTTTTCTGATTTTGTCGAAAAAGTGCTGCCTGCAACTGTTTTGAAAGAAGGTGTTCCGCCGGAATATATTTTCCAGGTTGTTGCAGTCGTAGTTACAGCCTTCGCTGTGTTTATTGGATATGAAATATATCACCGTAACAAAGCTGTCATTGAAAAATGGAGGCAATCGCCGACGCTGATGACTGTTCGGCACTTTTTCCTGCAAGGTTGGGGATTCGATTACCTGTATGATGTTGTGTTTGTGAAACCATTTTTATTTATTACCCGGGTCAATAAGGCTGACATATTTGACAAGTTTTATAACGGCATTGCAAAAGCAAACCAGGCACTAAACCGTTTGTTGTCTGTCACCCAAAACGGCTCATTGCGCTGGTACATCGCCGGAGCATTGATTGGAATATTATTCATTTTGACTTTGCAGCTGCTGCTGTAATTAGTATTGACATTTAAAAATGACCATTGTTGCTAAAAAATAAAAAGTTTGAGTTTATTGTATGATACTCGCATGGATAATATGCATATTGCTGGTTGCGGGATTGCTTTCCTGGATAACATCCCGATGGAATAGAGAGGCAGGAAAATGGCTTGCCCTGGTTGCAGTGATCATTGATTTTATCATTGTCGCCAATTTATGGGTACGGAATCGCGGTTCGCTTTCCAGCAATGCAGATTGGTTGATTAATTATAAGGTTGTCTGGATTTCGAATTTCGGCATCAGTTTTCATGTTGCGCTCGATGGATTGAGCTCCCTCATGTTGCTGCTGACATTTTTCCTTGGGATACTGGCTGTGTTATGCTCGTGGAGCGAGATAAAGGAAAAAGCCGGATTTTTCTATTTCAACTTGTTGTGGACGCTGGCCGGAATTTGCGGTGTATTTGTTGCCATGGACCTTTTCCTGTTTTATTTCTTTTGGGAAGTGATGCTGATACCCATGTATTTCCTGATTGCTTTGTGGGGCGACACCAACCGCAGGTACGCGTCGTATAAATTTTTCATTTTTACCCAGGCCGGTGGACTGCTTATGCTGGTTGCTATTCTCGCACTTTATTTTATTCATGGCCAGCAAACCGGTATTTATTCATACGATTATTTTGATTTGTTGAATACATCCTTGCAGCCCACAACAGCCCGGTGGATCATGCTTGGGTTCCTCGTTGCATTTGCGATAAAATTACCGGTTGTGCCTTTACACAATTGGTTGCCTGATGCACACAGTGAGGCACCTACTGCGGGAAGTTTGATCCTGGCTGGTTTGTTATTGAAAACCGGGGCTTATGCAATTATCCGGTTTGTATTAACATTATTTCCTGAAGCATCCGCAGAGATTGCGTGGTGGGCCATGCTTTTTGGTGTGATTGGAATTATTTATGGGGCATTTCTCGCTTTTGCCCAAACGGATCTCAAACGCCTGATCGCATATACTTCAGTAAGCCATATGGGTTTTGTGATTTTCGGCATTTTTGCATTCCGTGAGATGGCGATGCAGGGGGTAGTAATGCAAATGCTCACACACGGAATAAGCACCGGGGCATTGTTCGTTTTGGCGGGCATGTTGAAAGAAAGATTGCACACAAGGGACATGAACAGGATGGGTGGCCTGTGGACATCCATGTCCGCGATGGGAGGGGTAGCGATTGTATTTACGATGGCCTCGCTGGGACTTCCGGCTTTAGGAAATTTTGTCGCCGAGTTTTTAATATTGATGAGCGCATTTTCGGTAAACGCTACCCTGACCGTAATTGCTACACTTGGTTTGGTATTTTCAGCCATTTATTCACTCAGGATGCTTCAGAAAGTTTTTCTCGGGGAACCAACTGCAACAGGACATTTCAGGGATCTCAATGCAAGGGAATGGATTGTCATGGGTGCATTTACTATAAGTATTATTGTGCTGGGTTTGTATCCACAACCGGTATTGCAGACCGTAAAAGGAGTTATTCAGCAACTCGTGATGAAGTGATATGTAAATGCACTTCGGGCCATTCTATGATCGGAAATATGTTGGCAGCTTCTTGATTAATCCTTACCCCGACCTGAACGTACAAATAAAACCCGGATGAAATTCACTATTCACTATTCACCATTCACAAAATGACCCACGATCAACTACTCGCTTTTCTTCCTTTTATCTTGCTGGCTGCAGCTTCGATGGTTGTGATACTGCTGATCGCCTTTCGATTGAGTCATACCGTTATCCAGGTGACAGGCTTCCTGATGATGTGTATGGTAATATTTGCCATGTGGTATGTGCGAGACATTTTGCCGGAATCTATTAACCCATTGTTTGTCGTGGACGGATTTGGTGCACTTTTTACCGGGCTTATTATTTTCTCGATAATGGTAGTTGGACTGTTTTCATTTATCTATTTTGAAGAAAAAGAAGAGAACCCCAAAGAATATTATATTTTATTATTTCTTGGAACACTTGGCTCGGCACTGCTGACCATCAGCACTCACTTTATTTCTTTTTTCATTGGCCTCGAATTATTAAGCATCAGCCTTTACGCGCTGATAGCTTACCTCCGAAACCGTAACAACGCCGTAGAAGCTGGAATGAAATACCTGGTTCTTGCAGCAATGACGTCAGCGTTTTTATTATTTGGCATGGCATTGATCTATATGGATACCGGCAGGATGGATTTTGCAGGGATTGCCGAGAAATTAAATCCCAGTTCCGTATTATTTATTACAGGAATTGGGATATTGGTTGTCGCCATCGGATTTAAGTTAGCGTTAGTGCCGTTTCATCTTTGGGCTGCCGACGTTTACCAGGGAGCGCCGGCGCCAGTTACTACTTTCATCGCGACCGTTTCGAAGATTGGAGTTTTTGCCGTGTTACTAAGATTTGCACAAGCCATTGGTTTACAACAATATCCGATCGCAACCATAGTTTTTTCTTCAATTGCGATCATTTCGATGATTTTCGGAAACCTGCTGGCGCTGCAACAACAAAACATCAAGCGTCTTTTAGCCTATTCATCGATTGCTCATTTTGGATATTTGATCGTTGCTTTTTTGCCGGGAAATGCGGCAGGAGTGGAGGCATCGGTGTTTTACCTGCTTGCTTATTCTGTTACGTTGCTTGCAGCTTTTGGCGTCGTTACGGTTTTATCTACGCGTCAGAAAGACGCAGATGAATTAAGTATGTACCAGGGGTTGTTTTGGCGGGATCCTATAGCAGCGTTGGTATTAACGGTGGCATTGCTCTCGCTTGCAGGGATACCCATTACTGCCGGCTTTATTGGTAAATTTTATGTTTTGACATCCGGTGTGCAGGAAGGATTATGGCTGCCGGTGATCATGCTTGTTGTCACCAGCGTGATCGGGTTGTATTATTACTTGCGTATCATAAGCACGTTATTTGGAGCTTCAACTTCCGAACGAATAAGGGAAAAGGCATTGCATCCTTTACATCCATTCTTCTACACGGCGATGTATGCCGCGCTTGTTGTGCTGGTCCTTGTGCTGTTTTGGCTTGGGATCAGCCCGGGGTTGGTGATCGATGGAGTCAAACAATTTCTGACGAAACAATAACCTGGATGTTTGCAGTCGCCGGTCTCCTAGCTAAGACGGCTTAAAATCTTTTTTGCTCTCGAGCGAAATGCGGCCGATTCGTAATCCCAGCGATCTTCTATAAGAGTTTTCAATTCTGTTTTTATTTCCGGGTATTGATGGGAAAGACGTTCCAACACGGTCAGGGAAAAAGCCTTGATAGCAACAGCTTCTTGTGATGAAGCGATGTAATTAAAACATATATTCATCACCTGCCCATGAAACCGATCGGGAATCCGTATTCGCTCGAGCAACCGTACCGTGTTTCGTTTTACAGAATCGTGGATTCCGGGTTTATGCAAGTTTTTTAATAGCCTGGAAAAATGCTTTTGAATAAGCTGCGGGTGGGCAATAACAATATAACTCAATGGCCAGGATGCCCTTTGCACTACCCGGTATTCATCGTTCAAAAAAAGACCAAAGAGCTGATTAAATCTTTCCTGCGATGCTCCGACCCATTTGACAATAGCCACGCGATTTGCTTTGGAATGTTCTTTTAATATCTGTTCGCGGAGTTTCATTGCATGCAAATAAATAACTTTAGCAGATAATTAAAAAGGCGTTAATGAAAAGGGTATTCATTTTTCTAATTGCAATCGAATTTTTAGGAGGATGTTCAGAAAAAAAGGCTCGCCAGCAGGGGATGATCGTGGTGCAAACTGACTTTGGCGTAAAGGATGGTGCTGTTGCGGCGATGCGCGGTGTGGCGCTGGGAGTTGATCCCAAACTGGAGATAGCTGACCTTACCCATGAAATTCCTGCTTTTGATATTTGGGAGGCTGCCTACAGGCTGAACCAGGTGATCAGCTACTGGCCTGCTAATACCGTCTTTGTTTCTGTGGTTGATCCGGGCGTAGGAACAGAACGAAGATCCATCGTTGTTAAAACAAAAAAAGATCATTATGTAGTGACACCCGACAACGGGACACTGACGCTCGTTGAAGAATCTGAGGGAATCGCCGCAGTGCGCCTGATCGACGAAGATGTTAATCGCCGCGAAGGCTCACAAGCCTCACACACTTTTCACGGAAGGGATGTCTATATCTACACCGCCGCCAGGCTCGCTTCGGGAAAAATAACATTTGAAGAGGTGGGGCCTGTATTACAGGGTGCGCTCACTACATTTCCTTATCAGCATCCGGAAATAGCCGGCAGCGTTATAAAAGGCAATATCCCGGTACTGGACGGACCTTATGGAAATATCTGGACGAATATTCCTGACAGCATCTTAAAAAATGGCGGGATAAAGGCGGGCGATAGCCTAGATGTTCAAATTTCATTTAAAGATTCAATACGTTATTCCGGGCATGTTGTATTTGCAAATACATTTGGCGATGTCCCGGAAGGTCAACCGTTGGGATATGTAAATAGTCTTTTGAATTTTTCTCTCGCCTTAAATATGGGCAGCTTCGCGGACAGGTACGCGATTAAGAACGGGCCTGATTGGAATATCCGGCTTGGCCGAAGGTAGAACTCAGCTGGAAGCTTTTCCTATAATTTATACGCGTTATGTTAAATTGAAAAAGTCGTTCGTAAGTTTTCAAGAGAACGAACGACGTTTAGAGCAAGAGCGTCAGGCTAAGAAGGACTATCATCTTCATCACGAGGTGAGGCCGACGATAGATGAAATTCGGAGAAGTATCGATCGAATGCAGCTTGATAATCGGCAAGCTGATCTGGAGTTAACAGACTCATTAAAGCCCTACAAGATGCGTAAAGTTTAGCGATGTCCTTTTGCATATCGGATATCGGGTTGTCGAATTGAAAATCTTCGGGATCAAGATCAGGTAAAGGTTCGGGTCTCATTGTGCGTGGGGTGTGATGGCTTTCAATTTACCAACGGCCTGACATAACGTCTAATTATAGGAAAACTTCCTTCTTTCTCTACGCCCCAAATTTATAAGGATTTTTCCAATCTTCAATTGGTGTAACCGTTGGAAAAATCCTTATAAATTTGGGGCGATACTTAAGGCGGTTTTTTCCTATAATTTATATTATGTTAAATGGCACACGGGGTGAATACAAGAAAAAAGCCACGCTTCTATTGGGTCGTTTAATGCAATTAGTACCTTACAGATATGGAAGTCGTAAGCAGAGATTATGAGGTTACCAATTTTAAATATGAAGGAACTTTTAATCCTGAAGAAAAAAATATTTCTCAACCTAAATTAGGATTAAGACTTAATAGCGGGATTCCTACTAAACTTGAGATGAAATATGCCCTATATGCAGATGGGAAAAACGGAGAATCTCTTGAGTTTGATTTGGAGGCAACTATTTTGATGGTTCAAAATATGCCAAAGTTGGATGCAGAAGAGATTCTTTATGTGGTTTTAGATGCTGCGGAAAACGCCTATAAATTATTAATGTTGGAGTGTACGACGATTAATAAAAACGTTTTTCCTACGAAACCGGAACTTAACAAAGAAGAGATAAAGTCTCTTATACAACGTGAGCTTGACGAACTTGGCATCTGATGGTGGTATTTTCAGATACCTAAACGGCCTTTCTGACATACCTTTGGTACGTCAAAATTTCTAACCCAGATGAGGTTTTTACCTGTACTCTGGGTTCATCTTTTTAAGCCTTACGGCTATCGGTTACCCTTTCTTTTTTTTCTTTTAATTCACCCGCCATCTTCGCTCGTCCGTAAAAATAAACTTACGGACTTCGCTTCACAGCCCTAACCAAATA
>JADMIO011475805.1_pt1 | contig 26834 bp, 22 predicted proteins | sample 8958161 | NCBI WGS metagenome assembly JADMIO01 (sample SAMN16585339, study PRJNA669376) | soil metagenome | isolation source: Crop rotation soil | place: USA: Cullars Rotation, Alabama | collected 2011
GACAACTTGTCCACGTGGAATTCTAAGCTTAGGATCCCAATGTGCTGGAAAGCTGGATTTAAAGACTCTTCCGATCTTCCAGAGCGTTTGTTTTAGAACACAAAGACGCTATGACTGAGCCAGTATAGACAATATCGGTAATCGCCGAATTTAATTTAGCGATTTTTTGAATTAGGCGGTGAAACTAAGCTGCGAGCCGAGTGAAGAGGAAAACAATAATTTTCCTAGATCGTTATAAATTCCGAGGCTGAGCTCTCCTTGAAGGGCGCTGCCACTTTGAGGATTAAGCTGTGAGAAAAGGGAAAGTTCACTTTGGGCTTGGGCGTTTTGAGCGAAATTTTGTAAATCAGCCACGCTGCCAATAGGCTGGGACGAGGACAGGGGATTATACATATTTAGATCAATCCCTGGTGAAGAAAAGGTCGATGGATTCACTCCGCCTAATCCTTGAATTAGCATCTGTTGATTGTTCAAGGACGCCTGCTGGGCTAAAGCCAATAAATTAGAAGATGCATCTGAATTTGAAGATGTCTGACCTAAGTTCGCTATCGTCGAGTTCATGTTTAACTGAGCCTGACTTAAGTAGGATAAGAGCGAGGTGGTAGACGTTATATCCATAACTCAAGTTAACCTAGAACCCTGGGTAAGCAATGATTATAAGCGACTAGGCTGGAAAAATACTTCTCATGTTTTTAAGCCAGCTGCCGAAGAGAGGCCGTTTGCTGGCCGATTTAGCTCATCGGGCTTCAATAAAAGTGATGGCTTCCGATAAGGCGGCCCCATTACAGAGATTGTGCCCCATTCCAGGAACATCAAAAAGTTTTGCCTGAAAATTTCTTTTTTCGTATCCGCCCTGGAAAATATCGAGCAAATTTCCATATCTAAAATCGTTAGGCCCGGTAATGATTGCAAAACGAACTTTAGATTTTGCATCGGCTACTTCGACGGGTGTTGCTTGAATAAATCCATAATCGTCTGTTTGAGTGCTTTTAACTTTTGGAACACGCTCACAAAAGCCGGATCCACAATTACAAACAGCTCCCGAGATCAGGTCGGATTGATAAAATCCTAACGCAGCAGCACAGCGAGCGCCGCCAGACATTCCCGCAGAATAGATTCTATGCGGATCGATTTTATAATGTTCCATCATTTTAAGAATTCCCACAACGGTGAGGCCACATCGATGTTGAAAATCTTGATTGTTACCAACACCTTGTGGAGCAATATAGAGGAGCTTTTTTTGTTCTAATACAGAGGCCCACTCGGGAGGAATAATCATATCGTCTGCTGAATTAATGAATGCAACTAACCCGAAAGGTTCTTGTCCGGAATAATTCGGTGGAATGTAAACGTAAAATTTATCGGTTTCAGAATGAAAGGTATAATCCAGACGAGAATTTTTATATTTTATTACAACTGGAGCGTTGTCGAATCCTTGCAAATTCTGTGCATTCATCGCTTGGCTCTTTTGTACGACCTGAGTCGTATGGAGCAAATAGCCGATTACCAAAAGAAATAATAAGAAAACGACGATAGTTCTTGTCATGAATTATTAACGAGGTGGATTCGACTGAAATTCCTCTTTTTTACTTAGGGTGCAAGCCAATTTTACGAATTGAGAATCTTGCAATTTTTTTGAGAAAGTGCCTAATTGCATTAATGATTTTACTCTTAGGCGCTAATGGGCATGTAGGGACGGCGTATCAGAAATTTTTTAGTTCGAAGAATGTTGTCTTTAAACCTTTGACTCGGGGAATGGCCGATTTTTCTAAGCGCGAAATTCTTCGCAAGGTCTTGCGGGATGTGAAGCCCGATTTTGTGATCAATGCGGCCGGATATGCGGGGCGACCCAATGTCGATGCTGCGGAAGATCACAAGCTCGATTGTTTAGAAGCGAATACGGTTCTTCCCGTAATGATTGCTGAAGTTTGCGCAGAAGAAAAAGTTCCATGGGGTCATGTATCGTCTGGCTGTATTTTCACAGGCAATGGTCCGAAAGGAAAAGGGTTCTCCGAGACGGACACTCCGAATTTCACTTTCCGCCAAAACAATTGTAGTTTTTATAGCGGAACGAAAGCGTTAGCGGAAGAGATGTTGGCGGGAGCGTCGAACGGTTATCTTTGGCGGCTTCGAATTCCGTTTAATGAAATCGATCATGCGAGAAATTACCTGACGAAGGTCATGCGTTACGACCACTTGTTGGATGTAAGAAATTCGTTGTCGCAGCTCGATGAATTTGTACAGGCCACATGGGAGTGCTGGATAAAAAAAGTCCCTTGGGGAATTTATAATTTGACCAATCCGGGTTCAGTAACGACTCGGGAAGTAGTGGAATTGATTAAAAAAAGTGGCGTTTGTAATAAAGAATTTCATTTTTTTAAAAGCGAAGCCGAGTTTATGAAATTGGCGGCGAAAACGCCTCGGTCCAATTGTGTGCTTGATACGACTAAGCTTCAAAAGACTGGAATCAAAATGACCGATGTTCACGAGGCGATTCAGATAGCGTTGACAAATTGGAAACGTATTTAGTCTCATGGTCGCATAGTCGGATTGTCTCATAGTTTCAGAATGCAGATACTATCCGACCATTAGACTATCAGACGATGAGACTAAGTGGCTTTTGCCCAAGCAACCCTGAGTTTCTGCGCTTGCTGAATATATTTTTGAATTTGATTTTGGGTGAGGGCAATAGAGTCGGATTTTTTTTCTCGTTCAAGATACCAAGAAATTGTTTCAGCAATTGTTTGTTGAAAATTCCAAATGGGTTTCCAGCGGAGAAGTTTTTTGGCTTTTTTCGAGGAGAGATTTAAAAGATTCGCTTCGTGAACGGCATTGGGGTCTGTTTTATTAATCCATTTTCCTGGCCGATGTTTTAAAATTTCTTCGACCAGTTGTTGGACGGTTTTGTTTGAAGAAAGTTCGGGGCCAAAATTAAAAGCGTTCGCAAGTTCTTCTGGTTTCGATTTTGTGACAAGCTTGGGATTTGCCAAAACCGCTCCGAGCCAGAGATAACCGCTGAGTGGTTCAAGAACGTGTTGCCAAGGACGGGTCGCTGATTTGTTTCGAATAGGGATAGGCTCGCCCCGTTCGAGCGCACGAACGCAATCCGGAACGATTCGATCAATGGCCCAATCGCCTCCACCGATTACGTTTCCAGCACGGACGCTGGCCACCTTGACTGGTCCCTTTGAAAAAAATGAGTTGCGGTAGGCGGCGATGACAAGTTCAGCGGCTGCTTTGCTGGAACTATAAGGGTCATGGCCGCCGAGCGGGTCTGTTTCTTCGTAAGCGCGAGACAATCCCGAATTTTGATAGCACTTATCGGTTGTGATAAAAATGGCGGCACATTTATTTTTTGACGAACGAAGGACATCAAGAACATGAGTTGTTCCCATCACATTGGTTGCATAAGTATCAACCGCTTTGTCGTAAGAAATTCGAACAAGAGGTTGTGCGGCTAAATGAAAAACAAAATCAGGAGAGCCGCTTTGTTTAAATATCGAGGCAAAGTTATTGAAATCGCGAATATCGCCGATTTGATGATTGACTCTCTTTGCTAAATTAAGCTGATCAAATAAGGCAGGAGATGTTGATGGCGCCAGACTAAATCCAGTGACTTTCGCCCCAAGCATGAGAAGCCATTCACAAAGCCAGGCGCCTTTAAAACCGGTGTGGCCAGTAACAAAAACGTGTTTGCCTCGGTAAGCATCGTGAAGAACGGTTTGCTTTTGCGACATTGTTTAAATTTAAGTTTTAATTTTTTGGCATCGGGGACATAAGCCAAAAAATTCCAATGAATGGCTCAATTCTTTATAGCCGGTTTGTTCTTTTAAGTCGGACTCTAATTTTTTTACGCTGCACGTATCGATGACTTCGACCTTGTGACATTTTTTGCAAATCAAATGATGATGATGATGCTCGTGAACGAGAACATATCGAAGCTGGCCGTCTTGCCAGGAATGTCGTTCGACGAGACGTTTTTTTTCTAAAATTTTAATAAATCGAAAAACAGTGGCGAAATCGCATGAGCTACCTTGCATTTGAGCGCGCATCTCTTCGAGAGTAAGAGGAGCTTCGGTTTTCAAAAGCGTTTTAACGAGCGCTTGACGACCTTTTGTGACGCGAAGATTTTTTTGGCGCAGCCATTCGATTGGCGAAACTTTTTCTTTAGCGATGTGGTGGTTCAACGGCATTGGCTTCCATTTTCCATATTTAATCTTATCTGTCCAAAATAAATAAAAGTTCAACCGCAATTGGAGGCGAGGATCCCACCGAGCCGCTTTTGAGGTATGCGGTCGTTGAAATCGTCAACTGATCTCGAAAGATTGGTCATTAAACGGACTCACAGGAGAGAAAAGCGAGGGTTTTTCTCAAAATAAACTTAACTTTTTATCATGATTGGAGTTTAATAAAGGAGGATGGACGATTTATCTACGTTGTCGTATCTGTCCGGCCAACGTACCTTGGCTGCGATCGTTTTTACCGATGTTGTGAGTTTTTCGGCAGCGACCCATGGAGACGAGGAACATACTTTAGCTCTGGTTCGGAGAGACCTCAAATTCATGCGTGAGATTTGCGAGAAATTCGATGGAAAAGTGATGAAAACAATGGGGGACGGCCAGCTTCTCTATTTTCACAGCGCAATTCAGGCGGTTAGTTGTGCGCTGGAGATCCAGAAAAAACTGGCTGAAAATGCAAAAACTCTTCCGGAGAAAAAGGTTTTAGCGCACCGAATTGGTGTTCACTTGGGCGATGTTTATTTAAGTGAAGCGGACATTGTCGGAGAGGGTGTTAATATTGCATCACAACTTCAACACTTAGCAGATCCGGGTGGGATTTGTATCTCGCAAACTGTTTATGATGTCGTGAAGGGCCGATTAGAAATACAGGCCGTTCATTTGGGGGCTCGCAAACTGACTGACACCGACGATGGTCTTTCCGTGTATAAAATTCGATTGCCTCGATTCGGACGAAGTTTTCTTCAAAAGAGAGCGGGTTGGCTTGTCGCTGGACTCGTTGGAGTCCTAGCGGTTTTTCTGGTTGTAGAATTTGGAATGCCTCAAAAAAAGGGAAATTCGGAAAAAAAGGATATTGGATCAAAAGTCCCAAGCTTAGATCAAATTCAAAATACGAGATTAGCCTATTTAGATAAAAATGATTTCGCCGGCTTTGCTACATGGATGAATCAAAATCATGTAACGAGTACGACGGTGCCAGGGCACGATTATCCGGCTAAATATGCGAAATTGAGTCAGCTTCGTAGTTGGATCGAGGATCAGATGTCGCATATCGACAAAGCAAATCCATTGAGATTTAGAGATGAAAATAGTCCTGAGAAGTCCTATGAAGCATTCTTACCTAATGATCCGAATCGTAATGATCCGAATCGTCGAGTGCGAATAATTGTTAATGCACCGCGTGGTCCCGTGAGCTTGGGTGTTAAGGCTTTCGAGGAAATTGATCCTCAGCGGCTTGGAATGATTGCTTTGGCACTATTAGATCGGAGTGTAGAGACTATCAAAAACCCAGCACTAGAAGAACGGGTTTTAGAGGCAATCAAAATTCTGATGGAAGAAAACCAGGTAAAGTCTCCATTTAAAGAAACCATCGTAAAACGGCTTAATGATCTTAAAGCAGGGCATGGAGCCTCTTCGAAATAAACGTACTTTATTTCGTATATTTTACAGAGCAGCCATAGGGCTGAGAGGAAGAAATTGAAACCGGCTTGCCATTCATCGCTTCGTCTAAAGCTTGCTTGACGTAATTTTTTGCGGTGGCGATGTCTTTTTGATCGCGCGTCGGTTTGTCATCGATCGCGCCATTATAAATCAATACGCCTTCGGGATTGATAATAAACATGTGAGGACTTGTTTTCGCATTATAGAGTCGGCCAATTTTCCCTTCGGGATCTAAGATGACGCCCGTCGCCAGGTTACCCGCTTCTTTGTTCTTTTGATTGATTTCTTGAGGCGTTCCGTAACCTTCTTTTCCGGGAGCTGAGGATATCACGGAGAGCCAAACGACGCCTTTCGCTGTATACTCTTTTTGGAGCGATTGCATATTTTTTGAATCGTATTCTTTTTTCACAAATGGACAGCTGTAGTTGAGCCACTCGAGCACAACATATTTTCCCTTGTAATTTGAAAGCTCATGCGTTTTGCCGTTCGAATCAATTCCCGAAAAATCTGGCGCTGCTCGACCGACAGGACAATCGGCCGCACGAACGAAAGAAAAAAATGTAAATAATAAAGATGAGGATAGAATTGATAATTTTCTCATAAATTTGGAATGATTGTTTTGAATTTAACCATCGGTCGTTAAAAAGGTTGCGAATCGTTCCCAAGGACTCTACTCCAAATTTGGTTTTTCAAAACAACTTTTTCCGTTAGGCTTAGAAAATGAGCGATCCAGCTCCCAGCGTCCAGGGCCAACGTTCCCTTGCAGCGATCGTATTCACCGATGTCGTTAATTTCAGTGCAAAAGTAGGGCAAGACGAAGAAAGGACTTTGGCGCTCGTTCGACGTGACATTCGACTCATGACAGAAATTTGCGCTAGGCATGAAGGCCAGGTTTTAAAAACGATGGGTGACGGGCTTCTGCTTTATTTTATCAGTGCTGTTCAAGCCGTGGGCTGTGCCCAAGATATTCAGCTCGCACTCGCTGAAGTGGCGAAATCTTTACCGACTGAAGATATTTTAATTCATCGAATCGGAATCCATTTAGGAGACGTCTTTGTAAGCAGTACGGATGTGATGGGGGACGGCGTTAACGTGGCATCGCGACTGCAGGGTGAAGCTGAGCCGGGAGGAATTTGTTTATCACAAACCGTCTACGATGTTGTTAAAAATAAATTATCTCTCCAAGCGACGTACCTTGGGCCGCGCGAATTAAAAAATATTCGTGACGCAGTTCCGGTATACCAGATTTTGTTAGCGGCCCAGGGATATCATGATCGCGGAATGATTCCTAGGAAAGCCGTCAAAATTAATTACAAAAAATGGATTGGAGTGAGCGCGGGAATTTTCGCTGTAATTTTGTTGGTTGGAGCTTTGATTAAACACCACAAGAATGCTCAACCTGAGAAGGTAACAGTGTCATCAAATTCTCCTGTACCCGTTTCGACAGCGGAAGATAAAAATGACGTTGCCCGGTTTTTTCTTAAAAAAAAGGAAGAGGATTTGTCTAAGTATGATTTTGAGGGAATAGCCAATTGGTTAAGGGAACGAGCCGATTCTGGACACTCCATCGCAAAAAAGTATTTATTAGAATTCGAACAGCTGGCTGCTTTAAAAAAATGGCTGATTGAGCAGTGTTCGAATGGAAACACAGTTAAAATGCGTAATTCTAAAGGTGAACGAGTAGATGTGTCTGTATCCTATCAGAATGGAAAATTTAAAATTGAGGAACCAGACGGGAGTCACTTTAGTTTTAGTTTTGAAAACATCAAGGAGGGTCCCCCTCGAAGGATTTATTTTTTAATTCAAGGCATTCTTGAAAAAAATGATTCGGCTTCTAGTAAACAATATCGCGATGCGGCCAACATCTTCTTTGAAGAATATAAAGATGAAATTTTAAAACCGCATCGCAACGAAGAAAATACTTCTTCGAAGTGATCTTATTTTCTCTCTTTGTGAAGAGTGTGCCGGCGCAGGAAAGGATTATATTTCATGCGCTCAATTCGTTCCTGTTGGAGCTTCTTATTTTTGGTGGAAAAATAACGGGAAGCCGGTTTTCCTTCGGCTTTCGCTTCTGAGCACTCTAAAGTAATCTGTTCGCGTGGCATAATGTTCTTTCGGTAAGGGCGGATAACATAACTTATTATCCTTGGGCGTCAATACTTTCGTAGGTTGTCTACAACTAAAAATCCCCCTCATCTTAATCTCCCGTTTGCGCTTCGATACTTTGACATGCTCAGTACATCGCAGGCTCAGCAACCAAAACAACCCTCACCTATGTCCTCTCCCTTAAAAAGGGCGAGGAGATCCAACTCAGACACACAGACCCGTATTTCGTCTCAGAAAGGAGAACAGGCGTCTCTGTCTGTTACTTCTCCTTCTCCCCTTTTGAATGGTTGTTGAGCTTGTCGATGTCCTGAACGTATCCAAGTATCGAAGCGCTCACTTCTTCTCTCAAAATTGATTTATTCGAATGTCGGAACTACGTATCAATATACGTAAAATTTTTCGAGACCGTTGCTTAGGAAACGTTGTTTAACTTTATCAGTGAGTGAACCCTGTCTTAACATTGGAGAAGGCTTTAGGTTCTTTAATTTAATTATCAAAAAGAAAGTTTAATATGGCTAATCTTAATTTGTTACCGAAATCAAACTGGAACTATACGACAGCTGCCCATTTATTGAATCGCGCAGGTTTTGGCGGGCCTCCTAACGAAATCCAAAAGATTGCGGATATGGGATTGGAAGGGGCCGTATCTTATTTTGTCGATTTCGAGAAAATTGCGGAAAATTTGAATGCAGATCCGCGGTTTGCTCAGCCGGAGGAAGGGCATGACACCTTCATGGATCTTCCGAAAAGCCTTCTCAAACGAAAACGCCCTAATGAAACCGATGAAGAGTTTCAAAAGCGAATGGAAGAGGAGAAAAAGCTTGTTCCGGAAATACACGAAGCCAAAAGAAACATGGCCCTTGAGAGGTCTGAAAATCAGGAGACATTAACGACCTGGTGGTTGAATCGAATGGCCTTCGGCCCGCGTCCTTTCCAAGAAAAATTAGTTTTGTTTTTCCACGGCCATTTCGCGTGTGGCGGAAAGAAATGTCAGACGGCCTATTTTCGATGGCTCCAAAATAATTTGTTTCGACAAATGTGCTATGCCGATTGGGAGAAGATGTTGATAGCGGTTTCCAAGGACCCCTGCATGCTTATGTCTTTAGACAATGACCAAAATCGAAAAGAGCACGCGAACGAAAATTATGCTCGAGAGTTGATGGAATTATATACGTTGGGGGAGGGCCAGGGATACACGGAAACCGATGTCAAAGAGTCCGCGCGAGCCTTAACGGGCATGAGGACTGACCAGCGAAAGTTATGTTACTACCTAGACGAAAAGCTGCATGATACAGGAATAAAAACATTCCTCGGTTTAAAAGGCAATTTGGGCTGCGAGGACATTTGCCGACAAATTGTTAAGCAACCACAAGCCGCCCGATTTCTACTAGCAAAGTTATGGACATTTTTTACGGACCGGAAGGCCTCAACTCAAATTGTCGACGCCTTGGCAGATGAATTTCGCTCGGCTGGAAATACGCTGAAGCCGGTCATGAGGACGATGTTCCTGAGTGAAGATTTCTATGCGCCATCGCTCATAGGGACTCAAATTAAGAGTCCCGTTCAATGGTTAGTGAACTCGGTGCGTCTTTTGGAAAGAAGCATGCCTGAACGAAAAATCAGTATGGCTGTTCAAATAGGATTAGGGCAAGAGCTCTTCAATCCTCCCAGCGTAAAAGGTTGGGACGGAGGCGATGCCTGGATGAATACGAACTCGCTTCTTTCGCGTTATAGTTTGGCCGAAGCTGTTCTTTGCGGTGAACTTGACGAAATGATTTTTGCCCCTGGGCATAGAGGAACGACAATAAATTCGACTGATAAATCAGGGATCCAGAACAAAATGACAAACGTTATGAAGCTGTTTACCGAGGATGAAAGAAAAGATGACGCGAAACTGTTAGGAGCCTTGCAGAAACGCTTTTTGCAAGTGCCGCTTGCTCCCGATCGAGTGGCCGCCCTGCAAGACTATTTGAAATCACGCAAGGATCGTGGCGAAGAAACGCTCCTTTGCGCGGTTCGTTTAGTGATGACTACGCCCGAGTATCAGCTATGTTAAGTAAAAAGACTTAGAAACATATGACCGATCAACGCAACAAAAAAGCTGCTTTTAACTGGGGATTTTCGACGCTCGGCTGCGCAGAACTTACCTTAGAGCAAGTTTCGGAATTGGCCGCAAAATATAAAATTCCGAACATTGAACTTCGCACATTGAACAAAAGGCTCGACTTGGCAAAGTATCTTTCGGAAGTAAATCCGACTGCTGAGAGCGTGGCGAAATTTTTGGGCCCGCGCAAACAGCGGATTTCATGTCTCGATTCTTCATTTCGTTTAATGGATGCAAAGCCGGCCGATCGCGATGATTTATTAGGTTACGCGCATTGGGCGCACATTTTAAATGTGCCGTACATTCGTATTTTTCCAAGAGGCGGTAGCGGTGAAGGGACGCCATTGACCGATCAAAATTTCGCGCAAGCTGCAGAAAATGTTCGCTGGTGGAAAGAAGAAAAGAAAAAGCGCGGCTGGAAGGTGGAGTTGCTTTTAGAAACGCACGATGCTCTTTGCCGACCGGAGCCGATGCAGAAATTACAAAAAATGCTTGATGAACCTTTGCTGATGCTTTGGGACGCCTATAATTCTTGGGTTTTGGGCATTCCAATTCAAGAAACCTGGGATGCGTTTCGTAAAGAAATTCGCTATCTTCATTTCAAGGACAGTGTGGTGGATTCCTCGGAAAAGAACGGGCATCGATATGTAACGCCCGGAACGGGTGATTTTCCGACGCTCGAATTATTTTCGATTTTGTCGGAAAATAAATTTTCAGGTGTTGTGAGTTTGGAATGGGAACAGTGGTGGCATCCGACCTTGCCCTCTCTCGAAGAAACTCTTCGAGAGATGCAAAAACAAAGTTGGTGGGTCGAGCCAGCGATGGTATGATGCTTGTTCACCATCAAAAGCTATGAGCCGATCTCTTAAGAACTTTATAATTATTTTCCTTGCGATTATTTTCTTATCCGCTTTACAGGCAGCAGAATCTAAAAAGCTAAATGTTTTATTTATTGCGGTTGATGACTTGCGGCCGGAATTAGGGTGTTATGGAGTGCCCATTATTAAAACGCCAAACATTGACGCTTTGGCAAAGCAAGGAATTATTTTTAATCGAGCGTATTGTCAGGAAGCGACCTGCTCTCCGTCACGAACATCTCTCTTGACCGGTCTGCGTCCGGACGCCACCAAAGTTTGGGATCTTGTAACTTACTTCCGGGACAATGTTCCGGATGTCATAACATTGCCTCAATATTTTAAGCAAAACGGTTACTTCACCCAAAGTATCGGAAAAATTTATCACGAGGGAATAGACGATCCGCGATCGTGGAGCATTCCCTCCATTGGAAATGGAAATAAACGCCCCAGTGCCGGTGATGTGCCTCATAAGACGGCTATCTATCACGATCCGGACGAGGACACTGAGCCGTTGATTGCCAGCGACGCGTATCCTTTGATTCGAATAGCGAATGCTCAGGGCAAAATAGAACCGGATGAATCTCCGGGAGCTTCATGGCATGCTGTCGATGGTCCCGAAAATGAACTTAAAGATGGAAAATTCGCTGATGATGCCGTTCAGGCCTTGGGCGAACTCAAAAATAAGCACGAACCATTCTTTTTAGCGGTCGGCTTTTTAAAACCGCATTTGTCTTTTGTTGCTCCCAGAAAATACTTCGATTTATATTCGCTGGAGGACATGCCTCTGGCACCCAATCAAGATCCGCCTAAAGATTACCCTTTTCAATGTTATACTGGAGGGGAATTACGACGTCACACGGACATTCCCGAAAAAGGCCGCTTGCCCGATGACCTTCAACGCAAAGTGATTCGCGGCTATTATGCGGCGACCAGCTTTTCTGATGCTCAAGTGGGTAAGGTTCTAGCGGAATTGGATCGACTCGGTCTTCGAGATAGTACGATTATTGTATTGTGGGGAGATCACGGTTGGCAACTCGGTGAACATGGTTGTTGGGACAAACATACCGATTTTGAAGTGGCTACTCGGGCGCCTCTCATTTTTAGCTTTCCTGGTCAGACGACGCGTGGAACAAAAACGGACGTTCTCACCGAATTTGTCGATCTTTATCCGACGCTCTGCGATTTGGCGGGGCTTCCGATACCCAATGGATTGCCAGGGCACAGCGTGATGTTTGCGTTAAAGGATCCTAATCAGCAATGGGCAAAGGCGGCTTATAGCCAATGGCCTCGATACGACTCGAACCGGACGATGGGTTACACGATGAGGACGGACCGCTATCGCTATACCGAGTGGGGAGAAAATGGAAAAATAGGGATCGAGTTGTACGATCATCAAGTTGATCCGGGCGAAAATATTAATTTGGCCCCGCATGCGGACAAAAAATTGCTTGAGATACTCAGCAAAGCCCTTCATGACGCAGGTCGTTCGGATTTACCACCTGAATTAATTCCGAACGCGAAAAAATCGTAGAGCCACGGTTCCGAATCCTCGATTTTATTTGCGAGCAAGCGGCATCGATCTTGTTTTTGCGATACGACGCGAAAAAACGAGGAGATTATAGCTGTCGGCGTGAAGCTAAAAAACCGCGCACAAGAGTTCCAAAAAGAAGAAACAATTTCCGACAACAGCACGTATCAATATACGCAAAAATTCATTAGATATTCGGAAACTCTTTTTTTTATCCGGGTTTAATTCAAAATTGTTTCATATATGGCATTGGGATCATTTTCTAAAAATTTCATCAAGATGATCCTTCTAAACCGCTTTCTGAATGCTTCCTTAGCACTCGCTAGAATTGTATTCAGTGATCAGTAACAAATAAAAACTCGAGAAACAGATCGGGAACATTCCAGTTTAACACCTAAATGAGCCAGTCATGTTTCGAGACTATTTTAAAGAAGAGTTCGTACCGTCGGATGAGGTGACTCAAGAACGCACGAAAGCTGAGATATTAATTTATTCAGAATACCAGTCGCAACCACCCAAAAAAAATATCAAACAAGGAAAACAAATGAAAATCAGTACATTAAAAATTGCGGCGTTTTTTATTGTCGCAGTTATTTTGCAAGTGGTCCGGTTGGATGCAGCTCAACCCAATATTATTTATTTTTTAATCGATGATGCTGGCTGGAACGACGTCGGCTATCATGGCGGAGGAGTGATCACTCCCAACATCGATCAACTTGCTGCACAAGGCGCGAAGTTAGAACATTTTTATGTTTATTATGATTGTTCTCCAACGAGAGCGATCCTGATGACGGGCCGATATCCCATTCGTTACGGATTATACGGGGCCCTCGCGCAGGATACGACAAAAGGAGTGCCAGCTACGGAGTGGATGATTGGACAATCGTTGCGTGATGTGGGATATCAAACCGCGCAATTGGGCAAATGGCATTTAGGCGACTACTATCCAGAATTTTTGCCAATGAGCCGCGGATTCGACCATGAGTATGGATGTTACGGAGGTCGTATTGATTATAACACCCATTATTCACCGACCGGAAAATTAGATTGGCATCGAGACCAGGTTCTTTTGACCGAATCGGGATATAGCACGACCCTGATCGGAAATGAGGCTGTGCGTTTAATTCAAAATCGAGATAAAGCCAGGCCGATTTATTTATATGTTCCTTTTAATGCGGTCCACTCGCCTTCGGGGGCTCCGAAACAGTATGTTGATCTTTATCCTTCGACTTTCCCTCGCCTGCATGTTGCGCAGGCAATGAGTGGGATAGACGATGCTATTGGTCATGTTGTGAATGTTCTTCAACAGGAAAACATGCTGCAGAATACAGTGATTATATGTTCGAGTGATAATGGAGGAACAAGCGATGCGAGCTGTTATCCATTGCGGGGCTATAAACATACTTTGTATGACGCTGGATTTCGTGTGCCTGCATTTGTCTATTGGCAAGGGGTCGTGCCGCCGGGAACCGTGATTGATTCGGTCATGCATGGAGTCGATTGGTTTCCAACAATTTTAAGTTTGGCGGGAGCAAATCCAAATGTGCCAAATCCATTGGATGGCCTCAACATTTGGCCGACTATCACTCAAGGCGCGCCGTCTCCTCATGCAGATGTTTTACTTGAAGCGCGTGGTGGAGGAAACGGAGCGCTTATACAGTGGCCATGGAAAATTATTATGGGCCAGGTTCCGGGCGGCGAGTTGTACAATTTGCAAAATGATCCATCGGAAACAACGAACGTGGCCAATCAATACCCGGACACATTAAAAAATCTAAATACGCGTCTGAAGTATTATGCGAGCCAAGCTGTTCGTCCGTTACAATGATGGGTTTCCGAAAATGGAATCAGCACGCTTGTTAAAATATTGGCGTGTATTGGCTGGTGCAGCAATTCTCACGACGTTTCCGCTTTTCGCTGAGGAAAAAGTGGAACCAGGGCAGGTTCTCTTGCCGGGAAACGGATTTAACGGACCGACCCAGGAGCCAAAAGGGAAATCGGGAGAAACGGACGCGAAAGCGATCGCACATTGGGACATAGCGCCGCACCAAACATTTAGCGATACGCTTCGAGTGGGTGTCGTCGCTTTCCATATCAACGGGATTGATCGAGTGGAATTTTCTGCGAATGGTGGAAATTGGGTGGCAGTCAAAGAGATGACTCACAATCCGGATACGGACGTTTATGAATATTGGATCACGCTCCACGCTTCGGATTTTAAGGATGGGCCAGTGGAACTTCGAACGATCGCCTATCCGAAATCGGGCCAGCCTCGCTTGCTCGAACCGTTGCCTCTCAATGCGAATGGTCACAAAACATTGCCTGAAATTGCGCGGTATGTTTCTCCCAAAGGAAATGATAGTGCGGGGGATGGAACAAAGGAAAAACCGTTTGCGACTATTGCGAAAGCGGCTTCCATTGTTCAGAGCGCGTCGCCTAATAAAAGCGCCGACGGCGGAATTATTTATTTGCTACCCGGTGAACACCGATGTGAAGAGGTTCAACAGAAGCTAATCACGAAAAATCGTTATCTACATATTTGCGCGGCACCGGGTGTGGCACAATACGAGGTGCGATTGATCGGTAACTCTTTCAATTTAAAAACTGACTTTCTTTATCTGTCAGGAGTCACCATTCGGACAGCCGTTTTTTCTGGAAAAGCGTTATGGTGCGACCAATGTGATTTTTTTGGATATGGAATTGGTAATGGTTACGCTGCTTGGAAATTTGATGGTTGGACTCATGGGGGCATTGGGTACATGACGAATTGTACCGTAGAAAACTGCCAGCAAGGATTGATTAATGGGAAAGGCATTGAGCGGAATGTTCACATTAAAAATATTAGTGCGCATGCATTGGATGGTTCTCCCCTGGTGGTCAATTGCACAGTCGATTATTTGATCGATGCCAATAAAGATCCTCACGATCATATTTATCAATTTATGGGGATGAACGAGGTGATTGATAATATTATTCTTTATGGCGTTCAAGTAACTCATATGGAAGGGGGCAGCATCGTTTGTTCGAAAGGTAAATTAAAAGAAAACATAGCTTTTGTGAATGTTTCTTCGGATTTTCATTCTTCTACAGGAGGATGGGCGTGGTGGGGAAGGACGCCAACCAATCACCTCTTATTTTGGAATTGTACTTTTAACGAAAGTCTCGGATTGAATTTTGATGCCGAAATGGGGATGAGAAATATATCAGTCGTGGGATGCGTATTTCGGAAAGCCAACAAAAATGAAGGAGAAACCGGAAAAGACATTAAGGCGGAAACCACTCAATTCACCATTCCTCCTGGCGAAGTGGAGAAAGCTCGAAAAGGAGGTAACGATTATGATCCGAACATTTCATTCCAGCATAATCACTTCGTTGATTCAAAATGGGCTCCGGGAAAAGACGCAACAACCGGTGACCCAAAATTTGTCAATGTGAATGCAGCGGATTTCCGTCCAGCCGAAAACTCACCGCTAAGGGGGCGCTTAGCTCAACCCTTGGTTCCGGTTGATATTATGAATAATCCGTTGAGCACTCCTGCAAGCATTGGGGCTTTTCAGCCGGTTAAATCGACTCAAAAAGAGGTCGAGATTAAACCGACCGAAGGAGATCACGTGATTCGATTTAATAATACAAACGACTTAAAAGAATGGAAAATGGTTGGTCAAATTGGTATTGAAACGTCGAAAGAAGGCCATGAAGGTGTATTGAAGTTGACCCCGGGTTCGTCAGCGATGTTGCCATTACGGGTACAAGACGGTTCTGGCAAAATCGAATTTTGCATCTATGACGATATGACAATTCCAGAAGCTACCAAGGCTTATCCGAGAGGGGCCAAGATTGTTGGTCCCCGCTGGGGATTGGTCCAAGAAGATGGCCATGTTTTGGTAATCGGAAATTTATATGATTATAATGTGCCGGGGAACCACGCGTATACGGCGGTTGATTCAGACCAGAAAAATTGGATCGACTATCATTACCTGGGAGTCGATAGAACGAAAGGATGGCACAAATTCACATTTGCTTTTGATGAAAATGATGGGCTGACTCTTTTTCATGACGATCAAAAGCTGACGAAATTCTATTGGAACGATACGAAACTTGCAGGGTTCAATGGAATTGTCCTTTTTGGAGCTGAGCAAAAGCTGGATGGCCAGAATTTATGGGTGGCTGACATTGGGGTGACGCTGAAGGGAGATGTTCTGGCAAAAATCGAACCAACATTTAAGCCAAACATAGTGAGAAAAAATGACACCGAATCAGAGGTCCCATTCGAAATTTTAAAGCAAGGGCGTCCCGCCATTCTGGCTTATCAGGCAGGAGTCCCGGTCGACGTTATAAAACAAGGTCGCGACGCCATCTCAGCTTACAAAAAAGAGCATCACATCGGTGAGTGAAGCCAGCACGACTCCGTAAGAAAAATGAAATCCGAGTTGTCATTAATTAAAAATTCATCGATCTTCCAATCTTGGGACCTAACGATAAATTCAGAAACGACCTATAGAGTCGATATAGAAGGAACTCCGGTCAACGGTTCTGATATCAGCGCTGTTTTAGAATGGTACGAAGCTTTTGCCGACAACGATTCGGCGAGAAAAAACCCTTTGAAACGAGTTTTTCTGGATCGCACAAAAACGGGATGGACGGGCATTCACAAATCCCCGATTGGAGCAACCCAATTGCAAGTACACCTTTATCAATGGCCTTGGGAAAAATCGCCTTTAAGAGATCCTCGTTTTGAGTTTTCCTGCGAGAAAACCGAACGCCCTTCTAAGCGTTTGGTAAAAATGGCAGTCGCCTATCATAAGCTGATTCCTCCAATAACCATGGAGCATAATCGCCAAATTATGGTTGATATGATCAAGGAGGCGGGAAAACAAAAAGTTAATTTGCTTTGTATGTGCGAAACATTTTTGGATCGTCGTACGGGTGGATTGCTGGCCGATCGTGCTATTTCTTTAGATGGACCAGAGTTGGTTCCGATAATTGCAGCAATTCAGAAGGCCAATCTATACGCTGTGTTCAGTGTGAACGAAAAGTTTGAATCCAAATTTTATAACACCGCAGTTTTATTTTCGCCAAAAGGTGAAAGGATTGGGGTTTATCGAAATCGGATACCAGCATTTTGTGAAAAGGAAATGGGAATTGCGCCGGGCGATTCTTTTCCGGTTTTTGATACGCCGCTCGGTAAGATTGGAATGTTAATTTGTTGGGATGTTATATTCCCTGAGGCAGCATTGACACTTGCACGGCAAGGAGCGGAAATAATTTGTGTTCCTATTGGCGGCGCTGGAGAGCATTGGGAATGCTTGTGGAAAGCGCGAGCGATCGACAATCAAGTGTTTTGGCTTGCGAGCACCGATTCAGCCGATTGCGGAGGAGGGCCGTCGCCGAGTGCTATTGTTTCTCCAGAAGGGAAAATATTGGCAGAGACGCGCGTGCATAATGGTCTCGCCATTGCGACAGGTGATATTTCTGTTCGTCGAGAAGAATTTTGGTTCGGAATTGGCCCGAGCATGGGAGAGGTACGCAACATAATTAGTCACTCTCGTCCAAACGAGATTTTTCAAAAGCTATGAGTAACGTTCCCCAGCTAGATAAAATTACAAAGTGATCATCGAAGCGCGCCATTATCAAACCGGAAAGCCGATACGAGTCACCATCGAACGCGGGAAATACAAAAAAATTCAATCAACGCGATCGACGAAGAAAAATCTTCCCTTTATAGCGCCGGGGCTGGTCGATGTTCAAATCAACGGCTTTGGCGGGATCGATTTTAATCGGCCTACTTTTTCCGAGTCCGACTGGGAACACGCCTGCAAAACTTTATATGAGAATGGCTGCACTCATTTTTTACTCACATGGCTCACCAACACGCGCGAAGGCTATCAAAAATTATTCGCCCACACGGAACCCCTTCGTCGCAAACGGTCCTTCAACTGGATCGGTTATCATATCGAAGGCCCTTTTTTAAATCCTGATCCGCGGTATCACGGCTGTCATAAACCCGCTTGGATGCTTAAACCTGATTTCGAATGGGTAAAAGAATGGCAACAGTTATCGAATAATAATATCCGCAATATCACGATCGCTCCTGAAGTTGACCTCGATGGATCCGAAAAATTTATTAAGCAGGTTGTTCGGGAAAAAATCCGAATTTCGATCGGTCATTCTGGATTGATGGGGGGCGATCTGAAAAAAATGGTGGATGCCGGCGCGAGTTGTTGGACCCATCTTGGAAATGCTTTGCAAACTCCTCTTGATAAATATGAAAATGTGATTTTGCACACATTAGCGTTTGACGGGATTCGTGCAACGCTCATCCCTGATACTCATCATGTTCCGCCGCATGCTTTCAAAGTGATGGCCCGGCTGCTTCGCGATCGCATGATGCTCACGTCCGATACAATATCCGCTGCGGCTGCGCCGCCAGGCCGATATACGATCGCCCATTTAGAAATAGAAGTTGGCCCTGACAAAATCGCACGAATGCCTGGGGAAGATCGATTCGCGGGGGCGACGGCCGGTCCTTTTTCTGGAGTGTTTCACGCGACCGACATGTCAGGGCTTCCCTGGAGTTGTTTATGGGACGCATTTTCAACAAAGCCGGCCGACTGGCTTGGTATCAAACATGGATTGTCGGTTGGAAACGAAGCGAGTTTTTGTCTGGTGGATGTCGCAAAAAAACCGAAATTGCTGGCGACGTATGCCAAGGGGGAAGTAGCATTTCAATTATAATCAAACACTTAAATTTATGTACTTAACAGGTTGTAGCGACGAAGCGGGAAATTCTATCGACACGCAAATTCGAGTGACGCGGGAATTGGGTTGGAATTCTCTTGAACTGCGTATGGTTGAAGTTGACGGATACCCGGCAGGAAACGTTCACGACATTCCTGAGCAAGCCTTCGAAATTGTCGTACAAAAACTTGAGGAAGCGGGAATTCAAGTTGGCTCTATCGGATCTTTCATAGCGCATTCTTCGGTGTCGATCGAAGAGCCCTTTGAAAAAACGCTTGTTCAAGTTCATCGCGCGATTGCAAGAATGCATCGTTTGAATACGAAATTGATTCGTATCATGAGTTATGGAGTTCGGCGGCCTGGAACTTCATCGTTAATGAATTTTCAAGAATGGTATTCAGGAAGTCCGGTCCTTCCCGATGAGCAGCAAATGGAAGAAGAAAGATTTGAACGGCTAAGAAAAATCGTAAAATTTTTTTTGGATGCAGGAATTACTCCCATGCACCAAAATTGCATGAATTATGGCGGATTGGGTTATCCTTATACTTTAAAACTTCTCGATCATGTTCCCGACTTAAAACTTAATTTTGACATGGCGACGCCCGTCTTCGCTGATGACCATAGTCGACCCAAACCTTATCCAAAACAGTCCAGTTGGGAATTTTATAGTCGAGTGAAGCATAAAATTATCCGTGTGCGAGCGAAGGATGCTTTTTGGGATTTAAAGAATAAGAAACCGGTTTTTACCTTTCCAGGAGAAGGCCAAGTTCAAGTTAAAAGAATCTTACAAGATCTTATTCAAAATGGATATCAAGGGGAATTAGCCATTGAACCCCATATCGATTTTGAAGAAAATCTGAATGATCCAAGCAAAAGCCAGCAAAATTATCAAAATTATATCAAATTCGGTAAAGCTCTTTCACAGCTCATTGAAGAAATTCAAACGCAGCCCTTAAAAGCCTGATCTTCGAATTCAACAAAATTTGCGATCACATTGCGAATAGACTTTTAAGATTTTTTTTAAATCCGCCCGAGCATGGGAGAGATGCGCAATGATTGATTATTCTCGCCCGAAATAGAGTATTATGCACTCGGGCTTCGCTATTTTTGCATTTGGGACCGAACCGTTTCGCCCTCGATCCAAGCGCCTTCGATCAAAGTGACCTTCGGAGGGTTCGGAATGCCACATTCATTCCGCTGCATCATTCCGGATAAGATTTCGACCGCTGTTGCGCCAATAATCTTCGATTGCTGTGCCATTCCGCTAATTTTACCCGAAAGATCATTAAGGTTAAGATTGAGATAACCTATTTTCTCTGGAATTTTTATCTTCATGTGGGTGAGCCATTCTAAAATTTTGGGGTCGAAACCAACAACAACATCAGGTTGATATTTACGAAGCCACGATTTAAATTTCGAAAAATCGTTAGCGATATCGAACCAAGGAATGTGGTCCTGCGCGGGGAATCGGCGTATTTCGACAGCATACCCTGAATAAACTGTAGAGCTGTTTCCTCGAGCATCCGCAGCGATATTCGGAGCGAAACCAATTCGGCGATAGCCAAGGCGTCGCAAATGCCGCATGGCATACATTGTCGAGGTCATGTGATCATGCAAGACACGGTTCAAAAACGGATGTGCTAATGAAAATCCGATTGTAACAGCGGAAAAATGATCCCAATCGAGTTTTAAAAAACCTTGTTTGCGTCTTGGAGGAATAATTAGACCGCGAATTCCTCGTGCTTTCAGCATTTCGGAAAATCGATGTGACGTTACTTTAAGTTGATTCGGAGAAAATTCTTCGATTTGATAACCGAGCTGCTCGCTCGCACTCATGATCCCTTCGTAAAATCCTTGATTGTTCCGGCTCCAATTTTGCCAAATGTTAAGTTTTGGATAATTGGTAATAATGCCAATGGTCGACTGGTAGCGAGGAATAGTTTTGCTATGGCGGTAAGCGGCCAAGCCGGAGAGAAGGGGATCGGGCCGGTACCCCATTTGGGCAGCGAGATGCTGGATCTTTTGACGGGTTTCGAGCGCGATTTCTGGATGATTTCGTAAAGCGCGTGATACGGTCGCCGAGGCCACGCCAGCTTTTTTAGCAATATCTCGGGTGGTAATTCGCTGCATGATTTAGTTTCGTATCAGTGTACGATAAGTTATCAGAAACCTTCTTTCGGAGCAAATGTTAAATCCGACAACTATGCGCCATTCGACTTCAATACAAACGGATTCCTTCAGGTCCGCGCGGTCCTCTTTCAATACTCATTATGCTTCTTGGAAAGGTTTCGCTATTGGAACTGTGAATAGCCTTAGGATTGATAGTATTCATAAGGGCCCCGCGGGTAGCGGGGCTCTGCAATCCACGAACAAACATTTTCAATAAAGAAAAAATTTAAATCGAAATACACCAGACTAACCCGTCAAACCTAAAATCCATAAACTATGAACACAATGAACACCTCATCTATTAGCTTAAAAACCCGACGCGAATTTTTACGCACGACCGTGCTGGGAGGAGCGTTGAGCTGGTCGGTGCCGCTTTTTGTGAGCAACACTTTTTCAGCGTTGCAGGCGGCGGCAATGGATTCGTCCTCAGTAGCAACCGGAAAAGATGCGCCGATTTTAGTAATTTTATATCAAGGTGGAGGTAATGATGGATTAAATACAATCGTTCCGTATACCAACGATCATTATTATAAGGCCCGGCCGGTGTTGGCAATTAAGCCGGACAAAGTGCTCAAAATAAATGATGAGTATGGATTTCATCCGAGCGCGACGGGGTTTAAATCCCTTTATGATAGCGGCGACCTAGGAATTCTTCCCGGAATTGGATATCCTCCAGGAGGCACGGTTCGGTCGCATTTCAATGCGATTGCGGTTTGGCATTTGGCGTCGCGAGGAGAGGCAACGAGTTTGACAGAAACAACGGGATGGATCGGGCGCTATTTGGACAGTTGTTATCAAGGTAATGATCCATCAATCGGAATTAATTTGGCGGAGCAAAAACCGCAGCTGTTTCTATCAAACCGAGTTCGGACTATCACGTTGAGCGCTGACGTGGAGAATTACAAATTTGGCGGAAAACATGGAGTGGATAATAAAGATATTGGTCGATTTTTTGCTGACCAAATCGGAGCGGCCAAAACAGCGGTGAGCGGAGATTCCTCTGTGAGCTTTCTGGAGCAAACGACACTCGACGCGCAAGTTAGCTCGGACGCGGTCTTAGCTCGAGTGGGAAATATCAAAAACAAAGTCCAATATCCGAATTCGAAAATCGCCAGCGATTTGTCGCTAATCGGAAAGTTGATTGCGGGTGGATTACCGACTCGAGTTTATTACGCTCAGCACGCCGGTTACGATACTCATGTGCGTCAAGCGGAGACCCAATCGAAATTGCTCGGGGATCTTTCCCAGGCAATGAAAGCGTTTCGGGATGATTTAAAAGCACAAGGCAATTTTAATCGAGTATTGACAGTGGTATTTAGTGAGTTCGGCCGCCGCGTTCAGGAAAACGGTGGTGCGGGGACTGATCACGGGAAAGCAAACCCGATTTATGTGATGGGTGGAGAGAAGGTAAAGCACGGAATATTGGGGCCGCATCCGAGCATTGCTCCCGCCGATTTATTAGATGGCGATCCTCAATTCAAGGTCGATTTCCGAGACATGTACGCGGAAATTTTGACGAAATGGCTCAAAGCACCGAGCATTGTGCCAATTCTCGGGGAGAAATTTCATCCGACAAATTTAATCATAGCGTAAGGAGCGAGAAAGGTTGATATGAGCAAACTGAACCTACTTTCGAAAAGTGACTGGAATTATAAGACAGCGTCGCATTTGTTGAATCGAGCGGGCTTTGGAGGCCCGCCAGCAGAGATCGAGAAACTCCAGGCAATGGGGCCGGAGGGGGCGGTCTCCTATTTAGTCGATTATGAAAAAATTCCGGTGACATTAAATCCAGCTTCTAATTTTTCTCAACCGGAGCCCGATCATGAGGAACGGGAAAAAATAGAGCGTACAAAGCTGTTGGATAATCCTCATCCAGGCGAAAGCGATGAAGCTTACAAGAAGCGAATGGAAGAAGCGAAAAAGCTTGTCCCTCAACACCAGGCTGAAAAAAAGGCGATTTCGGAGTTCCGAGAAGAGGCTTGCGAATCATTAAGACAATGGTGGATACGTCAGATGGCGTACACTCCGCGTCCTTTTCAGGAAAAGATGGTATTATTTTTCCATGGCCACTTTGCATGCGGGGGCCATTCTTGCCAGGAGGGGTACTTTCGATATCTCCAAAATCAATTGTTTCGTGATAAATGCCTTGGAAGTTGGGAAGACATGCTGGTGTCAGTTACCAAAGATCCTTGCATGCTGCGCTCGTTGGATAATCAAAAAAATTTCAAGGGGAAACCGAATGAAAATTATGCTCGCGAGTTGATGGAATTGTACACCCTTGGAGTGGACTATTACACCGAACAAGATGTGACCGAGGGTGCTCGTGCCTTAACTGGTTGGGGCATCGACGAGGACAAACTATGTTTTGTTTTCAGGGCGGATCAGCATGACGATGGAGAAAAGACCTATTTGGGACTCAAAGGGAATTTAGGCCCAGTTGAAATTATTCATCAGATTGTTAAGCAACCGCAAGCAGCGCGGTTTATTACATCGAAGTTGTGGACATTTTTTACCGATCAAAAGCCATCGGAAAAGATTGCGACAGCATTAGCAGAAGAATTTCGTGGCGCTGGGATGGTTTTGAAGCCGGTAATGAAACTGATGTTTCGCTGCGAAGATTTTTATGCTCCTGAGGTCATAGGCAAACAAATTAAAGGACCCATTCAATGGTTGGCCAATAGCATTCGCCTTCTCGAAAGAGATTTTCCGGATCGGAAATATACCATGGATGTTCAAAATAAAATGTGTCAGGAGCTATTTAGGCCACCGACAGTGAAGGGATGGGATGGTGGACCGGCCTGGATCAATACCAATACAATGCTGGCGCGTTATAATTTAGTGGAAGGAATTTTGGCCCCTGCAACCGGAGAGATCAGGCAAAAAGGTGGCAAAGTTGTTCATTCAGCGACCAAGCCTGACAGCAAAATATCGCTAATGAAATTATTTTCGCCAGAAGAACTTCGGGACAATTCGAAGTTGTTGGTCGCGCTGCAAAAGCGGTTCCTCCAAGTGCCCTTGGCAGAAGGGCGAGCGGTTGCCCTGGAGAAATATGTTGCTTCTCAAAAGGAGCAAACCGAAGAGACATTGCGCACAGCCGTTCAAATGACGATGACCACGCCTGAATATCAGCTTTGTTAATGAAAGAATTACGTTGCGTGCTGTCCATCTATTTTTTTATGATTTGGGAGCGAATAGTTTCGCCCTCGACCCACGCGCCTTCAATCAAAGTAACTTTGGGAGGATTAGGAGTGCCGCATTCATTGCGCTGAATCATTCCTGCTAAAATTTCGACCGCTGTTGAGCCAATGACTTTGGATTGCTGTATCATTCCGGTAATTTTTTCGGATGGATCATCAATATTGAGATTTACGTATCCAATTTTATCTGGAATTTTTAATTTCATATCGTTGAGCCATTCAAAAATCTTGGGCTCAAAAGCGACAACGACATCGGGCCGGTATTTTCGAAGCCAGGATTTAAATTTTGGAAAATCGTTAGTTGTATCGAACCAAGGAATCTGGTCTTGCGCGGGAAATCGGCGAATTTCGGCGGCATATCCGGAGTAAACCGTATAGCTGCTTCCTCGAGCATCGGTCGCTATATTGAGCACAAAACCGATTCGACGATATCCAAGATGTCGCAAGCGCCGCATAGCATACATCGTTGAGGTGATATGATCGTGTAAGATACGGTTCAAAAACGGATGCACTAAGGAAAATCCAATGGTAACGGCAGAAAAATAATCCCAATCGAGTTTGAGAAATCCTTGTTTTTGTCGGGGCGGAATAATTAACCCACGAATTCCTCGTGCTTTCAACATTTCTGAAAATCGATTCGGCATTACTTTAAGTTGATTCGGGGAGAATTCTTCGATTTGGTATCCGAGCTGTTCGCTGGCGCTTTTGATTCCTTCGTAAAATCCTCGATTATTTGAGCTCCAATTTTGCCAGACATTGAGTTTAGGATAGTTTGTTATAATCCCAATAGTGGACTGATAATGAGGGACTGTTTTCGCGTGGCGATAGGCGGCCAGACCGGCAAGGAGAGGATCGGGCCGATAACCTATGTGGGCAGCGAGATCCTGAATTTTTTTTCGAGTTTCCGGTGCAATTTTAGGATCATTTCGGAGGGCCATCGAGACGGTGGACTGGCCCAACCCGATTTTTCGCGCGACATCTCGAGTTGTAATTCTAGGTTTCAAGTCAGATTCATAATACGGATTGTTTGATCAGTATCAAATAAATCCGGAGTTACAGTTCCGAAAGAGGCCAGTTTATACCATTGTAACGAGCAAGATAGATTTCAAAATGAATATTTTCCTATGAGACTGTCCCCAGCGGTGGACTTCAATCTATATTTTTGTTATTTGCGGACGTACCGTTTCACCATCGATCCAATCACCATTGATTAAAATTGTTTGGGGATATCTAGGAATTCCGCATTCATTGCGATGAAGCATGCCAACAAGTAGATCCAGGGCTGTTACCCCAATGATTTTATATCCTGAAGAGATCCCTGTTGCAATCACGTTGCGTCCTCGAAACTCTTGGACGAAGTGCCCGGTATTTAAACCGACAAATCCAATTTCTTTCGGAACTTCGAAATTCAATAAACTAAGCCACCAGAGAATATGATTGCTGATGGCGACCACGACATCGGGCTTATATTTTTTAAGCCAGGAACTAAATTTATCGAGATTGTCTTCCTCTTTGATGGAATCAACAAACCACGGGATTCGATTTTTCGACGCAGTTTTGCGACTTTCAATTGAATAACCTGCCCAATGGCGATGCTCGGTGCGTTCGTCAAGATCTTGAGGAAGCACGAAGCCAACGCGTCGGTACCCGAGTTTGGCTAGTCGTCGCATGACAGTTATAATATCGGAGAGGTGATCGCGAGAAACTCGGTGTAAATAGGGGTCGTTTAAAGAATAGCCGATCGTTATGGCCGAAAAAGGGCTCCAATCCATTTTAAGAGATCCTCGAGAAGGAGTGCGCGGAGCGACAATAATGCCGCGAATTCCGCGATTTTTTAGAATTTGACTAAGCTGCTCGTCCTTTACTTTCATATGAGCCGGTGAAATTTCTTCAATAACGTAGCCCAGCTCCGTGGCATGTTCTTTCATTCCAAAAAACGCGTTTGCCATTTCGCTCTTGAACCCCTGTCTCCATGCGCTGGGCTGAGGCGAATCGGAGATGATGCCGATAGTTGATTGGAAGCGAGCTGTCTTACGGGTTTGCCGATAGCTCATAAGAGCCGCGAGGACTGGATCCGGCTGGTAACCCATTTCTTTGGCAAGCTCCTGGATTCCTCTGCAGGTAGCTATTGAAAGTTCAGAGGAGTTTTTTAAAGCGCGAGACACTGTGGCATGAGAAACGCCAGCTCGTTTCGCAATATCTCGCAGGGTCACCCGGAACATAACGCACCAATGTACGCTAAACGACCCCAAATACCAGAAATTTTTGCTTAAAAAATGTTAGATTACGCATGAAATGATCGAACAAATCAATAATAGCAATTTTAAAGAAGTTCCATTCATTTATAACGTACCAATGTGCGTTAAAAAATCTGAAAACGCCAGGAACTTTGTCTGTTTCGAAATGTTTAATTTTTGTAATATGAGAAACATTATTCCGACACTCTCAGATGATCAG
>JADMIO011227249.1_pt1 | contig 26833 bp, 22 predicted proteins | sample 8958161 | NCBI WGS metagenome assembly JADMIO01 (sample SAMN16585339, study PRJNA669376) | soil metagenome | isolation source: Crop rotation soil | place: USA: Cullars Rotation, Alabama | collected 2011
CCGCGACTTCAAGTCACGTGAATTCCAAGCTTCGGATCCCACTGTGCTGGAAAGACGGCGCGCTCGACCGCAAGCAACCGAAGCGGCTCAAGACATTGCGCGCCGAGCTCGACATGCGTGGCCGCAAGCTGACCAACGCGGTCAACCTCCTCGAACAGGCCGGAGTGGTGGCTTCGACCCGCAAGGGCTTCGTATCCCGCGGCCCCGCTGCCGACGAGGCGGTGCGCGAGGCGCTCGAAGTCGTCGACATGCTCGAGCGCGTGGACCGCAGCCGCGTCGAGATGATGCGCGGCTATGCCGAGACCCGCAACTGCCGTCGCCAATTCCTGCTGTCCTACTTCGGCGAGGCCCTCGAGCACCCGTGCGGCAACTGTGACCGGTGCCTGGACGCCGACCGGCCCGCAGACGTCGACACCGACCGGCCGGCGATCTCCGTGGGAACGGGCGTACGGCACCGGGAATGGGGTCCGGGAACCGTCATCGGGGGCGACGACGACCGCATCACCGTGCTGTTCGAGGAGTACGGCTACCGCACTTTGGCGATGTCGGCGGTCGCCGGGAAGGACCTGCTCACGCAGCTTTAAGACGTTCGCCCCGCGGCGGGGCATTTCCCTCGGGCATGTCGATCATGAGCACCCGCGTTTCGCGATCGGGCCGTAACATGGACGTCCGAACCGCGAGGGGTAGCGCAGTGTCCTTCTCACCGCCGGAGCAGATGTCCGCCACGGATCGGGAGCAGTCCGGGATCTGGCGGTTCGACGATTTCGTCCTCGACACCCTGCGATATGAACTACGCGGTGGCACCGGGATCATCCGGGTCGAACCACAGGTCTTCGAGGTTTTGACCGTGCTGGTGCGCCACCACGACCGGTTCGTCACCAAGGAGGAGTTGTTCGACTCGGTGTGGGGTGGGCGCTTCGTCGGGGAAGCGGCCTTGACCAGCCGGATCAAGGCCGCCCGCCGGGCATTGGGCGACGACGGTGAATCCCAGCGGTACATCCGCACGGTGCGTGGCCGTGGGTACCAGTTCGTCGGCACGCTCGCGGCCGCGGCGCCGCCGGCGCCGAAAATCGAGTCGGAGCCACCCGCGCCCCGGCAGCACATCGCGTTCTGCCGGGCCGCCGACGGGGTGCGGCTGGCCTACGCGGTGGCGGGGCAGGGGCCTCCGCTGGTGCGGGCGGCGAACTGGATGACCCATCTGGGCTACGACATCGAGAGTCCGGTGTGGCGCCATTGGGTGCGCGACCTGTCGGCCGCCCACACCTTCATCCGCTACGACGAGCGTGGCTGCGGCCTGTCCGACTGGGACGCCACCGATTTCTCCTTCGACGACTGGGTCACCGATCTGGAGTCGGTCGTCGAAGCGCTTGGCCTGGAACACTTTCCGTTGCTCGGTGTGTCCCAGGGCGGCGCCGTGGCGGTCGCCTACGCGGCTCGTCACCCCGACCGGGTGACCGGGCTGGTGCTGTGCGGCGCGTACGCCCGCGGCCGCGCGGTGCGCGCTGTCGGTGACGCCGAGAAACGGGCTGCCGCATTGGATCTCGACCTGGCCCGAGTCGGCTGGGGACGCGACGATCCGGCCTTCCGGCAAGTGTTCGCCGCACAGTTCCTGCCCGACGGCACCCGAGCCGACTGGGCGGCGTTCGACCAGTTGCAGCGGCGCACCACCTCACCGGAGAACGCCGTGCGGTTCCTCGCCGAGTTCGGCCGCATCGACGTGCGCGACCTGGCCGAGCAGGTGCACTGCCCGACGCTGATCCTGCACGCCCGCGAGGACCACCGGGTGCCGATGCGCTATGGCGAGGAATTGGCCGCACTGATCCCGGATTCGCGCCTGGTCGCGTTGCACAGCAACAACCACCTGTTGACCGGCACCGAACCGGCGTGGCAGGTTTTCCGCGACGAGGTCAACGCCTTCCTTGCCGAGTGAACAAGGGCGGGAGATCTCCATGCAATCTCCACACATTCTTCATGTATGTCGATCCGCCGAAATCCATCCTGGTCATATGAGAAAACACACCCGCACACTGTTCATCGCGGCCAGCGCGATCTGCGCGCTGGGCACCCTTTCCGCCTGCTCCGGCGGTTCGTCCACGCAAGCCACCTCGACGGATCAGGCGACTGCGACGTCGAGCGCGCCGGCAAGCCCCACCCCGTTCCCGCAGTCGGCGAAGTACATCGCCGACACGGAGGCCGCGGGCAAGAAGATGGTGATCGGCGTGGCCGTCGACGGCGGCAAGATCGCCGCCTACGCGTGCAACGGAACCGACGACGAGGCTTGGTTCTTCGGCGACAGCGCCAACGGCGACATCGACCTCACCTCACGCTTCCGCGACACCCTCAAGGCGTCGTTCGACGGTTCGGACGTCAAGGGCGACCTGACCATGAACGGCGTGACGTACAACTTCTCGGCGGCCGAAGTGCCCGCGCCGGCCGGGATGTACACCGCTGCGCTCGACGGGGTGCGGGCCTCGTGGGTGCTGCGTCCCGACGGATCGGCGACCGGTGTCCAGTTCAGCGGCATCAGCGGTCGCGACTTCGAACAGGCAGAGCTGCAACAGCTCAAGGACGACCAGTTCCGTGCCGAGGTCCGCAACCGGCGCATCCTGCAGCAGGCCCAGCAGCTCACCCGGCAGCAGAACGGGTCCTTCACCTCGACCATCAACGGCAAGCCCGTGACCGCCGCGGTGGTCAACGGTGTCTTCCGGCTGTCCTGACCGCGGATCCGGTCAGCAGCTGAACCGGCTGCCGATGCCCGGCGGCGCCTCCACCTGCCGCAGACAGCCGAACACCCCGACACCGGCGTCGCTGAATCTCGCCGCCGACTGGTGGGCGTAGTCCACGCAGAACAGTCCCGTCGGATCCGAGCGACAGCGGTAGTCGCCGAATGCCAGCGCCTGCCCGTACGGCAGTTGAGCTCCGGTGCCAGCGCCGAAGCGCCCGGGATCCCCGTGGGCCGAGCCGATGTCGAGCTGCATCCCGGGAAAATCCACCCAGCCGCCCTTCCATTCCCCCTCCACGTCGGCGGGACGCGGGGGAGGGCTGGTCAGTGTCAGCAGGCAGGCCAGCGCGCCGTCGGCGTGCTGATCGGTCATGCACTGCGATGTGCCGGACGGAGTGGTGAAGGCGACGTCGTCGCCGAGCTGGGTGGTCGCGCCGTCCCTGATCGCGGTGTGGAACGCCGACGGGTCGGCCGAGGTGGCGGCCTCGATCCACCGGATGACCTCGCTGATCGGCGCGCCCACTGCCGGCGGGGTGGAAACGCGCGGAGCAGACGGGGTCGTCACCGTCGGCGACGACGCGCCTGGGCTGCGCATCGCCCGGCCGTCCGTCTGCGCCGAGCACGCCGCCAACAGCACGGACGCCGCGATCAGGACCGCAATCCGCATACCGGTCAGGCTAACCGGCCGACACGCGGCCGCGGGTAAGGCGCGACGGCCCAACCAAGCGTTCGCTACGGTCAGGATATGCACGAACGGACCATTCGCGTCACGATCGACTCCGGCACCATCGAGGGCTTCACCCGCGACGGCGTGCACCGATGGCGATCGATCCCCTACGCGCGTCCGCCGGTAGGCCGGCTGCGGTTCCGGGCGCCCCGCCCCGTCGAACCCTGGCCGGGAGTGCGCTACTGCCACGGCTTCGGATACTGCGCGCCGCAACCGCGGCGCTACACGCTGCTCGGCGTCGGGAAGTACCAGCCGATGGGCGAGGACTGCCTGACCCTCAATGTCGTGGCACCCGAGTCGCCGGCCGACGAGCCGCTGCCGGTGATGTTCTTCATCCACGGCGGCGGCTACTTCATGGGCAGTTCCGCGACGCCGCTCTACGACGGAGCCGCGCTGGCCCGCCGCGGCTGTGTCTACGTCTCGGTCAACTACCGGCTGGGCGCGCTGGGCTGTATGGACCTGTCGGCGCTGTCGACGCCCGAGCATCCCGTCGACGGCAATCTGTTCCTGCGCGACCTGGTCATGGCGTTGCGCTGGGTGCGCGACAACGTCGCGGTGTTCGGTGGCGACCCGGGCAACGTGACCATCTTCGGCGAGAGCGCCGGTGCGCATGCCGTGGCCACCCTGCTGGCCGTGCCGCAGGCGAACGGCCTCTTCTCGCGGGCCATCTCGCAGAGCCCGGCCAGCGGGATGCTGCGGTCGGCGGAGTCGGCGGCCCGGTTCGCCGGCCGCTTCGCCGAGGCGCTCGGCGCACGTCCGGAGGAGGCCGGGCGGGCGCTGATGTCCGCGCGCCCCGCCGAACTGGGCCGGGCCCTCGAGCGGCTGGTGCGCAACGGCATGGGCGCCATGCCCGGCGCGTTCCCGGTCGGGCCGGCGTTCGGCACCGACTACCTGCCGCTCGACCCGGTGGTGGCCATGCGGGACGGCAGCGCCCACCACGTGCCGCTGATCGTGGGCAACAACGCCGACGAAGGCCGGTTGTTCACCCGATTCCTGCCGCTGCTGCCGACCAACCAGCCGATGATCGAGGCGCTGCTCGCGGATTCGGACGCCGAACGGCGTCAACGGATCACCGCGGCCTACCCCGGGTATCCCAATTCGTCGGCGTGCGTGGAGCTCGGCGGCGACTTCGCATTCGGCACCGCCACTTGGCAGATCGCGCAAGCGCATTCGCGGCACGCCCCGACCTACGTGTACCGCTACGACTACGCGCCACGCACCCTGCAATGGTCCGGTCTGGGCGCCACCCACGCCATGGAATTGCTGGCCGTCTTCGACACCTACCGCACCCGGTTCGGCTCGGTGCTCACCGCGGCAGCTGATCAGCGGTCGGCGCGCAAGGTCAGCACCGACGTGCAGAAGCGCTGGCGGGCGTTCAGCCTAACCGGCGTGCCCGGCGAAGACTGGCCGCGCTACGACGAGGAGCGGCGCGCGGTGTGGGTCTTCGACCGCAAGCCGCGCGTCGAGTACGACCCGCGCGCCGATCGCCGGCTGGCGTGGGAGGGTTTCACGCTCGCGGCCCGCTGACCACGCCGATCGCCTGCGCTGCACCGATGGATATGGTTGCGTGGGCGGGTGGCGCATCCACTGGATCCCCTGACCGCCGACGAGTTCTCCGCGGTGGCCGGGCTGCTGCGCCGCGACCACGCGGTCGGCGACGGCTGGCGCATCGCGTCGATCGAACTGATCGAACCGGACAAGGCGGCGCTGAGCGCATGGGAGGACGGTGGGCCGGTACCGCCGCGCCGTGCCGCGGTCGTGTGCCTGCAGCGGGCGTCGAATGCCACCTACAAGTCGGCGGTGTCCATGACCGACGACGCGGTCGAATCGTTCGACCACGTCCCCGGAGTGCAGGCCAACTTCACCGTCGACGAATTCATCGAATCCGACCGGCTGCTGCGCAGCCATCCCGACGTCATCGCCGCACTGGCCGCTCGAGGTCTCACCGAGATCGACAACGTCTTCTTCGACACCTGGACGTACGGCGACGCGGTCGCCCCGCCGGAGTACCGCGACCGGCGCATCGGGTGGGTCGACGTCTGGTTCAAAGACGCGCCCGGCGCCAACCCGTACGCGCACATGGTCAGCGGCCTGCATTTCGTGCTCGACCTCAACGCGATGGAGCTGCTGCGCGTCGAGGACAACGGCGGCGTCGAAACACCGAACGTGATGGGTGAATACGCACCCAAGCACATCCCGGACCGAATCCTGTCCGCCTCCCGGCGCGAACCCCTCAAACCGTTGAACGTCACCCAGCCCGATGGCCCGTCGTTCCGTCTCGCCGGCAACCTGGTGCAGTGGCAGAACTGGTCACTGCGGGTGGGTTTCAACCATCGTGAGGGCATGACGCTGCACACCGTGCGCTACCGCGACGGGGACCGTGACCGGCTGATCGCGCACCGGCTGTCCTTCGCCGAGATGGTGGTGCCCTACCGGGACTCGTCCGAAGACCATTACCGCCGAACGGCTTTCGACATCGGCGAGTGGGGCCTGGGTTTCATGACGACGTCGTTGGAGCTGGGCTGCGACTGTCTGGGGGAGATCCGCTACCTCGACGCGGTGCTGCACAACAGCCGCGGCGAGCCCTACACCATCCCCAACGCGATCTGCATCCACGAAGAAGACAATGCGGTGCTGTGGAAACACGTCGACCACGACGCCGGCGCCGAGGTGCGCCGAATGCGCCGGCTGACGCTGTCCTTCCATGTCACCGTCGCCAACTACGAGTACCTCATGTACTGGCGGCTGCATCAGGACGGCAACATCGAATGTGAGGTCCGCGCCACCGGGATCATGGTCACCACGCCGCTCGCGCCTGGGCAGCCGCACCCCAACGGCACCCTGGTCGACGACCGCACGTATGCGCCGTTTCACCAACACTTCCTCGTCGCGCGGCTCGATCTCGACATCGACGGCGGCGACAACACCGTCTACGTGTCCGAGTCCGTCGCCGAACCGATGGGCCCTGGCAACCCCTACGGGCTGTCGGTGGTGCTGCGCGAGACCGCGCTGCGCACCGAGGAGGACGGTAAGCAGGATGTCGACTTCGGGACCCAGCGGGCGTGGAAGGTGGCCAATACCAACGTCGTCAACGGATTGGGCACCCATCCGTCCTACAAACTGGTGCCGACCGGAGCGATTCCCCCGATGTTCGACCCCGCCTCGCCGGTCGTGCAGCGTGCCGGCGTCATCACCCACACCCTGTGGGTCACCCCGTTCGACCCCGAACAGCATTGGCCTGCAGGAGAATTCGTCAACCAGTCGATTCGTGACACCGGGCTGGCGGAATGGACGAGAGCCAACCGCTCGATCGACAACACCGACGTGGTGCTGTGGTACGTGTTCGGCATCCACCACATCACCAGGCCCGAGGACTGGCCGGTGATGCCGGTGGACGTCGTGTCGTTCTGGCTCAAGCCCTACGGCTTCTTCGACCGCAACCCCGCCCTCGACGTGATCGCCGCGCCACCGGAGGCCTGTCACACGCCGACCACCAGCGCGCAGCACTGATTGACACCTGTCAATGTGTGACGCAGCCCACTGCTAGGTTCTCCTGGTGCACACCGCGGATTCCGTCGTCGAGCGTCCCACCGACCTGACCGCCGACTGGCTGACCGCCGTGCTCGATACCGGCGCGGTCGCCGACTTCTCGGTCGAACGCATCGGTACGGGACAGATGAGCGAGTGCTTCCGCATCGCCCTGACGTACGCCGGTGGCGCGGCAGGCCCGGCGTCGGTCGTCCTGAAGGTGGCCGCGACCGACCCCAGCAGCAGGCAGACCGGGCTCGCGCTGGGCCTCTACGAACGCGAGGTCCGGTTCTACACCGACGTCGCACGGCATCGGCGGGTGGATTCGCCTCGGCCTGATGCCCAACCAGAACATCGCCTGGGTCAATGCGCTGGTGTGCGGACCGGACATGCCGACGGTCGCGGTCATCGACTTCGACGCCGCGCTGCCCGCCGACCCGGCCGACGTGCACAGCGACCATGCCCATTTGACCCTGGCGGCCGTCGAACCGCTGCAGACCTACCGCGTGACCGTGCACGGCCGTGGCGAAGCCTTCGACGACCCGGCCGCCCTGCTGCGCGGTGAACCCGGCCGGCCGGCCGACCTCGACATGGAGCTGACCTGGACAACGGCCGGCGCGCCATACCAGTACCGCGTCACGCCGCGGTACGAGATCGCGGCAACCGTGTCGGGCACCGTCGCCGTCGACGGGCGGACGTATGACCTCGACGGCGTGCCCGGGCAGCGCGACCACTCCTGGGGCGTGCGCGACTGGTGGAGCATGGACTGTGTGTGGACCGCGCTGCACCTCGACGACGGCACCCATCTGCACGGCGTGGACCTGCGCATCGCGGGCGCGCTGCCGCTGGGCATCGGATACGTGCAGGAGGCCGGAGCGCCGCTCGCCGAGATGACGGCGGTGTCGGCGCACGCGACGTTCGCCGACTCCGGCCTGCCGGTCACCACGACGCTGAGCCTGCAGCCCGCCGGGTTGACTGCCGAGGTGGAGCTGCTCGGCTTCGCCCCGGTACGGCTGACCGCCGCGGACGGCCGGGTGAGCCATTTCCCGCGAGCGTGGGCGCGGGTGATCACCGGGGACGGCCGCCGCGGGGTCGGCTGGCTGGAGTGGAACCGCAACCAGTCCCGGGCGACTCACGCGCCCGCTGCCACGGCCACGTCATCAACGCCCACACGATCAGGATGAGGACGGTCGCGGACAGGATGTAGACCGGCCACCCGCCGAGCACGTCCAGAAGTGACGGCGTCGCGGGCTTGCCGTTGAGGAAGCCGTAATCCGTCCCCGCCATCCAGTTGAAGGTGATGGTGACAACGGCCCACAGCGCCGTCACCGCGACGGTGATCCGGTAGCTGCGCCATGTCGGGCGCATACCGCGTCCCCATGTCAGGTAGATGGCCGCCCACACCACCAGTAGATGGATCGACCAGAACGCCAGGTACTCGTAGTGCGGGAAGTCGGGGCTCTCGAGGACCGGGGAGATCAACGCCTGGGTGCTGAGCACCAGTCCCCAGTAGTACGTCAGCGCATAGGCCCAGTGCCGCTGCGTCCACAGCGCGTACGCCGCGGCGACCGTGGCGAGGTCGGTCAATCGCAGCGGCACCGACCGCTGCACCGTCGGTGGGCTGAAGACGTAGACCAGCATCGCGAGGTAGATGGCGGCCGTGATGGCGCCGAGAATCCGGCTAAGCAGGCGGGCCTGCCGGTCGGACTGCCGGCGCCCCACCCACACCAGTGCGGCGGCCCCCACCACGAATACCGCGACCGCCGCCCAGTGCGACGGCCCGTACACCCTGAAGCCGGCCGCCGAAACCGAACTCATGCGCGAAATCTCGTCGATGCCCCGATCATAAGTTCAGGCTCGCCTCGGACGTCAGCGCGCGACGATCACCGACGAGCCGTGGCCGAACAGACCCTGGTTGGCGGTCACGCCCACGGCGGCGCCTTCCACCTGCCGCCCGGTCGCCTGACCCCTGAGTTGCCAGGTCAGTTCGCACACCTGCGCGATGGCCTGGGCGGGGATGGCCTCACCGAAACAGGCCAGGCCCCCGGACGGGTTGACCGGGACGCGGCCGCCGAGCGCCGTCGCGCCGCTGCGCAGCAGCCTCTCGGCCTCGCCCTTGGCGCACAGGCTTAGATGCTCGTACCAGTCGAGCTCGAGCGCCGTCGACAGGTCGTACACCTCGGCCAGGCTGAGGTCCTCGGGCCCGATGCCTGCCTCGGCGTACGCGGCGTCGAGGATCTGGTCTTTGAAAACGCGCTCCGGGGCGGCTACCACCGCCGTGGAATCCGTTGCGATGTCCGGCAATTCGGGAAGATGCTGCGGATAGCGGGGTGTCACGGTCGACACCGCGCGCACCGAGGGTACCCCCGCGACCGAGCCCAGATGCTTCTCCGTGAACGCCTTGCTCGCGACGATCAGTGCGGCTGCCCCATCGGACGTCGCGCAGATGTCCAGCAGCCGGAGCGGATCCGACACCACCGGGCTGGCGAGCACGTCGTCGACCGAGGTTTCCTTCCGGTACCGGGCGTTGGGGTTGTCGAGGCCGTGTTTGGCATTCTTGACCTTGACGGCGGCGAAGTCCTCGAGCGTGGCGCCGTAGAGGTCCATCCGGCGGCGGGCCAATAGCGCGAAATACACCGTGTTGGTCGCGCCGATGAGGTGGAAGCGCTGCCAATCCGGGTCGTTCCTGCGTTCGCCGCCGACCGGTGCGAAGAAGCCCTTGGGGGTGGTGTCGGCGCCGACGACCAGCGCCACATCGCAGAAGCCGGCGAGGATCTGGGCCCGGGCGCTCTGCAGGGCCTGCGAGCCGCTGGCGCAGGCGGCGTAGGACGAGGACACCGGCACGCCGTTCCAGCCCATCTTCTGGGCGAACGTCGAACCCGCGACGAATCCGGGATAACCGTTGCGGATGGTGTCCGCGCCCGCGACGAATTCGATCTGGCGCCAGTTCAGTCCGGCCTCGGTCAGCGCCGCCCGCGCGGCGACGACACCGTACTCGGTGAAGTCGCGGCCCCACTTACCCCACGGGTGCATCCCGGCACCGAGGAGGTAGACGGGCTCGGGGCTCATGACGCGACCCTCCAGGCGTAGACGATGCGTTCGACGCCGTCGTCGCCGAGGAACAGCGGCATCGTCGTCAACTCCATCTCCATGCCGACGTTCAGGTCGGCGGCCAGCGTGCCCTCGACCACCTTGCCGAGGACGATCAGACCCTCGTCGGCGAGGTGGACCGCTGCGACCGCGAAGGGCTCGAACGGATCCGGCGCGGGATACGGCGGAGGCGGGGCGTAGCGATTCTCGGTGTAGCTCCACAGCGTGCCCCGGCGCGACAGCGGCACCTGCGCGAGATCGTCGCCGTCGCACGCCGGATTGGGGCAATTCTTCGCCCGGGGCGGAAAGACATAGGTCCCGCACTGATGGCATTGGCCGCCGACCAGGTACGCCGCGCCCGACTCGTCGGTGGCGAACCAGCCGTCGACCGCGGGCTGTGCTGGAGGTGCTGACACTCGGTCAGCGTACCCATTCCGGCGATCAAACTGAAACGTGTTCCAGTTACCTCGCCGGTGCCGCGTCGAGCAGGATCCGCACCAGGTCGTCGGGATTGTCGCGCATCAGGTTGTGGGCGCCGTCGAGTTCGTGGACGGTCCAGTCCGGGTCGTCGCGCACCCGCTCGTAGGACCGCCGCAGCGGCGAGTCGCCCGGCCACTTCAGGGCGTACACGAAGTGTTTCCGGCGTATCCGGCCCACCTGGCCGGTGAGACGGATGCGCTGGAGGAACGACGCCAGCGGGTGCACCGAGGCCCTGCGGTCGAAGAAGGGCAGGGGCGGGACGCCGTAGCCGGTGTCATCGACACCCGTATACCATTGACGCTCTTCGTCATTCACGAGATCCCAGCAGGATTCGCCGTCGACGGGGACCAGCGCGTCGAGGTACACCAGTGCGTCGACGCGGTCGGGGATCCGGTCCGCGACGCCGGTGATCACCATGCCGCCGTAGCTGTGCCCGACCAGCACCAGGTCGTCGGCGTCGGAGTCAGCGGCCAACGCGGCCAGCACGTCGGTGATGTGCGTCTCGAGGTTGACGCCGCCGTGCGACAGGTGAGCTCTTTCGGCGACACCGGTCAGCGTGTAGGCCAGCACGCGGTGCCGGTGGCCGCGCAACGCGGTGGTCAGGTCGTCGAAGCACCATGCGCCGTGGCAGGCGCCGGGGATCAGGACGAAGGTGGCCATGAGTGACTCCTCTCGGTGTCTTCTCGGTACCGGCTGGTGATGTGCGCGAGGGCGTCCGGGCTCCGCGTGGCGCCCGCGGCGTGCATCGCTCGGTTGGCGGCCACGACGGCTGCGGTGTCACGGCGGCGGCGATTCTCGTAATCTCGTAAACCATCGGCGCCCCTTACCATTTCGTCGGCCAGAGCACGTGCATCGAGGATGGCCTGTGATCCGCCGTTTGCCCCGACCGGATACATCGGGTGGGCGGCGTCGCCGAGGAGCGTGACCCGGCCACGGCCCCAGTGCGGCAGGGGGTCGCGGTCGACCATCGGATACTCGAAGACCTCCGGGGTCCCGCCGATGAGCTCCGCGGCGTCGAGCCAGTCCAGCTGCCAGTCCCGTACGTGGGCGCGGACATCGGCGGGCGCGGCGGGACGGTTCCACCCGACGTCGCCGGGCAGTGGGCCGGGGTCGCCGGCGGGCACCTGCAGCGCCCAGTTGACCAGGCCGTCGCCGATCGGATAGGTCACCAGCTCTACACCGTTGCCGCCCTTGACGATCGCCATCGTCCGCCCGTCCAGGAACGGGTCGCATCGAGCGGCGCCGCGGAACATGGTGATGCCCGACCACATCAGCGGATCACCGTGCGGGTGCAGCTTCTCGCGTACGGCGGAGTTGATGCCGTCCGCGCCGACCAGCACGTCGGCGGGCAGGTCACCGGCGACGGTGTGTGCGGTGACGCGCTCGGCCGTATCCGTGAAGCCCGTGAGCCGATGACCGGTCCGCACGGCGTCGGGACTGCGTAATCGGACATGACTCCACGGTGCGTGACCGTCGGCTATAAGTCCAATACTCATCTAGTGCGAAGACTATAATCAACCGTTATGGAGATGCGTCAGCTAGAGTACTTCATCGCGGTGGCCGAAGAGGCCAACTTCACCCGCGCTGCCGAGCGCGTTCGCGTGGCCCAGCCCGCGGTGAGCGCCCAAATAGGCCGCCTCGAGCGGGAATTGGGCCAGCCGCTGCTCGACCGCTCCCGCCGGCAAGTCCGCCTGACCGGTGCAGGCACGGCCGTACTGCCGTACGCGAGGGCCGCACTGGCCGCGGTGGCGGACGCCCGCACGGCGGTCGAGGAACTCGCCCATCTGGTCCGCGGCTCGGTGGCGATCGGCACCGTCACCGCGCACAACGTCGACATGCCGGCGTTGCTCGCCGACTTCCACCGTGCGCATCCCGGCGTCGAGATCACGCTTTCCACCGACGACTCCGACGCATTGATCGACGGCGTGCGGACCGGCCGGCTCGACCTGGCGATCGCCTCCGTGGGCCACGAGGAGGAGCCGGACGGGCTGGCGATCGAGGTGACCACCGACGAGGCGATCGACGCCGTGGTCGGTCTCGAGGACCCGTGGCGCCGGCGGAAGTCGGTCCCGGTGACAGCGCTCGCGGACCGGCCGCTGATCGCGCTGCCCTCCGGGACAGGCATCCGCCGCCGGTTGGACGAGGCGTGCGCCGCAGCCGGCATCTCGGCGCGCATCGCCTTCGAGGCCAGCACGCCGGTCGAACTGGCCGATCTGGCGGCGCGCGGGCTCGGTGTCGCGATCGTGCCGCGGTCTATGTCGCGGACCCGCTCCGATGTCCACGCCATCGCGATCTTCCCCGAGATGCGCGGCCGGCTGGTGTTCGCATGGCGGGCCGCGGGCCCGGTCAGCCCGGCCGCCCGGGTCCTCATCGGTCTGGCCCGCCAACGCCTGCATGTCGGCCGGGATGCCTAGAGTTGTCCCCGTGAGCCCAGCCAGCACCGCGACGCAGAAGAAGACGGCGGCCCCGAAGACGGACGACAAGCCGACGCTGATGCTGCTGGACGGTAATTCCCTGGCTTACCGGGCGTTCTACGCACTGCCCGCGGAGAACTTCAAAACACAGGGTGGGTTGACCACCAATGCGGTGTACGGGTTCACCGCGATGCTCATCAACCTGCTGCGCGACGAGCAGCCCACTCACGTCGCGGCCGCCTTCGATGTCTCCCGGCAGACCTTCCGCGTCGACAAGTACCCCGAGTACAAGGCCGGCCGGTCGTCCACCCCGGACGAGTTCCGCGGGCAGATCGACATCACCAAGGAGGTGCTCGTCGCGCTGGGCATCACCGTGCTCGCCGAGCCGGGCTACGAGGCCGACGACATCATCGCCACCCTGGCCACGCAGGCCGAGGACGAGGGTTACCGGGTGCTCGTCGTCACCGGTGACCGGGACTCGTTGCAGTTGGTCAGCGACGCGGTGACCGTGCTCTATCCCCGCAAAGGTGTCAGCGAGTTGACCCGGTTCACGCCGGAGGCGGTGCTCGAGAAGTACGGCCTCACCCCGACGCAGTATCCGGACTTCGCGGCGCTGCGCGGTGACCCGAGCGACAACCTGCCGGGCATCCCCGGGGTGGGGGAGAAGACGGCCACCAAGTGGATCGCCGAGTACGGCTCGCTGCAGGCGCTCGTCGACAACGTCGACAAGGTCAAGGGCAAGGTCGGTGACGCGCTGCGGGCCCACCTGTCGAGCGTCGTGCTCAACCGCGAGCTCACCGACCTCGTCAAAGACGTGCCGCTGGCGCAGACGCCCGACACCCTGCGGATGCAGCCGTGGAACCGCGACCAGATCCATCGGTTCTTCGACGATCTGGAGTTTCGCGTGCTACGCGACCGGCTGTTCGAGACGCTGGTGGCCGTCGAGCCGGAGGTGGAGCATGGTTTCGACTTCCGCGGTCAAGCGCTGGAACCGGGCACCCTGGCGGCCTGGCTGGCCGAACACAGCTCGGGCAGCCGGTTCGGCATGGCGGTCGTCGGCACCCACCTGGCGTACGACGCGGACGCCACCGCGCTGGCGATCGTGTCGCCCGACGGTGACGGCCGCTACATCGACACCGCCACGCTGACTCCCGAGGACGAGACCGCCTTGGCGTCGTGGCTCGCCGACCCGGGCCAGCTCAAGGCGTTGCACGAAGCCAAATTGGCGATGCACGACCTCGCCGGCCGAGGCTGGACGCTGGCCGGGGTCGCCTCCGACACGGCGCTGGCCGCGTACCTGGTGCGGCCGGGGCAGCGCAGCTTCTCGCTCGACGATCTGTCGCTACGCTATCTGCGCCGAGAGTTGCGCGCGGAAAATCCGGAGCAACAACAACTTTCGTTGCTCGACGACAGCGACGGCGTCGACGACCAGGCGGTGCAGACGGTGATCCTGCGGGCGGTGGCGGTGCTGGACCTGGCCGATGCCCTCGACGAGGAGCTGGCCCGCATCGACTCCTCCTCGTTGCTCGGACGCATGGAGCTGCCGGTGCAGCAGGTGTTGGCCGCGATGGAACACGCCGGCATCGCCGTCGACCTCGACAAGCTCAAGGAGCTGCAGAGCGAATTCGCCGACCTGATCCGCGACGCCGCAGAAGCCGCCTATGCGGTCATCGGCAAGCAGATCAACCTCGGGTCGCCCAAGCAGCTGCAGACGGTGTTGTTCGACGAGCTGGAGATGCCGAAGACCAAGCGCACCAAGACCGGCTACACCACCGACGCCGATGCCTTGCAGTCGCTGTTCGACAAGACCGGGCACCCGTTCCTGCAACACCTGCTGGCGCACCGCGACGCCACCCGGCTGAAGGTCACCGTCGACGGCCTGTTGAACTCCGTGGCCTCCGACGGGCGCATCCACACCACGTTCAACCAGACCATCGCGGCGACCGGCCGGCTGTCCTCGACGGAGCCCAACCTGCAGAACATCCCGATCCGCACCGAGGCGGGGCGCCGCATCCGCGACGCCTTTGTGGTGGGTGCCGGCCACGCCGAGCTGATGACGGCCGACTACAGCCAGATCGAGATGCGCATCATGGCGCACCTGTCACAGGACGCCGGCCTCATCGAGGCGTTCAACACCGGGGAGGACCTGCACTCGTTCGTCGCCTCGCGCGCCTTCGACGTGCCGATCAACGAGGTGACGCCCGACCTGCGCCGCCGCGTCAAGGCGATGTCCTACGGCCTGGCATACGGGTTGAGCGCCTACGGGTTGGCCGCCCAGCTCAAGATCTCCACCGAAGAGGCCAAGGTCCAGATGGACCAGTATTTCGCCCGCTTCGGCGGCATCCGCGACTACCTCGGCGACGTCGTTGACCAGGCCCGCAAGGACGGTTACACCTCAACCGTGTTCGGGCGCAGGCGGTATCTGCCCGAGCTGGACAGCAGTAACCGCAACGTCCGCGAGGCGGCCGAACGCGCGGCGCTCAATGCGCCGATCCAGGGCAGCGCCGCCGACATCATCAAGGTCGCGATGATCAACGTCGACCAGGCGATCAGGGACGCGGGCCTGAAGTCCCGGATGCTCCTGCAGGTGCACGACGAACTGCTCTTCGAAGTCGCGCACGGTGAGCGGGACGCACTCGAGCAACTGGTCCGGGAGCAGATGGGTGGTGCCTATCCGCTCGACGTCCCGCTGGAGGTCTCGGTGGGTTACGGCCGCAGTTGGGACGCCGCCGCGCACTAGCGGACCGGGCCTCACTCGCCGAGCAGCTCCCACTGGTCGTTCTCGCCGGGCGCGCCCGCGGTGACCTTGACGGTGCGCGTGGCGCCCGCCGTGTCGGCGGCCTCGCATTCGAAGGACTGCCCCACTTCGACGACCTTGAGCCCGTCACCGCAGGTCACCGTCACGTCGAAACCGCGGTCCTCGGTGATCTGCCGGCTCAGCCCGTCGGCCGTCCTCGAAAGATCGAACAGAGTGTCCAGCGTGCGGAAGTCGACGTTGCCGTCGTCGTCGGTGACCTTGGCTTGCACCCGCACCGTGTTGCCGTCGACGTCGGCGTTGCAGATGAACGTCTCGCCCGTCTTCGGCTTGGTGTCGCTCGGGCACTCCACACTGGAGACTCGGCGGGAGATGGCCGTGTAGCTCTTGTTGAGCTCGTCGGTGATGGCCGTCTCGAGCTTGGTGAAGTCCGGTCCGCCGGCGGAGACCGACACGTGGCATGACGCGATCGCAGGAGCGGCGGCGAGGGCCAGCAAACTCAGCCGCACAGCGGTGGTAGCCATGTCGTGACCTTTACCACACCGTTAACAACCGGATGTCGATTTCGGCAAAGTGGCCGTCGGGACAGCGTTCAGCCGCCGCGGTAGCCCGCCAGCCAGTGCAGTGGGGGAGCGGCGGCGCGCATCGCCATCAGGCGGTACGCCTCCTCGGTCTGCAGCGCGAACACCCTCGGGTCGCCGAAACCGCGGTCGATGCGGTCCCGGACGAAGGCGAGTTCGACGACCTGGGTGGAGAAGTTCCTGACCGCCTTGCCCGCGGGGCGGCCGCCGATGCGCGTCGCCTCGCCGACGGCGGCGTTGCGGGTGCGCAGGGAACCCAGCCAGGACGCCTCGTTCGGGGTGATCAGCCCGGCCGACACCATGCCAGGCAGTTTCGCCGCCACTGTGCGCTGTTCGCGGCGGCGGCTGGCGACCGCCAGACCGATCACAAGCGCGAAGATTGGCACCATCCACAACACGTAGACGCCGAAGTAGGCGCCGACGCCGAGCAGCGACGATCCGTTCCACAGGCCGTGCATCACCACGGCACCGAGATACCCAAGCAGGATCCAGCCGGTCTGCGCCGCGGCGCTTCGGCGCTGCAGGGCGAAGTAGACGCCGAAGGCCGTCATCGTGGTGAACAGCGAGTGCGAGAACGGCGCCATCACCAACCGCATGGCGGCGGTCAACAGCGAGTCCCCGAGTGTCTCGCCGTTGGCGATGTAGACGACGTCTTCCAGCCAGGTGAACCCGGCGCCGGTCAGCCCCGCGTACACCAGGCAATCGGTCAGGCAGTTGAGTTCATTCCGCCGCCGACCGGTCATCATCAGCAGCAGGAACGCACCCTTGGCCGCCTCCTCGATCAGCGGGGCGCCCAATGCGAGGGATGCCGGACCCACATCGTCGGTGGTGGCGTGTGGGTCCAGTGACATCTCGAGTACGACCGAGATCACGACAGCGATCGACGCACCCCACAGGAAAGCGAGCAGCAGCAGCCGCCGTGGTTCGGGTTCCCAGCGGTCGAGCCACAGGTAAGCCAGGACCACGACCGACATGGCGATGGTGGACAGGACGAATCCCAGCGCCGTGCCGGCCGGATTCACCGCCGTCAGCAGGATGACGATGAGCCCGGCGAGGGTGCCCATGGCGATGAGCACGCCCAGCGGCGCGCCCACCCGGCGCAGCTTGTTGGAAAACGGTGAACCGTATGGTGGCGGCTGCCCCGGCGCGCCGGCGAAAGACACGCCAGAAGCCTAATGGCGCCGGAATACCCGCCGCCACGACCGAGTTTGTCCTGCGTGGATCCAGTCGAGTAGTCTCGGAAGAACCTGTGTGCACCATTGCAGGCAATAACCAACGCCATTGTCCCTACGAATAAACCTGTCCGGAGCAACCCACCACATGCCAAGTCCCTCCGTCACCTCGCCGCAAGTAGCCGTCAACGACATCGGCTCGGCAGACGATTTCCTCGCCGCCATCGACAAGACCATCAAATACTTCAACGATGGCGACATCGTCGAAGGGACCATCGTCAAGGTTGACCGTGACGAAGTCCTGCTCGACATCGGTTACAAGACCGAAGGTGTCATCCCTTCCCGTGAGCTCTCCATCAAGCACGACGTAGACCCCAACGAGGTTGTGTCCGTCGGCGATGAGGTCGAAGCTCTGGTCCTCACCAAGGAGGACAAAGAAGGCCGCCTGATCCTGTCCAAGAAGCGTGCCCAGTACGAGCGCGCCTGGGGCACCATCGAGGAGCTCAAGGAGAAGGACGAGGCCGTCAAGGGCACCGTCATCGAGGTCGTCAAGGGCGGCCTGATCCTCGACATCGGACTTCGCGGCTTCCTGCCCGCCTCGCTGGTGGAGATGCGGCGTGTCCGCGATCTGCAGCCCTATATCGGCAAGGAGATCGAGGCCAAGATCATCGAGCTCGACAAGAACCGCAACAACGTGGTCCTGTCGCGCCGCGCCTGGCTCGAGCAGACGCAATCCGAGGTCCGCAGCGAGTTCCTCAACCAGCTCCAGAAGGGCGCGATCCGCAAGGGTGTGGTGTCCTCGATCGTCAACTTCGGCGCGTTCGTCGATCTCGGTGGTGTCGACGGCCTGGTGCACGTGTCCGAGCTGTCCTGGAAGCACATCGACCACCCGTCCGAGGTCGTCCAGGTGGGCGACGAGGTCACCGTCGAGGTCCTCGACGTCGACATGGACCGCGAGCGGGTGTCGCTGTCGCTGAAGGCGACTCAGGAGGACCCGTGGCGCCACTTCGCCCGCACCCACGCCATCGGGCAGATCGTGCCGGGCAAGGTCACCAAGCTGGTGCCGTTCGGCGCGTTCGTCCGCGTCGAGGAGGGCATCGAGGGCCTGGTGCACATCTCGGAGCTCTCCGAGCGGCACGTCGAGGTCCCGGACCAGGTGGTCCAGGTCGGCGACGACGCGATGGTCAAGGTCATCGACATCGACCTGGAGCGGCGCCGCATCTCGCTGAGCCTGAAGCAGGCCAACGAGGACTACACCGAGGAGTTCGACCCGTCGAAGTACGGCATGGCCGACAGCTACGACGAGCAGGGCAACTACATCTTCCCCGAGGGCTTCGACCCCGAGACCAACGAGTGGCTCGAGGGCTTCGACAAGCAGCGGGAGGAGTGGGAGTCCCGCTACGCGGAGGCCGAGCGCCGGCACAAGATGCACACCGCGCAGATGGAGAAGTTCGCCGCGGCCGAGGCCGAGGAGGCCGCTCGTCCGGCGTCGAACGGTGCCCCTCGCTCCGAGGAGTCCGCAGGCGGGTCGCTCGCCAGCGACGCGCAACTCGCCGCCCTGCGGGAGAAGCTCGCAGGCAACGCCTGACAGTCCACCTGAGGAACTCCCCGGCTCATTCGAGCCGGGGAGTTTCTCGCTTCCCGGCCCTGACAGACTGTTGCGGTGCTGCGTATCGGGTTGACCGGCGGGATCGGCGCCGGCAAATCAACGGTGTCGGCGACCTTCACCGAGTGCGGCGGCATCGTCGTCGACGGTGACGTCATCGCCCGGGAAGTCGTGGAGCCCGGCACCGAAGGTCTCGCCCGGCTGGTGGAAGCCTTCGGTGAGGACATCCTGCTCCCCGACGGTGCGCTGAACCGTCCGGCGCTGGCGGCCAAGGCGTTCACCGACGACGAGCAGCGGGCCAAGCTCAACAGCATCGTCCACCCGCTCGTCGGCAAGCGCCGCCAGGAGATCATCGACAGCGTCTCCGGCGACGCCGTCATCGTCGAGGACATTCCGCTGCTGGTGGAAACGGGTATGGCACCGCTGTTCCCGCTCGTCGTGGTGGTCTACGCCGACGAGGAGACCAGGGTCAAGCGGCTCGTCGAACGGCGCGGTATGCCCGAGGCCGACGCGCGGGCGCGGATCAAGGCGCAGGCGTCCGACGCCCAGCGTCGCGCGATTGCTGATGTGGTGCTGGACAATTCGGGCTCACAGGCCGAGATCGTGCATCAGGCGCGGACGTTGTGGGCCGATCGGGTGTCGCCGTTGGCGGAGAACATCCGCCTGCGGCGCGCCGTACGTGTCGCGCCGCGGCTCGTGCCGCACGACCCGCAGTGGGCGGCCGACGCGCACCGCATCGTCGACCGGATCAACACGGCCTGCGGCGGCAAGGTGATTCGCGTGGACCACATTGGTTCGACGTCGGTGCCGGGATTCGAGGCGAAGGATGTCATCGACATCCAAGTGACCGTGCCGTCGCTCGACGTAGCCGACGAGATCGCCGACGCACTGGCCGCCGTCGGGTATCCGCGTCGCGACGAGGTCGACAGCGATGTCCCGCACAGCGACGATACGGCGAAGTGGCGCAAGCGGTTTCATGGCGCGGCCGATCCGGGTCGGCCTGCGAACATCAACGTCCGCGTGGACGGGTGGCCCAATCAACGCTTCGCGCTGCTGTTCCCGGCGTGGCTGACGGCGAACCCGCCGGTTCAGGAGGAGTACCTCGCGGTGAAGCGCCGGGCGCTGGCCGCGCCGGTGTACGAGGACGCGAAGGAACCGTGGTTCGCACAGAGCTATCCCCGCGCGCTGGCGTGGGCGGACGCCACCGGTTGGCGGCCTTAGCCGGCCTCAGGCCGACGGCGGTGGGGGAGCCGAGCCGGCCGGTGCGGTCGGCTCGGCGGGTGCGCCGACGGAACCCACCGGCGCTTCGCAGGTCAGTGCGCCGTAGTCGGGGTCTTCCTTGTCGGGCAGCAGGCGCGGCGCGATGAAGTCGTCGGCCTGCGCGGCGAGTTGGTCGTCGACGAGGATCTCGCAGTGCAGGTTGGCCGAGTACGGCCATTGGATGGACACCCTCATGCTGGCGGTCTTCGACGCGCCGAGCACGGAGTTGGCCTCGAACACCCGGCCGGGCACCATCGTGGGGTTGGCCGTCTGCGTCTGGTCGCCCTCGCCGCTGTAGGTGATGGTCGCGCCGCGCGACACCCCATCAACTCGCGCCCGGTAGGTGATGTTGTGCAGGACCTCGGCCGCCGGCGCCGGCTGGAGTTGGGGTTGTGGCTGTACCTGCGGGTCCGCCGGGGCCGGTGGTGCGGAAATTAACTGAAGTCCGGCCGCCGTCACGACGACGGCCGCGGCCACGATCCATCCCCGCTTGATGGAGGTCATGGATCTTGACTTTACAACTATGGTCTAAATACCTCTACGCGTTGCCGGGCTGGCGCAGGCACGCTCATCCGCCGGCGCACATCGCGCAGCGCGCGGGCCAGGTCAGCGCCATGCCGCAGCTGCCCAACCACCGCTGCAGGTCGTAGTCGTGCCGGGCCAGGCCGTCGATGGCCCGGGCAGCGGCCCGGACGGCTTGTTCCGCCGCCTGCGGACCGAGGAGGTGATGCCGCATCGCGAGGACCAGCTCGTCGACGTCGCACAACTCGATGCCGTCGCCGGTTCGCACGACGAGGTCCAGGTAGTGGTCCTCGCTGTGCCAGACGTGCGGCCCGGCGGTATAGCGGCCGACGTCGAGGTAGAAGTCCTGCGCGCGCTCGTGACCCGGATTGAAGTGGAACACGGTCGCCCGCAGATCGAGCCGCGGGAGCAGCCACGACTGCAGGTAGTGGAACTGGGCCCGCCCCGGTGTCGGCCGCGCCATGTACAGTCCCCACGGTTCGACGGTGTAGACGTCGACGGCCCGCACGATGCCCTTCGGGTCGGTGTTCGTGCGGGCGAGCAGGTCGAATGTCTCGTGCTTGGGCGGGTGGATGCCTTTCACCCTACTGAGGAACACAACATGTCGGTGGCTGGTTCTAACCTGGTGACCATGGCTTTCGCTACCGAACATCCCGTGCTCGCGCACTCCGAGTACCGCCCCGTTGAGGCGATGGTGCGCACCGGTGGCCGATTCGAGGTCGTCAGCCCCTACGCGCCGGCGGGTGACCAGCCTGCCGCCATCGACGAGTTGGAGCGCCGGATCAAGGCGGGGGAGCGCGACGTGGTTCTGCTGGGCGCCACCGGTACCGGCAAATCGGCCACCACAGCGTGGCTCATCGAACGGCTGCAGCGCCCCACGCTGGTGATGGCGCCGAACAAGACACTGGCCGCCCAGCTGGCCAATGAACTGCGGGAGATGCTGCCGCACAATTCGGTCGAGTATTTCGTGTCGTACTACGACTACTACCAGCCTGAGGCGTACATCGCGCAGACCGACACCTACATCGAGAAGGACAGCTCGATCAACGACGACGTGGAGCGGCTGCGCCACTCCGCGACGTCGAGTCTGCTGTCGCGGCGTGACGTCGTCGTGGTGGCTTCGGTGTCGTGCATTTACGGCCTGGGCACCCCGCAGTCCTACATGGACCGGTCCGTCGAGCTCACGCTCGGTGACGAGGTACCGCGCGACGCGCTGCTGCGGCTGCTGGTCGACGTCCAGTACACCCGCAATGACATGGCGTTCACCCGCGGCACGTTCCGGGTGCGCGGCGACACCGTCGAGATCATCCCGTCGTACGAGGAACTCGCCGTGCGCATCGAGTTCTTCGGTGACGAGATCGAGGAGCTTTACTACCTGCACCCGCTGACGGGCGACATCGTCCGCAAGGTCGACTCGCTGCGGATCTTCCCCGCCACGCACTACGTGGCCGGCCCGGAGCGGATGGCCCAGGCGATCTCGACCATCGAGCAGGAGCTGGAGGCGCGGCTGGCCGAGCTGGAAGGCCAGGGCAAGCTGCTGGAGGCCCAACGCCTCCGGATGCGGACGAACTACGACATCGAGATGATGCGCCAGGTCGGGTTCTGCTCCGGCATCGAGAACTATTCGCGGCACATCGATGGCAGGCCCGCCGGTTCGGCGCCCGCCACGCTGCTCGACTACTTCCCCGAGGACTTCCTGCTCGTCATCGACGAGTCCCATGTCACCGTTCCGCAGATCGGCGGCATGTACGAAGGCGACATCTCACGTAAGCGCAACCTCGTCGACTTCGGTTTCCGGCTGCCCTCGGCTGTCGACAACCGACCGCTGACGTGGGAGGAGTTCGCCGACCGCATCGGCCAGACGGTGTATCTGTCGGCGACGCCGGGGCCGTACGAGCTCAGCCAGTCGGGTGGCGAATTCGTCGAACAGGTCATCCGCCCGACTGGCCTGGTGGACCCGCAGGTGGTCGTGAAGCCGACGAAGGGGCAGATCGACGACCTGATCGGGGAAATCCGCAAACGCACCGAACGCGACGAGCGCGTGCTGGTGACCACGCTGACGAAGAAGATGGCCGAGGACCTCACCGACTATCTCCTTGAACTGGGGATCCGGGTGCGATACCTGCATTCGGAGGTCGACACGCTCCGCCGCGTCGAGCTGCTGCGGCAATTGCGGCTGGGCGAATATGACGTGCTGGTCGGGATCAACCTGTTGCGTGAGGGCCTGGACCTACCCGAGGTCTCGTTGGTGTCGATCCTCGACGCAGACAAGGAAGGGTTCCTCCGCTCGACCCGCAGCTTGATCCAGACCATCGGCCGCGCGGCGCGCAACGTGTCCGGTGAAGTGCACATGTACGCCGACAACATGACGGACTCGATGCGCGAGGCCATCGACGAGACGGAACGCCGGCGCGCCAAGCAGATCGCCTACAACAAAGAGCACGGCATCGACCCGCAGCCGTTGCGCAAGAAGATCGCCGACATCCTGGACCAGGTGTACCGGGAAGCCGACGACACCGAGACGGTCGAGGTCGGCGGATCGGGACGCAACGCCTCGCGCGGACGCCGCGCTCAGGGCGAGCCGGGACGGGCGGTCAGCGCCGGCATCGTCGAAGGTCGCGACACCACGAACATGCCGCGGGCCGAGCTGGCCGATCTGATCAAGGACCTGACCCAGCAGATGATGGCCGCGGCGCGGGACCTGCAATTCGAATTGGCGGCGCGGATTCGAGACGAGATCGCCGACCTGAAGAAAGAGCTGCGCGGCATGGACGCCGCCGGACTGAAGTGACAGCGCCCGGGCGTTGACCTCAACAAGGGTTGAGGCCCTACGGTGGCTCAGGTGAGCGACACCGCGCAGGTCAGCGTGGGGACGTGGCGGGACCTATTGGGGCCCCGCCATCTCGGCGCGTCGGCGGTGCTCGCGGGCGGCGTGGCACTTTACGCGATCAACGAGTTCCTGACGATCAGCTTGATGCCGAGCGCCGTCACCGACATCGGCGGGCAACGGTTCTACGCGTGGGTGACGACGGTGTATTTGGTGGCCTCGGTCGTAGCCGCCACCACGGTGCATTCCGTCCTGATGCGGCTCGGTCCCCGGTGGTCGTATCTCCTGGCGCTCGGCATCTTCGGCGCGGGCAGCCTGGCCTGCGCTCTCGCGCCGACGATGGAACTGCTGTTGGCGGGGCGTACCGTGCAAGGCGGTGCGGGTGGTCTGCTGGCCGGTCTTGGGTACGCGGTGATCAACACCGCGCTTCCGCGTGAATTGTGGACGCGGGCCTCCGCGCTGGTATCGGCGATGTGGGGGGTTGGCACCATCGTCGGACCCGCGGCAGGTGGATTGTTCGCGCAATTCGGTTCATGGCGTTGGGCTTTCGGAGTACTGACCATTCTGACTGTGGGAATGGTGGCGCTGGTGCCTGTCGTGTTGCCCGGCCGGTCCGCACCGCATGAGCCGGTGGCGCTGCGCATCCCGGTGTGGTCGCTGTTGCTGCTAGGCGCGGGCGCTCTGCTGGTCAGTACGGCGGGCATTCCGCATGATGTGCGCGCGACCGTGGGTTTGTTGGTGCTCGGCGTCGCCGTCGTCGCGGTGTTCGTGGTCGTCGACCGACGCGCGGCAATCGCGGTGTTGCCACCCAGCACCTTCAGGGGTGGGCCGCTGAAGTGGATCTATCTGTCGCTCGGTCTGCTGATGGCCGCCACGATGGTCGACATGTACGTGCCCCTGTTCGCGCAGCGGTTGGCGCACCTGCCTCCGGCGGTGGCCGGATTCTTCGGCGCGGTGCTGTCCGTCGGCTGGACCGTCGGGGAGATCACCAGCGCGTCGGTGCGACGCGCCCGGGTCATCTTGCGCACGGTGGCGGTCGCGCCGCTGGTGATGGCGGTCGGCCTCACGCTCGGAGCGGCGAGTCTGTCGGGCCTGGCCACTCCCTGGCTTGTGGTCCTCTTGGTGATCGGCCTGGTGATGGCGGGCACCGGAATCGGGTCCGCGTGGCCGCACTTGTCCGCGTGGGCGATGAGTCAAGTCCACGATCGTGCGGAGGGTCCGGCCGCCGCCGCGGCCATCAACACGGTTCAGCTCATCTGCGGCGCTTTCGGCGCCGGCCTGGCCGGAGTCGTCGTCAACATGTCCGACACCGAAACCGGCAGCGCTGCGCGCTGGCTGTTCTCGGTGTTCGCGGTGCTCATCGCGTTCGGCGTGATGGCTTCGGTGCGGGCGACCCGGCATCACCTGACCGGGGACCGGACCTAGTCCGGGTCGTCGTCAAGCTGGCGGATGGCCGTCACGCCGTTGATGCCGGCGAGCACCGCCGGGGCGGTCAGGATTCGGTTGCCCGCCAAGGTCAGCGTGACACCGGCCTGGCCGGGGGACGCGCCGAGCGTCTCGCCGGGCGTGTCGGCCGCCATCTCCGTGAGCTGCCATTGTCGTCGGTCGCACGCTTGTAGCAGCCCGGACAGCACGCCCTGCCCTTCGTGGTAGGTGATGTGCATGCGCACGGATCCGCTGAGTCGCGCGTTCAGCCGTCGAGCGACGGGCATGAAGCCGAGCACGACGAGGAAGTGCATGGCGGTGACGGTGCACGCCAACAGGAGCAGCCCGGCGCCGGCGGCCATGCCGATGGCCGCGGATTCCCAGACGGCGGCCGCGGTCGTGAGTCCGTGCACGGAACCGCGCCGGAAAATGATGATGCCGGCGCCGAGGAACCCGATGCCGGACACGATCTGCGCTGCCACGCGCGAGGGGTCCACCTCGACCGTCCCGGCGGCCAGAACGTCACTGAATCCGTACTTGCTGACGAGGAGGATCAGCGCCGCGGCGGTCCCGACGATGGTTTGGGTGCGGAGCCCTGCACTCTTGCCCTGGATCTCGCGTTCGAGGCCGATGAGCGCCGTGAGCCCGAAGGCGACGAAGAGTTCGACGACCTGACGGGTGCCTTGCCCGGGGCCGCCGAAGAACGGCGGATCGGCGAGGAGCCACGTTTGCATGGGCAGAAAGGTAACTCAGCGCCGGCAAAGTCGTGATGTGCGGCGCGCCGCCGAGTAGACACCCAGGACGCCAGCCTGACACGCCGCAGGCAGATGGGGATCATCGCGAGTCGAATACTGGCTTGCGTCCGGCTCGACTGGCAGAGTCTGGTCTCGACGCGGGTGTGGCTGAGTGGCTAGGCACCGGCCTGCAAAGCCGTCTACGCGGGTTCGAATCCCGCCATCCGCTCCGATATCGCTGAATGTAATCCGTTGTCTGTCAGCAGAATCCACGCCGCCACTGAACAATGGCGGGGTTTGCCGTCCGCTCGCTGAGAGTCGTTGAATATTGGGTGTCTATGGCGAATCGCCATGGTTGCGCGATCATTAATTCCGCGAACTAACTGCTGTGAACAGGGGCAACGTCCGTCTGTCACCGGATTGCTTCTCCTTGGCCACGGTTCGGTAAACCTCAGAATTGTCGAACCGGATAATTCGCTGAGCCGGCGATACGTTCCCTCCGACGCATCGGCGTCACAGGGAGCGCACAGAAATTGAGGGAACATGTCGCGGACTTCACAGCGGTTGGCTGTTACCGCTCTTGCCACCACAGGGGCGTATTGGGTCGTCCAGTTGCTTCACCCCGCCGTTGCGATAGCTGAACCCGTGCACACGGTGAGCCCGGGGGTGCCGTGCGTGAACATCGCTCAGCAACTCGTGACGGCGCCGGGACGTCTGCCTGGCGCGTTGCCCCCGGCCGACTCGGTATTGACCGCCTCGACGCCGCCGCAGCCGGTGGTCATTCCGCCCGCCGGCTCCGTGAACGGGATCGCGTCGGCGACGCCGCCCATCGTTCCCGCGCCGCCGTCGGGCGGTTCCCTGTCAGCCAGCGGTGCCTCGCTGCCGGCGCCCGGCGCGCCGAGTATCCCGGCAACCGCTTCGAGCGTCACTGCGGCTGTGGCGCCGCCGGTGCCGGGTGTGCCGGGTGGTGGGGCTGCGGTGCCGGCTGCG
>JADMIO012784893.1_pt1 | contig 26824 bp, 21 predicted proteins | sample 8958161 | NCBI WGS metagenome assembly JADMIO01 (sample SAMN16585339, study PRJNA669376) | soil metagenome | isolation source: Crop rotation soil | place: USA: Cullars Rotation, Alabama | collected 2011
CGCGACAACTTGTCCACGTGGAATTCTAAGCTTAGGATCCCAATGTGCTGGAAAGACAATCACAAGTACTGCAATAAAAATTCTATTTTTTTTGACCGCTGATTTTTTTCTCTTCTGAGCCACAGAATGATTATTTCAATACCGAGTCAGAATGTAAAGTGGATTTTAATATACCTCAGTCCTATAATACTCTGTTATGTTAAGTACAGAGGTGCAAGAACATCCCTTCATAGATCGTCCTGCCGAGGCAGCTGCTGATGCGATGATGCACGCGCAGATCGTTTTCTCCAGGAGATTTCTCGCGCGTCCTGATGGACTCACGACTGAGGATTTTGAATCTATCTTAGAGGCCGATAGCGAAGGAAAGTGCCACATGGGAGCAAAAAATGCCCTCCTCTTTATACATGTAAATCACTCAGAACTTTTCAAGCTCGCCCTGATACTCCACCGCGACCAGTCAGAAAAGCCGCTTGGTTCTCCATGGCTCGACCACGCCTTTTTTTTATTGAAAGATTTTGAAGGAAGATGGTTTGCGGGAAGCCCAGCAAATCACCGTATGGACGATCCGAAAAGTCCGATGACAACTCTTTTAAGAGCGGCAACTCTTCCTCAAATTTGCGAAAGGGTTAAAGCACAAGATAAAGGAATATGGCCGGAACCGGATATCATTGAACACTTAATTGATAAATTCTATTTTCAACCAGAGATTGTCACAAGTGAAAAAGGGAATGTTTTTAAGTTTTTTGGAATAACCGCCACAGGCAATGTCAGAGCCGCGACGAGTGGAGAACTACCGGTAAAATACGAGAGTCTCTAGAAGATTTGGATAGGTGGAGAGGCGTTGTTGACGCCTCTCCAGTGTTGGCAGCGGCAAAACCGACGCTAGGACTCATCTTCTCGCCAGAGGTTATCGATGAAGGGTATTCTGTAACCCGACGCCGAAAGTACCACTCCGAGCATGAAGACGATGACGACCATCAGAGCGATTATGACAATAATCGTTGCGACAGCTTTGAGAGCCTCGAACAGGATTCCTCCGACGAGGATAAGAATTGCGAGCTTGAGCACTCGGTACTGCCCGTTTTCGAGCCAGCCCCAGAAGTGCTCCCAGACGTCAATCAATGCATCGACCATGTGACCCTTCAATCCTTTGCTGTTGGTTTTTTGCGCTACCCTTACTTGGATCGCGACATCCCGAAGACAAATATTTTGTCTCAAGAATGTCGAATCCAAAATAAGATATTTAAATGTGCTGACAAAAAAGCGCATGCATATAGCGCAATTTGCCTTTATACACGCATTATAGCACCGAGGGGCAATTTAAAAAGGTAATGGCCCGCTTTTTTGGGCGGGCCAAGGGCTGGGAAAGAGCGCCCTAGCTATCTTCGCCTTCGTTCCTTTCGGAACCATACTCGTCTTGGTAGACGATTGTTACGAAGATGCCATCGTCGCTCTGACTTTGCAGCATCTGGAGAAGCGTGAACCCCTGGTTGTTGTCCCTCCTTGAGGCGAACCAACCGTTTATTTTGTCCTGAAGTTCTTGACCTCTTTTGTCTCCGCCTATATCATTGCGGATAACAACTGCATTCGTTCGAGTCACGTAAATAATTCTCCCAGTAATGCTAAAAAAACTCCACCAGGCGGCAAAAACAGCCTGATATCGTCTAATTGCAAGTGGAAATTATACTAGGAAATGGAACAATTGTCAATTACTATGGGACAAAACGGAGTGTGCCAGTGCACAAAATAATTTGTAAAACAAATTTTCATGAGGTGTTTTTTGTAGAGTTTTTGAGGCTGATGTCAGAATTTTTAACATCTTGATGTCAAGAGGAAACAAAGTATTCTTTAAGCATTAGTTTTAACATTGTTTTTCCTTTTGTGGTTTTGAAATATTCCTCGCGGCGCTTTGCATCTTTCCTATTTTTATATGCTTCGTAGTGAATAAGAGTAAGTGGCAAATAAGCTTTTGTAGAAATCACTTCACCTTTGCTATGAGTTTCAAAACGTTTTCGTACATCTTCAGAATAACCAGCATAAACAAATTTCTTTACAGGATTATGAAGAATATAAACGTAGTAAAATTTCATCTATATGAAGACGCACCAGTCACTATGTTCCGGTGCATCTCTTGAGGACGTACTAGTCATTGCATTCCAGTACATCTCTGCCTCACCACAATTAAATTTTAAGCTTTGGGGATTAAATAATGATTAAAATAGTTGCGAAGCGATGAACCCGAACGAAGTGAGTGGTTCGTTGCAGGGCCGTAGGGATTCGAACCCTAAAAAGAGGTTTTGGAGACCTCTATGATACCGTTTCATCACAGCCCTAAGATTTCTTATTTTAACTTCAAATGTTTCAAAAGTCCATTCACCTTCCCAGGCTTTGGGCAAGCTTTTGAAGCTCTTCGCGATCCTTTATCTCATCTTTCCAGGATTGAGGAATGAAGTCCTTGTTTCTTGCGCCTGCAAGGGTCCCATACATTGCTCCAATGCTATCCGCATCTCCACCCATATTAACAGCCTTGATGAGGCCTTCAAAAGGACTGTCCCAATACTTCTGAACCATAAAAATGGTCATCGGATAATTGCTTTCTACTGAAAAAGTCGATCCCAACACATTATATGCCTCATCAAGTGTCGCGTCGGGGTTCTCTTTCACCCATTGAAGTGGCTGCGTAAGCAAGGATTGAAAAGGCCTCGTAGCATTGAGTATAGAGTCAACAAACCCTCTACGAGTCACCCCTGCGAGCATAGAATATACGCCTTGAGCCTGAGCAACACCTGCTGCGATGGATGCGGGGTATTTATGGGTCATTTTGCCAACGGCCTGTGCGAATTTCAAACCCTCCTCATACGCATTTTTCTTATACATATGCATCCCAATGGGTCCCATTTTTAGAGCTGGAGCATTTCCGGGTGCCTCAGAAGCGGCTGATTCTGTTGGCGAAATTCCTTTTTTGAGGTTTTCTATTGCCTGAGTTGTCGTTTTACCAAAACTTTCCCAGGTATCTCTCTTATCAGCCTCAAGCTCTCTTGAAAGAACCACATGCTCTCGCCCAACAGCTTCAAGATTGAAGCCATTCGAGGCTACTGCCCTACCAACGGCAATTGTCAGGTGGGTGTCGTCTGTATATGTTCCCTTCAGTATGGCACGCGTGGTAAAACGGGCGGGAAAATCTGCCTCAAGTTGGTGTGAGGCTTGAATCGAGGAGTAAAGCTCCTGAGGGTCGACAAGCGCGTTAAGTTCTCCAATGTATTTTGAAATTTGAGCTCGCTTCCAGCCTTCAATCGGCATGCCAAATGAATCACCCACAGCTCCACTTATGAGTACTCCATAAAAACGAGAAGTAATTACTTCATTTTGTGGCTCTTGATCCCAGTTTGGCCGTATACCTTCTGCCATTTTGAGCCCATGTTACGCTTAACCTAGCCTAAAAGCAAGAGGTTGTGATACCATAGAATTCATGCAAAATGCTGTCCACCACCTGAAAAACAACCTAAAACCCTCCTTCTCGCGCAAATTTTTGGGAATTCTTCTTGCGAGTGGGGTCATTTTTTCGTTCCTTTTTGCCCTTTTTACTCTCATCGTAAAGTCTGACAAACTCAGAGCGTTCGATTTTGACTCAACAGTGCGGATACAACAGCATATCCCTCTTCGATTTGATGACCTTTTTTCATTTTTATCGGTTTCAGGTAGATTTGAAACTTCGATTGTTATACTTATAATTGCCCTCATTTTCCACAAAAAGCTCCTTGGGTTTGTTTCAATCGGCCTTTTTGGAGCTGGGCACATCGTTGAAATAATCGGTAAGAATTTTCTCAACCAACCTCCACCCCCTCACATGTTTTTGAGGACTACTACTCTTTCAAAAAATTTCCCTGGCCTCTACATTGACGCCAATGATAGTTATCCTTCGGGGCATTCGTTGCGTGTAATTTTTTTGTCCATTATTATCATTTCGCTATTGTACAAAACCAATAAGATACCTACATTTTTAAAGTATATTTTGATTGGGATCGTTGTTATATATGCAGGCTTAATGGTAGTCTCTCGGGTAAGCCTTGGGGAGCACTGGTCGACGGATGTTATTGGTGGTGCACTTCTGGGAGCCTCTTTTGGCCTCTTCTCCCTCCTTTTTTTATAGGAGACTAGCGAAACGACCGAATGGGAGTGGATCCAAGAAGATTTTAACGAACTTATTTGAGTTTTTCTCTTTCCTTGTGAGGTTGAATCTTCTTAGCGTAGCCAAGAAAACTACTTCAATTTTTCTCGTTCTTTGTGAGGTTGAATTTTCTTACAATTTTTACAGTATTTCTTCAATTGAAGCTTTTCAGGTGTATTGAGCTTATTTCGTGTCGTTATATAGTTCACATGCTTACACACGGTGCATTGAAGCCCCAACATAAGTCTTGTGCCTTTCGATTTTTTTGCCATTGGTCAATTATAAATTACACTCAATATTTTCGCAAGCTCAAATAGCTTTGCTTCTCAATCTTTATTTGGAGCCTGCCAGAGGAGAACAAGCGCGTTTACTTCTCTCGCCTCATCATCAAAATTATCATTATGAGAAACAAAATTCATGTGATTTAAGCCAAATATTCTCTCTCGTTGGACACGTCCAGACACAAATTTGCCTTCTTCTGTTAAACACCACGCGTTATTAAGATCAACATTTTCATCCCCTGGGTAGGTATTTCTCTGAAGATATGCGGGGTCAAAAGGAACAAAAATATCATCAACTCCTACATTTCTTGCCCCCAAATTTTCCATATCAGAATTGCTCAATTCACAGAACCCTTCTCCGGCTCTCACGTCACGACGTAAAAAGTTGCCGTTTGAAAGGCAAAGAAGGGCGTCTTTGTATTTTCTTAGTTCTGCCATACTTTTACACCTACTGAGCCTTGGCTGGGAATCGAACCCAGGACCTCATTCTTACCAAGAATGCGTTCTGCCACTGAACCACCAAGGCATACTTTAAGCGTTAGAAATTTTATCAGGAATTGAACTTATTTGAAAGAGGAAGCTTTCGAGTTGCTTTGAAATGCCTCGAAAATAGCCACTTGTTATCAAAAAGATTTTTTCTTTCTGGAAGAAAGTAAAAAGAACATGGAATGTGACTATATTCCCGTCACAAATTCTTCGAATTTGTGCCGAGAATAGGATTCGAAGAGATGTACCGAACGGGCGACAGATTTAAGACCTCAGGTCTCAAGCTTTGCTTACAGTCTGTTCCTGAAAGGCACTGACTGCGTCAGTCGACTCCTTTCTCTGGGAAACGTTTTGTGCCGAGAATAGGATTCGAACCTATGTAGCCCGAACGGGCGACAGATTTACAGTCTGTTACGATTGACCGCTCCGTCATCTCGGCACGTCTGTATATTTTACTAAATTGAACCCAGAATTGAAAGAAACTTACTTATTTACTCTAGGACTGTGGATAACCTGTGCAAAAAACTCACTATGGGATGTCACTTATTCAAATGAAGCCACTCTTCCCACCCTACGGCCAAAGCCTTCACCCTTTTTTTCGAGGACGAAAGAAGTGATGCGATATCATTTGGTATCGTTGAGTACGCGTTTTGAGCGTAAATAATAAGCAATTTATCGGTTGCAAGATAAGGTTGAAATGAATGATTAAGCAACGCTGAATCTAAATCTCCGTTTTTCGTCACAAGATTTGTTCCATATACAGGAATATTTATCGCGCCGGCGATATGACCGCCCATATATTCACCCACAGGGCGGATATCAACAAGCTCAAAATCGATTTCTTTTTTTTTCATTTTTGAGGCGAGCAACAATGGGTCGTACTTTTGAGATTCAACCGTTGCTTGCGTTGAAGGGGACTGCACCGCTGCAACTTTTTGCGCAGGATGCGGCACAATAAAGGTTAGAAGATTTCCCGAAAAGCCTACAAGAGCAATGCTTGAGGTTATAACTGAGCCTAAAAAGGTTGTAATAAACAAGAAAAAATACTGGGCCGGCCGCCTTTTGATTTCATCTCGAAGCTTTGAAGACCCAAAATCGTACCACTTCAAGACCTTTTTTGCGCCTTTCTCTTCTATTTTTTCTATCTCTTCTTTCGTATCCTCGACTTTTGTTTCGAAAAATGATTTCTCCTTTTTCTTATAAAACATCTCTTCATTATGAAGGAAACAAAAAATCATTGTCAAATACGATATACTGAACTTGCATGCGCAATTCTGTCCGACTTATCATCGGTTTTCTATTGGCAAACTTTCTTGTTTCTTCTTTGCCTCAAGTGGCCTCAGCCGGAGATTTGGGAAGTATAGTGAGGCTCGACAGAACAGCCGTCTCAAAAACGACCGGAGGAACAATTTGCGCAACCCCTGAAACAAATGCAGTCGAAGATGCTCTTCAAATAGCATTTCCTCCTGGCTTTACGGTTAATCAAACAGCCTCAAATTGGACTGTTTCAACCTCAGACCTTCCAAACGGTACAAGCGCACTTCCTGGAATTGGAACCGCAACTCAAGTTTCCGGACAAACCGTCACTTTCCCTTCCAACAACCTTTCGGTTGGTACTACCTATTGCTTTCATTTTGCCTCAAATTCTACCGTCACAACCCCTTCATCAACGGGTTCGTTTGCAGGCACTCTTCGAACACTCACCTCGTCAAATTCAGTGATTGACTCGAGAGGATTTGCTATTTCAATTGTCTCAAACGACCAAATTTCAGTTACCGCTACGGTTCCTGCGAATCCAACCGACTTTCAGGCCAAATTGGAACTTATTAATCCCTCTAATAACTCGTATATTACAGAGGGAACAATGCTTACCTACAAGCTTTCGTACGGCTCTTCTTTGTCACAACCCGCCGATATTACAGTTGAGGCGCAATGGAACCCAGGTACAATCCAAGGCAGTTCAACGCCGACCGAAAATCTCCTCGATTATGTCTCCGGTAGCGCGACAAACGGGTACGGTGGCGCTATCCCAGTAGTTGATATTGCAAATAACAAGATTGACTGGCAGATTACGGCGTTTCCAGGTGGATTGTCTGACCAACCCGTCGTTTTTAAACTCGCGATAAACAACAATTCTGGAGCCATTCTCCCTGTTACTTTTACCGTCGACGGAAGAGTTTTGGGCCCAGGGACACAAACTCCGGACTCAACAATTACCTCAACGTACCAAAAATCAAGATACATAACTCCAACACCTACTATTCCCTGCACTCCCTCCAACTGTCCAACCGCTACTCCTGCCCCAACCGGAACCCCCACTCCTACACTTCCCCCAACGCCAAAACCCGTCATTAAAACCGTTGACATACGCTCCATATCAACAACAGACTCGACCGTCTATGTAACAACACAGTCACCTTCTACAATTCGAATCGATATTGGGACAGATTTTAAGACATTAAGAAGTCTTGGATTCTCAAAAACACCTTCAACCCAACACCTAATTAACCTGAAAGGCCTAAGTCCAAATACTCGCTACTATTTCAGAATTATCGCAACTGACAGAGAAGCAACGACCACATCCGACTTCTATTTACTGACTACTGCATCAACAAGTAGCCCTTTTGTACTTGCGCCGCAGACCCTTATTATTACAAGCGGCGATGTGGTTTTAGCCGACTCGTCGCAAAGCTCTGGCTCGGCAATTATTCTTCCCCAACAAACATCCTTCTCTTTTAAATTCGGTTTTAAAAACTACCAAAATATTAAATCAGTCGTTGCTTTGACACGAAACAGCAATGTTTTGGGGATTAGTACCGTTGAAGCAGCCTCTCCGACAACCGGCTCGGTTCCGGTAACTGAAATTGCCCCGGGACAGTATGTAGGAAAGCTTATGCCTAAAATTGTAGGCAATTATAGCCTCATATTGCGTGTTTCTGACTTTAATGGAAATCTCTCTGAAGAAAAAATTGCATTTCTTCGTTCAGTTCCTCCACTTCAGATTATTGAGAAAGGGACAAAGTCCGGAATCGAAAATGCGAAGGTAACAATTTGGATATATAACCAACGGCGAAGACTCTATGAATTGCCTTCCTTTACCGTTTCCCCCATCAGAAATCCAGCATTTACTGATTCCGACGGATATATAAGTACAGTTCTTCCGCCTGGAAAGTATCGCGCTGAGGTGGTTGCAATCGGTTATGATTCGAATACAACCGAGTTTACCGTAGGATCAAAAGAGGCAAACTATCCAATTGTTGAGCTTAAAAAACAACCCTTCAATGTCGGTAACTATACGAATTACTATCTCTCGAGCGCAAAAGACGCTTTGTCGATATTTCAAAACTATATTGATACGGTCAAGTCTTCGGGCAGATTTTTAGAACTATTAACGCTTGGTGTCATTGTATTATTTATCTTTCTTGGGCTTCTTCAAATATCTCGTGTGTACGGTGTATCTCTAGTCTTTTTGCCGGCGTTTGCGCTCTATCACTTAGTCTCCCTTGTACACAAACCGAAATACGATTACTTCATCCAGGGAAAGGTCGTAGATATTGTTTCACAAAACACGCCTATTGAAGGGGTTTTACTTCATTTTGCAAAATCAAACGGCAAGGTATTTGCACATACAAGAACCAATACAAACGGAGAATTTGCGGTCCCCGTGAGCCATGCGTCAAATGTAAAGATAATCGTTAGCAAAAAACGTTATCAAACGTATTCCAAAGTAATAGCAAAAGAAGAACTCGCAAATAAACTGATCATCACAATCACTCGCTCTTCAAAGCCTGAGAAGTTTGGCTTTGACACGATTGCGTGGTATTTTGAATCGATTGCAGAATCCCTCTTTGAATCCTTTTTGGTGCTCACTATCATCCTGGAAATCGTTTTTGCACAACAGTTTGGAGTCGTAAAGGTACTCCCATGTCTTGTGGTTTCTCTACTAAACTTCTTCTTGTGGGCACTACATGCAAGAAACTGGAGAAATGGTTAAAGGCTTTTTAGCTTTGCTCCACCTGTAATTTTTGTTTTTCCGTTCACTTTAACGGTTGATCTCGCCGAATATGCAGGACATCCTGGGTTAAATGTCCAGTTAGAATTCGAGCTTAGAGTACTGTTGTACGCAGTAATACTTCCGTTTTGATCTGAAACAGTTACGTCATTTATGTTGAACGTTCCAGCTCCTGTCCAGCTTCGTGCTGCGCCACCAGAGCTTGAAGTTATTGCGATTGTATCGGATCCTCCACACTGCGGTCCGCTTCCGTCAAAACGCAAATAACCCGCATTTGCAAGTCCGCCGGCACCTAATGTAAAGTCACCATTCGAGTTATTTGTCCATGCACCTTTTGAACCGATACTCACCGAGTCTGCTGTAATTGAGCCATCTCCTTGAATGAGTTGACCTGAAATAGTTAGCACATCTGCAACTGTAAGATTATAGACACCAGTACTTAAAACACCGCCTGAAATAACTACGTCTTGTCCGGAAGCGTCAGGGTTGAAATCCGACCCCAGTGTAACTGTACCTGCGGTTTTGTTAATAGTAAATGTACCTGTTGGAAAATCTGTTCCAGAAGCAGTAATTGTTTGGCTATTTCCTCCACTAAGGGTGATTGCAACATCTCCTCGTCCTCCGACATTCAACGTAATAAGATCTCCCTTTGCCAAAAGGGTACCCGGGCCGTCAACATTTGGTGCATAAAAAGAACTTGGAGAATTTGAGTTATCAAATTTTAAGGTTCCATTAATAGTAAGAACCGTACCAGATGATATGGAATATTGGGCTCCGCAAGTATTACATACCTCTTGATCAAAAGTAAGATTATTAAATTCCATTGATCCTGATAAGTTAACCGTTACTTGATCTGTGGTAGCACTCATAACAATCGTACTTGTACCAGGATTTACACTTCCTTTTGTATAGGACCAACCACTATCGACACCAATTATGCCTGCCAAATTAAGAACACCACCGGTCTTATCAATATTCAAAGCAGGCAGTAATGTAGTACTTACTTCTCCAGTTATCGTTTGTGTTCCATTACCATTAATTGTTATAACAGCTTCTCCGGAGCAGCCATCCCCTGTCAAAGTGATATCCCCCTGTGCATAAATTCCTCCAGGGCCATCAACACCACAAGACCCACTGGAATTTCCTGCATTCGTAAATGTTAATGTATTTGTCACTGTTAGATTTGTACCGCTTGCTAATGAATATGTTGCTTGAAACCCATTCGGTTGTGACTCATCAAATGTTAATTGATAAAAAGTCATCGATCCGGTTATGGTTGGTGCACAACCACCAGCATTACATTTAAAAATTATCCTGCTCGTTCCCATATTCAAAGTACCGGCAGTATATGTCCAACTACCTTCATCTATTGCAATGCTATTTACAAAATTTAGAGTACCTGTTAATTTATTGATGATAAGTCCGGGTAAATAGTGGTGATCATCAGCAGTTCCTGTGATTGTTTGGGTTCCTGAACCATTCACTGTTACCACTGCGTCTCCCGCACAACCATCTTGATCATAAGGACTTCCGCTACCCGCAATAGTAATGTCCCCCTTTGCTGTTATTGCTCCTGAAATTGAACAAGTACCGCCTCCCGATCCTGCATTTTGAAATGTTAAGGCTCCATTTACCGTAAAAGTAGTTCCACCTGCAATAGTATAGGATGTATTAAAAAAATTACTCGCTTGATCATCGATGATGAGGTTATTAAATGTGGTGCTCCCTGTCAGGGTATATGAACTATTTTTTCCCAAAAATTTTACAGTACCTCCATTTGGATTAAATGTACCTGCTGAATAAGTGTAGTCGCCAGAAAAAATCGTTAATCCTGCAGGTGCATTGAAAATTCCCGTTGTGAGCGTAAATGCACCCCCACTTGAATCAAGTGTCAGGTCACTCGTTGCATCTCCTCCGGTAAAAGTACTACCAGCCGCATTTTGAGTAAATCCTGAGCCTCTGACATTTATATCATTACCATTTCCTTGTGTGATCGTACCGGTATAACTGTTTATGATATTTATCCCATCAACATCAACGGATGTGTCTACTGTTACCTGGCAGTTACTTGTTGCTCCATCAAATGTTGCAACATCTCCTGTACCAGGAAGTCCACCACTCCAATTTGCACCGGTATTCCAAGATGTACTCCCACAGCCGGCTGGGTTCCAGGTTTTTGTCGCAGCGTACGTAGGTCTTGAACTTAGAAGGAAAATGAAACCAAAAAAGAAAAGAAGTAACAAAAAAAACATTGGTCTTTTCATCTTAATTACTCGTAATGGTCGTCTTGCCGTTTATTGTTGTATTAGCGTTTATTGTGGTGGTCGATCGATTCGAATATGCCGGACATCCTGGGTTAAATAACCATCCGTTATTGCTTGTGTTTGTACTACTATATGCAGTTACCATGCCTCGAATAAAAGGCGTGCTTCCGTTATTTTTAAAAGTCGCTATCTGAGCCAGAGCATCGTTTGTTCCAGAAAAGGTCCATGTCGAAGAAATTGAGCCAAGTGCTGGTTGGACATACCCTTGCGCCTGCATACTTGTTGTGGTCGTCGCAGTTCCAATCGGACCAAAAGGTGCATCAGATGCAATTGTGTTACTACCCGAATCGTCGGTAACTGCACCAAAAATAAACTCTCCATTTGCTGTTGTTGTAACGGGACCTACACTCACAGGCGCTCCAGATTCGTTTTCGATATGATTTGTTTGGTCTAAGGGAGAACTGGTGTCAATATTTGCAACATCAACAACTATAATTTTTCGAAACGTTGCGTTTACACTTAAATTGAACGTAACGGTCATACTTGCACTTCCGTTGATGTTTTTGGCATAAAAAGTCTGCATGCTTTGCGTATGCCTTCCATCAGTCTGTTTTGTAACAGCTGTTGACCAAGTATTTGTGCCTACACTATCAGAGATGCTTGCGGTCGCACCGCTCCCATTGTCCCACGTAACTGTTGCTATGAGAAGGTCGCCAGTTGTTGCTTGGAATGCAGTTGTTACTAACGAATTACTACTCCCATCGGCGCCATTGGTTCCAACTGATCCCGCGCTCTGATCAGATACACTCGCATCTGCAACACTCGTTGTACCAGTACCATTCCATGGTCTTGAACTTCCCCCTCCTGAAATTGTTATTGCATCACTATCCCCGCAAAGTGGTCCACCACCATCTATATGCACGTATCCATTATTCGTAACCCCGCCACTTCCAACTATAATTGAACCTGTAGAATTATTTTCCCAAATTCCCTTTGATCCCAACGACATGGTACCAAACGTTAATGTACTCGTACTCTGATTGAGCTGGCCGGAGGTAATAGTAATCGTATCGTTCACGGTGAGCGCATAGTTTCCCATATTCAAAACCCCACTTGAAATGAGTAAATCCTGACCGGAATTGCTCAACGAAAAACTCGCTCCAGGCGTTACCGTTCCGGCCGTTTTATTGATCGTAAGAGTACCTGAAGGAAAATTCGTGCCACTTTGCGTGATAGTCTGATCCTTGCCTCCGGTCATTGTAATAGCAACATTTCCCGCGTCTCCGACCCCTGCGGTACTAATATTGCCCTCAACATTTATAACTCCGGGCCCGTTGGTGCTGGAAGCAAAACAATTTTCATTAAAGGTAAGATCACCTTTTGCGGTGAGTGTTGTTCCTGAAGCGATGGTAATTCCAGGTGAACCAGTGCATCCTCCTGACGATCCTCCGGTTATATTGATATTATTAAGCGCGACCGATCCAGTAATTGTAGCTCCTTGATTATCGTCATTTGTTCGCCCATTAATAATAACCGTACTCGATCCGGGAACAATCTTCCCTTGAACAAATGTGAAGTCACCTGATATTCCAATATACCCGGACATACTTACCGATCCTGTTGTATCTATTTTAAGTCCTGAGAGGCCACCATCGGTCGTGCTATCACTTGCGCCAGTTATGGTGTGTGCGCCCGGACCGGTTATCGTAACGAGCGCAGTACCAAGTGAACTATTTTTGCTTCCGGTAGCGGCGTCAAGGTCAATATTTCCGGTTACTTTTACCCCTCCTGGCCCATTAACTCGTATTACAGAACACCCATTTGTAATAACCCCATACGACCCGGTAACTAATAGCGTCGTTCCGGAAGCAATGTCTACTTCTCTTGAATTACCTAGGCATGTATTTCCTATATAAAGATTGTAGAAATTGGCAGAGCCGGTAATTGTCATGGGATCCAGAGTGCCTGTCGACCCCAACCTATTCAGAACAACCGTACTTGTCCCAGGATTTATGGTTCCCGCTATATAGGTAAAATTCCCATTTATCGCAATTGTATTTGAAAAGTTAAGGGTTCCACTCGGCTTGTTAATAACAACCGATGGAAGCCCCGTTACCGTGGACTGGGAAAAAGAAGCTGTATTACCAATTAGATTTTGGTCGCCTGTGCCATTAATCGTAACGATTGCCTCTCCCCGAAAGTCTCCAGCAGATCCACTCAGTGTAATATCCCCCTTTGCATTAAGTGTTCCTCCTCCGGTTTGCTCTAAATTATGGTGAAAACACCCGTCCGAATCAAGCGTCAGCATCCCATTTACGGTTACCACAGCAGTGCTTGTGAGTGTACTAGTAGGGGCATTGCATGTCCCGCCAAACTTCAGATTGTTAAATGTTATTGTTCCTGCAATATTACCAGACGATCCATATTGATCTAAATTAACCGTTCCACCATTTGCATTAAATGAGCCTCCATTAACTGAAAAGTTATTATGTGCAGTAAGCGTTCCGGTCGTAGAGGTAAACGTGCCGGTCGTGAGTGTAAATACACCCGAACTATTTGCAATCGTGATACTTCCACTTCCTCCTGAAAAAGTTGAGCCTGAAGCGTTTTGAACATATCCGCTCGCTTCGATTGTAAGGTTGCGGCTTCCTTGGGTAATAGTACCGGTATAACTGTTGATTATGTTGATTCCTCCGACGTCTGGATCTGTATCCATCGTAACGGGACAGTTACTCGTTGACCCATTGAATGTCGCAACATCACTCGAACCAGGAACCCCACCCGTCCAATTGCCACCTGTATTCCACGAATTACTAGCGCAACCTGCAGGATTCCATGTCTTTACAGCTGCAAGCGTTGGTTTTGCGCTCAAAAAGAGAAAACAAACAAATACTACTAAAACTGCTGAAAGTGAAATGAGTTTATTCACGTTACTTTGAAACTTGGTCGTAATACGATTCTTTTGATATATCTCTTATTGTTTTTGTCAAAGGGTCAAAAATAATAGTTTTGGTCGGCAGGAAAATTACGATATCGTGCTCATATGCTTTACTGAAAATCTTACTCTTCTTTTGAAGAGACTTTAGATTCACAATTTCTGCAACCTTCGCGTTTTTTTTATCAGGGATTTCAATAAGTTGGTCTACCTCACTCAGGCTTTTTGCGACTAAATCCTTATTATCTGAAACTTTGTATGACTCGTTAAAAGGAACTTGTGCATCTTGTTTTGTACTTGTTTTACTCGTTTGCTGTCGCGATATAAAAAAACCAAATACTCCAAGAGCCAAAGCAATAATTACAATAAAAGCCAAAACGGTCTTATTCATGCGATAATTCCATTCTAGAAGAACTAAGCTATCAATTCAATCTAATATTGGTCGGAGAAGTCTTTCCCAAGGATAATAGCAACACTTGCGTCATTGGAAACCGCTTCATCGGTAGGAAACGATTTTGTTTCCGCTGTGATTTTTGAGAGAGTTGAAACAGCTGTTTTTACATCAGCATCCGTTGCCTTATTTGGATCCATTTTTGCCACAAACGTTTTTTCGTACTCGCCTTTCGCATTTCCTGTTGAGACCACTTCAAACCTTTCTTTATCGAAAAGAGCGGCTGCTTTTTTGGCAAGACCGACTTCTTTTGTACTGTTAAGGATTGTTATTTTCAGTTTTGTTGCCGGTTTTGAAGGGGTTGGGTTTCCAACTTTTGTCTGCGATTGAGCTGAATTTGAGGCTTGCGGAGGTGGATTAATGGGCGAAACAGCAACGATTTTATGAATAGATTCGCGATATAAAATTGCCTCTTTCGTGCTTCCAAAAATAAGAACTTTATCTCCATTCTGAGCGTTTTTGAAAAAAGCTTGGCCAGAAAGCTTTTCAACATCGGTAACGGTTGCGATCGTCGGAGCTTCTCCTCCCGGTAGAACGATCTTCTCGCCCACTTCTTCAACGAGTCTCTTTACTTGTTCGGATGAGAGCTTGTTATTATCTGGTGAATCTTTTAGTTTTTGAAGCTGATAATATCCACCACCAACGATTGCACATATAATAATAATCGCGAGCACCAACTGCACCCAACGCTTAGAAAATGTACGTTTTGCAAAATTAGGCATTTTTTGTTTTGCTAAATTATCCCCCCGCTCTTCTCGTACGATCTCGTCTGAAACAACTGATGCGAATGTTGTTTTTTTGTTTCGGGCAGATTTTTTCACTTATTTATATTATCACTATTCTCCTCCTAAAACGATGCGGATCGCAGTCTTTGTTGAACTGTCGAACGTGTCTTTAATAGATAATGTACCAAAGTCTTTTTCAAGATCTTTCAAAACAATTTGCGCGTCATTTTTGTTTTTGCTTTCAGAAATATATACTTCTGTTTTATCAACATCCGTCTGTGCATTTCCAACATTTGTTACCGTATATCCCAAGGCTTTTATTTTATCCGCTGCTTTTGCCGCAGCACCCGGAACACCGCTTCCATTTAACACCTCAAAGTCCCATTCCTCTTTGTGGATTTGAGGTACCTCAGTTGGAACAGGTGTCGAAGAAGGCTGACTGTTTTTAGCTTGATTTGATGGAGCTTGAGAAGTAAATTTCATGAGTGAAAAACCAACAATACTTGTGATAAGAACAGTTCCAACGAAAACAAATGATCCTAATAGGAAAAGCTTTCTCCCTCCCTTATCAGCCGGCTTAAACTCCTTTATATTCTCTTCTGTGGAAGGAGGCAAAACAGGCTTGTCGGATGGTTTTTCACCCATCACTTTTTCATAAAATGAAGGTTGCTGCAAAGACGCGCTGTCTTCCTCTATTTGAGGCAAAATTTCTTCTTCCGCTGGTTTTGAAGCCGTCCTTCTTGGGGCAGATTTTTTCACTCTTTTTAGTATAGCAAATTCACAAAGAACCACCCCTGTTCTGCGAGTATGAGGCTATGAAATCGAGAGTCTTCTGTCTTTCTTCCAAGGCTTCGCGCACAGAATGTTCAACTGGAATAAGCAAGTTCTCTAAAACTTCTTTATCTTGTATGAGTGTCGTCGCCTCAAGCTTTTTCCGAGCGAAAGCAAGGTGCTCTTGTATAAGACCGCAAACATCTACAATTGTTTCTTCCCAAAAAATTTCCTTTTGTGTTGCTTTTTTGGAAGATAAAAGAACCATTTTGCCAACGGCAGTAATATTTCCTTTTTTAAGGTCTTCCTCCCAGTCGTGTGCATCATCATTCAATTGCTTTGCGATCAGATAATGTTTAAAAAACAACATCATCCTTTTTGCGTTGCTTGATTTCATGCTAACTCCACCAAATGAAACCATAAAAAGTGGAACAAGAAGAATCCCAAACGACTTTTCTGCCAGTATTGAAAGGTCGCCAAAATCTGGTAAATGCTTCTGGTCACGACAATTTTTATTCTCCCAAAATGATGCGTTATCAAGAGTGTCCAGGATAGAATGAAACGTAGTTTCGAAAGATGGAACATGAAACATAAGATCTTTGAATATCTTCACAAACTCACGATGTGCACAATTTGCAACGGAAAGAAGTTCTACTCTTCCCTCAAAATCCATAAAATCATCGTAAATCATATATGCAATCCACCCATATACATGAGCCTCTGCTAGCTTTTTCAAAATAGTCTCGGGTATTGTTGAACCATTCGTACCAAGCGCCTTTTTTAATATATAAGGAAACGTGGTGATATGGTGCTTATCATTCAGCATTAAAATAGAATCAAGATACGAAAAAGCCGCATCTTTTGAAGGATTTTTTAGCTTTTCAAATCGTTTTCTCACACAATAAGAAACGTCACTCTTTTTTTTAGAATTAACTACATGTATTTCTTTTGTTTTTATTGTATTGTTTAAACCCAAATGGAGGCTAAGCGCTTCAATGCAAAATGCAGTAGCAAGTGACGCAGATGAAGCAAAAATTGTCTCTTCTCGATTCCACTCAATAACAAAAGGGGACGAGCTCCATGAACCATCTTGGTTTTGGTTTTTTAATAAATATTTGATGCCCTTCTCTATCCTTTCATCCCTTAATCCAAATCGTAAAAGCGAAGAAATTGCCAGTGCTGAGGAGAGAGGGTTTCCCCACGCATTCTCTGAGTACCCACGCAGGATCTGATTCACAAACTTTCGCACATAACTACCAGTATAAAAGCGGGAGATAAAATAAAAAACCGGTAATTCCGAAACATAATAAGGGGAAATTAATTTTTTTTGATCGAAGCTCGTCTCGACGAGAAGGTCGATGTTTGGCAGTTTTACCTTAAAGAGATGCAAAAAGTAGGCAATATTACTGTTCACTGCAATATCAACGTCCCTCCACTCTTTTGGAGCATGCGAGTCAACAAGCCAGGTGCGATACGGTCCCCCTTCCTGGTTTTCAAGAAGAGTAAGTATATTAACGACCTTTGCCAACGCATCTCCTGTTACTATTTCCGGCTCATACGTAAATAAAGCAGAAAGCGCACAACAAGTAACATCCAGGTCATCTGGATATGGAACTTGTCGCGACTCTTCTGAATGTCTGACCCAGTAATTAAATGTCCAGTTTGTACTTTTTTGAGACACAAGAAAACGTGCTGATTTTTTCTTGATCTCTAATGTTTTCGGATCGTTTCCACATGCATTGAGCACAGAAAGAATAATCGCAGTGTAAAACGGTGATATATGTTCTTCTGTTTTTAAGGAATCTTTTAATTTGCTTTGGGTTGTAAAACTCCCATCACTATTCTGATTTCGCCTCAAAAAATGTATTCCCTTAATGATTTGTGAATTTATCATTAAATATAGATTAAATTCTAAAGATTAAATAATTATTAACTTTTTTGGGTGAGTGGGAAATCTACGGTGAAAATGGTGCCTTTTCCTTTTTGACTCGATACCTTCAAGTGCCCTTTTAAATCTTTTGTAACAACATCACGACAAATGGATAGCCCCATACCCATCCCTCTATATTTTGATTTTGTAGTGAAAAACGGTTCAAAGATATGCTCTTTATTTTTTTCGCTTATTCCTCGTCCCCAATCTTTGACCTCAAAAAGTGCATTTTTGCCATCATTCACGAGTCTGATTTCAACAATCTTCTCACCTCTTTTTGACCCTTCATAGGAATCGATTGCATTAGATATCAAGTTTGTCACGAGCTGGTTAAATTTTGAGGGATTTCCAACATACTGGAAATGATTTTGAATGGTTGGTCTCATTTTTACCCCGTTTTTGCGTGCTTTATATTCCAAAATCTTCATTGCCTGAGAAATTTCCGAAGACAGGCTAAATTTCTTGCGAACTTCACTTGTTTGTAATTGTTTCCTTGCGGCTTGAATGAAATTCTCAAGTCGGTGTGTTCCTTGAATTGCTCGGGTAAGGAGTACTTTTGAATCAGTAATTTTCTGCTTGTTAATTTTTTTGTTTTCCTTTTGGAGCATATCAAGGTTAAGAGTAATAAGATTGAGGGGAGTCGCAAGATCATGAAAGAGTCCAGTCGCCATCCGGCCAAACTCGGCAAAACGATACAATTGGGAAAGCTTTTCAGCCTCTGCTTGGCGAAGCTCTTTTGTTCGTTTCTCAACTTGTATTTCCAAACTATCACGTTGCTTCCGAACGATTGCCTCTGATGCTCTTGCTCGTCTCAATGCTTTTTCAATCTCTCGGTTAGAAAGCCAGGAAACTATTGCAATAATACCCAAGATAATTGCGTAGATAACAGCATCGACCATATGCACAATTTCACCTTTCCAATCGAGATGAGGCCTGAATACCCCAGATATTGTGAGGTATGAAAAAATAATAACGGTTACTCCACATAATGTCGCGATAATAAATGAATACATTGAATTAATTAAAATTCCTGTCATAACAATAAGGAGCGCAAAAAACAGAAGTGTAGCAGGCAAATCTGCGCCCCAGTAGTAACACATATAGACACCTACCAGCGACAAAAACCAAATAAAAATTGCACTCGTCACCATGCTCTTCCCTTTTCTTGATATGAAAAGAAGCGTATAAAGAAAAAAGGTAATTACTCCAGTCAAAAGAGGGCTCTGACCTTCTGAAGATGGATACAGGAGAGGATGAATGATATTAATCAGAAATCCTATTGTTGAGAGGAGCGCAAGCCATACAAGGAGAATATTTAGGATGAATTCGCGCCTCGCCTGATCTTTGTTAACAGATCTTGGACTAATAATCTTCCTATATAAAAACTTATTCGCCTCCTGCAATCTCATAATATGACTTGAAAAGCATTTTAGGCAGATTGCATTAAGCGAAATAAGTTTTAGTCGATCAGAACTAAGCGAGTCCCCATGCCAAAAGTGGCACTTCGGATTCGAGGGCTATTTCTTTTAATGCTTTTTCGTTACGAGCATTTTTATCCGTAAGTGTTTTTTCAACGATTTCTCCCATTTTTATCACCTCCTCTCACAAGATGCAACTCTTCTTTTAAGCTTCGATTTTGTACCCAATACCATGAATCGTTTTTATAATCTTTTTGGGAAAAGGCTTGTCTATTCTGTCACGGAGATATTTAATGTGAACGTCAACAACATTCGTGAGTGAATCTGCCTCATCCTCCCATACGTGATCGAGTATCATTCCACGGCTCACGACGTTCCCTGCATTTCGCACCAAATATTCAAGTATGTAATATTCTTTTCGTCTCAAAGGAACAATTCTTTTGTCTCGTCTTACCGTCTTTGTATCCAAATCTAAAATAATATCCCTCGTTTGGAGTGTATTTGAACCGAGTGATTGTTGTTGCCTTCGGAGTAAGGCGCGAATGCGTGCATATAGCTCGTCTATCTTAAAAGGCTTTGTGAGATAATCGTCTGCCCCGCTATCTAAAAGTTCAACCTTCGTTGCCGTACTGTCTTCTCCCGTTAAGATGAGGATAGGCGTCTTAATTCCATTGCTCCGAAGGGCTCTACATACCCACAGTCCGTTCTTATCTGGCAGAGATAGATCGAGCAAAATTATATCGTAATCGTTCGTTTGTGCTTGCAACTCTCCTTTTTCGGCTGTCTCCTCGACTTTCACTACGTATCGACTCTCAAGCTCCGATTTAAGAGTTAATGCGAACATCGAATTGTCCTCAATTAATAATAATTTCATCCTTACTCAGTATAAAATAGAACACAAATATTAAATAATTATTAAATCTCGCAGAGATCTTTTCGAGGAATTATTTTGAGGTTGTACGACTATTGATCACTTCATACACCATGCGCGAGACATCGCTTATCACCTTCTTGAGGTCTTCTAATCGATCTCCCTTTGTCATAACGCAAATTAGATATGGATTTGACGGATGGTACACGATCCCGCAATCGTGAAGTTCTTCTGAGCCATCACTACGTTCTCGCTCACCGAATTTGTGCGAAATGATGATCCCTTTCGGTACTCCTGCTACCAAGCCGTCATTGAACTCGCTCTTACTCATAATCTCCAACGCCTTTTCAGAAAGGTCTTTCTCAATATAGGAGGCATTATAAAGTATCCTAAAAAGAGATGAGTAGCCTCTCACTGACATAAAATCGTCAGGAGTTGCAACTGTTGCAGTTTCTACCCCTAAATCGAGAGTTACCTTATCAATAAGCATTGGATCTATATTATCTTCAAGAACGGTAAGAGCTGCGTTATCCGAGTATTCCATCATTCTTACAATCAACTCCTCAATGGTATAGGACTGTCCTTTTTGTATAGTTTTTGTTGGAACAATATCTTGACCCAATAATTGATCTTTAGCTTGGTAAACAATCTTTTTAGTTAATACAGAAGGATCCTTTTCGGCCTTCTTAAAGTACGCCATCATAACCGGTAGTTTTAATAGGCTTGCAGGAGCGAAAGGAGCTCGTTCATTTACTCCGAACCAAGGACCATCATTCAAGTCCCGATAATAAACAGCTGCGTTAGTTAGGTTTCCATCAGCCTTTTCTTTCTCAAGATAAGAGCTGACTGCTTTTTCGAGTGTATTCAACCCATTCAGACGAACAGTCTCGCTGATCGTGTCGCATTCGAGCAATGGATTAATGAATTTGTAACCGCCCTCCCTTAACTCGTGAACGGAAGAATCTGATGCGGGCATCGATTTGAGTTCAATTTTTTTTTCGGGAAGTAATCTTCCGATGATAATCCCCAATATTAAAAATACGGCAGAAAGAAGATAAATTTTTTTTGACATTTAATTATCAATGTTGAGACTTTTGGCATTTGATACAAAATCGTAGATCATTTTTGAGGTAGAACTCATGCGGCTTCGAGCGTCGTCCTCTGTTCCACTTGATACCATGCATAAAATATACGGCCTGCTTGGTATATAGACAATTCCGCAGTCCATATATGACTTTTCATCAATTACCCCAATCTTGTGTGCAACGGTAATGTCTTTTGGCAATCCAGCAATCAATTTGTCATTAAACTCTGAGTGGGTCAGGTAATCCAAGGTTTTTGAAGAATCTTCCTTGGTCAAAACGGCAGAAAAATAAAGCGCCTTAAGGATTGATGAATAGTTTTTAGCCGTCATTACTGCGCCATTGTTAGTGATTTGAAGTGGTATGTCGATAGCCTCATAAACGTCGTTGAAAGCGTCTTGAGTTATAGCTGCACCTAATGCCTCGGCAGCTGTATTATCTGATTTTTCAAGCGCCAGCTGAACTGCCTCATCGAGGCCTATTTCGTAACCCTCCCCCTTTTGCCATAAATCGCCAAACCTACTATCGAGCATTTCTTTCGTTAATTTCACTTTTACATCTTCTTTTGTATTTGTTAATTCCTTTCGTCGAAAATATGCCATGACAACAGGTAGCTTGAAAAGTGATGCGGCATAAAATTCGTTATTTGCATTTATTCCAATAGAATTTCCTGTCGGCAAATATTCAAAGTACATGGAGAATTTATCACCAAGCGAATCAAGTTTTTTATGCAAATTAGTTCGTAAATCCAAAAAATTAAGGATAAAATCAGGATGTGTATCTCGAAGAATACGTGGCGAAAGCAACGGGTATCGCTTGAGCGCTGCATGAAATGCGGTATCGTATTCAACAAGTGTATCTTTTCGTGAATTTTCCTGCCATAAATATCCGTTAAAAATTAAACTCACCACAAAAAGAATAACTAAAATAACCAGGATGATTCTTCTCACAAACTCACTATATTACCTACCATCTCAGGAGTCAATGAATTTAATCTTTTTTTAATTTTTGTACTAAAAAACCAACCTCTGTGTGCTTGAGGAATTATTCGGATCGATCGCATATCACAAGAAGGAAAACTGGGGCTAACCGGTTGTGGTTCTCCTTCTTATCTATGCTAGTTTACGTAGCCTTCCGGCTTTGTTTTGTATACAGGAGTAAATACCCTTACTTCCTGTGTTGCTGTCGTAAGTTTTCTTTCAAAAAAACCCACTACGCTTTCTCCGATTACTAGCTCTAATAATTCATCAAACTCAGGGCAGTCTTTCATATCTGTTTTAGTATTAAGCAGCAAGAATAAAGTATTAAGGAAGTTCGAAGGTTTTGAAGGATTGAAGGAATTTGAGGTCTATCACAAATGTCTTCAGGATCCTTAATACTTGCTTCTATATTACTGCTTCCCTACTAATTGGCGTATGACGCTGACAAAAAGTAGACGAACAGTTTGAACTGTTTTCTCATTTTTTTCATTGCTTTTGCAGCCATAAATATTTCACCTCCTCTCTTTTAATTGACTATTAAGTAATTAAATTTCACATCATCGTCCGCCTCATTGTCTGAGCCGACCGTAAAAGAACCCATATTCCCATCCTTTCCTTCTTGTTGATCAAGAAGGAATAGCCTTATATTGCCTTTCTTTGGCTGGATGAAGATTGCAGAATTCTCATGTACGAGTGGGTTATTTACCTTCACGTGATCGGTTTGCTTTTTAAGCGTCACCAGTCCTGCTGAGGCAGTTGAAGTGACTTCGGTGTCGTTGATAATCGTCGTTGACCCCTGGTTGAGCTGAATTTCTGTTGAAGAAACAGTATGAGCAGAGAGAACACCTGCTACTTGGACATTCTTTTGAAATATTGTGTCTTGCGTAAATATAGCTTTGCCATCGGTATCGAAACGGATAAGCCCACCCATAAAACTTACTGCTCCTTGTTTGAGAGGCTGCACGAAAAGATCGTCTCCTAAGGTTCCGATTGAGTTATGTGATATTAAAAGGGACGTTCCTGAACCGATAGTGAGACTTGAGAGGATAGTCGTTTCCGAAAGGGTCGTTGTTCCATAACTTGCAAAGTTTGAAACAGCGACAAGATCAGAAGAATGAGAAGCAGACGAGGACATATTAAGAATATTTATTGCCCCAAGCTGAGTTAGTTTTGCCGAAATTGAAGCCATCGACGTTTGCAATTCTTCCTGAATTGCCCCTACCTGCGAGAGTCTGTCAGCAAATGTCGTGCTCGCATCGGCAACAAGCTCGTTTACATTCAGGCCCTCGATCTGTCCTGCTTTTATCTTGTTAACGTTAAGCGTTCCTGCAATCGTCGCGTTTCCGGACGAATCAAAAGACACTGCAATTGATCCTTGAGAGTCCTTGATTTCAAATGAACCCTTCTGGTCTAACACGAAATTGACACCTTCCCCATTTGCGGACTCGATAGAATTCACCTTGAGTGTATCTGTTGTAATCTGTGGGGTCACAAGCTCAAGTCCGGCTACTATTCTATCGGTTGTTATCTCTGAAACATTTTGTGATGCAATAATGTTATTTTTGTTAGCAACTAAATAAGAAAGGAGTTCGCCAGAATTTGAAGAAGGATCAAACCCGGAGAAGTATTGGCTTACTCGTAACCCATTAAAGTATCCTGGTTGAATTGCGACCAGGACCTTTCCATCGAACGCGCTCCCATCAAAATTCTCTTCGGCTTTTCCGAGAATGTATCCAGACTTTGTCGCCTTTACTCCTACACCATCGTTTTGGGAAACTCCTATCTCGTCTCCGCCTCGAATTGGTCCATTTTGAGTGCTAACATTTATTCTAATTTGCCCTACAAGACCAACAAGAACATAATTTGAATCTTCATCATGAGAAGAATTACCAACAAAGCCAGGGTTGTCGGTAACCGCCCCAATAATCTTTTCGTTTTGCGTATTACATCTTGTAACTCCCGTTTCAGACAAACAAACGATATCTCCGTAAGCAAATTGCTCCTGGCTATTCGCTTTTTTGAACCATTCGGCGTAATCTCCCCCGGCGGTATCGTATATGAGGGATGTACTGGTACCATTTCCTCGAATCTTTCCGACGACCAAGCCGCTCTGATTCATAAAGTCGATCCACCTGTTTGTCGATCCGGTTGACCCTTTAAGTCCCAGTACACGCGAACCGGCGGCTTGGTTTTGATTTGTGATCATCGCCGAATACGTCGCAGAGAAGTCCAAAACCTCAAAACGCGCCGAACCGGTTGCAGTTCCAATAGCTACACGGCCGTTTTGTCGTACTACAAAGCGTGTCAGACCCGAGGAAGAAGCGGCAAACAAATCGCCAGAAGTATTATCAACTACAAGTGCTGCTAGAGATGTTTTACCCGAAATTGAGGCAACCGCCGTTGTTCCTCCATTTAATGTTCCCAGTGCTGCACGGAGATCAATTGATGCGAGTGGCGTTTGGGTACCAATTGCAAACTGTGCACCAGCAAAAGGATTGATAAGAACATTTCCTGAAGTTCCTCCGCCAAGGGTAAGGGTGTTATTACCGGTTGTCGTAACGGTTCCCGCACCATTTCGAAACGCTAAAACTCCAGAAATTGAGGCTGTTCCGGCAACATCTAACATAGCAGTTGGCCTGTTTGCGGTGAGAGTCCCTATTCCAACGGCCCCATTATTTTTGATGACAAACTGAGTAACGCCTGAGGATGAGGCGGCAAATAGATCCCCAACCCCGCTGTTATCAGCAACGAGCGTAGCATTTGATGTCTTCCCTGAAATTGAGGCAACTGGTATCGTACCGCCGTTTAAAGTTCCAAGGGCGGCGCGTATATCAACTGTTGCAAGAGGAATTACGGTTCCAATTCCGAGCTGAGCTGCTGCTTGCGGATTAATAATGACGTTTCCAGTCGATGCTCCTCCGATTGTAAGGGTGTTGTTAGCGGTAGTTGTGATTGTTCCTGATCCTGTTCTAAACGCCAAAATACCAGAAATTGAAGCTGTTCCGGCAACATCAAGCTGCGCTGTCGGAATTCTTGCAGCGTTACCAATACCAACTGCGCCATTTGATTTAATTACAAACTGAGTGGTTGAGGATGAGGAGGCGGTAAATAGATCACCAACCCCCAAATTGTCCAAACTTAAAACCGAATTCGATGTCTTACCAGATACCGATGCAACAGCAATAGTTCCTCCGTTTAGTGTACCCAACGCCCCGCGAAGATCCATTGATGCAAGCGGAGAGGTCGTTCCTATCCCAAACTGGGCAGCTCCCAACGGGTTAATAATGACGTTTCCAGTCGCACCACCACCGATTGTAAGGGTGTTGTTAGCGGTGGTTGTTATGTTTCCGGCGCCTGTTCGAAACGCTAAAACACCAGAAATTGAGGCTGTTCCGGCAACATCAAGCATGGCAGTTGGCTGATTTGCAACGATTGATCCTATGCCGACTGCTCCATTATTTTTAATTTGAAACTGAGTAACGCCTGAGGATGAGGCGGCAAATAGATCACCAACTCCACTGTTATCAGCAACGAGCGTAGCATTTGAAGTTTTCCCTGATATTGAGGCAACTGGGAGCGTCCCCCCCGCAAGTCCAAACGCGTATCTGAGGTCAAAGGTTGCCTTGGGTACCTGGGTTCCCACTCCAATATAATTCCCCGCATTCGGATTGATGATAATGTTTCCTGTCGTGTTTCCCCCCAAAGTAAGGCTTTGATTTTTGGTTGTTTGGATATTTCCTGCTGCATCAAAGTAGAGACCGGCGCCATTTAAACCCGAGGAGACCGATGCTGTCGGAGTCCCTGAGCTCACATTGAGTACTGCAAATTTTGCACTACCAGAAGCACTATCCCCCACAAGAAAATCAAGCGTTTGGTTGTTTGGTGAAATCGTTCCGAGATTAGAAACCGTCCAATCTGTTGAACCACCCTGGATTGAACCTCCATCAATTGCCTCTGCTGTCGCTAGCCCACCGGCAGATGCACCCGAAACGGTAGTTGAAAGGGCACAAACAGCATAGGTTTTTAGAACTCCCGCGCCTGCATTTATTTCCGAATAAGCTACATGCGCACCAGGACCATCAGCACCGTTAGCAGAAGTTAAACTTGATGTATTCGAAGCAAGCAGACTTCCATTACACGTAGCACCAGAACCGACACGAATTTGAACCGTAATAGTTTGATTTGTAGCACTCAAGCTATTGGTCCAAAGGTCTGCCCTAACGACGATATCTGCTGTATTTGTGGTCGGCGTAACACTTACCGTCGTGAGAAATGTAGCGGTACCCGCAAGTGTAGTGGCACCGATGTTTGAACTTGAAAAAAGGAGGTCAGAACCGGAAGATCCAGCCTGCTCGTCCGCACAAGTAAGTACTCCCCCGGCGGTTGTTGTAAGCTGCCCTCCGTTTCCAAAAGCCGAACAATCAAGACCCGGCATGAGTAAATGGGAAAG
>JADMIO011778160.1_pt1 | contig 26822 bp, 49 predicted proteins | sample 8958161 | NCBI WGS metagenome assembly JADMIO01 (sample SAMN16585339, study PRJNA669376) | soil metagenome | isolation source: Crop rotation soil | place: USA: Cullars Rotation, Alabama | collected 2011
GGCGGCGCGACGGCCGCGGGGAACGCCGCGACAACGAAGGTCTCGGTCAGCCCGGGTGGCGCGGTCGCGACAGGGCAGACCCCGTCCCCGTCGGTCACCGTCGGGACAGCGGCGGCCTCGAGCAACGGCAACGGCCCCACATCGCGCGCAGCCATCACACCGGGCGCGGCGACCGCTGCCGGTGTCCCGCCGACCGCCACTGATTTCTCGGTTGGCCTGTTCTTCATCCCGGTCGTGTACGGGTCGCTCTCGTTCCCCGCGCTCGGGGAGTCGACGCTGACGTTCACGCCGTTGAGCTCGAGCACGCTGACGTTCGGGTCGGCGTCCGGGACAGGCCTGGTGTTCGACCCTGTCGTGGACGGATCGCTGACGTTCACTCCCGCCGACTAGGAGGCCGCTGTGGCGACGCTCACCACCTTCCGCGCCGCGGTCGCGCACAAGATCGGCTCGCTCTCCGCGTCCGACAGCAACGACCAGGCGCTCATCGACGAGTGGGTGAACCAGGGCGTGACGGACGTGATGCTCCGCACCGGCATCAAGGTGGTCGCGGACACGGTCAGCCTGAGCGCCGGGGTGGGCGACTACACGCTGGACACGGACATCCTCGCGATCCGCGAGATGGTCGTCACGTCGGCGGGCGATGACTACAACCTGACGCAGGTGACGCCGCACGAGATCCGCCGCTGGCGGCGCGGCCTCTCCGGCACCGGCAGCCCGGTGTACCGGTACGCGGTGGAGGGCGCGAACCTGCTGATGGTCTACCCGACACCGTCGTCGGCGGACGTGCTGACCGTCTACTACGTGCCCAGGCCGGCGACGCTGACGAGCGGGAGCGACTCGCCGACGGAGATCCCGACGGAGTTCCACAAGGCGGTCGAGTACTACGCGCTCGCGGAGGCGGCGGACTGGGATGACGACTCGTCGTCGGCGCAGGGGCAGCGGTACTGGGACATGTACGAGCGGGAGATCGGGAAGGCGAAGCGGTCGAAGCTGACCCGTGGCGGCGCGCGGCTGCCGACGGCGTTCCTGGCGCGCAGGCGGTGGGTTCGCCACCGAGAGGACGTGTACCCGTAATGGCCTGGAAGGCGCGGGTCGTGAAGAAGACGGCCGACTACGTGGCGCAGAACCTGACGCTGGACGTGGAGTACTTCGACGCGGCAGACCCTGCTCTGGTGCTGGCGCGCAGGCAGCACTCGTTCCCCGCGGGCGCGACTGGCGCCGAGGTCGCGACGTCCATCAAGCTGGCCGGCGCGTCGGAGAAGCGTGCGCGTGAGGCTGTGGGCGCGCTGGACGCCCAGATCACGGTCGGCCAGGAGATCACTATCTGATGGGCCAGCCGACCGTCCTGCAGGAGCGGTTCACGAGGGCGATGCGGCGGGACGTGGCACGGCACGAGCTTCCGTCGAACGTCGCGTTCAACCTCGTCGACTACATCCCCGACCTGGGCGCCCCGCTCCGTGAGCGCGGCGGGTGGGCGTACTTCTCGAACGACATCGCGTCGACGAAGGCGACCGCGTCGTATGTCATCAGCGGCCTGGTCGCCCCGTTCAGCGGCGGGACGAAGCATCTCGCGCTCGACGAGGACGGCGAGCTGTACTCGATCGCGACGAACGGCACCGTGACGGACATCGGTGTCGGGCAGGCGTCGCTGCAGAACCCGGTGTTCCACCGCGACCTCGTCATCATGCCGTGCAGTCCCGCCGGCACGGACGTCCGCTCGTACGACGGCTCGACGCTCGGGAACCTCGCGGGGTCTCCGCCGCAGACGGTGCTGTACGCGACGGTTCACAAGGACAGGACGGTGCTCGCGCACTCCGACACGGAGCCGCAACGGCTCTGGTTCTCGGATGCGGGCGACCCGGCGTCATGGGACACCACGAACGTGTTCTGGGACGCGTCGTTCCCGGTGACCGGCCTGGCTGCGCTGAAGAACGCCATCCTGATCTTCTCGGACGGCGCCGTGGAGCGCCTGGTCGGGTCGACGCCGCCGCCGGGCTCGGACTTCACTCTCTCCTCCGCGTTCACGGAGGGCACCCCTGACGCGCGGAGCATCGCGTTCTGGGGCGACAACGTCGTGTTCGCGAACCCGTCCGGGATCTTCATCACCGACGGGAGCGCGCTCGACGACCTGACCAAGAGCGCCGGCATGCTCTCCTACTGGCAGGACCTGCTGGCGTCGTGGACGACCTCGTGGACGCTCGGCGCCGGCGTCTACCAGTCCTACTACGTGATCTCGGTGATGAACGGCAGCACGTTCGTGGACGCCGCGATGATCGACCTGCAGCGCCGGACGTGGCTGCGCCTGTCGAACCTGAAGGCGGTGTCGTTCTGGTCGTCGTCGTCGCCGGACGAGATGTACTTCGGTCTCAGGTCGGCGGCGCGGGTGGGACGGTTCTCGCCGGTGTTCTCGAAGTCGTCGACGTTCAAGGCGGACGGTGACGGGACGGCGGTGACGGCCACGTACGAGTCGCCGTTCTTCGTCAGCAAGGGGAAGCAGCTGGCGTGGAAGCGGCTGTTCCTGGACGCGGATCTGCGGGACGCGGCGTCGGACAATCCGACGTTCACCATCGGGTATGTCACGTCGCCGGAGTCGTCGTCTTACACGTCTCTGGGGACGACGTTCGCGGAGACGACGGCGCAGACGCCGCGCAGGTTCGACATGGGCCTGGCGAACTTCGGGATGGGGTTCAAGGTGACCCGCTCGAACGCCGCGTCGGATGCGCGGCTGGTGAGGTTGCGCGCCGAGGTGCATGAGCGCGAAGGCTCGCGAGTCACGTGAGCAGCCTGTTCGGGAACGGCAACGGCGGCAGCGGCATCCAGTTCTCGTCGGGGCCGCTGGACTTCCAGCCGTCCGAGCGCGAGCGCGCGTTCCGTGACTGGCTGCTCCGTGACGTGCTCGGCACGCACGCCTACCAGGACTTCTCGAGCTGGCTGAAGGACAAGCTGGTCATCGACGGGCTCGAGGTGCCGATCTCGCAGGTGACGGGGTTCTCCGGGTTCACGTTCCAGACCGCCGAGGTTGGCGACAGCGAGGCGACGACGTCGACCAGCTACACGGACCTGACGACTCCTGGCCCGCAGTTGACCGGGCTGCCGGACGGGTCGTACGCCATCTTCTACGGGTGCACGGTGAGCGCGGCGGCTGGCGAGCTCGCGTTCTCGTCCATCTCGATCAACGGGGCCGCGGCGAGCGCGAACGACGAAATTCTCGCGACGCTGCACGCGGCGAGCTACTTCTTCACGCCCACCCGGCTTGTCACGAAGACGCTGACCGGCGGCGGCGGCAACTCGATCCGCATGAAGTACAGGACGAACGGCGGCGTGTCGGTGACGTTTCAGCGCCGCTGGCTGAGCGTCGTGAAGTACGCGAACCTCTAAGGGGGGACCAATGGCAGTCATCTACGACGCCCTGACGGGGTTGCCGAAGCAGCAGGCCCAGACGAGCACGGGCTTCCCGGGCCAGGTGGCGTTCCTGCAGCAGCCCGCCCCGGGCGGAGCGCCATCGGGTGCGACCGGCGTCGGGACGAGCGCCGCTGGTGCTCCGAGCGCGACGGGCGGCGGCCCGCTCTCGTGGCAGGACTTCCTCGCGAACGACCCGTTCTGGAAGCAGTTCAACGCCGACCTCTCAGCGCAGGGGATCGCGGACGAGGGCGCGGCGAAGGCCGCCACGCAGCGCGCCATCATCCAGTTCGGCGAGGTGCCGGACAACCTGACCGGCCAGGCCGCCAACTGGATCGACCCGACCACGCGGACACTGGCGCAGCAGAACACCGCGGCGGGCACGTCGCAGCTGGCGCGCATCAACAAGTTCAACCAGGACAGCCTCCGCGCCATCAAGAACGCGCTCGCCGCTCGCGGCGCCCTCCGCTCGGGCGAGCTCGGCTACCAGCTGAAGGAGAACCAGCAGCAGTACACGAACGCGCAGTACGACCAGCGGACGGCGCTGACGGACACGCTTTCGGGGATCCAGGCGGGGCTGGCTGCGGCGCAGCGGGCGGCGGCGATGCAGAGGGCGCAGGCTCTCGGGCAGGTCGTGAACAACTTCTACGGGCAGCCGCAGCCTGCGCCGGCAGCAGCACCGGCGCCGACTCCGACCGGGACGCCCCCGGCCGTCTCCGAGGGCAATCCGGTGGCGGGTCAGCCGGTCTACTCCACGGCGTACGGCACGCCGGGCTACCGCAAGCCGCTCATCAGTCCGTTCGACAACCCGTTCTAGAGGCGGGCACAGCCGCCCTGGTACCCAGCAGGGCCGCGCAGGCTCTCGCGCAGGGCGTTCGCGACCGTGGCTTCCATCGGGATCGAGAACCACCCGTAGCCGTAATAGTCGTGTAGCGCCGAGTAGATGAGCACGCGGGCGGCGCACTCGGTGAGTGCCTCGTCGCGCCAGCCTCGCGCGTGCGTCGCCTCGTGGAGCAGTGTCGACAGCCCTGTCGCGAAGCGGACATCACGCCAACTCGCCGCGATGAGCCCTCGGCAGGCACTAGGGCTGACGAAGATCTCGTTGGCCCCCGGATAGGCGTATCCCGCGGCGTCTGTGTGTGCGCCGACAGACGTCAGCATCCGCTGCCAGGCCTCGTCATCGTTCTCGCACCACACGCTCACCGGCTTGCCCGCGGCCCAGCTAGCGACCTGAGCCATCTTCGGTGTCGCGACGTTCGATGCGGACGCGGCGGGAGCCAAGGCGAGGGCGGCTAGGACGGCTAGCCAGCGAATCACAGCCACGTCATAGCACAGAGGAGGCCCGATGGCACGCTCGCAGACCGCCCAGGAGGTCGCCGACCAGCGCGTCAACGCCGTCATCAACCCGCAGCTCGAGGCCATCCAGCGCGCCCAGGCCGAGGCGGACGCACGCGCGGCAGCCGCATGGCAGCGGCAGCAGGAGGCCATCGCCGGGTACTCGCAGGCTGCGGCGCAGATGCTGCAGGGCACGGGCCAGCAGGTGCAGCAGGGCTACGCGGACGCGGGCCAGCGCACAGCGAACTACGCGAAGGGCTTCAGCATCGGGTTCAACTCGGCGGTCAGCGGCAACGCGGACGAGGCGAACCGGCTGCTCGCGATGAACGGCAGCGGGCAGACGGTGCAGTCGGCCGGCTCGCCCGGAGCGGATGTCATCTACGGCCTCGGCGGCTTCATCCCGGCGTCCTCCCTCGAGCGGGAGGGCGCGGCGTTCGGTGCTGCCGCGAGCATGTTGCCGTCGACGCAGCTCGGGTACGGGTCGCAGCGGCTCGCGCAGGGTCAGCAGCAGTTCGCGACGGACGCGGAGGCGCGTCGCCAGCAGTACGAGGACATGCGCCGGGACGTGCTCGGGACGCGCGGGCAGCTGACGAGCCAGGAACTGCAGCGCATCCGTGAGAACAACCGGGCCAAGCTGGCGTTCGCGGAGCAGAAGCGCGCGGCGCGCGCGAACGAGCGGATTCAGCAGGAGTCGGTCGACAGGCAGGCCGACTACCTCGAAAACACGCTGCGGGCCACCGGGGCGTCCATCACCGGCATCGACCCGCTGACCGGACTGCCGACCGCGTCGACGCAGCGGACGCTCACGGCGGCGCAGCAGAAGCGGCAGGCGGCCCGCCAGAAGGCCGTGGCGAAGAAGAACGATCAGACGGTGTCGGCGATCGCCGATGCGACGGACTGGGTGGAGTCGCAGCTGAAGCCGGGCTCGCGGCAGGTGCAGTCGGGCGCGGTGCCGGTGAAGGCGTACACGCGGAAGGTCGGCAAGACGACCGTCCAGTACTACGCGAAGAAGGGCGGCGGCTACACCACGGACCCGGACAAGGCGGCGACGAAGCCGGTGTACGAGACGCAGCCGATCCCGAAGACGCAGTACACGCGCCTGCGCCGCCAGCTGGTGTCCAGGCTGAACGGGCAGCTGCGCCGGTTCGGTTACAAGCCGGCGGCGATCTCGAGCATGGCCGACGAGATCCTGAACGACTACTACTCCTACGAGGAGAAGTACGGCAAGCAGGTTCGTGGGGAGAGTGCGGGCGACAAGGTCCCGCCGAGGGGCTAGATGGCGCTCGACCGTGGTACGCGGGGCGTCGACAGGGCGCCTCGCCGCCGTCGGCGTGCCCAGACGGACGACACGGTTCGGCAGCTGTCGCTGCAGGAGGCGCGGGCGCACGCGGAGGCGCTTCGTCAGCAGCGTGCGGTGGCGCCTCCGCCCCCGGCGCCGGTTCCTGTGCGTGGCGAGAACGCGGCCGACAAGGCGCGCGCCCCTCGGAGCGCCCGCGCCCGGTTCGAGCAGCGCCGGAACGAGGAGATCGCGCGACAGTACGGCGTCGGCGGCCCGAAGCCCGGCGTCTCGTACCAGGGGGATGCGACGAACCTCGTCCGTGGCCTCACCGGCATCGACCCGGACTTCGTGCTGTGGAGCGTCACGCACCCGATCGACCGGATTCAGGGGAACCTGCCTGAGCAGTACGTGCAGCGGGACGCGAGCGGCCTCCCGATCAACGCGGGGACGGTCACGGGGCCTGGCGGGTTCATCGCTCGCCGCGCCGCCAAGAACGTTGCTGCGCGCGAGGCGGAGCAGGTGGAGCGCGTTGCTGAGGACATTACCTCCACGGTGCAGTCGGTGCAGCGGAAGCGCGACGTTCAGCCGTATGTCTCGACTCGGTGGGAGGGCGTCGGAGACCCCGTCGACTCGGCGTACGAGCAGGGCTACCTCTACCACCGAACGACGCCGCAGGCGTTTCGAACTATTCGCAAGCGCGGACTCGTCCCGGTCAAGCCGAAGGGGAATCCCGCGGGTGTCTACTTCGGCAATCACCCACTTCAGGCCCGCGGACTTGCGTGGAAAAGTCAGGCCGAGAGCGTCTACGTGCGCGTTCGGCGGGACAAGGTGGGAGCGCTCGAGGAGCGCTCGTTTGGGGAGTCGCTGACGCCAAACACGGTCAGTCCGCGTGACCTCGAATATCTCGGCGCTGACGGTGTTTGGCATCCGCTCCAGACGCCAGCCGAGCAGGTCGTAGGTGCGCTGGGCGAGGCGAAGAAGCTCCGGCTGCAGCAGGAGAAGCTGTACCGCGAGGAGCGAAGCAAGCGGGCCAAGCTCGTCGAGGAGGCGCTGGCCGACCCGAACCTGACCGAGGAGGAGGCGCACCGCGCCGCCCTGCGCGCGCTCAAGGGCGAGCTGCCGAAGATCCGGTTCGGTGGCCTCGAAGGGCAGATGGACCAGCAGACGGTCGGCGGGCTGTTCAAGCACATCCGCGACCACGAGGAGCTCCGCCCGTACGAGAAGCTGAACGCGCGGCGCGCTCTGGAGAACTCGCTCGAGGGACGGGTGCCGACACGCGGTGAGATCAAGCTGCTGACGAAGGTGTTCGGCCCGGACACGGCCGCGCAGATTCAGGAGTCGGTCGGGTTCTGGGAGAAGGCGAAGACGGCGGGGCTGAACGTCATCAACGTGCCGCGCGCGCTGAAGGCGTCGTTCGACATCTCGGCGCCGTTCCGGCAGGGGCTCGCGCTCGGTGCTCGGCACCCGCGGATGTTCGCGAAGGAATTCGGGCCGATGCTGAAGTCGTTCCGGTCGGAGGGCGCCTACCAGGACGTGATGGACGACATCGTGTCGAGGCCGACGTTCGGGCAGATGCAGAAGGCCAAGCTCGCGCTCACGGACCTTGAGGGGCTGTCGCTGCGCGAGGAGCAGTTCATGTCGAACCTCGCGGAGCGCATCCCGATCGCCGGCCGTGGCGTCCGCGGCTCCGGGCGCGCGTACACCGCGTTCCTGAACAAGTTCCGGGCGGACGCGTTCGACCACTACCTACAGGCGGCCGAGTCGCAGGGACTCGACATCACCGACGAGGCGCTGCTCAAGAGCATCGCGTCGTGGGTGAACCATGCGACGGGGCGCGGGAGCATCAAGAAGCTTGAGAGCGCGATGGTGCCGCTGAACGCGCTCTTGTTCTCGCCGCGCCTGTTGGCTTCGCGGCTGCAGCTGCTGAACCCGGTGTACTACGCAAAGCTCGACCCGTTCGCCCGGAAGCAGGCGCTGCGAGGGATGGCGCAACTCGGCGGGGCGCTGTCGCTGACGTTGTGGATGGCGAAGATGGCGGGCGCCCAGGTGGGCCTTGACCCGCGGTCGACCGACTTCGGGAAGGTCAAGCTCGGCGACACGCGCATCGACGTTGCGGGCGGCTTCCAGCAGTACCTCGTCCTGGGGAGTCGACTCGCGACGCAGCAGTCCGTGTCAACGACCACGGGCGCGACCACTGACCTCGCGGGCGGGTTCGCGCAGCAGTCTCCCGAGACGGTGCTCAGACGCTTCGGACGCCAGAAGCTCGCCCCGGTGCCCGCGTATCTGTATGACCTAGCGTCGCACGAGACGTTCACGGGCGACCCGTTCAACCCGGCGCTCGAGGCGGGGAAGCTGGTCGTCCCGCTCGGCTGGGAGCAGACGTACGAAACGGCGCGCGACTACGGCATCGGGGCCGCCGCGGCGTCGTACGGCCTCGGCAGCGTCGGGTTCGGCGTGCAGACGTACAAGGCGAAGCCGCCGCGCGGCGCAACGAAGGACTACAAGGAGCAGCTGGCCGAGATCAAGGCCGCGGTGAAGCGCGGCGAGATCGATGACGAGACGGCGCAGCAGCTGCGAGACAGCGCCCGCACCGACTTCGAGACCGCGATCCGTGAGCGCGACCTGTCCGGCAAGTCGGAGGAGGAACGCGACCGGCAGCTGATGATCGACGACGCCGTCCGGACCGGGATGCCGCTCGACGAGCTGAACGGGATCCTGACGCAGACCGGCTACCCGGCAGCCACGCCGGATGACCTGACCGACACCGAGCTGGCGCTGCTCGAGCTCAGGGCGACGAACTGATGCCGAACTACCGGCCGATCGCCGTGCGGGCTGCGAAGCGGTACGGCATCCCGTCGAACATCTTCCTCGCGCTGGTGAACCAGGAGTCGGGCTGGAACCCGACGGCGGGCTCGTCGGCGGGCGCTGTGGGGCTGACGCAGATTCATCTGCCGTCGCACCCGGACGTGACGTACGCGCAGGCGACGAACCCGAGGTTCGCGTTGAACTGGGGGGCGAAGTACCTGGCGTCTCAGTACAAGGCGTTCGGGAACTGGCGGCAGGCGCTGGCGGCGTACAACGCCGGGCCGGGCAGGGTGAAGGACGGCTCCTGGCTGCAGATCGCTGAGACGACGAACTACGTGAAGTCCATCCTCGGGGCGGCCGGGGATGTGAAAGCGCCGGCCTCGGCCAACCGGGTCGCAGCGGACACCGGGGTCGGCGCACCTCCCGCGCCTGCCGTCGAGCCGCCCGACCTGTCGTCGGCGCTCCTGCAGGGCCTCGGGACGGCGGGGACGCGCGACTTCAACCCGGTCGCCGACCTGTCCGCGCTGACGAGCTCGGTGGCGGCTGGTCTTGCCGCGGCGCCGCCCGCGGAGCAGGTCGCCGATCCCGCCGCTGCTCCGTCCCCGAACGGGAAGCGGCGGCCGAAGTACTCGTCGATGAAGCTCGGCAAGATCATCGGCACCCCTGGCGCGGGCACGCACACGCTCGGGAACTGGCAGTCCGACAACGCGTGGGACATCGCCATCCCGGTCGGCACCCCGATCCGCGCTGACGCCGACGGGGTGATCGGCAACCGGATCGGCTACCTCGGCAGCCCGAACGACAGCGGCCGGTTCGCCGGGCAGCGTGTCAACCTGCAGGGCCGCCGGAACGCCTACTACTACGCGCACCTGTCGAAGATCGTCGTGAAGCCCGGCCAGCGTGTCCGCAAGGGCCAGATCATCGGCTACAGCGGCGAGGCCAACGGGGTCGCGCACCTGCACTTCGGCGTGCAGCACATCTAACTCTCAACCGGAGGTTCACTCATGGCTCTCAGCAGTCTCCTGCTCGGCGCTGCCGTGGTCCTGTTCGTTCTCGCCGCTCTCCTAGCGGGCGGGGTCATCGGCGGCGTGGGCGCCACCTGGGTCGGCTACACGGCCGGCGCGTGCTTCGCGGCGTCGTTCCTGCCGGCGGTCGGCCGCCAGGTGCCGTGAGGCAGACGGTGGTCAAGACGAAGGCAAAGCGGCTGTGGGTGCGGAAGCCGCTCGTGCAGCTCGACGCGCGCGGGCGAGTGCAGACGCACGGCACCCACGTCCCCATCCGGGGCATCTGGCACGACACGGAGTCGCACGACCTGGCGGGCACCCGTGACCTCGAGGGGATCGTGGCGTTCTGGCGGCAGCAGGCGGCCGGGTACGGCGCGCATCTCATCATCGACAAGGACGGGAACACGGCGCAGTGCGCGGACTTCGACAAGGTGACGTGGCACACGGGCGGCCGGAACACGGGCAGCATCGGCATCGAGCTCGTCGGGTTCGCCAGGTTCGTGCCGTCGGTGTGGTGGACGCGCCGGAAGCAGCTGGACAAGCTGGCGAAGTGGATCGCGTACCTGAACCTGGAGTACGAGATCCCGATTCGCTTCCACGTCGACAAGGGCTGGTCGGGTCATCGCGACCAGCCTGCGCAATCGCATACGGACCCTGGGCCGTGGTTCCCGAAGAACTACGTGATCCGCAGGGCGAAGCAGTTTCGGGCGAACGGATGGACGTAGCGGGGTGGCGCTGCGATGACCGCGCCGGATGACATCCGGGAGCGCATGGCGGTGATCGAGGCTCGCGTCGCCGAGTTCGGCGATGAGATGCGCCGCACGCGCGACCGGCTTCACGACGTCGAGAACGACCGGCATGCCGTCGGCCTGCTCTCGCTGAAGGTCGACCGGCTGACGCAGGACGTCGTGGAGGTCGGTGAGAAGGTGGACAAGGTCGCGGAGTCGATGGAAGGGGTGGCGCAGCGGGCCGCGCGTGAGGCGGTCAGGCTGGCGTTCAACGAGTGGGAGCACGAGCGGTCGGACTCCCGGTTGAAGGTGTGGGCGAACTACATCGCGTTCGCGGTGGCGTTCCTTGCGCTCGTCGGGGTGGTCATCCAGGCTGTGACTGCGGCGTCCGGCTGATGCGCGCGGCGTGGTGGAGGCTCCTGTTCGCGAGCGCGCTGGCGGTGGTGGCGCTGACCGCGTACTTCGACCGGACACGGAACCTGAACGCGATCCGGGACAACAACATCGCGGCGTGCGAGCGCGGGAACACGACGCGCGCGAACCAGCGCGTGATCGTGAACGTGCTGCTGCCGACCGCCAAGAGGTTCGCGCGCACCGACCCGCGGCCGGACGTGCGCGCCTATCTGCGGATGCAGATCCCGCTGCTCGAGCTGGCGCGGCAAGGGACACGCCAGGTCGACTGCGAGCGAGTCAACGACTAGGAGGGCGGCATGGCGGCAGACGGGAACATCATCCAGCGCAGGCCTGCGGAGGCGGGGACACCGGTGGTCGTGGCGATCGCCATGCTCATCGCGCGCGTCTTCGGCGTCGACGACGCGGACACGATCGGCTACATCGCCGTCGTCCTCTCGTTCGTGCCGGCCGCGATCACCTGGGCGGTGACGCTGGTGCGCGGGTCGTGATGACCCCGTACCTCACCCTGATCCCGCTGCCGGAGGAGGTCTTCGACTGGCGGGTGAACTACCTGATGCACCTCGGCGTGGACGCGGCGCTGGCCGTCAAGCACGCCGAGGAACTCAACCCTCACGAGGTCGAGGATCTCGTGAAGAAGGGGTGCGCCCCGAACTTCGCCGTCCGGTTCCTGCTGCCGTAACGACCTACACAAGCTCCCCGTTCCTCGCCGGCCGCAGCGAGGGACGGGGGGAATTTCTGCGTCCTAACATTTGTCCCTCGTAAACGTGATTGAACAGACAGTGTGAACTTGGTATGAAACGGATCTGCGGCGGGAAGGGCCTACCGAGGCCGAGAACCCGGAGGCGGTCAGTTAGTGAAAGTCGGGGCTTGTCGGAAAGGGGTTCAGCCGCATGGATGGTTCGGGGGACGTCGTGGATCGGGAGATTGATGCCGCACTGGAGTGTTTCGCGAACGGTGTCAGGCATCTGGAAGCGGTTGTCCGGGAGAGACTCCGAGAGCGCGACGGAGTTGATTCAGATCACGTTCAAGACGCTGCGCCTTCGCGAGCGTCTGACGCCGTTTCCTGATCTCAGCGTGTCGACTCAGTAACAACGAGGGATCGACTCCGAGGATCGCGCCGACCGAGGCGGCGTGCTCCTCGGAGAGGCCCTTACCGTCTCTCAGGGACAGCCACTTTGTCACGAGACGGCGACGCGTCTCCACCTCGGCCTTCGTCGCGTCTGGCCCGACCATGAGCCGCGCGAGGCCACGTGCGCTCATCTTCTGCGCCTCAAGGGCGCGGCGGAGCACCTCACCGACGGGCTGGGGCGTCCGTGACACAGGCGTCATCGATAGTCGGCCCAGCGCGCCACCGTAAGGCGGCACGCTCGCAACTACTTGCTTGACGCCCCTGCGTCACGGTGTTACTGTCTCGCGTGACGCATGGCGACACAGACCGCCGCTCACGCCTTCGCCCACCAGCTCCGCGCCGTGATGACGGAGCGTGGCTACAGCGTTCGGGCGCTTGGAAAGGCGGTCGACCCGCATGAGCCGGAGCGCGGTCGGCGGAAGGTGCAGCGCTCGCTTAGCGGCAAGCACATGCCGAACGACGCGACGCGACGCTCCTACGCGGATGCCCTGTCGGCTCCGGCGCTTGCGGAGCCAGCCGAGGACGACGAGGAGAGCGACCAGCCGATGCGCGACTTCATGGCGGCTATTGGCGTCCTCGTAGACAGGCTGGTTGAGAAGCGGATGGCACAGCGTGAGGCGGCACGGGCATGACGACCAACCGCGAGTTGCAGCGCAGGGCGTGGGCCGTCTACCGGACCGCGGTGAGCGGTCGCTACCGCGACGGGATGCACCTGGATCGCCAGCCATGCGAAGTCTGCGGCGACCCGAAGACCGACGGACACCACGAGGACTACTCACGGCCGCTTGAAGTTCGGTGGCTCTGCCGTCTTTGCCACGCGCGCGCCCATCGGTCGGAGGGAGTAGTCGTCGAGCCGGGTGCGCCGTGGCACGGAACGCTCTCCGGCTACACCGGCCCTGCGCGCTGCCGGTGCGAGGATTGCCGGCGCGCGAAGCGTGAGTACGCGCGCGCGTACCGCAAGGCGCATCCCGAGCGCGACCGCGCGACCGGACGGCTTCGCGAGGCCGCCGCGTGACCACCCAGCTAGCCATCGGCCCCGCCCTGCGCCGCGCCCGCGAGAACGCCTTCCTCACCCAAGAGGACTTGGCCGCGAGGCTCGGCGTCTCGGTTCGCACCGTCAGCATGTGGGAGACCGCGCCCCCGTCGTACCGGCCGTGGCCGCGGCATCAGGCGGCTATCGCGGCGTTCCTGCGAGAGAACGGGGAGGCGGCGGCGTGACGCTCGATGAGATGGAGCGGCTGGTCGGCTACCTGCGTGTGAGCACGAGCGAGCAGGGCGACTCGGGTCTCGGCCTGGCGGCGCAACAGCAGGCGATTGAGGCGGCTTGCGCGTTCCGTGGCGTCGAGCTCGTCGACGTCATCCAGGACGTGAAGTCGGGCGCGAAGACTCGCGACGGCCTCGAGCGTGCGGTGGCGATGTGCCGTGCCGGCGAGGCGGACGGAATCATCGCCGCGAAGCTCGACCGCATCTTCCGTTCCAGCGTCCAGTTCGGCCGTCTGTTGGAGGCGGCGAAGAAGGAGGGCTGGAACATCGTCGTCCTCGACATCGGGCTGGACTTGAAGACGCCGATCGGGACGTTCGTCGCTTCGGTGATGGCTGCGGTCGCGCAGCTCGAGCGGGAGCAGACGAGCCAGCGGACGAAGGACGCTCTCGCGGTGGCGAAGACGAACGGCGTCCGGCTGGGTGCCGCGCCCCGCATCGACGAGGAGTTGGCGGAGCGGATCAGGGCGATGCGCCGGGATGGCTGCACGCTCTGGCAGATCGCGAACCGGTTGAACGACGAGGGTGTGCCGACGCCGGCTGGTGGGCGGCAGTGGCAGCCGAGCAGCTTCCAGCGGGTGCTGCGGTGAAGCGCCGCCCCACCTGCGCGCGTTGCGGCCGTCGTCTCGGTCTTTCGCTCACCTTCGTCCGTAGCACGGTGACTGGCCTGGCGTACTGCTCGCCGCGCCACTGGAAGTCGTGCGAGGAGACCGCCCGGGAGAACGAGCGTGTGCGGGACGAGGAGCTGGTCGGGCTGTGAGCCCGGTGGAGCTCAGGGCGTTCCGGGCGTGGGTGTTCAGCGTTCGGTCGTGGCCTGCGCGGCTGGTGTGGTGGGCGTGGCTGTGGAGGCATGCGGCGTGAGCGCGCCCGCTTACCCGGTGCCGATGACGTACTGCAAGTGCGGCCTCCCGGCTGACCCGAAGGTTCACCGGACGTATGACGGCCGCGGGACGTGCTGCGCGACCCCGTTGTTTCAGGCGATGGTGACGGTGGGCCGCCGGTACGAGGAGATCGAGCGGCTGTGGAGGATGGCGTGATCGGCGCGCACGGATGGCACTGTCGCGGCGGCTGCGAGCGAACGTTCCGGTCTGGCCTGCCAGGTGCCGCGTACGACCACCTCTGCGAGGACTGCGACACACGCACGCCCGCCGAACGGGTCGCCCTCCGCACCGAATGGATGAACCGCGACCGCGGGCAGAGGCTCGCGCGCAAGGCGAAGGGCGTGCCAGTCCTGTGACCGTGCGTCGTCATCTTCGCCTGGTCGAGCCGTCTCTCATGCCGGGCGAGCGGCTAGTCGATGGCGAGGTCTCCTACAGCGCGGCATGGCTGGACGACGACGCCGCTGCCCGCCTGCACCAGCACGCGCTGGGCAGCCTCGCCGAGGTCATGGAGGAACGCACCCCGTTGGCCGCCGCGTTCGCCCGGCTGGTCGCACGCAACCCCTGGCTCGCAGCGGCACTACTCGACACGGAGGAGACGCGATGAGCGAGACCGCCCGCGTTTTGTTGAAGGCCGCCGAGGTTCTCCAAGAACACAGGCTCGCCAAGGGTCAGGAGGCTAAGGACGCTAGTGGCGAATGGTGTCCTGCGGAGTCCCCCGAAGCAGTGTCGTTCTGCGCGCTCGGGAGTATCTGGCGCGCAGCGTACGAACTCGACCTTCACAGCGAGAAGATCCACGCGGAAGACGCGCTCGCCCACGCAATCGGCGAAGACGCGGACATCGCGGACTGGAACGACGTTCCCTCGAGACGCAAAGGGCAGGTCGTGGCGAAGCTCCGCGAGGCCGCAAAGGCAGTCGCGTGACCGCCTCGCTCGACACCGACCTCGCCGCCCGCGTCACCGCCGGCGCCACCCTCCTCGACCAACACAACCCCGACTGGCACAACCACATCGACCTCGACCACCTCGACCAAGGCCGCGACTGGGACTGCATCCTCGGCCAACTCTACGGCGCCTTCGTCCACGGCACCCGCGAGCTCGGGATCAGCCACAAGCGCGCAGATGGCGACACCGTCAACCACGGCTTCGACCTCGACGACCTCACCGACGAACCGTTCCACGCACTCACCGCCGCCTGGAAACACGAAGTGCGCGCACGGAGGGAGGACGAATGACCGGCCGGATCCTCACCGTCGAAGCCGCGGACGTGATCCTGAGCCGCGGCGTGCGCGACCCGGAGACCGAGTGCTGGGAATGGGCCGGCACGCGCTTCCGTGGCTACGGAATGATCGGCGTGCGCGGTCTCGAGAATCGCCGCGCGCACCGGGTTTCCTACGAGACGTTCGTCGGCCCGATTCCCGACGGCCTGACGATCGACCACCTCTGCCGCAACCGCGGCTGCGTCAACCCCGCCCATCTCGAACCGGTCACGAACAAGGTCAACGTCCTCCGCGGCGTCGGCCCGACCGCGGTGAACGCCCGCAAGACGCACTGCTGTCGCGGCCATGAGTTCACGCCCGAGAACACGCTCCTCAGCAGCGGACGGCGGTACTGCCGTGCGTGCATCAAGGTCAGGAAGGAAGCCGCATGAGCGAAATCGCCGTCCGTCAGCAGGCCAGCGAGCTGGCGTTCCCCGACAGCGCCGAGCTCGGCCACGTGATGGAAGTCGTCCGGGCGATCAGCCAGACCGACTTCGTCCCGCGGTCGCTGCGCGGTAACAACCCCGCGATCCTCGCCTGCGTCCTGTACGGCCGCGAGATCGGGCTCGGCCCGATGGAGTCGCTGTCCGAGGTGCACCTCATCGACGGACGCCCGTCCCTGTCGGCGAAGGCGAAGCTGAAGCGCGCCCGCCAGCTCGGCCACGACATCTGGGGCGAGGTCGACGACAACCAGGCGACCGTTCACGGGAAGCGCGGCGACAACGGCCGCGAGATGACCGTCACGTTCACGCTGAAGGACGCGCAGCGCGCCGGCCTGACGAACAAGGACAACTGGAAGAAGCATCCGCAGGACATGCTGTGGGCGCGCGCGGTGTCCCGGCTGTGCAAGCGCCTCTTCACGGAGGAGGGGCTGCTGACGGCGCTCGACCCGGACGAGGCCGAGCTTACCACGGACGACAAGGTTCAGCAGGCGCTCGCAGACCTGCCCGCACCTTCGGCGGGGGAACCACAGGCTGATAGCCCGGTTGAGCGCGTAACCGTTCCCGGGACCGTCTCGACGCCCGACATGGCTGACGGCATCAGCGCCGAGGCGTCGTCCCCCGCCGAACAGCCCGAGCTCGGCGGCACCGACTGGAACGCGCTCATCCCGGAGGAAGCACGGGGGCATGTCGACCAGGGCTGACTTCCCCGCGAACGCTCTCCGCGCCAGTGAGCTTGCCCGCTGTCCGCGCCAGTGCGCATATCGCGGCCTTGCCGCCGACGCGCGCGAACCGGACGAGCGCACCCGCAGGTACTTCGCGCGCGGACACATGTACGGCGCCTACGTCGGCCAGCAGCTCGAGGCCAGGTTCGGCCCGGACGACGTCGAGCGCGAGCGGGTCATCCCGTGGCCGCTCGGCGAGGGCCACGCGGACTTCTACGTCCGGTCGATGAAGCTGCTGATCGAGACGAAAAGCACCGTCGCCCCGTCCACGTCGAGCCCGATGTTCGACATGGCCGTGTGGCAGTTGAAGATCTACCTGCGGTTCGACCCGGAGGCCGAGCACGGCGCCCTCTACATCGTCAACCCGTCATCGCTCGACGGCGAGGACGTGGTCACGGTCACGCTCACCGACGACGACATCCGCGAGATCGACGCGCAGGTGGAGTCCGTCCGTGTCGCGCTCGACGGAGGCCCGCTCCCCGACCGGGTGTGCGACCGGCCGTCGCAGGCGCGCGGCCGGCTGTGCCCGTTCGCCGTCACATGCTTCGAGGGATGGGAGCCCGACCCTGCGCGCGAGATCACCGACCCGCGCGCCGCCGACCTGGCCGCGCGCATCTACGAGGCGAAGCAGAAGGAGCGCGAGCACCGCGCCCCGCTGACCGAGGCCGAGGCCGACCGGAAGCAGGCCGAGGCCGAGCTCGCCGAGTTGCTCGAGCAGGGCGCTTCCGATGTGGGGCCGTTCCGGGTGACTCGTTCGGACAGGCACCGCGAGTCGTTCAACCTGAAGAAGGCGCGGCTGGCCGGGGTGCCGGACGACCTGCTGGACGAGTTCACGTCAGTGTCGCGCTTCTCAATGTGGACGGTCGACCGGCAGGCACCGCCCGCGGAGGACTACGGGGACGTGCCGTTCTGATGGCGCTCGCCGTCTACATCGCCGCGGTGTGGTTGCTGGTGTGGGTGGTGACGGTGTCGATTCCGCGCCGGGTTTCGTGGTGGCTGAGGGGTCGGCAGATGGACACGAGAAGGAGACGGGCATGAGCAGGTACCGCGTGGAGTGGGTGGAGCGTCACAGCGCCTACGTCGACTTCGATCGGCTCGCGGCCGACTTCGACTCGGAGTGGCAGCAGGCGAAGGATGACGGCCACGACGAGCGCGATTTCCTCGTCGAGACGATGTGCGAGATGGGCGAGGACTTCTTCTACCGCGCCGAGGGCGTGTCCAGCATCATCCACGACTCCGAGGCTGACGTGACGCTTCTCCGCGAGGCCGCCGAGGCGGCGTCCTGATGCAGCCGCGCAAGTTCGAGAACCCGCAGGTGCTCAAGGTCGAGGACGGCCGGGTGACTGTCAGCCCGGGGATGTGGCGGGGCGACGATGGGGTGCGCGCGACGGGGACGGTGGTGAGCGTCCGCAAGGTGACGGACGCGAGCGGGAACCCGGCGAACTGGCCGGTCGTGTTCGGGGCGACCGAGGTACCGCCCGCTTGGACCAAGCGTCCATGGTTCGACGAGGTCGTGTTCACGGGCGAGAGCATCCTGCTCACGCGCCTTGACCCGGGCGACTACCGCCTTGAGCTGTGGCGCGGCAGCGCGACGACGCTCGGCAACACGCCGGGCAGCGGCGATGTCTGGGAGTGGGGGCATGAGTCGTCGGACTTCGGCCCGTCGAACGCGGTCGTGACGTTCACGATCCCGGGCGTCGCACCGCCGCCCCCGCCGCCGCCTGCGAGTGGCGACTACTTCGCCAAGGAGGCGCTCGACCGCGCACTCGACGCGCTCGATGCCTGGACGTACAAGGGCGTCCCTGAGTCGAAGCGTAGGAACACGGCGGCGTGGGTTGCGGTCGCGTGGAAGCAGGCTGACCCGGTGAAGCGCGCGGAAATCGTGCGGCTACTCGGAGGCGAGTGATGGGCTACTTCGCGAACGGGACGGAGGCTGGTTCGTTCGAGGAGAGGTTCTGCTCGCGCTGCGTCCACTACGACACCGAGATCGGCGTCGACCCGCCGTGCCCGGTCTGGATGGCACACACGCTCTACGCGTACGAACTCTGCAACGAGAAGGAGCATCCCGGCAAGGTCATCCTCGAGATGCTCATCGAGCAGAAGGAGTTCACGGCGGCGGACGGGATCAGCGCCTTCGACAACGAGTGCAAGATGTTCCACGCGCGCGAGGGCCGCGACGTGCATCCCGACCAGATCGCCATCGAGGTCGCGTGATGCCCGCCGCCGACCCCGCACAGCAGGAAGGCGCGTGGGACCGGGTCTCGGGTGTCGAGTGCGTCGAGTGCCCGACATGCGCGTTCACCTTCGGCGCTGACCACGAGACAGTGATGCACGGCTACGTCGTCGGCTACTCCTGCCCGAACTGCGCCGAGGTGGAACTGCGACGTTCCCTGCACGCAGCCGAGGAGGCGCTGCGGGGGCTGGGGTGGGATGTGGGACAGGCTGTGCCGTGCTGGTGTGCGGATGGGACGCTCGGGCAGCGGTGGTTCGGAGACTCCGAGACGGGCTCCCCGTCCGACCTCGACTTCGAGAATCCTGACGATCACGCGGACGTGTGCAAGGCGGCCCGCGCCTACTTCGCTGCCGTCCAGCCGGGCGGCGACACGGACGGCGGTGAGGCGTGAGCGCACGGTGGACGATCAAGGAAGACATCGAAGCCTTGCTTTTCGGCATCGAGGCCGGAGAACTTGTTGAAGTGTGGCGCGAATGGGTCGCAGCAGCCGATGACCTCGCCCGGATCCTCCGCGACCAAGGGCTAAAGGCACCGCAGAATGCCGACACGATCCGCGCCCGCGACGCCTACTGGGACGCACGCACCCGAGAGGTGGCCGGATGAGAACGCGCCTGGAGCGGAACGGTCGCACCCTCGAGCTTCTCCACGACGCCGACGGCGGAGGCCTCCTTGTGCAAGACGACGAGCCGGCGCGGCAGTCCGTGTACCTCACTCCCAGCGAGCTTCGCTGGCTGCTTCTGCGTGGCCCACTGATCGTCGCGCGTTCGTGGTGGCTTCGCGATGGCGGCGGCTTCGACCGTTTCACGCGGACGATGGGCCGCGATGTCTGACGCCGCGGCACGCGAGCAGGCGCTGGACGTTCTGCGCGGCGCGCTGGTCGACGGGCAGGCTCACCCGGAGGCATGGGAGGCGCTGAACCTTCTCGCCGCCGAGCAGGAGCGCACACGGCGGTGGGCCGAGCGGACGAACTACCTGCTGACGACCGACCCGGAAGACTGGGCGCTCGACGAAGTGATGCTCTACCTGCGCGACTACGACGCTTTCGACAGCGCGGAGGCGAAGCCGGCTGTGACGGTCGCTTCTGTTCACGCGCGCGCGAGGGAGTCGGCGTACTACGTCTACGTCCTCGATTGCGACCACGGTGTGAAGGTCGGGATCACGCGCGACCTTCATGGCCGGCTCGCCGACCTCGAGCGCGGCTACGGTCACCCGTTCGAGCTGCTCCGGTGGTGGTCCGTCGCGTCGAGGCAGCGCGCGTGGCTCGTTGAGCAGAGCGCGCACCACCTTCTCGCCGACTGCCGGACGACAGGTGAGTGGTTCCACTGTCATCCGCTCGAGGCGTGCGACCTCGTGGAGCGCGTGCTGCGGCGCGGTGTCCCTGTCACGCTCTTTGACCGGGTCGCCGTATGACGGCCGCCTATCTTCACGCGCGCGAGGGCGTAGGCTACAACCCTCTGCTCAACAAGAGCTACCAGCACACCAGGCTGGGACGCTCCGTGGTCGACTTCCTGGCCTGGATGGAACTTGGCGGGGCCGCGGACAGAACGCTCGACCAGTACGAGCGCGACCTCGCGCGGGCGTGTCTCATGTATCCCGAGCACGACCTTCCGTTCGACGCCGACCGCCAGCCGACCGCGCCTCCGCACTTCGGCGACTCCGAGATGACGCACGTCGCGCGGAGCTTCAAGCCGAAGGAACGTCGCGTCCGCGTCGCCGCCTACAAGTCGTACTTCAAGTGGGCCAGGCTCTCCCGCCGCGTGATCGAGAAGCCGACCGACGCGCTCCCGACGATCAAGCGGCAGCCGAAGAAGGTGTACGACCTGTTCACGGCCGGCGAGGTCGCGCTGCTCTGCGGGCTCCCGGTCCGTGATGGCGCGCTGATGCAGATCCTGTTCGACTCCGGTGCGCGCCGCGGCGACTGCCTCACCCTCCGGCTGCGCGACTACCTGCCCGACGCGACCGCGGACGCCCCGTACGGGATGCTCGTGTTCCGCGAGGGCAAGGGCGGCAAGGACCGGCAGGTGCAGGCGTCCGAGCTAGTCGCGCGGAAGCTGTCGGAGCTCGCGACGCTCGAGGGGCTCGGCCCGAACGACTTCCTGTGGTACACGCGGCCTGGCGGCGGAACGCTGATCGCGCGTGACAAGCCGATGGGTAAGGGCAGCTTCGACAGGTGGTGGCGCCGCTGCCTCAACGACGCCGGCGTGCGTTACCGCAACCCGCACCTGACGAGGCACACGTTCGCGACGAACTTCCTCCGCGGTCGTGGCCGCCTGGAGACGCTGAAGCGGATTCTGGGGCATGAGTCGATCGCGACGACCGAGGACTTGTACGGGCACCTTGACATGCGCGACGTCGCCTACGACCTCGGCCTGCTGGAAAAGGTACCGGAGTAAAAGTGCTGGTTTGCAGCGGAAAAGGCGCCGAGCGGACTCGAACCGCTGTATGTGCTCTCAGGTGCTCGTACCAGTACGTCTGCCTGACCCCTAGCGGGCGGGCCGCGTGAGAGCCGTGGCGCTCGCTTTCGTCACGGGTCTGCTGTTGGTCGCTCCGGTAGGAGGACGCGGGGGTAGCTCAGACGCCAGCCTTGATCCGGCACGGGTCGGTACCGCCACGGCCGGGGAGCGAAAGAGCACCGTGACTGGAGGCCCGGGGGTTGGCAGCCCCGCCCCCGCGTCGTCCTACTGGGTGGCCGAATGGCGCCGCCGCTACCGGCTCGAGCACAGGGCGAATCTGGCGAACCGTGTGACGGTCAGGCGGCTGCGCTCACTGCTGAACGTTCGTCTGTCGCCGTCGGAGGCGGTGTGCGCGGTGTTCGGCCGGTACTGCTCGCAGGCGCTCTCGGTGGCGTGGTGCGAGTCGCGGATGTACGTGGGCGCGACGAACGGACAGTACCGCGGGTTGTTCCAGATGGGCGAGTCGGAGCGTCGGACGTATGGGCATGGGCCGACGGCGGTTGAGCAGGCGCAGGCGGCGTACAGGTACTTCGTGGCGAGCGGGAGCGATTGGAGTCCGTGGTCATGCCAGCCGTAGCACACTTCTGGGCGAGCGTGAGCCGCGAGGGCGAGTGCTGGGAATGGAAGCGCGCCCGATCGGCCAACGGATACGGACGCACGGGCAAGAGCTACGCCCATCGAGTCGCCTACGAACTGACGCACGGACGGATCCCGGCGGGACTCGACGTGATGCACTCGTGCGACAACCGGCTTTGCTGCAACCCGGCGCACCTGAGCGTCGGCACGCGAGCGGAGAACATGCAGGACGCTGCGCGCAAGGGAAGGATCCGCGGCGGCGGCCCGCGCAGGTTTGACCGGGACGAAGCACGGCGGCTGCTCGCTAGCGGACTCGGCCTACGGGCCACGGCGCGAGCACTCGGCGTCACGCACTCATCGGTAGCGAAGGCGCTGGGACGGCCGTGAAGCTCGCAACCCCTCTCGCCGACCTGACGGAGAAGGAGTGGAGACGCCAAGTCCTCCAGCTCGCCGACACGCTCGGCTGGAAGTCGTATTTCACGTTCATCTCGAAGGGCTCCTCGCACGGCTTCCCCGATTTGGTGCTCGCGCGGGACCGCGTCGTGTTCCTTGAGCTGAAGCGCGAGAAGGGCAAGCTCACCGACCAGCAGAAGGTCTGGCTGCGCGCCTTGCTGGCCGCCGGCCAGGACGCGTTCGTGGTCAGGCCCCGCGACCTCGAGAGCCTCGCTGCTGTTCTGGCGTGCCGGAACCCGCCGACGACGATCCTTGGGCGTCATGCGGCGTCTGACGGGCTGAGAGCGGCCACCCTCGACGAGGCCGCGTGAATCCGCACGGCTGGCCCACCTACCCGTTTCACCCCGACGCGATGGCGGAGGCTGTGTGGCGACGGACGGCGCCGCTGGAAGAGCTCGAGGCCGCTGTGGCGGAGTTCTGCGACGAGGGCGACCGGATGCCGCCGCCGCTGACAAATCGCGACCCTGGCGACGAGAGCGACCACGCGTGAGCCTGAACCCGCAGCATGTCCGCCTGCTGGCCCGCGCGGAGGCCGCCCGCCGTGTGCTGAAAGACGACCCGGGGGCGGACGGCGCGCTGCTCCTGAGTTACGTGGTGTGGCCGGGTGAGCGGGAGTGTGAGCGGGCGCGCCGGTGGTTGGAGGGGTTGTACCGCGACAGCGAGACGAGGAGGGATGCGGCGTGAGCGACGGGTATGCGGCCTATCTCTGCGGCCTCAACGGACACATCGTCCGGTGGGAGTCGACCAGTACGTCCACTCAGCCTCCGCCATGGCCGCTCACTTGCGAGCGATGCGGGGCGACCGTCACGGACCATCTTCGGGCAGCTTCAACCCTCGCCGTCCAGCCCACCGGCCGGGACGCCGCGTGAGCGCGGTCGGCGGGCCGTGGTGCGCCGAGTGCGGGTCGAACCCCGTGTGGAGTTACGGCGACAAGTGCGCGTCGTGCCGTGCTGACGAGGACTTCTACAACTGCGAGTTCTGCCACGGCACGAACTGCACGCAGGAATGCGACGAGGACGACGACGCGTGACCGTTCTCGACGCGGAAACCCGGCGGGCGCTCAGGCACGCCATCGACCAGGCCAAACGGCAGCACGTCGACCACGAGGACGGCCTCTACGGCGTCCGCCGCTGCCCCGAATGCGACGCCCACCCAGACCACCGCACCGAAGGCTGCCGGCACTGCAGAGAGCGCCTCAGAGCGCGAGAGCGGCGCGCAGCCAGCGACCCGCAAGCCCTCCGCGACATGTGGCGGGCACAACGGCAACGGCGGCGCGCGAGGGCGACCGCGTGATCGAGCAGACCCTCTGCCAGCAGCTCGTCAACGAGAACCGCAGGCTCTACCGCGAGCTCACCGACGAACGCGCCCGCGCGCAGAAGCTCCAGGAGCAACTCGACGAGGCCCGCCGGCGCATCCGCGCGGCCAGCGTCGAGATGAACCGTCTCCGCAATGGCCGCGACCTGTGGCGGCTCAGGGCCACCAGGAAGGCCGCGTGACCTACTTGGGTCGCTGGTGCCGCACCTGCGGCCAGGACGCGCTCCCGCTGGACGACGGGACGTGCGCCTGGTGCGGTGGTAACTTGCTCACTTCGGCGGGCGCCCCTGTGAGTGGCCTTCAGCAGTCGCTTGCAAGCGCCCGCCGTACTCCCTTGCTAGCCGAAAGCACAGGTACCCTTACCGGTGCTGAAGGCCGCTCTATTGAAGGGAGCAAGTGATGCCATTTGTGGCGCTCGAGGGGAAGTTCCCTCAGCACCCGAAGCTGCTCGGATTCTCACGCAGCGACCGCTTCACATGGGTCGAAATCCTGTGCTACTGCGCCGAGTACCGCACCAAGGGATACATCCCCGGGCGCATCCAGGACGTCATCCGGCAGGCCACACCGAAGCTGCTTCGGCAGTTCGCGGAAGTGGGTCTGCTCGACCTTGTGTACGACCCTGACCGTGGCGGCCAGGGCTACGCGATCCATGACTGGGAGGAGTTCAACGGGACCGGTGCTGAGCGGCGAGCGGCAAAGGAACGCAAGCAGAGACAGCGTGAACGCGAGAAGGCAGACGGGCTCTTAGCTGCCAACGACGACATCCCTTTCTAGGGAGAAGGAGCATCTGATGGGAACTGTTCACCAGGGGCAAAGCCGCGGCAAGACGTTCGCTGGATACTCGGATCTAGAGGTGGAAGTCTGCACCTGCGGCGTCCTGTTCGCTGCCCCGAAGCACCTACTCGACAACGCGCGCGAGAGCGGCAAGAACTTCTACTGCCCGAACGGCCATTCGCTCGTGTACAGCAGCGAGAACGAGCGCTTGAAGAAGCAGCTTCAGCAGGCTCGCGACCGCGCCGGCAGGCTCGCGTCAGACCTCGACCAGACACAGGCTCGTCTCATCGCGCAGAAGTCCGCAACTACGCGGATCAAGAGGGAGCGCGACAGCCTCAAGGAGCGCACGGCGGCAGGTGTCTGCCCCTGCTGCAACCGCACCTTCCAGCAACTCGCACGGCACATCAAGACCAAGCACCCCGACTACCAGAAGGCGTGACATTGTCACGTTCCGAACCGTGACATGCGCGTGACAAAACCGTGACATGAACCGTGACATTTTCGTGACGCTCTCACGCGTGCGTACGCGCCCATCCGCGTCCCGCGCTACCCAGCCCCAGACCCAAACCCAAAGTCAAAACCCCAGAGCCGTACCGCAAGAGCCATGCGGGGAAAGGCTTTCTCAATGACCGAACTGACGAAAGAGCAGCCCGCGGCCTGGCCGAGCATCGCCACCAGACGAGCCACGCTCGAGCACGCGATCGCAGAGTGGCAGCAAGGTCACACCACAGACCAGCGAGACGCCGAGCTCGCAGCCATCATCAAGGCCGGCGTCCAGCACGTCGTCCACGGCGGCGAAGCGAACGACGAGCTTCCGTTCTGATGGCCGAGCAGCGAGAGCGCAGGACAGCAGAGGTCACGGAGAAGCTGCAGGCGGTCATCGAGGGAGAGAGGGGAGCGGCGTAAATGCACCGGCACGACTGGAAGCTCGTCAACGCCCAGGCCGACCTCTACCGCCACGGCTGGGACACAACGGCGCTCTACGTCTGCGCCAAGTGCCAGAAGGCCAAGAGCGAACGCATCTTGGGCAAGTGGACGATGGCCGACCTGACTGCGCTATCCCAGGACTCAGAGCCAGCTTGACGCCTGCGCCCGCCTACCCAACTACTACGAACTCGTAGTATCTCGCCCTCTTACGCATGACGACCGTTACGCGCAACAGGAGAGGCCACGAAATGCCTGCAAACAGCCATGAGTGACAGCCGACCCGAGCATCATCATGCGAGCTCTGTGAGCCGGCCGACCCCCTGCCACCCCCCCGATTCGTCCACGGCAAGCGGGTCCCCTCAGATTCCGTCCCATCCCGCAACTGCCTCTGCTCCACGGTTGGCCTCATGCTGACCTTCGCGGTCATCCTCTTGCTCCTCGTGCTGGCTGTCGACCTGGCGTCTGTCCCGGTGGGGATGGAGTTGCGGGAGCTTCGGAGGCGGCAGCGTGCCGGGAGGATCGAGTTCCTGGAGATGCAGCTGGGGCTGGATGACGCCAGTCTCGAGCGGCGCTGGCGGGCTGACCGCCGTGAGCGCTTGCAGCGGATGCGCGCTCGGCTCCTGGCGCCGGTGCGGGAGTTCGTGGGGGATGAGTTCGTGGCGCATTTCGAGCGGAAGCGGGCGAGGGAGGCGAGGCGGCTGGTTCTGCGGACGAACTCGTGGGCGGTGGCGTCGTCGGCTACGACGGTGGTGCCGCTGAACTACGGCCAGGTGGTGTCGATGGCTCCGGGCGCGGTCTGGGCGGTGGAGGATCCGCGGGACGTGCAGCCGTTGTCGGCGGCCGAGCTGTATGGGCACCGTTCCGCCGAGTTGGAGGTTATGCGGACGATGGCGGCGCGAGGGCTGCGGGCGGGCGAGATGGCAGGACAGGCGGAGGCCCACAAGCTCGACGAGTTTTTGGCCGCGTTCGGCGAGAAGGCGGCGTCGTGACCGACCTCTCGAACGCCGAGCGCATAGCCCTCCTCCAAAGGAACAGGACACCGCAGCGGTTCTACCGCACCTTCGACCCGCCACTGACGCTCTCCGACGGAGATTCGGTGACGGTGACTTTCGGAGAAGAGGTCGCCGAGGTTCGCCGCGCGGATGGCTCGGTCGAGTGGGTTCCGTATGCCGAGGCAAAGGGGGATGAGTGATGCCTGAGCCGTCGAACGCCGACCGCATCGCCCTCCTGGCAGCCACCATCGAGGACTATCTGCCTGGCCCGTGGATGGGCCGGCGGGAGTGGAGCGCGGAGGGGCCGTCGGAGCGGCGTCGGTGCCGTCAGTGCGACGGTGAGGGGCGCCGCCGGACGCGGAAGGGGATGGAGCCCTGCCAGGCGTGCGGCTCGAAGGGGAGCGTGCTCGTCGACGCGTATACGGGCCGGGTGGTGGGGGGAAAG